>JAABUU010000174.1_pt1 | contig 155745 bp, 164 predicted proteins | sample 5559301 | NCBI WGS metagenome assembly JAABUU01 (sample SAMN10711884, study PRJNA513360) | rock metagenome | isolation source: Antarctica rocks | place: Antarctica: Victoria Land, Richard Nunatak white
CTTCCTGCATGAATCAGACAGCGCCGAGTAGAGCACATCAAGCAGCTCTGTGCAGACATTTACGACTTTCTGCATGAATCAGACAGCGCTGAGCAATACGTGCACTGTCATTTTAGGTTTGCAGCCGTCCAACATCCACTGAATGCCGTGCGGGTGATCTCAGCTTCTTCCACCCTTTGTCAGTGACTTTCGGTCGCATGCTGCAGCACTGGACAGCTCTGTTCACTGCAATATGCAGCTTGTGGACACGCCTGCACAAAAATTCTGTGTTTGGCCAATGAATGGGATGATGTGTTTGTGCTTTCTTAGAGCGAGTGCACCTGACCATGCATGCGACTGCCACATGCAGACCTCACATTACATAAAAAATACTCACAAAAGACACTGATCTATATGGACAGGCCAACTTTTGGCTTCTATGCACTGCACATTGTTCACGACACCGCCATTTTATGCGCTCGTGAGAAGCAACGCTGGAGCAAGCTCCGCACAGGCTCACACTCCATCACGAGCCCCAGAACCTGCTCAGGCCTTCCACAGCTTGAGCGCGCCATCATCAGCCCAGGTCGCTAGCAGATTTCTGTGCGGATGCTGCACCAGGCCGATCGGGCCCTTATCCGCCACCTGCCGCAAACATGCATCACCACAATCGCATGCAAGCAGCCAGCCCCTATGCTTTCTGTGCTGACTTATGAAACACAATGATGATGCAGCAACATACATGTACAGCCACTGTGAAGCATAGTCCAGCTACTGGCCAGCTGCATTTTGCGACCGAGCAAAAGACAGCAGCCATCGCATTTCCGCACGCTTCACTCAACCCCAGTAGCATGACGAAGCACTGCAAGCACACATTACGGCACCAAGCAAGACGCGTTGACTCCCACGGGCAACATGCGGGATCCGGGCGTAGCTACAAATGAGGGCAATGACGGAGTTTCCCCATTGGCGCGCCTGCATGAGGTGCTCGAGCTTGCCGGAGAGCATGCCGAAGCAGTACAGCTGCCCGTCCTCGCCCAGGCAGTAGATCCAGTCGCCGCGCGGCGACACCCACGCCGACACAAAGTCGCCGCCCTCGCGCTTGCCGGACTGGAACGACTTTACAACCTGCCGCCCGCCGCGCACCCGCCAGGCATAAGAGGTCCACTCCTCATCGACTTTGTGATGCTCACAATTGAGAACGCTCCGTCGCCTTGCCCACACATGGGTGACGTCCCTGCTTGGACGCAACCTTGCGTGCGGATGCGCGTGTTGCTTCTGCAGACCCGCCGTCTGGCTCATTCACGGACATCCAGATGTAGGGCAGTGCATGCGCATGCCTGCCCCTGCAGCGTCATGAGGTAGACCGTGGGCGAGCGCGTGCACACGACCACGTGGTCCACGTTGCTCGGGTGCGGCGCCACGCACACCACGCCCACCTCGCCGCCGGCCGTGGTCTGCGCCCGTGCGCACACGCTGAGCGCTGCGCAGACAGCAGGCAGGGCAGCGTGTCAAGCACGACCCACCGCCTGGGTCCCGACCAGCCTGCGATGCTGCAACCTCAGCAGTGTCCGCCGCCGCCTGTGTAGACAGAGCGTGACCCAACCCACCCAGAACAGCCTGCACAGAGCTGAAACCCATGCAGCATGATCACTGCAACTTTTGCACGCTGCTGCACCAGCCCGGCAGCAACACCATGCCTGAAGGGCGTCATCGCCGGCACATGCCAACATGAACTGGGCCAGGGCGCGCGGGGGCGCTGCCTGCGGCGGCCGGAAGGCGGTAATGCAGTCGGCGGTCTTGCCGTCCCACACGCGCACCGTGCCGTCGCTGGAGCCCGTGATCACCTGCGCGCGCGCAGCAGCGCGCTCGCCAGCACGTCCCTTGATGGCGGGACACATTGAGAGTCTGCAGGAGTGGGTGCATGCCAAACCCACACAAACCAACAGAAGTCCTGCAGGTTGGTTGCAGCACCGCATGCGCCACAAGCTCGAACTCGGCTCGCACGCCCACTCATGGTATGCCCAGGCCATGCCGCGCCGAAGGGCGCGCGTACTCAGAGCCTTTCCCTTCTTTTCCATGCACCCGGGCGGGGGCAGCGGCGCGCCTGGCTGCCGTCGGGCGAGTACGCCGCGTCGTTCACGTAGGACGCGTGCCCACGGAACTCCTTCAGCATCTTGCCGGACTTGATGCCGTGCACGCGCGCCAGGCCGTCATAGGAGCCGCTCAGCACGTGGCTGCCCTCGCGCGATAGCGCGACCGACGTTACGCCGTCGCCGTGCGCGCTCTCAAAGCGCCGCAGGCACTGCCCGGTGCGCATGCGCCACACCTGCGCGCACGTCCCCCGGTCGCATGCGGCCCTCGGTGCGCTTCCGGGAGGTCACGAAATGCCGCAGCAGCAGGCCAGAGGCAGAGCAGCTTTCAGCCTGCAGCAGGCCAGGCACTGCGACGGCTGGGCTGGGCGAGGCAGACGGAGGGCAACAGTGCAAGCGTCACATACACCTGGAGGCCGAGCCACCACCACACACAGCAGCTGGCAACAGCTTGACCGTGCGCTCAGAAGCCAGCAGGCAACCTTGCAAGCACACTCAACAACCTTGCAGGCACTTGCGCAGCGCGGCAGCCACCTTTATCTTGCCGTCCTGCGAGCCGGACACGAGCAGCTCGGAGTCGCGCGAGAAGGCGAGCGCGAGCACCGCCTTGTCGTGCATCATGAACGCCTCCTCCGCCTGGTACTGCAGGTCCTTGCGCAGCTTGCCCGCCATGAAGTCCCACACCTGCGCGCGCAGAGCCGCCTCAGGGCGCTCGCGCGGCGCACCCCCGGGGGCAGGCAGCCTCTGCCTGACGCGTTGCTGGACACCTGGCAAGGCACCGCATGCGCTTGCAGAAGCTCCTAACGGGCCACCTTTTTTTGCCACCAGCGCAGGACGCTGCCAGCCACGACGCGAAGCGCGTGCGCAGCCAACCAGCACAGTGCCGCAGCACAGCGCCGCCTAGGCACGACGTGTGCGGCGGGCCGCGCCTCGATGAAGCCGTCCACGCTGCCGGTGACGAGCGCCTGGCCGTCGGGCGTGAAGCGCGCGACCTCCGGGTGGCTCTTCTTTCCAAACTTGATCGCGCGCTCGAAGAGCGTGGGGAAGCGCTCCACCTCGTCGCGCGCGCCGGCCGCCTGGCCGCGGAACAGGTCGAACGCGGTGCCCGGCGGCAGCAGGCCCTGGTGCTGCTGCCTGCGCGCGCGCGCGCGCGCGGCCGCCCGACCGTCAGCACGCGGCGCCTGGGCGGCGAAGGCGCGGCTGGACGAGTTTCTGCTGTCGAGCGAAAGCTTGCCTGACATCGAGCGCGGCTCGTGCCTCGCCCTCGACACGCAACTGCGCCCCACCCTTCGCTTGCGGCTGCAGAAACAAGCGTCGGGACTCCACCCCCGCTCGTACGGGCGCCGGCCTGGTCGATGTGCTATGCGTGCATCGCAAACTGCACGCATCGCAAACTGCACACAATAGCATCCATGCATGCCCCTGGGCGACAGGCGCTCAGCAGCGCTCCCGCGCGCTGTGTGCGGGGCCGCGCCCAGGCAGGCGGCGGCCCAGGGCGGGGCGCGCGCCAGAGCAGCGCCTGGCCGATGAGCGCCATGAGCCGCGAGGGCGGCACGGTCGTGACCTCCTGCGACAGCGCGTGCGCCAGCTGCGCGCGCCGCTTCTCCTTCGGCGTGCTGCCGTACACCTCCCTGCGCGTGCGCGGCGCGGGCGGCCTCGCAAGCAGGCTCGCGGCAGGGCTGCGAAGGCGCCCGCATGGCTCCCGTCAGCCTTTATTCATGGTGCACGATGCATGCAAAGCGCGTGTTGCCTGAACGAACTGCCCACTCCCTGTGGACATGTTATCACGGATGCTCATCTGACCGGGCATGCACAGAGTGCACTCAGGTGACTGACGCCCGCCTCGCAGCCTGCGCACAGCCCCAGCCGCGCAGCCCGGCGCCGCGCCTGACGTCAAAGTAGGCGCGGCCGCAGAGGTGCTCCAGGCGCAGGAAGCGGTCGGGCTCCTCCTGCTTCATGCCGGCGAACACGGCCGTCTGCCGCAGCATCGCGCGCGCCGTGTCCACCTCGCGCAGCTCCACCAGCTCCAGCACCACCTGCGCGCGCGCGCCGGTCCGCACCCTAGGGTTCGCCCTCTGACGTTGCAGCGTCGCAGCTTCCACCAGCACCACCTGCGCACGCGCGCCGGCAGGGCCCTAGGGCTCCGGGCAGGGTTCCCGCGCTCAACACTTGCAGCTCCACCACCTCCAGCACCACCTGGGCGCGCACGCCGGCAGCGCCTGGGGTCTGAAGCAGGGTTTCCGGCGATCCAGCACCACTGCGCGCAGGGGTCAGCAGCGTCTGGGGCTCTAGGTAGGCTTTCTGACCTTGGCCCTTGCAGCTCCCGGGTCCTGCACCCGTGGGGCCAGGTGCAGGGAACAGCGCGCCGACACAGGGCAGCGCTGAGCGCCAGCGTGCCGGCCGCCCGGTCTACCGCGCGCACTTCCGTCAGCGGCCGGGACGCCCTGCTGCAGCCTCAAGGCCGATGAGCGCGGCGTGCGCCGGGCTTCTGTTCCGGAGCTTGGGACCCGGCGCTGGTAGCTCGCCGTGGTGCGGGCCGCACCGGCACCCACGCCAGAGCAAGGCCGGCCCCTGGCCTTGTCTGGAAGCCTGCCAGCTCAGGGGGCCGCCTGGGGAGGGCGCGCTTGGCCGAGGGCTTGTGTCGCGGCGGGCCGGCGGCCGGGGCCGCACCAGCTCATACAGGTCCTCCAGCTTGGTGCGCGGCAGCTTCAGCTGCGCTACCGCCGGCAGCACCACGTCCCAGCGGCCCGCGGTTATGTCGGCCACAAAGCCCTCCAGGCTCTCCACCGTGTTGAGCGAGACCTGGCACTCGCGCTGGATGGCCGCGAACGACTCCGGCAGCGAGTTCTCCTTGCAGAACTGCAGGATGGTCTTGATGACGCTGCGCGGCCGCGGCCCCGCGTCAGGCGGGACGGCTGTGCCAGGGCGCTGTGAGCGAGGTGCCTGCGGCTGCATGGAGGCGACGAAAATGCTTGGCGGCATGCGCACTCTCGGGCCTCGATGTTGAGCCCCATTGTGCACGGCGGGCGCCCCCGCGCCGCAGCGCGCTCGCTGAAGCGCGGGGAGAGCCAGCACTATGCAGCTCCGCTTCTATGATTTCCTTGGATGGGCGCCGCTGGTGCACCAATTGTGACGCAGGCGGCTGACTATTGCACAACGTGTAGTGTATCTCTAGACAAAGAGGACCTCAGAGTAAATAGTGGACAAGAAGGTGTTGACTCAGAGCAGGCAGCAGGCCTAGCCAGGGCCCTGTCCTCGGATGCCTGTCCTCGGATGGGCTCCTGAAGGGAACTCCTGCAACCTAGCACACAGCTAGATCGATGGCGTGCCCGGGGCTGTGCGCTCGCGCCGCCGCGCCCGCGCAGCATTGCCGCCAAGTTGCCAAGCGCCCGCGCGCGCAGGCACACCGGCTCGCGCCGGCCCGCGCGAGCGCGGCCGTGTCGCCCGCCAGCGACGCCACGCAGCAGCTGGAGGCCTTTTACACCGCAGTCCGGGGCGAGTATGAGGGCGTGTCCGCGACGTTCGGCGCGGACGGCGCGCCGCTGGAGCTGCCGGAGCAGTATGTGCCGGCCGCATACCGCGAGTGGGAGGTCAAGCTGTACGACTGGCAGACGCAGTGCAGCGTGGAGGCCGCGCCCGCGGGGCTGGCGTACACGCTCAAGCGACTGCTGCCGACCGTCGGGGTGAGCGGGCGATTTGCTGAGCACCGTGTGATATGTGTTGCGGCGATAGGCCGAGCAGTCACTAGCGGCGCGCGTCCTCGCAGTGTGAAGCAGACGCAGTGGCATTCATGGACGAGCGCGTCAGCGGCCTGGAGCCGCGGGCGCCGGAGGCGCTTCCCGGCCTGCCGGACGGCAGTTACGTCCTGGCGCCGCGCAAGCTCGCCGGCGGCGCCGACCTGCGAGTGGAGGCGTGCCTGGCGTGCGGCGAGCAGGGCGGCGTGCGGATGCGCAAGCGCCTGGTGCTGCGCTTGCAGCGCGCCGACGGGCAGCCCGCGCGCCTGCAGCAGGTCGAGGTGCGCGCGCGTGTGCCCCGCGCCGGCCGACTCAGACGTGCCGGGCACTGCTAGCCACACCTCACCAGCTGACGACACCAGCAGTGCTCGCGGGGATATTGTAGGGCTGTGCAGACAGGCTCTTGAGCGCTGCATACGTGTGCGGGTAAGGTGGTGGGAAGCGTGCAACACGCGTGGTATTGCAGACTACACTGGTGGCGCCTGCTGTGTGAGGCTGTGCGCCCTCGCGCAGTTGCACCACGAGCGGCATGTGGGCGACTTCAACGGCGGAACAGACCTGTGCGGCTGCGGCGGCGGTATGACGCCGTTTGCGACGCAGGCGTGCCCCAGCCTGTGTGCATACCGTCCTGCACAGCCTCATGAGTGTTTTAAGATGTGGTGGGCAGCGTGACTTGCATGCCTATGCATGGTGAGGCGTAAGGGACTTGCTTCACGGGCAATAGCAATCATGCACTTGCGAGCTGGCTGCTGATCGTGCGCACATTCGTGAGTGCCAGGAGATGTCCTGCCGGGACTGCCTTGTGCAGTGTATACTCGCACCCTGTGTCATGCTTCCAGCGGGCTGCTGAGGGCTGATCTCTGTCGCCTGATGCGGCCCTGCGCATGGCGCAGGCGGCCTGCGCCGCGGAGGAGCTTGGCGGCGCCTGGGCCGCGTCGGAGGCGCCCGCAGCCTATGCCGTGGACGCCAAAGGGCAGCTGCAGGTAGAAGCGGATGGCGATGCGGGCTGGTGCGCCGGGTGCTGCCTGCTGGACACCTCGCATGTGCTTCAGCTTTGCGTGCGTCTTACAGGGAGGCAACAGGAGTGTCTGAACGCTTGCGGTCTCCCTGGAGAGCTCGCATATGTTTAGTGTGCAGGGAGGTGCCTGTGCTCTCCCCATGAGGGATACCAAACGATCCACACTGTGTTCTGCCAGAAGCGTGCTGCAGCCTGTGCCGAAGCCAACCCTGTGTCACATCCCTCTGGGGCTGCCGCCCTGCCAGCCTTGACAAGCAGCTGGAGCTTCCTTGCAGGTCGCAGCTGGCCGCCGATGCCAGCGACGTGCTGCGGCTGCCGCTGGGCGCCTGGGCGCGCGTGACGGCGCTGAGCGGAGAGCAGGCCGGGCCGCCGGGCGAGGGCCAGGGCGGGCTGCTGGTGCAGGCCGGCGCGCTGCTCGCGCCCGGGCTGCGCCGCTCCGCCGCGGTGCTGTATGGCGGCGCGGGCGGCCTGAAGCGGCTGGCCCTGCTGCGGGAGGCCCGCGCCGAGCACAGGCATTGATGGCACCATGCACCGTTCATGACGAGGGAGATTGGCGTGCTGGAGCGTGGTGCACACGAGCTCTGGGAGCATCGTGTGCATGGCTCTCGCGAGCGACCGCCCTCGCGCTCGATCTCGTGGGCGGATCAAGGTCAGACTTGAACTCTGACCTAGAATGTGACTTGATTTGAAGTTGTAATGGAGTGTCTGATTGCTTCGAGTCTGTGGATGGCTAGTGTTGAGGGTTTTACTTTGAGCTCGGGGTCAGACGGCCTGCCCAAAATCTCTTGTGTAGAATGGCAGCGTGAAGCTGCTCTAAGGCCTGGCCACCAGATGTGGCTATTGCAATCAACGCTTTCAGGCGCTCGCTAGCTTTTACAGGCACCCAACAGACCAATGCCCTCCATCAGGCCGTTAAATGCCACATGCACAAACACACTTAACCTATTGCTGCATTGGCCAAGCGCGACCAAGCGAGTCGCATACTGTGGCAGTCGCATGCATGCATGATTAGATGCACTCCCTCCATCTGAGACCAAACTCCACCACATGCACATGTACCATTAGCCCACATGCACAAATGCATCATCCCAGTGCTGCATTGGTCAAACATATTGCTGTGTACTTGCATGTTACACGCCGCACCACAGCAGTAACCAGCGCTGTCCGGTGCTGAAGCACATGACCCGAAGTCACGTACAAAGTCCAGGAAAGGCTGAGGACAGCCACTCTGCATGCTAGTGGATGTTGTATGGCTGCAAGCCGTTGCTCAATAGCACCTACCTCTGAAGGTCGCGTATTGCTTCAAACAGAATGTCACCGATCTGTGCCTGGAGATGCTTGATGCGCTCCTGTCGGCGTGCAGACTCTTCCTCCTCGCTTTGTGAGAGGATGCTGGCGGCAGAGTGCTGCTCGTTCTCGAGTTCTTCGCGCAGGCTTGCACAGAGCTCCGCCATGCGCTGTCGCTCGTGCTCATACTGCTGTTGCAGGTTCTGCCTTTCGGTCTCCTCAGCGGCTCGCTGCACCTCTCGCCTGTGCATGGTCACAAGCATTTGCTGAGCTCATCTGCTTGACGCAGTGCTGAACAGCGTCACCTCACACACAAAGGAGCTCTGCAATGCTGCATGGGCCTCATCAGCATGACTTGCAGTGCGAAGCAAGTCAAATGAAGAGCAAGTCAAAGACACGAAGGTGCATGCGCGCTGGGGATGCACCACGCGCAATACAGAGAAGCTAGGACTGTAGAAGCAGGCGCGTAGAACACCAGGAAGGTCAGGAGTTGCACAAGGACTGTGTGCCGCTTTCCCAGGAGGCCATCCAGTGCGTCCGCAGTCCACCACCACGTCAAAGTCCAAAGCGTGATCCCGACGGCGGTGGCAAACATGGCGCAGCCCTCCCGCAGGGTGATGAACTCACGGTTTGCCCTGCGCTCCTGCCGTGCTGTGACAACCGGCACTGCTGTAAGAGAGGCATCTTGCTGCGTGCCTGCTGAGGACTTACCAGCAGGAGACACAGCAGCTCAGAGAGCAGACCAAAAACCACAGTATGGTTGCATATGGCTCTCCGAGGAGGCTGGTCAGGACGCCGGAAAGTGGAGCAGATATGACCACTATTAGGACGCACAGCACGCAGCAGACAAGCACAAACCAGTGCGCCTGCACTGCATCTCGAAGGGCCATCTGAGTAGAGGAGCACTGTCTGTTGAGCTCCAGTAGGTAGCTGCATTTAGCTGAAGCACTGCAAAGCTCACAAATGTCAGGACCTATACCCTAAAATTAGATTCCAAACGTGTGTGTTATGCGTGTGTGCATAGCAGCCATCTGGTGGTTTGTGCAGTGTCGCTGTCAGACTGCTGCATGTGGATGCCGCCTGGGCTTGACGCGGTGCAGGCGCAGTACGCCCTGCTTGCCTTTCTTGCTGTGCTTATCCTGTGGGTGTCATGGCGTGGTGGGTCGCGCTTGTTCTGGACCCCTGTTTGAGGAAGCAGGACACACTCATGTTGTTCACATGGTCTCTCAGCTGCTCAACTGGACGTGGTGCGTTCCCCGCGCATATACAGCTTAGTGCCCAGAGACAGAGGTATCTCAGATGCTGTACCAGAACTTGTTGCAGAGCTCGGTCGCCTCTGTGCAGCGCCACTGCTCAAGAGCTAAGCCTGTGCTGTCCTGATGCGGGCAGAGACCACACTAACACATGCGAGGCGCATGCGCATGTGTGGAAGAGCGGTCACAGCATTCCACGCACTGGCCTGAGACATGCTCTGCTCAGCATAAGGTCTCTGCTGTGAGTCACTGCCCATGACACTCTGCTTTGTTTTGCACCAAGCGGTGCAGAGCATGTTGCATGAGCGGTGGAGAACACTCACCATCACCTCTCTGTAGAGGATGTCTGGCACTGCTGTGTCATGATTTAGACTGCAGGATGGGACACTGTGGCGTCTGAGTGCCCGCTTCCAGGAATAGAAGGATGCGTGCTGCGTTGCAAGTGCTCTGTGAGGTAAAGATCACTGATGGCTGTATAGGGCATGACCCTGCCAGGCGGAGTGTGAGCGTGTGATAGCTTGCTGGGCGCTGCTTCGCGCCAACCACTGTGTTGTGAGTCATGTACACTTACAAACTGGATGTGGACTTTGTCCATATACATCAACGTCCACTGTGAGTGCATGGAACATACTCTTTGCATATGGCAATCGCATGCATAATCATATGCATTCCCTCCATTACACCAAACTTCACAACATGACAAACACATCACAGCATTGCTGCATTGGCCAAGCGCGGACAAGCAAGTTACTGTGCACATGAATGATGACAAGCCGCACCAGGCAGGATCCAGCTCTGTCCAGTGCTAAAGCACATCCGCAAAGTTCCTAACATAGACCGGTGAAGGCTGAGACAGCCGCTCTGCATGCCGATTGAATGAAGATGTTGGACGGCTGCAGACCGTTGCTTGACAGCGCCTACCGCTGAAGGTCGCGTATTGCTTCAAACAGAATGTCACCGACCTGTGCCTGGGGATGCTTGATGCGCTCCTGTTGGCGTGCAGACTCTTCCTCCTCGCTTTGTGCGTGGATGCTGACGGCAACTTGCTGCTCGTCAGCCTCGAGTTCTTCGCGCAGGCATGCACAGAGTTCCGCCATGCGCTGCTGCCTGTGCTCACATTCCTGCTCCAGGCTCTGCACTCGCATCTCATCTGCAGCCCGCCGCCTCTCTTGCCTGTGCACGGTCACAAGCATTTGCTGAGCTCAGCTGCTTGATGCAGTGGTGAACAGCGTCACCTTACACACGGGAGAGGTCTGCAAAGCTGCAATGGCCTCATGAACATCGATTCCGATCAAGAGCAAAGAAAGACGCGGAGGTACATGCGCCTGGGGACGCACCACGCGCAATACAGAGAGGCTAGGATAGTCGAAGCAGGCGTGTAGAACACCAGGAAGGTGAGGAGTTGCACAAGGGTTGTGTGCCGCTTTCCCAGCAGGCTGTCCAGTGCGTCCGCAGTCAACCACCACGTCAAAGTCCAAAGCGTGATCCCGGCGGCGATGGCATATACGGCGCAGCACTTGCGCAGGTTGACACGGCTTGACCTGCGCTCCTGCCACTGCGACGACCAGCACTGCTGTAAGAGAGGCATCATGCTGCGTGCATGCTGCGTGCCTGCTGGGGCTTACCAGATAGAAATACAGCAGCATAGACAAGCCGCTGAAAACCACAGTATGGTTGCATACGGCTCTCCGAGGAGGCTGGTCAGGACGCCAATCAGTGGATCAGATACAAACTTCAAGAGGAAGCACAGACAAGGCAGACAAGCACAAGCCAGTGCCCCTCCACTGCATATTGAGGCAGGGCCATCCTGTGAAGGAGCACTTTCTGTTGAGCTTGTGAGCAGCTGTGCAAGTCTCAGGGCTTGGCTGCTCATACCCTATACACCTCACATGTGTGCATAACAGAGCTGCTGCCATGAAGACTGACTTAGCACTATGCCGCCTGGCCTTGATGCGGTGCAGGCGCAGTATGCCCGTGCTCGTCTTTCGTGCCGCGCTTATCCTTTGGGGTGTTATGCCGCAATGGGTTGTCCTGGACCGTCTGCTAAGGAAGCAGTGCACATGCGCTTTGCTATACATATCTCTCATCATCTCAACTGGACGCGCGCGTGGTGGCCCTGAGACAGGGCTACCTCAGATGCCGTTCCAGAACTGTCTTTGCGAAGCTCAGCCACCGCTCGTACGCATGGTTCACGCTACCCAGGAGCACAGACCGGCATCCACCTGCTCCCTGGCCAGCATGACTTGCAGTAATTTTGTGCGGCGAGTCAGCCCTGGCTGCCGGCCCCGGCGCGTTCATGTGTAGCTGCGCGCGTCACGTGGCATAGGCCGCCGCCAGGCGCTCCGTGCGGGTGGTGCGCGTCCACCTGGCGGCCGGCGCGGCCAGCAGCCAGGCGACCGCCAGCGCCACGAACGCGAACATGGCGTACAGGAACACGTGCAGGCTGTACAGGTACTTGATGCCCATCAGGCTCAGGATCTGCGCGCATGCGCGCGCGCGTGTCTGCGGCGCATGCACAAGCACGGCCTCGCTCACCCGCATGGGCACTCATAAACGGCTTGGCAGCGAACAGCCTTCGCACCAACTGCATGGTGTCCGGAGGCTGCTCAGGACCGCGTCATGCATAATTGCTCTGTAGCACCAGCAGCACACGCCAGCGACTCCTGCCTCCCGGCACTGGCAGCCCAAGCAAGCGGCGCTGCTTACGCGCCTGGTTGCCCCAGATGTCGTGGATGGCGGTCTCGTTGGCGTACAGCGCGAACGCCTGCGCGCAGAACTGGATGGCCGCGTTGGCCGCCAGCAGCACGAGCGCAACGTTGAACAGGAAGCTGCTCATCAGCGTCGCGCCCGGCCGCATCGGGTGCACCGTGAAGACCAGCAGGCGCAGCCCGACGCGCGTGCAGCCCTTGATGGTCGCGCCTGCCGCCGCGCGCGGGCGCCTGCCCGTCGGTGCGCTCGGGTGAGGGGGCCGCCCCTGGCGGGGCGGCGCATGCGGCAGACATGCAGGGCATGCATGAGGGCAGCAGGCATGTGAGTGTGATGTGGCCTGGTAGAACACACGCGCGTGACCAGGCAGCCACAGCCATCAGGCACCGTCCTTGACAAGGGCGGCTCATGCTGAGGAAGTGAGTGACGGCGGCCTGGCGGACCGATGAGGTAGAAGCAGAACAGCGCGAAGGCCGCGGTGCCGAACAGCGGGAAGGCGCCGTCGAGCCGCGTGAACAGCCCGTTCAGGAAGGGCGTCAGGGGCGGGTCCGTGAACAGGTACAGCACCACCTGCCCGGGCAAGGCGGCAGACATGAAGCAGTGCAAGTGGGCATCCTGAAGATGGAGCGCCGGCACAGACAGCCATGTCAGGCTGACATGGGGACATGGAGGCATCAGCTGTGCACCGAACTTTGCACTTTCGCACAGACGCTCGGCCGACCCGCCGCATCCCCTGGGCTGCATCTCAGTGCGGCAGCACTGCCGTGCCAGGAGCGCTGGACTGGGCGTCGCGCCTGCAGGAGCCAGCACACGGACAGGACCGCGCCGAGCGCCCCGCAGACCAGGCGCAGGTAGAACATGAGCACCGTCACCACCCACGCGTAGTCCGGGTCCTCGCCCTGCCGGCGCGCGCGCATGCAGCTCATCAGGGCCCCCGCAGCACAAGGCCCCGCAGCACAGGCAGCCGCGCTCGAGCGCAGGCCGGCGGGTCAGCCCGACCTGCGGGTACGAAGCCTCCAGCGCCTTGGAGTCGCCCTCCAGGCCCAACAGCTGCACCTGCGCGCGGCGGAAGGCCGCGCGCCAGCGGAAATTGCGGCCCAGCTCGCGCTCCTCCTTGCGCAGCGCGTCCGCCACGCCCTGCGCGCGCGCGCCTGCTCTGGCACGCCCGGGCGCCGGCGCTACGCACCCTGCCCCACTACAGGCGACACGGCTTGGTCAAGGCCTCGCGCTTGCACAAGAGCGATGCATGCTGTGGCAAGTGCGTGTCTGGCAGACCCTGCCTGATGTTGTAAAGCTACGTCACGTGGCAACCTCCGGCAATGCAAACCCAGGAAATGCAGGTCCTGGCACCCACCCGAGGTGAACCATCTCCTCCACAGCGTGCGCAAATGCCATGCAACATCGCCAGGGGCGCGCCTTGACGGCGGCGGCGCGCTGGCCCAGGCCGCGCGCGCGCTTGATGTACTCGCTCTTCGTGATGACGGCCACCGGGCGCCCCAGGAAGCTCTGCACCAGGTCGAGCGGCAGCGCGACCAGGCCCACGCCCGCAAACACCATGAACAGCACCCAGCCTGCCGGCCCCGTGCACCGTGGTCTGAGACAGGCAGCACAGGCAGCCTGGACAGCCAGTGCAAGCTTGTGCGCACTGAGGTGATCCCGAACTGCACATAATCGCGTCTTTGGAGCCCCAGCTCAACATGGGGGCAAATGTGAGCAGGCGGACATAGGCAGCGAGGCTGAGCCCCACCGGCCGTTGCACTCATGGCGATGATGTAAACAGGGAACGAGCAGCGCTGCTTCCACATCTCTGTTCCAGCATCGCCGTTGACAGCATCGCACTGGTCCCCGCACATTATGATTCACAGGCGTTTGTGGTACACATGGTGCCATTCAATCCGCTGGCACTGTCACGCAGTTTGGAGCGCCTCCAAGCATAGCATAGCGCCTTCATTGTGCATACATCACAAAGCGCGTATACTTTCTAGCTGGTAGTCTGATCAGAGGCATCACTCGAAGGACCATGTGAAGCGAAGGCTGAGCAACACTGCAGGGGACTGCAGGCGCGAGCAAGCGCATGCCAGGCGCCCCGCAAACAGCGGCGCGAGCGGCCCGGTGCCGGGCGCTATGCAGCCGTTGAGCAGCGCGGTCGCGTTGCTGCTCAGCGCCGACAGCGGCGCCAGGCCCGACTCCAGCCCCACCACCGGGTACTCCACATACCCGACCAACGCTGCCGGCCCAGGCACGCGCGCCATGAGGTGACCCTGTCAGGTGCCACTGGGGCCCAAGCAAGCCCCACAGCAACAATCCGCATTGTCTTGGAATACTTTATGCTTAACAAGCAAGTACTGCTTCACCACGGCTCGCAAGTGTATGCTTGTTGGCATGGAAACAGCGCACCATAGCATATGCCCAGGATGCACCCGATGCACACCGCCGTTATCACCTCGTACACCGCCGCGCCCAGCCACCGCTGCAGAATTGTCCTGCGGGGCAGAAATGATGTATTCATGGATGTCTTATGAGTGAGGCTTTGCCAGGCCCCAAGCAGGGCAGCAGCAGGCGACAACCAGCGCACGCGTCGCTGTCGGCCTCGTAGTAAAACATGGCGAACGGGATGACGCCGTAGACGAGCACTGCGTTGGCGATGAAGCACGCATACCACAGCTGCTTGGTGGGGATTGCAAACGTGCAGTAGGAGACCGGCAGGCCCGCGCTGCAGGCCTGCCGGTTGGCCACGTCCAGCGGGAACAGCAGGACAGTCCAGATAGCCAGCGAGATGCCCAGGACCACCACTGCCTTGGGGAACCAGGCCTGGTTGCGGTCCTCAGGGTGCTGAAAGGCAATCAGTATATATACTGCGACCAGCACAGCCAGCACACACACTACCGCTGTCACGACAACCAAGAAGTAGTTGTACCCTGCGAACATGGCACCGCGCGCAGAGCGCGGGGCTGAGCGGCGCAAAGCTCGGCCTCTGTAGCAGCTAAGCAAGTTCACTCATAAGACGTGCTTTTGCCGTGTGCACGCCAGTTCAATGGTGGCACATCCTGCTCTTAACATCACAAGCATGCCGTCATCAAGCAGGGCGGCCTATGGACAGCTTTCCCACGGTGCCACCACAAGGATCTTGCAGTAAGAGCCTGTGTTGTAATGCGCTGTCGCCAGGCGCTCGCCCTCGCAACAGCAAGTGAAACTGATGCGACCAAGGGGAAGGCTGCGCAACCCTGGTTGGACCCCTTTTTGTGAAGGTGCAGCATTGGCCGGGCAACATCATGTAGCGGATCAGGGCAGGGCTGGCTGCAGCTGCCACGTGTTGTCGTGCTGCATACCTGGCGGCGTTGACACACTTCCAGCATCTTGCATCATGGCGCTGCCGGGCTCCGGCAGTCGCCTTGAGAAGCTCTTGAATCTGCTTGAAGGTCACTGCCTCGTTTTGTTGCAGTTGCACTCGGTTTGCATAACAGCATCGAGTTGCAGACTTGCACTTCTACTTCCCGAGCTCATGCCTGGCGTGTAGAAAGAGCTCTGCAAGTGTCGCACGAGCAAATGTGGCACTGCCACTATTGATTGAAATACTGCAGTGCTAACGCAGTTGCGCACTTGTGACTGGGCGCAGCGGGCTCCACTGCCGAGCTCCGCAAGGCAGCTGCAGAGCAGGTCAGTGGCATCGCCAGAGCGCACCCATCCCAGCTGCCGGCCCTGCTGAGGCGGGTGAGCGCTGCCCGGGCTTGCAAGCTTCGCACCCAAGGCCTCGCTCCACGCGGCACCACTGCCGATATTCGCACCGCCCTGTCACACTCCCTGTTGGGCTAGGCAGCAACGACCTGCGTGCGCTGCAGCATCTCCTGCTGCAGAACACTTTGCTGGCGAGCTCGTCACAGCTGCAGCACGCTCGCCGCTGAGGCAGACGGTCCGCCCCTGTGCCCGCAGCTGCAGGCCCTGCTGCGGCACAAGAGCTGGGACGCACGCGTCGCGGCCGGCGACTGCCTGGGCCGCATCGCCGAGCACGCCGCGCACCCGACGCCGGGGGACCTGGCGCGCGCCGCCGCTGCCGCGCATGGCCCTCCAGTCCCTGGCTATGACCCTCGGTCAGCGTCGGAGCTGCGGGCCTTGCCGCCCGCGCCAGCCATGGGGGCAGCGGAGGAGGCGCTGACGCTGGCCGGCTTCGACCTGGCGCGCGTGCTCGCGCAGGGCACGCAGCTGCTCGCCTCAGGCGGCCAGGTGCTGGCCCGCTCAGGCAGACTCACTGTGCAGCATCCTTGCGCTCATGGCATGGCCAGTGCCGGCAGCCTCCTCAGCTGTGGTGCGTGGGTGCTGGTGAGTCTTGGGGCTCAGCAGAAAGCTTCGTCCGCCTCAACCACTGCGTGTGTGATTGCGAGATGAGTATGCAATGCAGCATTTGCTCAACACGGCTGCACGGTGTTTACTGAGTCGGGAAGGTACCGGGCATAGTGCGCAAGGCGTGCGCCAACTGAAGGCATTGCGGTTGCAAAGCGCGCTCAAGCTCCTGCAGAGTTGCATTGCTGCCAGAGCAGAGGGCTGCCGGTCATGCAGCCAAGCGCCTGGCACAGCAGCATTGCTTTCATTTGACCTGTGCCTGGGCTGCATTTAACGTGCGGTGCAAGGCAAGCATCACACGGTCCAGACAGTTTGGGAGCTTGCGCATGACGCGCCGGGGCGCGCGCAGGAGTTTGACGGCGCCGGCGAGGAGGGGCTGCCGGCGGTCGAGCGGCTGGCGCGGCAGCGCCGCGGCCTCAACAAGCGCCTCGGCCTGGGCGGCCCCATGGACGCGCTGTTAGACACGGCCGACCTGGTCCACGATGAGGACCTGGTCGGGTCAGGGCTAGGGCGCGGCGCCTCGGCGCGCGTTCGGGGGCCGTCCGGCAGCGGCGGCTGCGGCGGCGCGGGCGCTGCCCGCGGGATGCCGGCGCTTAAGAGGGAGGGCGAGGCAAGGGGGGAAGCGCCCATGCAGGCGGGCGCGGCCACGGAGGCGGCCGACGGGGCTGGTGCGTGCTGCCGCCAAACCCGCAGTGTCTGGCTACACCAGGGACGCAGGAAAGAAAGTAAGCCATAGCTTCATGGGGCTCAGAGTGAAAGGGGTTCAAGAGCGCGCGTGTTGGACGTAGCTGTGATTGTGCTCGCGTTGTGACTCCCAATGCAGCATTTTGGGGCTTGGGAGTTTAATACTACACCTGCTGCCTCAGCACTGAAAGACTGCAAGCCGCTGCGCAGGGCTGAGCGCGAGGGAGCGCAACCAGCTGAAGCGCAAGCTCAAGCGCGGCCAGTCTCAGCAGGGTCGCGAGGCCGTGCAGGCGCCCAAGCGCATGAAAACAGAAGCGCCGGTGCGGCTGCTGCATGCCCCTCTGACATGTTCTTTGCCATTCAAATCACGACATAGGAGGACCTGATTCGGATCAAGAGACTGCTGATCAGTGTTGAGCCTTGCAGTAGCATGACGTGCAGGCTTGCCGTGACGGGCAGTCACATGTACACCCCTGACATCAGACGGCCCTAAGAAGCCTTCTGACCGGGCGGGCTAGGAGGCCCCAACGGAGGACCCGGCAGCAGCGGCGGAGGCGGACCAGGAGGACTGGCACGCCGTCGCTGCCGGCCGCTGGCCATTCCAGCGCCTGGCCGGCCAGCTGCTGCTGGACGTGCTAGATGCGCAGTGGGAGGTGCGCAGCTGGGGGAGCGCATGTGCAACCCCGCATGCGCAGCCCAAAGGACGCGCGCAGCCCTGCCCAACCAAGCAGCGCCTGGCAGCAACGCAGCGGGAGGTTGCGGGAGGCCACAAGGCAAGCCTGCGGGCCAGCCCTGCATGTGTCCTGCAGGCCAGCCCCTCAGCGCCCAGTGGCCGAATGGACCGCGCGTGTCAGGTCCTGAGCACGCTGATGTTCACAGTAGTGCTTGCACCAGGCGCTGCTTGTGTGTCACAGCGGTGGCCTCCAGCGCAGGTGCGGCATGGGGCGGCAGTCGCGCTGCGCGAGATACTGCGCTCGCATGCCGCGTGCGCGGCGGTGACGGCGCCGCTGGCTGCGCAGCCCAGTGGTGCGCCTTTGGGGCCGATGTGGGCGGCTTCATGACACCTCTGCACCCTCTAGTGTCTGTGCCATGGACTTTGTTTGTAGCATGTCCATGGTTGTGCGGCAAGGTAGCATGTCTGCTGGTGCGCCTGCAGCCGTGCGCACGGCTGCCTGCCACCATCTCACGCCCTTGCCCGCAAAACAAAAGGTTTCAATGTGGGAATGTGATCTTATAGGCGATCTGGCCATCCCTTTACGTTGAAGATGAGGGAGTGTCGCTTCCTGCATTCAAGGTCCACGTCATGCTAATCACTCTGAACAAGGCTCGCATAAATGATGCACATGCTCGTGCCTTATGTCACACATGGATGCATGGCAGCGCGAGCGGCGCAGCAGCCCAGCAGCATGCACCAAGCTGCTCAGGCTTGGCGAGCGCGCTCGGGCGGCAGGCTGGATGCTGCCGGGCGGCAGCGGGAGGCCGCAGCCGTGCGGCGCCACAGCGGCGGACGCCGCCGCGGCCGCGGCGGCCAACGCGGTCTGGCTGGAGGACGCCGCCGTGCGCCTGCTGTGCGTGCTCGCCCTGGACCGCTTCGGCGACTTTGTGTCCGACCAGGCGCGCCGAGCAGGCTTGCGCAGCCTGACCATGGAGCCTGGGAGAATACAGCTGCTGCCGTGCGCCTATCACACTGTCTGGCTCTTTTGTGATCTCGATGAACACCATGTCAAGCTTTGCGGCGCAGAGCGTGATGCCGCCTGTGTGCCAGGCACCAGGCTGGGCTAGGTAACCCCCCCTAACCCTACCGCAGCTGCAGCCGCGCGCGTTCCAGCGCGTCGCCCTGCACGCCGGATGGGTCGGCCGCCTGGCAGGCAGGCACTTGCTGCCAGCCGGTGGTGACGCTGGCGCGTGAGACAGCCACGCAGCGGCAGAGCGCCGCGCCAGCAGCTGCTCCTGCGCTGGCCGCGCTGGCCTTTGGTACGGCGTGCCTCGTGTTCACCTGCATCCCACCCTGAGCAGTCCGCAACCCGCGGCAGGTCGTCGCGCCGGTCCGCGAGACGGCCGCGCAGGCGCTGGGCGCGGCGCTGCGGCCGCTGCCGGGCGCGAGCCTGACCGCGGCGCTGGCCGCGCTGGCCGCGCTGGCGGCCGGCTCGGCATGGGAGGCGCGCCACGGCGGCCTGCTGGGCGCCAAGTACCTGCTGGCAGCGCGCGCGGACGCCGCGCGCCAGCTGCTGCCGCTCGCGCTGCCCGCCGCGCTGCGCGGCCTGCAGGTGCCTTCCTGTGGTTTCAGCAGATTAATGTTGCGCTGCCACATCGACGTTTCGCGACTGCCACAGCAGAACGACGTTGCACTGCCAAAAGCGTTGAATGCTGGGCGCTGTGGGCTTGCTGCTGCACGTGCGGCCGCTGCGCCACCCTCCCCCCATCGCGCACTGCAGCCTGTCACACCGCTCGCTGAGCGCGCGCGCAGGACCGCGATGACGACGTGCGCGCCGTCGCTGCGGAGGCGCTGCTGCCCGTGGCGGGCGCGTTGGCGGCCGGGCCGCCGCAGGAGCGCGCCGCGCTGGTCGCGGCGCTGTGGGACCTGCTCCTGGACCTGGACGAGCTGAGCCCGTCCACAGGTGTGCTCTCAAACCATGATACCCGCTTTTTCCTGCTCGGTCAAGGAATGTATGGAGCAGTTGGGGCGTGGCATGGACCGCCACAGCATTACGACTGCCACACGCCCATGCCAACAATCAGCAGCACCGCGCAGGCCGCCGCGCGGGTGCAGGCTGCCCTTTGGGTGGCGTCTGAACCAAGCGCGCTGAGTACCGGTGCCCCGCTGCTGCTGCGCACGAGCAGGCGGCATGTGCAGCGGTCGTGGCGCACGTCTCGGCTGCCGAGCCCTGGGCAGAGCACCGTCCTATCACGCGCCACCCCAAGCGCCTCTGCATCACCACGGCGCGGGCGCCAGGCTGGAGCATTCACACGCCAGGCCGGCGGCGCGCAGGCAGCGCGATGCAGCTCCTGACGCAGCTGCAGGCGGCCGGCGCGGCGGCGCCGGGGCGCGGCCTCCCGGACCTGGTGCCGCGCCTGTGGCCCTTCTTCAGGCACACGCTCGCGCCCGTGCGCCTGGCGAGCGTGCGCTGCCTGGCGGCGCTGCTGGCGGGCGGCCGCCAGCACCCTCCCCATGCGGGCGCAGACCCCGGCGGCGGGGCTCGCCCCGGTGGGGTAGCACCCGATGCCTGCAATCCTGGCGTGGCGCACCTCGCGGCTGCCGCCGGCGAGGGCCTGGATGACCCAGCGTCCGGTGGCGGCGCGGGCAGCCCTGGCGATCCCGCCGCCCGCAGCAGCCGCGCCGCCGGTCCGGGCGGCCGGCTAGGCCCCGATGCGGACGGCGCGGGCCACCCGGGGGTTGACCCTGAGGAGCTGCCGCTGGCGGGCGCGCCCGCGGAGTGGCTGGGCGCGGGCGGCGTGCTCGCGCCCGCGCTGCGCCTGGTGTTCCAGAACCTGGTGCTGGAGGCGGATGCGCGCGTGCTGGAGGCCAGCCAGGCGCGGCCGCCCGCCCGGCCGGCCCTGGCGCACATCGAGAAGCGCAGCACCGCAGCACGTGCAGAGGCAGGACAACAGTTAGTACATCTGAGCTTAGCAGGCAGCAGTCCTTGACATGTAAATAGAATCTGCAGGAAGCTCTGGGCTGCGCACGCCCTAGCCCTATTCAGGGTCTCATGCACCCCGGCCTGGCCGTGCAGCGCGCCTGGGACCTGCTGCTGCTGCGGGAGCCGACGGCGGCCCTGGCCGCTGCGGCCGACCACCACACTGTCGCCGGCTGGATCGCGCTCGCCGCGACGCCCGCGGGCTGCCCGCTGCCGGCGACGCTGCTGCAGGCCGTGCCGGCTCCCGGCAGACGCGGCAGCTCCACAAAGGTGCGCTGTGCCGGCTGAGCGGCGCCCCATTTAGAACAAGGGCTGCCAGGACGGCGTTCTTCGTGTGTGCGCGCCTCAGCTGGCCTGTGATGCCAAGCCTCGGGTGGCTTCCAGTGGCCATCGTAATGCATGCACCCTGCACGCTGTCGAGGCCCTTGATCAGAGCGCCAGGCGCTCCTCTCTAACTACCTGTTTGGGCGAGCAGCAGGTGCTCACCCGGCTGCGCACTGAGCTAGCGGCGCCGCGCGCGCAGGCGGCAGCGCGGCAGGCCGCGCGCCCGGCGACGCCCGTGGTCGGCGGCGAGGAGCAGGGCGGCGCGGCGGGCGCGGCGCGCATGCGGCTGGCCGCCGCGCGCGCGCTGGGCCGCCTGGGCGCCCGCCTGCGGCCCGGTGCGCGGCCCCGCGCCCCGCCGAGCTCCTGCCGGGACCGCCGAGCGCGGGCTTGCCAAGCTCGGTGCGTGCACTGCGCGGCCCGCTCGCGGGTGCGCTGGGCGCGCGCGCGCTGCGCCGCGCCTCACGCCCCGCCGCGCGCGCGCGCCCGCAGCCGAGGCCCTGCCCGAGGCGCTGCTGGCGGCGCTGGCGGGCGCGAGCGCCACCGGCCGCCTGCTCGCCGGCCTGGCGGTCGCGGAGTGGGCGCGCGCTGCCAAGGCGGCCGCGGCGGAGCCTGTCCCGGCGGCTGTGGTGCAGGCCGTGCACGCTGCGTCTGCGGTTCCAGGCGCGCCTTCGTGGCAGCATAGGGGGACTGCGCCCTAGTCCTAACTTCAACCCTTAAGCCCTTTCTTTTAGATGACCAAGTGCTGGGGGAAGAACTTGGGTCTCCGCGCACGCGGGCCGGTGACGCTGTCTGAGCGCACACGCAAGCTCTTACAAGGCGACTGCGATCTGCATGGCACTGACCCGCCGGCTGCGCCTCTGCCGGGCTATCCGCTGATGCCGGAGCCTGTTCATGACATGCGCAGGCCGCAGCAGCGAGGCCGCGCCCTACACGGCGCGGCTGGCAGCCGCGGCCGCGGCAGCGGTGGCCGCTGCGGCGGCGGCCGGCGCCGATGTGGCGGGGCTGCTGGGCGGGCAGGCGCCCGCAGCGCTCGCCAGCGCGCTCGGTGCCGAGGGCGGGGCGGCCCTGGCCGCCTCACTCGCGCAGCTACCCGTGCCAGCAGGTGTGCTGCACTGCGTTGTCAGGAGTGCCTCACATTTGTGAGGGCCGGGCCACATGCGGCTCTGGGTGATCGGGTGACATGCACCTCTGGCTGTTATGAATCAGTACAGCGCCGCCATGTTGTGTGATGGCAAGCGTCTGTGGCGCCAGCGGGCCAGGCGCTCCGCTGGGGTAGGGTAGGGATAGGGCAGGGTGGGCCAGGCGCCCGCTGAACGCCACACGCTGGGCCCGCCCAGGCGCGGCTGCAGCGGCGGCCGCGGAGGCTGCCGCCGGCGCGCGCGCCGCGCTGCAGGCGGCCGCCGGCGAGCTCACGGCCGTTGAGGCGTACCTGCAGTGCAGCGCGGGCGCGGCGCTCGCGGCCGCCGCCGTGCACGCGGGCGCGCTGCCGGCGAAGCTGAACGCGGTGGTGCAGCCGCTGATGGGCGCGCTGCGGCGCGAGGCCGAGCCCGCGCTGCGGCGCGCGGCTGCCGCGGGCCTGGCCGAGCTGGTCGCGCTGTGCTGCGGCCGGCAGCCAACGCCAAACGACAGGCGCGGCCGCCGTGCGGCTGCACCGACCCGGCCTGCCCTTGGCCTGCTGCTGCGGACCTGGGCGCTTGCCATGCAATCAGAGTGCGTGTGCGAGCGCCCGCCTGCTCCCGCCTGCGCGATTGACGCAGCGCCCTTGGCATGCTCACCACAGGCAGGTTTAGAGCACAGGGCACAGGGTGCTTACCCTAGCACAGGGTGCTTACCCTGCTTGTGCTGGACAAGCCCTAGTGCCGCGCAGGGTGGTGAAGAACCTGTGCGCAATGGCGTGCGGCGACCCGCTCGAGACGCCCAGCGCGGCGCTGCCGGACGTGCCAGAGGACGAGCCTGATCAGGCGGCCCCCACGGCCGCCGCGCCGGCGCCCGCCGCCTGCGTCGCGCGGCAGGCGCGCCCGCCCTGGTCGCGACAGCGGCTCGTGCTGTGGCGCTGCTGGATTAAGTGAGCCTGGGGAGGAATGCATCCTCTTGTGTCCACCCGTAATGGTGGCGCAACTGGGCAGGGCGCGGAGGCGGCGCTGCAATCGCTGGCGCGGCGCTTTGGCGCGCACCTGCCGCAGCGGCTGCCGCGGCTGTGGGAGGCCATGACCGGCGCGCTGGCTGCCGACGGCGACGCTCAGGCGCGGCGGTCGCGCTCGGGCGGGAACTGGTGTATGCAGTGCGGCGCCCCTGGCCTGAGCCGCCCTCTGCATCAGTCATGCAGCAGGGGCGAGCGAGGCGCCCACCTGCATGCCTGCAACGCGCTGTTCATGCCACGATGAGAGCCTTTCCCATGGACTTGCGAGGGCGGCGCGAAGCGCTCTCCATCAGCCACACAGAGCGCATGCACCGCCTGACCTGGTGTCGCCTCCGGCGCTGCACCGATTGCTGCGCGTGTGGGCGGGCAGGCGCTGCTCGACACACTGGCTGTGCTGCGCGCAACTGCGCCCGCGGCCGCTCCCGAGCTGCGCGAGCCGCTGGCCGCGCTCCTGCCGGGCATCGCCGCGGCGGCCGGGCACGGCAGGGCCGTCGTGCGCGCGGCCGCCGCGCGCACCGCGGCCGCCTTGGCCGCTGCGCTGCCGGACGCCGTCGTGCCGGCGCTGCTCAGGTGGGTGCCTGGCCGACACGCTGGTGAGGACAGGGCCCTAGCCCTGCCCTGTGCCGGCGCGGTCATGCACGTTCCCTCAAGCCCTGGCAGGCGCCTTGCGCCTCGCTGTCCTTCGGCGCGCTGCCGCTCAGGATGTGGTGCCTGCAGACGCACGCGTCATGAGCGTGGCAGAGCTCGCGCTCAGGACGCGCTCTGAGGCGCCTCACGCACAAGGTTTGGTGGTCTGCGGTCAATGCTGCCATAAAGGGTGGCGGCTAAACGTGCATGTGCTGTATGGGTGCCGATCTCGCTCTGGAGCGCACAGCGGTGTCGATGGGCTGCGGCGGAGTCGTCAGCCGTGCCCGCCGGTGCCCTGTGCAGCCTCCGCGAGTGCAGCAGCGTCAGGGCAGTGAGAGCAGGCTCGCCGCAGGCACCTGCTGCCGATGCTGGCGGGCGGCGCGGCCGACGACGCGCGGCGCGGCGGCGTGGCGCTGGCGGCCGCGCTGGCGGCCGCGCTGGGCCCGGCGCGCGCGGCGGCCGCGCTGCCGCTGGTGCTGCCGCTCATGGGCCGCATGGGCGACCCGCTGCCCGGCGTGCGCGCCGCCGCCACGGCGGCCTTCGCGCCCGCCGTCGCGCTCGTGCCGCTAGCGCAGGCGCGACCCACGCCCCACAGCTGCCGAGGCACCGGCGTGGCAGCGAAACGGCACCAGCCCCACGACGTGGACGCCCGGTCGATGCTCGTGCCTCTGTGTGTCTGCTCTGGCATGCGCGTTTGTTACGGCGGCTTGCAGCCAACCGTGTGCGCCTCCATCGGCGTCTGAACTGGCGGTTGCCTTCCTGGCCCAGACAGCTGCCGGCTCTCCTGGAACGCACTGCGTGCGGCCATGTCTGCATGCTCGCAAATGCCTGTAGGGCAGGCATGCAGCCAAGGAGGTCCTTCACTCCAGGCCGGGGACGGTCAAGGGCAGTTTGCGTAGGCGGCCTGCTAGCGTCCGTGCCTCCGCTCGCATGCGCGCTCCTGAAGCCAGGCACCCGCGCGCGCGCAGGGCATGGACCCGCCGGCCGGCCTGGACGCGGATCAGCGCGCCGCCTGGCTGCGCGACCGCGACTTCCTGGCGCAGCTCACCGACTCCTCGCGCGTGGCGCCGTACGCGCTGCCTATCGAAGTCAGCGGCGAGCTGCGCGCCTACCAGCGCGAGGGCGTGGCCTGGCTCGCGTTCCTGCGGCGCTGCGGCCTGCACGGCGTGCTCGCCGACGACATGGGCCTCGGCAAGACGCTGCAGGCGTCCGCGAGCATCGCAGGCGCGCGCGCGGCGCCGGCCGCGGCCTCCCACCCCGCCTGCACAGCCAGCGCGATGGTGTTCTCAGGCTCACTGCGCGTGCCCGGCACCCGACTGCGAGGTCCGTGATGCTGGACTTGGCCGACGAGGGATGCCGATAACATCGCCAGAAGGCCGCAGCGCAGACCCGGCCATGGCTGCTCAGCGCGTCGCAGCTCAGCCCCGGCGCTTGGCAAGCCCGCTCGCCGCCCGCGCGCGCAGCCTCGCACGCGGAGGCGCGCGCGGCGGGCACGCCTGCGCGGCCGTCGTTGGTGGTCTGCCCGCCGACGCTGGTGGGCCACTGGGCGCACGAGGTGGGCAGGTGGGGCGCGCCCCAGCCCGCACGCTCGCATGGGGTAGGTGTGAGGGCCACCGGCCCGCGCGCGCGCATGTGGCCTCCGGCTCGCAGCCCGGCGCGCTTGTGCTGCGCGGCCGGGCTCATCTGACATCTTCATGCGCGGTCGCTGGTCAGGCGGCCCGCCTCCGGCGCCGCCTGGCGATGTTCAGGTTACAGGCTGCCCGCGCGCGCCCGGCAGGTGGGTGGGGCCAGCGCTGCGGGCGGTGGCATACGAGGGCACGCCGGCGGCACGCGCGGTCCTGCGCATGACGCTGGACGAGGCCCTGGACGGCGCCGCGGGCGCCGACGCGGCCGCGCCCGGCCTGCTGGTCGTCATGAGCTACGAGGCGCTGCGCGCGGACGCGGACTGGGCGGCCGGCCGGCCGTGGCACTACTGCGTGCTGGACGAGGGCCACGTGATCCGGAACCCGCGCGCGCGCGTCGCGCAGGCGGCCAAGCGCGTGTCGGCGCAGCACCGCCTGATCCTGAGCGGCACGCCGATCCAGAACGACGTGCTGGAGCTGTGGGCGCTGTTCGACTTCCTCATGCCGGGGTTCCTGGGCGGGCAGGCCGCGTTCCGGGCGCGCTACGGGCGCGCGCTGACCGAGGCGCGCGGCTCCAGGGCCGGCGCCGCGGCCGCGCAGGCCGGCCTGCTCGCGCTGGACGGCCTGCACAAGCAGGTGCCGCGGCCCGCGCCCCCGCGGCCTGCCAGCGGCGGGCTCGTGCCTGCCGCCCAGGGCTGCCCAGGCGCGGTGCCCCCGTGTGCCTGCTTCGCGCGGTGGGTGCGGCCGTGCAGCGCAGGCATGGTCCTGCAGCCGCTGGGACCGCGGACAGCGGCCGGCCGCAGGCGTAGGGCATGCCGATGGGGCGCGCCGGCCGCGGCGGCAGGGCAAGCCGACCGGGCGCGCCGGCCGCGGCGGCAGGGCAAGCCGACCGGGCGCGCCGGCCGCAGGTGATGCCCTTCATCCTGCGGCGCACCAAGGACGCGGTGCTGGACGACCTGCCGCCCAAGATCGTGCAGGACGTGCTGTGCGACCCGTCGCCGCTGCAGCTGCGCCTGTATGAGGACTTTGCGCGCAGCGCGGCCAGCGCCGAGGCCGCCGGCGCGCTCGCGGCCGGCGGCGGCGGCGTGGCCGCGGGCGCGCCCGGAGGCGGCGCCCCGCACGTCTTCCAGGCGCGCCTCGCCACTGCTGGGGTTATGAGACAGGGTTGCGCTGCTCAACATGTGTCCGCAGGGACAGGGGCTGGGGCGGCGAGTGCTCGCTGTCACATGGGCGCTGCAGGTTGCTCGTTGGCAGTTGCTGCCAGCCCGCACCAGCACGCCCGGGCGGCACAGCTCCTGGTTCACAGACTCCGGCCTCTATTGATGCCCGCGTGCGCCGCGGTTGCGCACAGGCGGGGGGGGGCAGGATGCGAGGCGGTGCGGCTGAGCCGGCGCGGGCGCCGCGCGCACAGGCGTTGCAGTACCTGCGCCGGCTGTGCAGCCACCCGCTGCTGGTGCTGGACCGGCGCCTGCCGCAGCATGCGGCGGCCGTGGCCGCCGCGACCGGCGTGCCGGTTGCAGATGATGACCCGGCCGCGTGGCCGCGCGCCGAGGCGGCGCTGCGCGAGCTGCGCCACGCGCCCAAGCTGGCCGCGCTGCGCGAGCTGCTGCAGGCGCGCGCGCGCGCGCGGCCCAGAGTCGCGCGCCAGGGTGCCCAGACAGGGCATGGCGGAAAGTTGTTGTTCAAACACCCTGTCCGTGCTTGCCAGCGCTCTTCATGCGCCCATGGGTGGCGACCCTGCGTGAGCTGCACCAGGCGCGCGCGCGCCGCAAGACCCCAGGCTGGTGAGAAGCGGCCTGGCGGCCTGGGAGGCCGCAGTGCGTGCGCTGCACCATACCCCCACGCTGGCGCCGCGCGGCCCCGCCGCACAGGTCCGCCGCGGGCGCCTGTGCGTCGCGCGGCCCGTGGCAGGTTACGAACCTGCGCCGGCGCGCCGCAGGAGTGCGGCATCGTGCGCGACGACGGCGGCGCGGCCGACGCGGCCGACGGCGCGGCCGATGGCGGGCACCGCGTGCTCGTGTTTGCGCAGCTGCGCGGCCTGCTGGACATCGTCGCGCGCGACGTGCTGCAGCCGGCCGGCGTGCCCTTCCTGCGCCTGGACGGCGGGTGCGCCCATGCCTGCCCGCCGGGGGCGGCGCGCCCATACTGCGCCTGTACAGCGGGTGCCCCCGCGCCCGCCGGGCGCCATTTGTGCAAGTGGCGGCTGTGCGCGCGCTGGGCACTGGGCTGCAGGCGCGGGGCGATTGTGCGGCGGCCAGCCTCCTGTGGCTCGGCGGCGTGTGCGGGGCGCGACGATGCGCGGGGAACACGGAAGCGGGGCGGGTCTGCACGGCGTGCCTGCACGCGTGCGGCGGGGGCGTGCTCGGGGGATGCGTAGGGCAGAAGACCTCACATCCGGCCAGCCTGCGCCGCGCTGCGGCGCGGCGCGCTGGGCCATGCGCGCCGCGCTTGCGCCCCACATCCGCCCTCACCCCGCCCTGCCCGCCGCGGCAGCGTGGACGCGAGCGCGCGCTTCGGCGTGGTGCAGCGCTTCAACGCGGACCCCACCGTGCCCGTGCTGCTGCTGACGACCGCCGTTGGCGGCCTGGGCCTGAACCTGACGGCGGCCGACACGGTCGTGTTCCTGGAGCATGACTGGAACCCCATGAAAGACCTGCAGGCGCGCGGCCCGGCGCCCTGCTCCGCCCTCGCGCACGCGCGTCCCGCGGCACAGGAGCCCGCCGACCCGTCCGGCAGAGTCAGTCCTCAGGATGGCACTGGCTTGCTTTTGCGGAGGGTTTGCGCAGATTGCAGCACCCTGCTGACGCTCTTAGAGGCAGCGCGTCAGGCCGGGCGGCTCGTTCGAGGCGCGCGCGATGCGATGCCCTGCCCCTAACCCGAACCTTGATCCGAGGCGCGTGCGGCGCAGGCCATGGACCGCGCGCACCGGCTGGGCCAGCGGCGCACGGTCAACGTGTACCGGCTGCTCACGCGCGGCACGCTGGAGGAACGCATCATGGGCCTGCAACGCTTCAAGCTGGACGTGGCGGCCGCCGTCGTCAACGCCGACAACGCCTCGCTCGCGTCGCTCGACACGTCCGGCCTGCTGGACCTGTTTGCGCCGCCGGGCGCGCCCGCGCCCGCGCCGCCCGCCGCGGGCGTGGCCGCAGGGCCGGGCGGCGCCGCGGGCGTCGGCGCAGACCCTGGCGCGGCGGCGGCCGGCGCCGCGGGGCCGCCGCGGGGCCGCGGCGCGCATGGCGTGCTCGAGGGCCTGGGCGAGCTGTGGGACGAGGCGCAGTACGCGGAAGAGCTGTCGCTGGACGGCTTCATGAGCAAGCTGCGGTGATGGGGGCCGGGGCGCTCGTGCCGGCTTTGACGCTGCATCAGATCTGCAGGCTCTGCGTGCGCATCGTGGCTCCGCTGCCAGCGGCGCTGTGTGGCTAGTGCTGTATTGGATCACGCTGTGGGGAGAGGGCTGTGGTGTATGCGGGGCAGCGAAGTGTGCTGAGAGTTTTGGGCTGCATGTGCAACAATCTGTGGCAACGTGATCGTGCCGTCTGCTTGTCGCCTGTGTGCCAGTGTGTGTGGCACTGCAGTCAGAGTGGGGATTATGCAGTTTCAGCAACAGCACATGCGGACCACTGCTTGTTGCAACTAATCACTCTCGCCTCTGCTGCTGCGTCAGGCTACCTCAGACAGCTGCAAAGGCAAGCTCGTGTCGCTCCTGACGCCAGGCCATGTGTCACACTGCAGCAAGGCCTCATGTGCGCCTGCCACATGCGGGTATGCACCCCCAACAGCACGCTCTAGCACAGGGAGAAAGATAAGCAGCGCACGCGAGCCTTGAGCGAGCCCGAGGGGCGCCCGCCCCGCGGCGGCGCCAAAGAATGGTACAGACAGGTCGCAGCGGCCTCGCTTCCCAAGCGCGCTGCGCACCACAGACGCGGACCTCTCGCCGCGCTGACCCTAACGTTTTTTAAGCCGGCCGGCTCCCCTTGCGAGCTGAGCGGCATGCCGGCACGGCACGCCGCAAGTGGTCAACTGCTACGTTCATGCGTTGTTCTGCCCCAGCCCGACCGCAGGTTCAACATGGCCGAGGACGGGCCCGCTCAGCAACGATTGCCGTCCGCCCAGCTTGAGCGCCGCATTGTGTAGGGGTGCCTTGCTCCTCATACGGGCAAGCTGCCACTGGCAGCGGACGCGGTCATTTCTATTGAGGGCGCTGTCGCTGCCAGCCCAGCGCCAGCTATGCAGCTCCGCCGAGGGAGCCCGCCCCCATCCGCGCGCGCAGGCTGCAGCAGGCGCGCCTCCCAAAGGCGTGCCGGCTCCGGCTGCGTGTTGCAGCGGCACGCCGGAGGCCCTGGAACCTACGAGCCGCGCTGCAGGCCCGACGGGTGCCGCCGCGACCCCGCCCTGCTGCTCACAGCGCGACGCCCTTGGCCAGCTTCTGCTTGTAGGCGCGGATGTCGCCCTTCCAGGTGGTGATGGTCTTTTTGTCGCACACCCAGATCTCCTCGGCCACCTGCCGCGCATGCGCACCAGCCCTCAGAACCCTGGCCCACCCTAGTCTCTCCGCCGCCGCCGGCCCCCGGCAGCCCGAGGCCGCCACCACAGGCCGCAGGCCGCAAGTCGCCGAGCGGCCGCGAGCACGACGGCAGGCCACCCCGCGCTCCGCAGCTGTGCACAGGGGTCCGGGCCGCCGGGCGCCCGGCCGCGGCGCCCTGGCGCGGGCGCCGCGCAGCGCGCCCGCCGCGCCCGGCGGGCCCGGCGGCGCGGCCGGGGGCGGGCGGCGCGCCTGGTCGATGAGCCGGAAGTCGTGGCTGACCAGCACCAGGCCGCCCTTGAAGCGCTTGATCGCGTCCGCCAGCGAGTCGATGCACTCGATGTCCTGGCGCGCGCGCGCGCGCTTCCGTGAGCCACAGGCAGCTGGGGCGGGCCCGCGCGGTGTCCGCGGGACGTATGCCATGCGCGGCCTCACCCTCCAGCCCCGCCTGATGAGCTCTTGCGGAGGCGCTGCTGCGTAACACCCAGCCCAAGCTTTCGCTGCCGATGCCGCGTGCCAGTCATTATGTACAAATGCAGCAACGAGCCGCCTGCACTGCCAATGGAGCAAAGGTCCTCAGCTAAGCACTCCCTAATGGGCCAGAGGGAAACAAGGGTAGGCAACCCGCTGCGCACAGCCTAACAGGCCTCCTGCCATACCAAAATCAGGACAAGCGGCACGGCAGGCGCACGGCGCAGTGAGCGTCACACGGCGACGTCAGATGCATTGCAGCTAGAGTGTGCGCGCACCAAGTGGTTGGTCGGCTCGTCGAGCAGCAGCATGTTGGGCCGCGCCATGCAGATCATGGCAAACACCAGGCGCGACTTGACGCCGTCCGACAGCTCGCCGATCTTGGACGCCTGCGCCCGCGCCGCGGCCCCCTCTGTTGCAGCGTCCACCGGGCGCACAGACAGGGTCTGGACAGGGACCCTACCCTATACCCTAACGACTCTTGCCAGCTACACGCAGCTGCCGCCCCGCTCTGCGGCATCCCAAGCATGGTCCTGTGCCCCTCCCAGCCTCCCGCCCCTGGTGCTGAGGCTGCCAGGGGCGGAAGCGCGAGGCTGCGGCGAGCAGCCGGCCGCACGAGCATGCACAGCAGCGCCCCGGGGCCGACCTGCATGCGGCCGGTGATGCCGAAGCGGCCGACGTAGGCGCGCCACTCGTCCAGCTCGCGCTTGAACGGCGGGTTGCTCAGCGGGTCGTTCGGGTACCTGCGCGCCGCGGGTGCGTCCTACTGTCTCGCGTAAAAGAGTAGCCCCACTTAAGGACTGACGTCATTTGAAACTCACCAGGCTGTGTGTGCGCCCTTGCTGCCCAACCAGCACTCACACCGCCGTCGCAGTGTCATGAGAGTTCGCCGCTGCCTGCAACATCTTAGACAAGGACAGACACACGCCCTGCAACTGCCGCAGAGGAGGCGCGCTGCCACGCGTCGGCGCCACGCGTCCTCGACGGATGCCGGCACACGCATGACCCATCCTCGTGGCCGAGCTGGTCTCAGGCAGGAGACACCAACGTGCTCGATACAGGCCGGGACCTTTCTTTCGAGCACGGGCGGCGCACGTGTGCATGAAGAAGTCCAGAACACGCATTACCTGGACAGATTAACATGCTCAAGCATACTAGGAATCTATTGAGCGCGGGCGGCGCACGTGTGCATGAAGAAGTCCAGCACGCGCATGCTCTCGTCCAGCACGTCCACGCTGTGCTGGTGGTAGCGCCCAATGCTCAGGTGGCTGTGGCGCTTCACCTCGCCGCGCGTCGGCTGGATGTCGCCCGTCCTGCCGCGCCACGGCCCGGCCTCAGGGCCGCGCAGGCGTCGCCGCTGGTGCACCAGGCGCACCTCACCCTATCAGGGTCCCCCAGCCTCCTATGTGCCCTCCCTTCCCGACTAGCGCGCTGTCACTGCCCCGGACACCAGGCGGGGCTTGCGCCAACGCGCAGTCGCGCCACTCCACACCACACCTCAGCGTCTTGCCCAGGCCTACAGGCTCCCCAACTTGCCTGGACCCTGGCCAGAGGCACTGGCAGGGCGGGCGCGGCGCATGCGCGCCGCGTCCAGGGGCCTGGGCGCGCGTCGGGGGCGCACATGAGCTTGAGCAGCGTGCTCTTGCCGGCGCCGTTCGGGCCGACCAGCGCGATGCGCGAGTCGCAGTCCACGCCAAATTCCAGGTCCTGCGGCGGGGTTGGAAACCCAGCGCAAGGTTAAGGTGACTCGCGGCACTGCACGCCAGCACGCGCCCGCAGAGGCACACGTCCGCGCAATGCAATCATGTCATCACAGCAGCTGGGCATGCATGCGCCCGCAGCGCAACGGTGTCCTTTGCACTCTGTGCGCAGGGCAATTGTGGCCGTCGCGAAGGGCCAACCATGCCACATTGCGGTAAAATGTGCAGACAAAACGGCGCGTTGGTCCCCTTGACAAGCGATAGCACACAGACTCGGATCTGCACGCAGACAGGCGAGCGTGCCGGCGCGGGGCGCGGCGCACCCGGTAGAGCATGTCCTCCTCGCGGCCGCTGTACGCGAAGGAGACGGAGATGAAGGGCAGCACCGGCGGCGGCAGCTTGTCGCAGTCCGGGAACGAGAACGCGAAGGGCCGGTGGTGCACCACTGGCGGCGTCAGGCCGTCCGCCTCCATCTTGTCCAGGATCTTCTGCTTGCTCTTGGCCTGCTTGACCAGGTTGCTGTACGTGCCTGCAGCCGGCCGGGGGTTTGTTTAGGTCGCAGCGTGTAGGCGCGACGGCTGCCGCGCGCGCCGCGGCCCGCCCGGCGTCCCCGGCACGGCATGCACGCAGCACCGGTCCACGCTGTCACACAGCACCGCCTGCGCCACTGGCGGCTGCCGGCAGGAGGGCAGGGCGGCAGGCAGAGCAGCGCAGCGTGCGCCGCTGCCGAGGCCCTCAGCATCGCCGCCGCCACACCAGAACCAGCGTCCGCTTGTATGGATAAACAAGGGCGGCACGGGGGGCGCGCGCACCGCAGGAGGCGATGAACTGCTTGATGTGCTTGATGTCGTCCTGCTCCTTCTCGTGCTTCTTCTGCTGGATGACCTCGTTCTCCTGCACCGTCTTGACGTACGTGTCGTAGTTGCCGGTGTAGTAGGTGAGCCGGTTCTGCGTCAGCCAGATGATGTGCGTGCAGACGCCGTTCAGGAAGTCCTGCGGCGCGCAGCGGCGGCTCAGCGTGCGCGGCCCCAGCCCCCGCTTCTGAGACACATTTGAGATGCGGTCAAGCAGGTGCAGACGGAGCAGCGTACGTCGCGCGTGGCAGTTCACTGGTACAGCAGGCAGGTCGCAGTGCGTGCCAGGCTCTCTTCAGCGGCGAGGCGCGCGCAGGGCGGCGCGCCTGGCTGTGGCTGACGAGCACGAGGCACTTCTTGTACGTCTTAAGGTACTCCTCCAGCCTGCGGGGCGCGCTCGTTGCGCACGGGACGCTGCTGCCAAAACGCAGCTGCTGCTGCTCCGGGCGCATCACACTCGCGCTGGGCATGAGCTGAAAACAACACACGGCACGAAAGCAAGGGGCGGTTCTTCCCGGCGTGCGCACCAGACGCAGGCCTCCAGGTCCTGCGCGCGCGCGCGTCCAAAAGTCAGTGTGAACCCTCACGGGGTAGATTCATAGCACCTTGATCCTGTACCGCAGACAGTACATGCGCTGGCAGGCTTACTCTGTCACAGTGTGTACAACCAAAGAGCCGACTTGCAGGAGGAACGCGCAAGCCACTCCGCATTCAGTGACAGTGCAAGCCCGCACGTGCTGCTCCAAGCTCCTGCCGGCGACGCTGCCAGTGCCCGGGCTCACGCCGGCGCGCCGAGCGCCGGGGCCGCACCAGGTGGTTGGTGGGCTCGTCCAGCAGCAGCAGCGTCGGCGCGGCGAAGAGCGCGCGCGCGAGCGCCACGCGCATGCGCCAGCCGCCGCTCATGTCCTTTGTGCACTTGGCCATCATTTTCCGCTCGAACCTGCGCCCGGCTTGCCGCGTCAGGCCGCCTGCCCCGCCCTTGCTCACAGTGAAAGCACGCAGGCCTCTCTCAAGTCAGAGGCGACTTGAGGCCATGCAAGTGCGCGCACCCCAGCCCATGCAGCAGCTTGGCCGCTGTCGTCTCAAATGTCGATGGATCCAACTCCTCCAGCCGCTCATAGATTTCCTGGGCGGGCAGCGCCCGTCAGCGTAACGCCTGCAAGGAGTCGCCCGGCACCTGCGGCACTCCCCCGACGTGCCGCGAGAGGCGACGCAGCGAGCGTCCGAACTGACCAGCTGGCGCTGGGAGCTCCTTGCAGCGTCAGCCAGCAGGGTGGCCGCCCCGGCATCCGTCTGTGCTCGCTTCTCACACACCCGGCATGCACGGCTAAGCCGGGCGGCCCACCTGTAATCGCTCATCGTCCGGGCCGCTCTCGTTCATGATGCGCTCCTCCAGCGCGTTCAACCGCGCAATCTCCTCGTTGATGTGGTCCTGCACCGTTAACCCCCGCGACACACTTCAGCAGCTCCGACACGCACGCACCACAGGACAGTGCTCTTGCCAGCACACAGTGAGCCTTCTCACAGCGAGCCGCGCCAGCGCTGCCGAGGCGCGCTCCAGCCCCCCTTCAGGAGAGCCGCTCGCCAGGGACAGGAACAGACACGGCTGCGGCGTTGGTGTTTCAAGCGCGGCGCTGCGCGCGCACCACCACGGCCTCGAGCGCGGTGCGGTCGCTGGGCTCGGCCTCCTGGTGCAGATGGTACAGGTCCATGTGCTCCGGGATGGGCACCTGCCGCGGCGCAGGGTCGGGTGGGGTCACCCACCCGTCACTTAAACCATACCTGTGACCCTCTAGGCGCAAGCGCCGCAGGCGTACAAGTGCTCGCGTTCAGCGCATGCTGGCTGACCGCGTGACGCGCGTGTTTTCAGTGCCGCCGCTCGGGGTCGCCTGTTCTCGGCGGCTGCGCCAGAATGCTGGCCCGCGTGCGCAGGTCGCTGCGTCAAGTACGACGGCAAACGGACACGCCATGGCATGCACTGAGCAGCAGGCGCTGCGGTGACCATCCGTGGACCCTTGGAGAGCGGCCAAGACGACGTGGGCGCGACACAGCGCAGGGGTGCGGGAGCAGAGGGGGCCTGCGCGCCTCCCGCGCCGCCAGGCACTGCAGGAAGTTGGACTTGCCGCTGCCGTTGGAGCCCAGCAGGCCGTACCGCCGCCCGATCGTCAGCTCGATCGAGCAGTCCTGCGCGCGGGCCGCCCCTCACGCGTCAGGCTCGCCAGGCGGCGCGGGCGGGCGGCGGGCCGGCCTGCTTCACGCTGCAAGGCATCGCTACAGCGCCCCGCCCAGCTGGGGTGCCTGGGAGGACAGAGCACGATGAGGCAGGGGAGGTCGCTCGGGGCGTTTAAGGGCTTCCCAAGACACAGCGCAGGCGGCCGAGGTGCTAAGGGCGGCGGAAGCAGCGTGCGTCCAGGGCCGCAGGCTGTACTCAAGGGCCGGGCGCGGGCCGGGCCGCCGCGCGCCTGTATGAGCTCCACGCCGTTAAGACCCATGCTGAAGCCGTCGATTTTGATGTCGCGGCTCGTCGGCCGCGAGGTCAGCACGCCGGTCACCGTGCGCGTCTGCGCGGCTGCTAGCAGACCTGGGTCCACATGGCCGTTGCTGGGCTCCACAGCCAGGCTGGCCAGGCTCAGCTCGCTCTGCGCGCGCCACGCGGGGGTCAGACGCGCGCAACACGGGGGTCAGAGACGCGCAGCGCTGTGAGCCTGCACGCCCGCCGCGCGAAGATCAGCGCCCGACGCACAGCGCCGACTCGCCGCCTGGGCCCTCGACCACGCAGCAGGCCCCACCCAGGTGATGCTGCACCAGAGCACGGCGCTCCTGCTGTGCCGCCCCCCAGCAGGCAGCGCTCCGGCGCCGCACGGCGCGGGAGTGCACACTTGCAGCGCCGGAGCGCGCTCAAACGGCCTGCACTTATCGAGTTTGTGCAGCAGCCGAGCCTCAGCACGCGCACACTGGATGTTCAAACACTCCTGCCCAGCAGCTCACTTTTGTGGCTTTCACATCGCGTCAGACCAACAACCGCGGCGTTCTGACGCACAGAGCGCCGCGAAGTTGGACACCGTGCTGTGCTACACTGCTATGTATGCTAAAACGTGGCTGGACTTGCGTTGCAAGAGCCGCTGGTGACAGCAGCTGCGCCGCACGCAGCCACCCCGTTCACAGCATATGCTGGGCGCCCGCTGGCACGCACCGCGCTGGTGGACACGGCCGGGCTCTCCTTGGCGCTGCCGGGCTTCCCGGCCTTTGCCTTCTTGGCGGCGTCGCGCTTCTTCTTCGCGTCGGAAACCATCGCGCCGCCCCAGCCACCGCCCGCGCCGCAAGGAGCACCTCAGAGACGGCGCAGCCAGGCCCTCCTCGTCTGGCTGCGATTGATGTTATAAAGTTACTCTGCGAGCCGCCCACAGGAACACACACAGCAAACCCTGCCGCAGCCCCCGCCACTCCCCCAAGGACTTGGGAGAGGCAGCAAGGAAGCAGCAAAATATTTTTCCTTGGAAAAAACTGACACACTGTGGTGACCACCGCATCCTTAGCGCACTCGTGCACAGGTTAGCAGGCGGACGCGCAACCCCCTTCCCCAGGCGATGAACTCGTGCTGCGCGGCGCAAGACGAGATTGCCGCCGAGCTGGAGGGCCTGGCGTGCGACCCGGCGCTGCAGGCCTGCTGCCAGCGCGACCTGCGGGAGCAGGCACACGTGGCGCGCGTGAAGCAGCAGCTGCTCGCGCACGACCGCACCGACGAGCGCAGGCTGCTCGCCGAGCGGGCGGTGCGGCGCGACGCGGACGGCCTCGACGACGCCGCGGACAGCTTGTCGTCGGCGAGCGATGAGGCGACGCCCGGTGCGGGGGCGGGCCAGACGCGTGCGCTGATGGGTTGTGTTGCAGTCCGGCGAGGCGCCGCCTTGCCTGGGCAGAGGGCGAGCCCGACGGGCAGCGGGGCCGCGGCGGGCGCCCCGGTCCCTTTGTAGCAGCCAGCACTGCCGGCGCTTCGCCGAAGCGCTGTGTTGGCCTTGCACGTGGGCCCAAACTTGCCGGGAGCCTTCGGGCGCCGCTGTCTCGGGCCTGCAGTCGCTGAGAGGCTCCCTGGGATCCTGGCGCGGCGCGCAGAGCTGGCGCGGCTGCGGGAGCAGCGGCTGGGCGAGCTGCAGCAGCAGGCGCGGCTGCAGGCGGAGCTGCGCGCCGCGGGCCGCGGCGGCGTGACCACCATTGCGGAAACGGCCCTCTTGGTGAGCGCGCTGGCTCGCCGGGCGCCTCCGGCCTTCTCAGAGGCCGTTCTGTTGTCCAGGAGAGGGTTGTAGCCCAAGGCCTGGCACCACGCGCCGGCACGGGCGAGCCTGAGCGGCGTGCCGCGCCAGGACGAGGTGGAGCGGGCGCAGGCGGACGCGGTGGTGTGCCACCTCGTCATCCCCGGCACGCAGGCGCGCCCCCGCCGCGCGCCAGGCTGTTGCCCCAGGGCTGTGCGCTCGCGGGGCTCGTGCGGTCGCCGCGCGCAGCCCTTGTTTGGGCTGCATGCGTGGTGCGTTTGTCCGGGCAGAGCTGCAAGCAGGTTGGACTTGGTGCACGCCAGCGCTGGACAGGCGGAGTTTCGCGCGGCGCCCCCGGGCTTGCAGTGCGGCGCATGCTGAAGGACAGGGCTCATATTTGTGTCGACGGCCGCGCGCCCGCCGCGCGCAGCTGGGCGAGCAGATGGACGAGCACCTGGCCGCGCTGGCGCACGCGCACCAGGGCACGCGCTTCCTGCGCGCGCCGCTCTCCCGGCGCTCGGCGCTGCCGCGCGCGCTGGGCCTGCAGCATGCCTCAGGTGCGGCGCTCTGCGCCCCGCCCCGCGCGCGGCTGCCAGGCATCCGTGCTGCGCGCGCGGATGCATGCCGGCGAGCTGGGTGCCGCGCGGCCAGCGCGCATGGGCGCCCGGCCGCCCCAGCTGCAAAGCGAGCGCGCTCTATGTGCAGTTCGAGGCAGCTCTATGCACAGCGCTCACAAGCAAAGAGATGCTGGGAGGCAGGCTCTGACAGGCCGCCTGCGCGCCGGCAGCGCTGGTGGTGTTTGAGCGCGGCGCGGCGGCCGCGCGCGCGCCCGCGTATGCCTTCAGCGACGGCGCGGACCTGCGCGAGGAGGACGTGAGCGCGTGGCTGCGGCGCGCGCGCGCGCTGCGCGCGCCGGGCCAGGGCGCGGCCGGCGGCGGCGGCGGCGCCGCTGCGTCCGAGGTGCGGCGCAGTTGGCGGGCGTGTCGGGGGTTTCCCATGCAGGGTGGCTGGCGCGTGTAGGGTGGAGGTGGCTGCGTGCAGGCTGCTGTGTGCCGGGAGGCATGGGCCCGCTGCTACGTCCTGCGGATGTGTCGGTGGCGGGTCCCTGCATGCCACCTGCCACCTACGCTAGCTTTCATTCCAGACCTTGGCAGTCTGGCTGATTCCATGTGCTCTGGTGCCATGTGGAGCAGGAGGCGGACGGAAACGAATGCGGACTGGGGGCCCTGTGATCTAGTTGGATCTGACCCTGGACCCGGTGGGCGCGCCAGGACGAAGGCCAGGACGATGGCGAGGAGACAGACGCCGACTGGCGCGAACCCTGCCGCGAGTGCGGGCGGTGCTACTACCACCAGCACATCCGGGCGGCGCACGCATCAGACGCGGGCAGCGAGAGCGGGGGCGAGAGCTGAGGTCCTTGAGCGAGTGTGTCATGTGTCACGTCTTTGACTGCTCTGTGTCTGTAGCACGGAGAAGACCTGTGCCCTGTTGTCGGAGCGTTCAGCACGTGCTCGATTGCGCGCTTGTAAAGACCTCTACGCTGTCCCGCCACACATGTCCGTGGCAGCTAGCCTAGAGAGATGCACCATGTGTAAAGCAGCCGGCTCCAGCATCAGACTCAGCACCACGCTGTGTGCGTCACGGGCAGCACAACTAGAGACTTGCGCTGTCCGTGGCGAGATTTCTGAGGCTACCAAAAACTTTTAGCAGAGGTCGCAACTCTAGGCAATAGGCGACCTAGCAGAGCGCCTGAAGCCAACAGCCAGTGCGTCGTCCGCACAGGCATCTATAACAACCTTTCAACCCCTCAGCCACGCTGCGGGCTTCGCTCAACAAGTCTCTCAATTCTCACATCAATGTCGGGTGCCACATGTGAGTTGCAAGATATACCAGGTCAGCACCCCCCGCATCTCCTGCTGTGGACAGGCAGCCGCATCATGCATCCACGCTGCCCTCCTCCAGCAGCGGGTCGAGCACGCCGCGCCACTTGTCCAGACCCCAGGACGAGCTGCTGTCCAGCACGAGCCCGTTGAGCGTGGTGGTGGGGCTCACGTGCACGCCCAGCTGCCGCGCGTACTTCACCGCGAACTTGAGCTCCTGCGTGGTGTTGGTGCCCGGGTTGGGCCCATGTACGCCGACGGACATGAGCGCGAGCGCGCGCTCCATGTCGGCGCGCGGCACGCCCGCGGCCCGGTCCGCGAGCTCGGCCAGCGCGGCCGCGACCTGCGCCGCGCAGGTGCTCCTTTTGTCTCTAGAGATGAACGTTGAAAGAAACACAAGCGGGTAGCTGGACGTGTGTACTGTGGACAGTGCATGCGCCTGCATGTAGGCAGTCGAGGGGAGGAGCGCAAGCGCTCTCCTTGGCTTCCAGCTCAAGCGCGCTCTGCAGCAGATCGGACACCGCAACCAGTGGTACATACGGTAGCAGCACATTCAGCATGCAAGCCGTGAGCCAGTAAGATGCAGCCAGGCGCGGACAGCGCTCAGGGCGGCACCTGCCGCCGGCTCATGTCCCAGACGGCCTCGTCGTAGAACTCGGCCTGGCGCTCGTACAGCGCGTCGCTGAAGCGCCAGAACGCGCCCTCGCCGCCCAGGCGCGCCACCGCCAGGCCCGCCTCGTGCGTCATCGTGGACTGCGGGTGCCACCTGCACAGGCGCGCCAACAGTGGCGGGCGGGCGCGGCTGTGCCAATAGGTGTGCAGTCTGCTGGAGGCTCTGCGAGCGCGCTGGGAGCCTGTGCAGCCTGCTGCAACACCGCTGTGCAGAGCACAGCCCGAGTGCACGAAGCACTTCGCCCGAGTGCATGGAGCACTTCAGCAGCAGGTCAGCGCTGGCTGTGCTGTGCCGGATATGCAGCAGTGCACACAACACGCACGAGTATGCTACGCAGCGGCGCGGGGACCATGTTGGTAGGAGTCGGGGGCGGGAGCGCAACGGCTGCACTTGGTGGTGGAATGTGAAGCGCAGCGGGCTGCCGCTGTAGTGGGGCAGCACCTCCCTCCTCCACGTCTTGTAGAACTTGCACGAGTATGGGCACTGCGCGCGCAAGCCGTGCGCGGTGACACAGCTCGCTGTGCACAGGCAGGCGCACCCAGCTGCTGCAGCCGTACACGTACTGCGTGGCGTTTCCAACAGCGTCATTGTAGAGCACTCTCAGCGACATCAACGCTGTCAGGAACAAGACAAGTGAGATTGACCGGGCACTGCGCTGGAGCGCACCACGTAATCCAAGAAAGCCGCGAGGTTCACTGTGGCACGTGCGGGCCCAATGCTGTGCCCCAGCTCTCGCGCGGGCACCGGCGGCATTGCGGAGCTCTTGCCGCCAGCAAGCGACAGGGAGACCTCCCTGAGCGTTAGACTCAAAGAGTGGTTCATGCACACAGACGCGCTCACCCAACAAGATTGGGACAAGACTGCATAGCCCAATCCGATGATTTCGACTTTTGTATGCAATTTGTATGCACCCTACGCAGGGCTTGGCATCCTCGCTCCCGGCGCCAGGCAAATACAAGTCCTCAACTGTATGGAACTGTGGGTCTGTGTGAGACTTAACGAGCTTGGAAGGCCGTAGAAATCGCCCTCCTGTGGCAGACATGCAATGCGCAATACCTGGATGCTCTGCTCACTCTCTGCAGGCAACGACGCCCTGCACCAACCAACCACGCCTGCGGAGTGTGTGCCAAGCTGTTGGCACAAACATGGGTGCTGAGACTGAGGCGTGGAGGAGGCGTGCCTCCACCGTGTGCCTCAGCGGCCGTGTCGGTGAGTCTGAGGCTGCCACACGGAGCGTGGCAAGGAGGACAGCACTGGTGCTGGGCCTTGCAGCCGCTGGCTGGCCGCTTCGTGTGCGTGCTGAGGTGCTCAGCCTGCAGGACGCTCCTCGCTCCAGCCTGCCAAAGGGTGCGTGCTTTCACTAACTGTGCGGCTGGCTATTCATACTCTGTACAACAGCACTGTCCTCTGCTGTGGCAGACGTGTGCTGCTCTCTTCTGCACTGCTATTCATAACTAGAGCAGTGCTGCTTGGGGAAAAGTCGAACAGTGTATGTGTCAGTGTGGGTCGTCACTGGCTGACACGACTACTGGCAGCGCAGGCTACTCGGATTTTGCACTGAAGCTGGTTGGCGCGCTGCGGGAGGCGGTGGAGCTCGACCTGGAGGGCGCTGATGAGCGCGAGGTGCGGGGCGGGTATGCCACCTTGCAGTCGCATAGCTGCGCAGAGGGGCTTGCGCGGTTGGTCAAGCAGCATGGCCACGTGGTCAGGCGTTGTGAGCACAGGCAGGCTCGGCAAGCACAGGCAGGCTCGACGCTAGCACCCTGAGATACTCTGTGCGCTTGCTTTAATGCTCTCTTGCTGGTGCGACCACTGTGTCTTTGTGCTTTGCGCTTGGTAGTTTCTGCAGCGTGTCGGTGCACATGCCGTCCGAGGACTTTTGTGCTCTCTGGTGTACCACAGGATGTATGACTGGGAAGAGTTGCGGGTAGCCCATGACGCCAGGGCGCGGCGGCGGCAGGTGCGGCGGAAAGCGGACCCAGCCAAGGCGCTGGTGCAGGAGTGGGTGAGGAAGTGGCGGGATGAGCGGGGCGTCTCCAGCGAGGTGTCGTATAAGCAGATCAACGGTGCGTCGGCCTTCTCGCTCCGCAGCCTCTTTGCATGGGAGGCAGGGATGGGGGTGCCCTTTGCATGTCAAGGACAGGCACATCAGATTTGGTCGCCCCCGCTGGCGTGCCACATGCTGAGCAGCGGCAGCACACGCACCTTTCTCTTGTTGCGATGTAACTGCACGTTTCCACATTCCTCTGCACAGCCAAGTAAGTGCTTCTTGCTTGTTCGGAGCGGCGGTGTGCGGCGCGGCGCAGCGGCGCTGCAGCAGCTGGGCGAGTTCTACATGCGGCGCGGGCAGCGCGCGCGGCTGCCGCGCGCGGACGGCGACCAGCTGCTGCGCCGCCTGGGCGCGGCCGAGCTCGCGCTGCCGCCGCGGCCGGGCGCCGCGTGAGGTGATCGGTCCGCGTCCTGAGCTGGCCGCGGCCGCATCTGCTTGTGGTGCGCTGCCATGGCCGCAAAGAGCTATGGGCGGGGCGTGACCTAAGCCATGCAGATGTAAGGCTTTGCGCAGCACGGCTACTGCTGAAGTGCTCGACACGGCTGGTGAGCAAGCCCGTGGGCATGCAGCCTGTGCCCGTAACTGTAACTAATAGTCTGTGCGGCTCACGGAGGCACAGAAGTACAACAGCTAAAAGTGCGTGCAGCACGCGGCCCGACGCACTGATTCTTGACGCCGCTGCATGTTGCCATGTTACTGAAAACCCCGCTGATTAACCAGAGTCATAGGCAGTAAACTACACATTGATGCAGTAGAGTCCCAGAGCCGCATGCAGCCACTCCTGCACTCAGGTCATGCCTGACTGTGTGTCATATACAGCCAGTGTCACAGGGCCAGCCGCTGCTGCAGGAGCGTGTAGGCCTCGTGCGCCTGCCGGAAGCGCGCCTCGGCGGCCGGCTTGGCGGGCTCGGGGTGCCGGTCCGGGTGGTTCTCCAGCGCCTTGGTCTTCCAGGCCGCGCGCAGCAGCTCGCCCGTGAGCGGGCGCCCTGCGGCCAGCCCCAGCACGCGCATGCTGCTCGCCACCGCGCAGCCCGGCCGCCCCCCCTCCGCCTCCGCCTCGCCGCGCCGCTGCCGGCCCTGGCCGCCGCGCCGGCCGCTGCCGCCCGCCGACTCCCGCTCGGCGTGCGTGCGGCCGCCGCCGCCATCGCCGGCGTCAAACTCGGTCCAGGCCCAGCCGGCAGCGCTGCGCCGCGGCCGCGCCTCCTCGTAGAACCAGAAGCTGCCGGTGTCGGGGTCAAAGCCCCAGCTGCTGGCCTCGGGGTCAAAGCCCATGTCAGCAAAGCTGGCAAAGCCGAAGCCGCCGAACGCGCCGCCGGCGAAGCCGCCGCCGCGCCGGGACGCCCCGCCGCCGGCGCGCCCTCGCCGCGCGCCGCGCTCCGCTCCCGGAGGCTCCTGCGCCCAGCGGTCGCAGGTGGCACAGCCCAGGCGCACACCGCCTCACAGCTGACTGTGGCGCCCGCATGCAGCGGCTGGCCAGGCGTGCATACGCACAGCCCAAATACCCTGGACATGCTGTACCGGTCGAGCGTCTGCCGCATGGCGCATGCATGACTGAGCAGCTCAGGAGGACCCCACATGCGGTCTGAAGCCGCATAGCCGCCCCAGGCAGCCCAAGCGGCGCCAGTTGCTCTCGCATGCGACCCGCCCGCTCGCAAGCGCAGCGCAAGCGCACAACATCTGCGGCGCACCTGCGCGCTGCTGTGCGGCTCTCGCGCTGACCATGCGGCGCCGCCGCCGCCGTCTTCAGCCTGCTGGCCCTTGTACTCCGCGAAACGCCTCCACGCTGCACAGCATGGGCGGGAGTCAGGCGCAGGACTCCTGCTCACGCCCGCTCCCTGTGGCAGCCGGGCGCGCGTGCTGGAGCCACACCGGCTGCAAAGCGGGGCTCGCAGCGGGCGCACCGCGCTCGCTCTTGCGGCTGGCGCGCTGCATGCGCTGCTGGCTGAACAGCAACTCCCACAGCTCACGGTCCACCTGGACATGCTCTGCGCCGGCGTCCGCGGCGCTCTGCTTCCTCCGCCGCCTGGTTGACCGGCTCTGCACACAGCGCGGCACCGGTCAGCTGGCTGTATCAGCAATACCTCTGAGCTGCTGACGCGCTGCAGGTCGGCGCGCGCCTCCTTTTTGTCCGCGGGCACCGCGACAAAGACGTCAGGGTCGCCCCCCACGAAGGAGCTGAGCCACCGCGAGGTCTCCCGGCGCCGGTTGCGCGTCGCGCGCCTCAGCTCCGCCTTCTGCGAAACTTGCACACACTCGCTTGACATTGGTTCACGCTCAGGTCCACAGCATGCTGTGCGCGCATGCTCTGAGGGAAGCGCATGCAGTTGTGAGCAAGGCATGTGCATCCGCGGACCTGCTCGGCTGTCTTCTCCGGCTTGAACGGCTTGTACTTTTTGCCGCGCGTGGTCAGCAGCATCCAAGCCAGGAGGGGCGGGCCGCGCGCTTTGCGTGGCAGGCTGGGTAGGAACATGGGTGATGCGCATATGTCGCGTGCAGGTCGCTTATATTCAGCAAGCTTTAACACAGCCAAGAGTGCTGGTGGACAGCTTGAACAGCCTTCCTCTTTGGGGGCCTGATTGTGTCAATCGGGTCTCTCACATCTCTGCTTTGCATGCACCGTGAGGTCGCACACAGGTTGTAACCATCATCACAATGTGATGCAGCTGTGCATGCCTAAGCGGTGCCCATGAACGCCGTTGTCTGCTGTTTGCACAGGCCCATGTTGCAAACGCGTTTTGCATGTACTTTCTGACACGGCACTCGTGTCATGAAGGCCGCGAGCGCACACCCCGCATACGCTGTCTACTAGCACCGACATGGCAGCTGCACATAACTTGACCAGGTAGACTCTGCCGCCCATAAAATGTGTGCCTGGCTCAGAGCTCTCGCGCAAAACGCTACAAGGCCTCGCGCAGAAGGCTCCGAGGCAGCATGCAGTTCCATCCTCAGACCTACGACATGCTCACAAGTTGAATAAAAGTCATAGGACGCATTGCTGCGGAGCACAGACAGACCAGACATGATCAGGTGTGCATGTGGAAGGCCTTGGGCGCGCTCCAGACGGCGGAGCCGTCGTCGTACGTGGCCTTGACGCAGAAGATGTACTCGCCGCCCGGCTTGAGGCCGCCCGCGCGGCAGCGCTGCGCGGGCCCCTCGTACACGGTCGCCACGACGCCCGTCGCCGTGGCCACCATCGCCTGCGGCCGCCCCGCGCGCCTCCGCAAACACATGCAGCACAGAGCGGAGGCTCTGACTCTACTGAGCATGGATGGCGTCGTTGGGGCGACCCGAGGGACCAGTGTCCAGCAACCTGCATGTGGGCCGCTGTCCGGTGGCCGGAGAGAATAATGCTGAGTACAGGAGCAAGCAGTCGGTAGCACAGGAGCAAGGCGAGCGGCAATCTTAGGGCTGTCAACGCAGAGGCGCCCATGCAGCTCACAGGCGCAAGCGGGTGGCAATCCAAGGGCTGTCGACGCAGAGGCGCCCATACAGCTCAACGACAAGGAGCCCGAATCGCCCGATGCGCGCCTTGTACGAAGCGATGCGCTCCCGGTTCTTGGTGGGCGGCCGCCACGACACCTCCAGCGCGTCCGGCGCGACTGGCGCGGCGTGGTCCGCGATCTCGAGGTCAGGCACCACGGCAGCGCCGCGGCGGCGCTCCGCGCGCAGCCGCTCCAGCTCCTCCGGCAGCGACAGCGTGGTCGTCTGCCGCCCGCAGTGCGCCCGCCGCCCGTCAGGCGCAGCTGCATATACACCCTACCCTTTCCTACCCTATCAGGGCCAGCGGTCGGCGGTCTGCATGTGTCGACGCACTGGGAGCGCCCAGCGACGCGTGCCAGCTCCTTCGCCAGCGCCAGCAGCAATGTCTGTCGTGCAGGCACGGGGCCCGGGGCGGCTTTGCTGAGAACAAGCAGGTGTGACCGCAGCGCGCCCTGCATGTTCCCGCCACCTATCCCGGACCTTGGACAGGCGCTCGTCGTGCTTGCGCATGCATAATGCATGCGGCACACGCCAGAAGCGCGCGCACCGCGCGGACGCTCGGCCGGCCGCGCGGCACCGCCTGTGCTCGCTCGCCAGCAGCGGGGCGCATGCCGGGCCCAGGCCTCTCCGGAACCCTCAGAGGGCGCGCCTGCAGTTCGCTGAGGCAGCCATCCCGGCCCGCGCGCAGCGTGAGCAGGCGCGCGCCGCTGAACGCGCTGCACGCGCCAACGCCACTGCCGGGCTTGGCAGCCGCGGCCCAGTCGCCCGCCGCCAGGCACTCCCACGCGGGCGCGCTCGTGTCCAGCACCTGCGCGCCGGCGGGCTATCGCACCGCCGCGGGCAGTGCCACCCTAGACCTACCCTCCCGTCCGCGCACACACTGCGCCATGCGATCTGAGCACAGTCGCCAGGGCGATCAACTGCTGCAGGCCGCTGGCCGGCCGCAGGCGGGGTGCGGAGGCGCCCATCCGCGCGGGGCGCGCGCGCGCACATGCAGGTCGCCCAGCACGCGCGGCGCGGCGCCGTCGCCCTGCTGCACGCCGCCCGCGACCAGCAGGAAGCGCGACAGGATGCATGCGCAGTGCGCCTCGCGCGGCTCCGGCGGCGCGCCCCCCGCGGGCGCGACCTGCGCTCGGAGGACTGTTCGGTGTGCCAGGTACTTACAGCGCGTCCGCGTCCTGTGCGGTGATATTAGCGCGCCGTGCATGGGCTGGCCATATAGCAGGTGTCACGAAGCGGTGTGTCAGGGGTGGGCAGCCCTACCCCACCCTACCCTTCCATGCGCCAGGCGCGCGCTTCACGGCTACTTGCAACGCTCGTGGCCTGCAACAAAGCCGGCGCTGCGCAATGTGCGCCGCCTGGCTCGCGCGCCTGGCTCCACTGGCCGGACTCGACCTCAAAGCAGAAGAGGTCGCCCAGGCTGCCGCGGCCGTCGTTGCCGCCGAAGAGCCACAGGCGGCGCACGTCGTCCGCCGTGCACAGGCTCGCGCCGCGCCGCGCGCACGGCGGCGCAGTGCTGCGCCCAGCCAAACCTGTCAGGGTACGGAGCTTTCCGTCTGGTTTGAGGGTTTATGCCATGACAAGCTAGGGTTTCCGAGGCGCTGGCGGGGCGCGCACTGCGCGCGTCCGGCGCCGCCGCCGCCCGGCAGGTACGCGACCGCGCTCCAGAGCATCGTCTCCAGGTTGAGCGACCACAGGTCGGCGAGCAGCGCGCCGCCGGCGCCCTCGCCGCCGAACACAAACAGCTTGTCGCGCGAGCAGCCGGCGGCCGCGAGGCGGCGCGGCGCGGGCAGCGCCGCGCCGCGCACGGCCGGCGCGGCCCACTTCATCGTGTCCGTGTGCAGCACGGCGAGCTCGTTGGTCAGCTGCGCGCCGCGCACGCCGCTGCGCGCGCACGCGCGGTCATTTCTAGCAGCGCGGGCTTTGCTTGTGGGTCCCTGTGGTGTTCAGCCGGCCATGCCGCGCTGCGGCAGGTCAACTCGCATGCCCCGCGCCACTGCATCGCAGTGCACTTCGCCTTGACTCACAAGCTGCAGCGCGTCGCGCGCGCCGCCCTCAACTGCGGTCCACAGATCCGAGACCAATAACGACCGCCAGGCATGGCAGCGCGCACGCTCTGCTGCGGCGCCGGCAGGCAGGCGATCCTGGGCGCGCGCGCCACATGCGCGGCGCGCGGGCGCGCGCCCGAACACGAGCATCTTGCTGCGCCCGGCCGCGGCGGCCGCGTGGTCGTGCAGCAGCTCCGCCGCGCGCGCGCCAGCGGGCCGCAGCCACTGCCCGCTGTCGAGCTGCAGTGGGCACAGCTCGCGCGCGCCGCCGCCGCCGCCGCCCCTGCGCCCCGCACGTCCGCATTTTCATGCTCCAGCCGCGCGCCTGACGCCGCCCAGGGCAGCAATGCGGCAGGCGGGCGCGGGAGGCGGCCGCCGCGGCGCCGCGCCTGGGCGCGCCGGGGCCAGCCGTGTCCTCGGCGCCGCCGTGGTGCAGCAGCAGCTTGCCGCCGACGGCCGCCAGCGACGCGCCGGGCACCTGCCGCGGCGCCTCGCCGCCCAGGCGCCGCCGCGCCACCGCCACCAGCCACGGCTCATCGAAGGCCACGCGCAGCGCCGTGTGGCCTGCGCGGCCGCACTCGTCATGGCAGGCTTCGTTGTGCGCCGCACGTGCAGCAGGCAACCTCACCATCGCGCGCGCGAACCCTGCGTGAAGCCCTGGCCGTGCGCTCCCAGCAGGCGCGCCACCCCCCCCGTCCAGGCGCGCCGCGCTCGGGCGGCACTGCCGCACACCCCGCCCGCCTCCGCAGCGCCGCGCGGCGCGCCCGGCGACGCGGCCAGGGCACGCGCCGCCGCGCAGCAGCGATGAGGGCCCGGCGACAGGGCTTTACAAGCCCCGGAGCGCGCGGCAACGCACCGGACGCGGAGAGCGCCAGGTCGTCGCCGCGCTGCGTGGCGGCGGCCAGCTCGGCGCCCAGCTCTTCCGCCTGGCGCGCCGCGACCGCATCCTGCGCGCGCAGCCGCGCTGGCAGCTGGGCGAACGCCACACCATGGCAGGCCACCATGCGCCCGCCTCCCTCGCGAGGTGAATCGCTGCCGCGTCGTTCGGGGTTAGCAGCAGCAGAAACCCGACTTAGTGCCGCGCGCGCCCCATCGGCCTGCTCTGACCGCCGCTGTCATAAGCGCGCTGGGCATGCATTCAGCAAGCCCTGCCTGGCGGCGGAGCGCATCTGTGCGGCAACACCGAGCAGCATTCTGCCGTGGTGCATGCAATAGCAGGTCAGGGTGTTCCCTGGCCGGGCCGCCTGGGCCGCGCCTGCCTGCGCAGCGCGACGCGCAGGCCCTCCCGGTCTGCGGCGGCCGCAGCCGCCTGCTCCAGCTTGGCCGCGCGCTGCGCGCTCTCCGCCTGCCGCGCGCCGCGCGCGCGCTCTGGCGCACCGCTTCCTGGCGCGGGTCAGAAGCGGTGGGTGGGCACTGCGCTGCATGCTCTTCACACTTTTCATGCCATGCGCGCGTCTGCATGAGCCGAGCATGCTCGGCGCGGCGCTGCATGCACCCTCGCAAGCGCCGCGCGTCCACCGCTGCATGATGAATGTGCCCAGCTTGACCGGGCGCTGCGGCGCGCTTCCATCATGCGGGCACGGCCGCAGCGGGCTGTCCGGCGGTCACTCAGGCACAGGCGCCGAGTGCCCGCCGCCGTGCGGCCGCATGTGCCTGCCCTGGCCGCCCGCCGACCCGTGACACGCATGCACTCGAACAGGGCGTCGCTGGCGGGCGCGGACAGCGTGCCCCGGGCGCGCCGCACCGCGAGCGCGGCGAGCGCCGCAGCGCCGCGCGCCAGCTCGCCGCGCAGCGCCTCCAGCGCCGCCTCCTGCGCCGCCAGCCGCCGGGCGGCCAGGCCCGCCTGCTCCTCCTTGTGGTCCAGGATGTCGGTCTGCGCGCTGGGCGCCTCGGGCTCGACCGGGCCCGCCCGCCGCTCGCTGCATGGCCCGGGGCGTCGGACCGCGTGCGAAGCGCTCTGCCTCTGCCTGCTTCATCTTCATCTCACCCACAGACTGCATGTCGACACGCCGCCGACGCGCCAGAATGCCAGCGCTGCGCCGGCGGGCTGCCGGCCGCTGATGTGCAGGCAGGGCCAAGCCGCCGCAGGCGCGCATGCAGGCACGCCCGCGCGCGCCGCACGGCGCCGGCCATGCTCAACCCGGGGCGAGCGCGCGCCGGCATGCATTGCCCCCCGCTGCGGGCGCGCGTGCAGCGGAACGAAGCCTGGCCTACCAAACCCTAACCCTGCGCACGTAGTCGACGCCGGCCTTCTGCAGCCGCGCGTGCACTAGGTCCAGCTCCGCGCGCAGCGCGGCCGCCTCGGCGTCGCGCGCGCGCAGGCGCTCCGCCAGGAACGCGCGCTCGATGCCCAGGTCCGGTGCGGCGGCCTCCGGCCGCGCCCTGGGCGCCGCCGGCACTGAGAAGCATGCGAGCTGCTGCTAGCTGATGCGGTGAGCGACCCGCAGCGTCGCCTGCCGGCGCTTCCAGCCGTACGCTCTCCACCCCCGGCGGCTCCTGATGCGACGGCCGGGTCGTGCATGGGAGCCTGACCCTCTGTCATGGTCACAGCCCCTCTGCTGGTGACTCGCTCTGGCCAGGAAGCTCCTGTGAGAGGCGCCCAAGCTCAAGCCCCGGACGCGCAAGCCTGGACCTGCGGCGTTCGTGGACGGCCTCCAGCGGTGTTGTTGCGAGCTATGCATTCCCTGCTGTCGTCTGGAGCGGCTTGGCTGCTTGAGCGCGCCCATCGCTCTGGCCCCTCAGCCTTGCACCGTGGGCCAGCCTTAGTGTTCGCCTGGCGTGACAGCCAGGGCAACGCCGGACTCCCCTCAGCGACAGAGAGCGCAAAGCTCTGTGGCCGGTGAGGGGCAGTTCAGCAGCGCTTGTGCGCCCAGCTCCATGGGCTGACCAGCTGATACGATAGCAGTGGCGCGGCTGGTCGTGCTGCTGGCTATAGCCTGGCCAGAGTGTGCGACACCGGGGCGAGTTATAGCAGCCCATAGTTATAGCAGCCCGGAGCAGCCCGCAGCCCGCGACCCAACCCCTTGCAGCAGATAGGACAGAGTGGCCGCGGGTGCGCACTCTGGGGCGGTCTCGGGCGCCGCTTCGTCCTTTCTCTTCTTCTGCGCTTTGGGCGCCATCGCGCTCCAGTCAACCTAGGCCCACACCTCTGAAGGGCCCTTTTGAAGCAGTGGGGACTCGGGCGCGCCTGCAGTGCATGACTGCCACCCGGTCTATTTATAGATAATGCTTTGTGCGCTTTGACCAGAGCTCTGTCTGCGCCTCAGCAACCCCCTGATGAAACGTGTGGCATACCTCTGGAATGCCAGCATAGGACAGACCACTGTCACGCTCACACTGTCACGCTCACAGAGGGTGTGGGCGCTCACACCGGCACACGCGCGCCTGCGCCTCCGGGCTTGCTTTACACTAAGCAACGCATATCAATCATTGTGTGAAACCCTTGCAATGCCCCAAAAACACTCCATGTGCATGCAGGTAAACACATGCAGACTCTGCAATCAGATGCAACACACAGAACGGACTCAGACACAGCGCAATTCATTGTCCGGCGCTACGTCACGAGGTGCGTGTGCTGCCAGGAGGAGGGCGCCTCCCACCAGCGCACAGCCCGTCAGGCCATGCGGGCGGCTTCCGCAGCCGAGCTGAGCGCGGGCGGCGCGGCGCATGACGCCCGCAAGTCCCCAGCGCACAGGAGCACAGCGCCCTGCATGCGGCGCCCGCCATAAACCATGCATTGGCCCCGCATGCGCGGCGCGATGCTGGGCGGCTCCCCGGCCGCGCGGCCACGCGCGCGCCGCGTCAGAACACGCTGGGCTGCACGGCGGTGACGCGCTTGTGCACGTCCGCAAACGACTCCGCAAACGCGGCCGCCTCCTCGCCCTCCTCGCCGCCCTTGGGCGGCTTGGGCAGCAGCAGCATGCAGCTGGTCGGCCGCTTGGTCAGGCCCGCCGCGCCCAGCTCCTGCCGGGCACGGGCCGCGGCGCGTCAGGCGGAGCGCGGTCGACGGTGTTGCGCCGCCGCCGGAGGACAGTTGTACGGTGCGCATATGCTGCACAACCGTGGCTTGACGCTGGCAGTCCAGTCACGGGCTGGTCTGTCTGCAGGCGTAGGGACGGTGCGACAGCGGGGAAGGCAGGTCGCAGGCAGACACAAGCCCACACACAGAGTAGTCCCGAGCAAGCTTGGGCTCGCTGACGCGCCGCGCACCTCCTTGGAAGGCACATAGATGTACGGGATGTCATTCTCCTCGCACAGCACGGGCAGGTGCGTGATGACGTCGACCGGCGAGATGTCCCCGGCAATGACGCAAATCCTGCAAGCGCAGCCCTCCGTCAGGCGCTCCACGGACACCCCGCGGTCCCAAAAGCTGTGACCGCCGGCGGCACGCGCGGGCGCGCACCCCTTGAACTTTTTCCTGATGGCCTTGACCACCTCCTTGACGCCGCGCTTAATCTGCTTGCGCTTGGTCGCCTTCTTGGCGAGCTTCAGCACCTTCTTGGCCAGCTTCTCGTCCGCGAGCGGCTTGGCTATGGGGATGAGCAGCGTCTTCTTCGGGGCGGCCGCCGCCTGCACGCACGGGCCCCCGCACTCGAGCGACAGCACAGTGCCGCTGTGCCTCTCAACCAACCGCACATACACAACACAATAATACAACACAGAACGCCAATGCACCTCTGCAGCGTCCACGACCAGCGGCTCCTCCTCGGCCCCGTTCTCCGCGGCCTTCTTTGGCGTCTTGTCCTTCTTGGCCTTTTTGGCGCTCTTTTCGGCGCTCTTCTCCGCGCCCTCCTCTGCCTTCCTTGCCTTCTTTTCTGCGCTCGTCACCATGGAAGAAACCAACCCTCTCCACTGTCAGAGGCGCATGGGCCTGCTACTTGTCCAAAACACTGTCTCCTTGCCAGTGTAAAGCACTAGTGCTAGCGGCACTCGAGAGTTGCACCTATCATCCCCGGCTCCAGGCTGTCTGCATTGAGGAGTGCCAAGATAGGCAGCGGCATGCTTCAAGGGGAGAGCAAGTGCTGTTAGAGCCAGCTCCTTTTGTTGCTGGTTGGGATCCCAATCTTGCTGCGCGGTAACTGTCTCCACATGCGGCTGCCCATATGTCTGCGGGGCCTGCACTGAGCGTACGCGCACACGGTGGGGGCGCGCCAGCGCGGCAGCAAAGTTGGGGCCTCACAATGCCGGCCGTCGGCTTCAACAGGCAGCACGCGCCGCTGGAGCTGCTGCCGGCCGTGCCCCCGCGCGCGGTGAACCACATCATCAGCCTGGACAAGTACTACCGCTCCGCGCACCTGCTGCTGCGCCAGGTCTCACCCCAGCGCCGCTGCAAAACAGCTTGCTGTGGCGTGGCCTCGCCGCTCGCTGACCAGCTCTGCGCTCCGCCACAACCTGCGCGACACCGCGCGCCGCGCGTGCGCAGGCCGACGCATACAGGGCCGCGGGCAACCAGTGGCAGCTGTCCGCCATGCTGCTGCGCTTTGCCTCGTGCGCGCCCGCAGCTTCCCCAATGGGTTTAGCTCGCTCGGCCCCGCAGCCGTGGCGAATAGTAAACCAAGCCGGCACCGCTGACGTGCCCGGCCCGGGCCCAGGCTGCTGGTGGAGACCATCCCGCGCCACAAGGACTTCCCGCGCGCCTTGGGCGGCCGGAAGCCCGCGCTCCCGGCAGAGTACCTTGCGCTGCGGGAGGTGCGCGCCCCACCCCTGCCCGCCCGCTGTCCGCGCCGCCATCGAGCGGGGCGAGCGTGCGCTTCACACCAGCGTGAGCGGCTTGGCAGCAGCGCCAGCCCAGCAAGCCCGCCGCCGTTGGCGACGCAATGCGTGGAGAGGGGACGGAGTGCGTCGCACTGGACGCCAGGCCGGCAAGCGGCAGCACGACGCAACTTTCCGCGCTGCGCCAGCGTGGTGCGCTGGTCCTGCACGCTCAGCGCGGCCGGCGGCAAGCAGCGCGGCCGGCTCGTGGCTGTTCACGCGCCGGAGCCCCTGGAGGAACGCGCGTGGATGCCAAACGGCCAGCTGTGCGCCGCGCAGAAGCTGTACACGTACTACCTGCCGGAGCTGGAGCGCATCAAGCAGCGCATGGTGCTGGAGCGCGCGCCGCCGTCGCCGCCGCGGCACGCGCCCGGCGCGCAGCCGCTCACCACCTCCAACCTGCCCGAGATCGCCAACTGGGGCGTGCAGGCTGCGCCGTCTGCGCCGCCGCTGCCGCCGGGCGAGGCCTTTGCGGGCCCGCCGCCCGGGCCTGGCGGGCCCGAGTTTGCGGGCGCGGCGGTCGGCGGCGATCTGGACTGGGACCTGCTGTCCGCGCCGGCGGCGCCGGCGCGGCAGCTGCGCGCAACCGCGTCCGCGCCGTCTGCGGCCGCCGCAAGCGCGGCGCCGCCCGTGGACGACCTGCTCGGCCGGCTGCAGGTGGCGCCCTGTGCAGGGCGTGCCTGGCGATGCTGTGCTCCCCTAGACAAGGTGCTCTGGACGTTACAGGAGCTGCGGTCATGGAGGTCAGGGGCGGGAAGCTGAACCCTGCCCGCTGCGCTCGGCTGCAAAGCACATGAGGCCGCGGTGCTCTCTCGCTCATGCTGATTGTCTGGCGGTTGCAAGCCTGGCGGGGGCAGCAAGGGTGCGTGGGCTGTGCACAGATGGGCGCGTCGGCCAGCCTGCGCCTGCCCATCGCAAGCGAGGCCGCGCGGTCGCGTCACGCGCTGATGCCCGCGGCGGCGCCGGCGCGGCGGTCCGCAGCGGCGGCGGCCGCCGCGCTGTACCCGCGCTTTGACGCCTCGCCGGCGCCGCCCATCGACTTTGTGCGCGCCCCGCCTGCGGCCGGGCTCTGGCCCCCGCGCTGCGTCCATGCTTGTCTGTCGCAGTCCCTGTCTGCACCAACTCACACCAGGTGTGAGATTTTTGTGCGCTGCATGGGACGCGTGGGACAGCACAGTATATTGAGTGCAGCCTGTAAGGATGAAGCCAAACAGAGCCGTTTGACCGTGCTTGGCATCCGTCCGCCGTCGCCGCTGAGTGTCAAACGGTGCGCATCGCGCGCGGCAGGGGTTCCAGCAGGCGGCGGCGGCGCCGCCGCCGGCCGCCTCGCTCATGGACAGCTACCCGAGCCAGCAGCCGCGGCCGGCGGGCGGCCCGGCGTCCGTGGAGGCGCTGCTGGCGCTGGAGCACCCGCGGCCGCAGCTGGAGCTGGCGCTGGGGCCGCAAGAGGTGGAGGTGCGGCGCTAGGGTTGGGTAGGGCGGCCCGGCAGTGCGGCCCGTCGTCCGGAATGGCGCATCGCCGGGGCACGGGGCGGCGGGCGGAGGCTATGTCGTGCGAGCTGGGCGATGCGCACCGTTGGCAGTGCTTTGGTGTGCTTTCGAGACAGGACAAGAGACTGCAACGAGGTTCAGAGGTGTTCGAACATCCGCGTGGCGACGCTCCGGCTGCCGCCTCTGCGCGCAGGTGCAGAGCCTGCCCGCACCGGAGGAGCCGCTGGCGCCGGGCGCGACGTGCAGCCACGCGGACGGCGAGCCCGCGCTGCCGGCGCTGGGCGCGGACGCGCCGGGCGGCGTCGCCAAGGCCAAGGAGGGCATCGGCGAGGTGCACGTGTCGGTCGCGCTCATGGAGGAGTTCCTGCAGTGCGCGCCCGGGGCGCCGCGGCGCGGCGCCCTGACGCCTGCCAGGGCTCTGCTTGGTCGGGGGAGGGAACGGGGCCGAGCGAGGAACGAGCCGCAAGCGCCGGCGGCGCGGCTTTTCTTCGGATGGATGGCGGGTGGTGATGCTCAAATACGCCCCGCACCCTGAGGTCTGCCTCGGCCCGCCCAGCGCCAGGAGCGGGGCCCTGGAGCCGCTGAGGGGACAGGCAGGGGAAGCGCGGCGCAGGTTCATGTGGTCTGGCGGGCCCTGCTGCACATGGCGTGCTGAGGTCAGCGGCGGTGCTGCGCCGGCGCGCCTCAGTCCCGGCGGGCTCACCGGCGGTGCGGCGCGCAGGTACGCGGCCAGCAACACGCGGCGCAACGTGGAGAGCTGCGGCATCCTGGGCGGCACGCTGAACGTGGCCAATGGCGTGTTCTCCATCACCACGCTCATCATCCCGAAGCAGCAGGGCACGTCGGACACCGTGGAGGCGCGCCCGCCGCGCCGCGCCCCCGCCGCCGCACCTGCGCATCCCGGGCGCCCCTATCCCGCGGTCTCTCTTTGCAAAGTGCGCTGGGGCGCGCATCCCGGCTGCACCACCCTTGCGCGCACTTCCTGGCGGCCTGGCCATACCTTGAGCTGCACGCGGCGGGCCCGGCGAGCGCTGCTGTGCGGGCCGCTCAGCGTGGTGCCGCGTGCGGCAGGCGCTGGCGGAGGAGGAGACGTTCGAGGTGCAGGACTCGCGCTCGCTGTACCCGCTGGGCTGGATCCACACGCACCCCAGCCAGTCCTGCTTCCTGTCCTCGGTGGACGTGCACACGCACTGCGGCTACCAGGCGCGCGCCCGGCCGCGCCGCGCGGGCGCGGCCGCATGCTGTCCGCGTGCGCTGTATGGCATGCCTCTGGTGCACCGGTGGCAGCATGCAGGTGGCACACAGTCTCATACAAAGACGTGCCGGCATTCGCCAAGCTTCGTAGAGCGCGCGCACCACATGCTGCTCCGTCATTGTCAGGCGCTGGTGCATACGCAAGCCAGTTGCACGCTGCAAGCAAGCAGGGATTGGTTCCTGTATTTGGCACTCCCGGGCGCGCTCTGCCCGCACTGGTGTGCTGCAAGTGCGAATTCGGCAGCCCGCCACGCTGCCGGGCCCGAGGAGCGGCCGCCAGCGCCCGTTCGCCTGGCGCGCGCAGACGCAGATGGACGAGGCGATCGCGATCGTGATGGCGCCGCGTGACGCCGGCAAGCGCTGCGGCCTCTTCCGGCTGTCCACGCCGGGCGGGCTGAAGCTGGTGCAGAAGTGCGCGCAGCGCGGTTTCCACGCGCACCCGCCCACGCCGACCGGGCAGCCGCTGTACGAGCTCTGCGGGCATGTGTACCTCAACGCGGCGCTCAAGCACGACGTGGTGGACCTGCGCTGACGCCGGCGCCGAGCCGGCCGTGCGGATTGAGTCGTGCTTCTGTGGCAATGCTGTGCAGCACCGGTCTGTGTTTTGCATGTTGTGTCCCCAGCAGTGATCCGATGTGCAGGTGCGGCTGTCTTGGACGGCAGTAGTGTTGGCACGGCGTGTCGGCAGCGTGCAGGGCTGTTGACTGTGTCATGGTATATTGGCTGGAGGGTGCTGCTCTTACAGCGCTGGCTGTTGCAGGATGCGCAGCATGGTTCATGCTTGTTAGTCAGACAGGTAACGCCCTGCCACATGCTGAGTGTGAGACACATTTCCGACACAACAATTAGGGCTCTTGAGCCAGCACACATGCACAAGCAAGCGTTCCTTCCTGCCATGCGATGCCGACACTACACTGCACAGCTGCAGTGCAAGCGACCTTCTAGCAACCTCTATCTGTTCAAACTAACGCAGTCTGCCTCTGTCGCATCCCTGCAGATTTGGAGTACCTTGCTTGATAGCAACCCAAAAACATTGGGAGCTCTATATGTTTAACGCATACACACAAACTGTGGGCGCAGTCCATTGCCACCACAGAGTCTGTGCACAGGCACCTGCATCGCCTGAAATGCAGCGCCACCAGAGGTTTCTGCTCACTCTTTGTTGAGCGTGCGATGCGTCCAACCCTTTACGATGCAGTCGCACTCAGACAACTTCTGTGCTGCTGGCAGATTTCTCACAAGCATGCAACCTCACCAGGCCCAGTAAAAGCAGAAGTCAGACGCAGCTCGCCTTGCGCGACCGCCAGCGCCGGCAGCTCAAGGCCGCTGGCGGCCCAGCACGGCGCCGCAGTTGTTGCAGCGGAACACCCGGTCCTTGCAGCTTGTGCAGCAGAAAGGGATGATGCAGAAAGGCACGAGGCCGAGCAGCGCCATCAAGAATGCCGACATCCAGTTGCACAGGCCCACCTCCCGCCGCGCGACGACCGCGCCGGTGTGTCCACAGTACGGGCAGCTCGCGACTGCGCGCTGCGGCTGGCCCGCGACCTGCTGCGCGTGCGGAGGCGCGTGCTCGCGCGCATGCTGGGACGCATGCTCACGCATGCGTTGGTCGGATATGGCTGGTGGCGCGTAGGAGTAGGCGTAGTGCACGGGCGGGTACCCCGAGCTGGCTACAGCGCCCGGGTGCCCGCTGTAACCCGCGTGCGGCTGCCAGCCGGGTGGGTAGCGCGGCGCCTCACGGTAGCCGGCCTGCTCCTGCGGCAGAGGGCCCGCAACGCTGAGTCACAGTGCTCAGGGAGCTGAGGAAGCTTCAGGGCCAGTCAGCACACCCCAGACAGCACACGCCCGCGTTGCTGCACCGCTGATACGCACGTGCGCATCCCTAAGCAGAGAGCTGCATCTTGACACAGCAGCAAGTGCGTTTGGCGCAATTAGCGTACTCTCCCAACGTACTACGCAACCACAGGGCAGGAAACATGTAGAGGAATGACACAATACAGCTACAAAGGGACTCCGCACCGAGCAAGCAGCCATTCATAACACGCGTGAGTGCGCATGTGTACAAAAGACGCACCTGGCCATACGAGGACGCTGAAGGCTTCACGGCGTCCTCATATAAACGCAGAGGCGGCGCAGACGGCGCGGACGGCGCCTGCGCACCATAGGAAAAACCTTTTAGCAAGTTCTGCCGATTTCAGAGCTGGCACGCTATGCAGCCGCAGAGCAACAGCTCACACAGTACCTGTCCCGCCATGAGCGGCGTGCGTGCGTCGTCAGGCCTCGGCTGCATGCCCACTTCAGCAGTAGCCCACGTCCGGCAGTAGCGTTGTAGCAGCGCCTCTGAGACGTCAAGGACCTGAGCCAACTAGCTGCTGAAGGCGCCTTACTTCTGGGAGCCTGGCCCCGGTCGGCCGTAGGAGCGGCACCAACAGCGCAGAGGTTAATGTCCCCCGCCGGGGCAGGATATTGGGGGGGACCGCTTGGGACATTTTCTTTCCCTCCAAGCCTTTTGCTACAACTACACTGATCAGTCTCGTGCGCTGCGTAGCGTTGTTAGGAAACGGTATGAAAGCTACAGGCTTGGCTCACCCGTTGGCATGCGCATGTCTGCAGAGGAACACAGCCCGTCACACCTTCAGAGCCACACCGCGCAAGTGCTGCAAGCCAGCGCAGCTGGCACAGAGGACCATGGATAGTGCAGCGAGTTGCAAAAAGGACAGCACTGCGCGAGACTGCAAACCTCCGGCGCCATGTTCCACAAGAGAGCGATTTAGCGCTGGTCAGTGTCACAGACTTTGCACTGTTGAGCGTTGTGCTTTGCTGTGTGCTGTTCGGCGCTCAGTTGTTGGCTAGTCCGCAATGTTCTTAATCGCTTGCCATGCGGTGTCTCCTCCGCGGAGTCAGCCTTGCCTGACGACGCCTCCTTGTGCTCGCAGGCTCGGCGGATGAACCGGGCCCGAGCGGGCGCGTGCTGCAGGTCGTGGCTGGGGCTGCGGCGTATGGCGCCTTTTCGCTACTTGTGCCCGACAGCGCGAGCGCTGAGAGCGTGTCCGCCACCGTGCTGTCTCTGCTGGCGCGCCCTCCCAGCTTTACAGCAACACGCTCCGTGGACAACCAACCTATGCTGTGCACCATATATATGACAGCAGACGCAGCCAGGCTGCAAACACACAGGGTCGCTGGAATACCCACTTGCCTGTGCTTCCTTGTGTGTGAGGGAAGGCAACAGACGTGCCCCAGCAGCAGCAGCAGCCAACCCCCGACTGTGCGGGGTGGCCTCGGCTCTTGTTTCCACCCACGCACTTGTCCTAGATGAAACCACTGGGTAGGCGCCTAGTGAAAGGGACTCGCCTGCGACCTGACCCACTGTGGACGCAGTCTTGGGAGGTATTATGCAAGGAGAGTCAAGCTCCCGTCACGCAGCTGCGCACATGTAGCCCCGCCTGCGCACCCTACCCTGCTGCGAGCCGCTCGTGCTATTACGGGCGTCTCAGGGTGTGTGCCTCTTTGCAGGAGCGCATACAGGACCTGGGGCCGTACGGGCCGCTGCTCTTTGTTGCGGTCGTGGCGGGCGCCGAGCTGATCCCTCTGTTTCCCACGCAGCCGCTCACTCTGGCCAGCGGCCTGCTGTTTGGGCCAAAGCTGGCACGCCCCGTCGCTGCCTGTATCCTGCTGCGCTGTTGAGCCCGGCCTGTCTGGCATGCTATGTGTCTTACTTTTTGAAATTGTTTAGCATGTTTGTAAGGCGCCCGGCGCCGCTGCAGCTGCTGCTGTCGCTCGAGCCCATACTTGCAGGCCCATATGTTTGGCCTCTGTCGTCAATCGCATGCTATGCTGGGACCGCTCAACTGGTGTTGCGCATCGGTTTGGCCGGGCAGCTGAGCAACGGCGCTGGGCTCACGAGCTCTGCTGCATGCCGCAGGGCGCGGCGCTCATCGTCGCCGCCACCAGCGTCGCGGCCAGCACCGCATTCTACGCGGCGCGCGGCATCGGCCGGCCGCTGGCCGAGCGTGTCATCTCGTCGGAGGTGCGCGAGGTGCTGCGCGCTGGCAACCTGTCCGCATCACAGCATGTGGCGCACTGCATCTGTCTGCACTCTGGCGAACGCAGGTCCCTTCACATGTGTGCCCCTGCGTTTGGCTGTCGCTGGCTGCTGACGAGCTTGTGAGCACCGGCACCGACTGCGCCGGGCTTCTCGGTGTGTGCCATTCCGGTACAAGTCCTGGACGCCCTCGTGCGCGCTGCCAGGGGGGCGGCGGCGGCGCGGCGGCGCAGCTGCGCCGCGTGAACGACGCCATCGAGTCGGGCGGCTGGTGGCAGCAGTTTGGCGCCGTCGCGCTGCTGCGCCTCACGCCTGTCGTGCCTTTCAGGTATTGCCTGGCTTCACCCAGTCCTACCGCGCAGTGAGAATCGACCTGCTGGCGCAGCTGTCATGCCTCTTTGCACTGCACAATTGTGCAAGGATGCCGTCCCGCCATCACACGCGGGCTTTGCCTGGCCACGCACCCACAGTGTTGTGCATCAATCTTGGTGTTTTGCAGCACCGCTGGGCTTTGCAGCAGAAATTTTGAGCAGCATACGTGTCGCCTGCCGCCTCGCTGACGCAGAGCCTGGCCGCCCGGCTGCGCGTGCAGCGCCAGCAACTACCTGCTGGGCCTGTCGCCGCTGCTCTTTGCGCCGTACATCAGCGGCACGCTGGCGGGCATGGCGGTGTGGTCGACGGTGTACGCGTCGATCGGCGGCGCCGGCCGCGCGGCGCTGCAGTCTGGCGTCGAGCCAGACGTGCTGCTGGGCGGTGCGCGCGACTTCCGTGCCGGGGGTGCCACACGGCCTGTGTAGTGCACACACTCGGCTGTTTTGCAGGTCTCACGAGGGATGCTGCTCGGGTGCGGACGGTCACACCGCCGGGCCTTGCTCAGGTGCTGCAGGGCTGGCCCCGTACACAGCATGCCAGGCACGGCAGGCCGGACCGCCTGCTCAGGCCGGACCGCCGCCTTACGGCGGCCGGCCCCCCCCCGTGGCGCGCAGACCTGGCGGACAAGGCGGGCGCGTACACCGGGGATGCCGTGATTTTCGGCGCGGTCGCGGGCGGCGCGGTGGCGCTGGCCTGGGCGACGGGGCTGCTGCGCGGCGGCGCTGCGCCGCCGCTCGCGTCCCCGCCGCCGCCGGCCGAGGCCGACGAGGAGGAGGCCGGCCGGCGGCTGAAAGACCGCGTGTGAGCCGCACGCCGGCCGGCTTTCATGTGATGCTGCGCTGCGGTGTCTTGTGTGGGCTGCCGCAGGCAGAGCTGGGCATGTGGATACCGGGAGGACAGGCCGTGTTGAAGCGCAGCCGTTCAGGATCACGCCGCCTTGATGTTCCTTATTGCCTGCTTTGCACTGCTGTATGGACTCGCGGCAGGCCTTTGACGCTGTGGTAGCCGAAAGCATTGCGCAGATGGGGTGCATGCTTGCGTGGTGGTATGTGTGAAGTGTTTACCACCCTGAGAGAATCTGCCATCTACTGCCTAGCTATGTATAGGTATTTATAGGCGTTTATTTCAACGCATGCGGGAAATGCACTAGCGCTGTGAGGTTGCTGCTTGTTAGTGCTTCATGCCAGGCTTCCGGACAAGCTGTCGGGCGGGGACTATGTCACAAACGCATGCTGCACGAACGCATTGCTGCGTAAAATTCTGTTTATTTTTGTAAGCATGCAAACATCATATGCTGGGAAGCCCGAGGACTTACCCCCACGGTGCGCTTGCCAAACGGATTTATTGCCGAGTCGTAGTCGTGCAGTCCAACAGTGCACAGTCCGAGATCAAATGGCGCAGTGCTTTGCGCTCCACCCGTGCCCACTGTTCGCGCACAGGCGCCAGCACGCTCCAACACTGCTCCCTGCTTTTCCCTTGGAACATCCCCAGCATGGTGAGTGTGCCTCCTCGGTTGCAACATGTCAGCAGTGTGCAGGTCCCAGCTCTGCAGCTTCCTTAGCCTTACAGCTGAGTCTGCTCGACCCCTGCAGGCCGGGCCGTACGGCGGAGCAGGAGAGGCGAGAGCGGCGCGCCGCGGCGGCACGGCTGCGTCGCAGCGGTCGCCGTGCGCCTCTGGCTGTTCTTCTGCGCCTGACGGCTTGCTATGCGCTGGCAGGTCTTTCACGACTCGACGCCTGTGGCGTGCGCCGCAGGTTGCGCCAGAGGGGCACGCTTCGACGAAGACTGCTGGCCCGCCGCTGCATGTGATGATAGCCGGCGCGCCAGCCGCTGGCAAGGGCACGCAGTGCCAGCGCATCGTCCAGAAGGTGCTCCCTGAGGTGGCTGTGTCGCGCCCGGTCGAGAAGCAGGAAAGTTGGCCAGGACGTGTGAGTCACTGGCGGCAAGCAGCGATGCTCCCTGTGTGCTTCTGCCTCGCGCCAGGCCCCTGCACAGCAGCGCTGCGGCCTTTCCTGCCCCTGCAGGGACGTCTGTCGGCCTGCTGTGTGGGCGCCGCGCCAGCTCCTGACGAGGCCGCTTCGGGCACGGCGCCGGTCGTGCTTGGGTGCGCTGCGCCGCACAGCGCCCCTAAGAGCGCCTGGGGCGGCGCCAACAGCGCGCGCTCGTCCGGGGCGCCGCTGCGGGGCTGCAGTCTCGCCCGCTGCCGGCGCCGGCGTGCTCGGGACCACCACCAAGCGGGTGCGCCCTGAGCGCGCGCGCCGGAGCGGCAGTTTGGGCTGGTGCACGTGTCGGCGGGCGACCTGCTGCGCGAGGAGGTGGCCTCGCACAGCGATGCGGGCCTGCGCGCCAAGGCCTTCATGGACGAGGGGCGGCTCGTGCCCAACGAGCTCGTGGTCGGCATGGTCCAGGCGCGCCGCGCCGCCTGCAGCCCAGAGCGTGCTCGCCATGCTGCAAGGCTGCCGCGCAGTGGCCCGCACCTCCTGCGTTGGGCCAGTGGCCCGTCAGCTTGCGCGGCCGGTTGCGCCCGCCCAGTCGCTGCGCGCGGTGGTCAGTCTCCTGGTCGGCAGTGCCGACAAGGAAAGTGCCTTGCCAAGGGACGGCGGTGCCCTCCGTCGCAAGCCCGGCGCGGCTCGAGCCGCGGCCTGCGGCGCAGGCGCGGCTGGCGTGCGCGGACGCGGCCGCGCAGGGCTGGCTGCTGGACGGCTACCCGCGCAGCGCCGAGCAGGCCGAGGCGATCCAGGAGGCCGGCATCCGGCCAGACATCTTCATCCTCATCCAGGCGCGCGACGTGGGCTTTGCCCTCAACACTAAAAGGTTCACAGTTAATATTCTCTATATAATTTGTTTAACCAAAAAAAAAAAGTCGCTGGCCGCGCTGCCGGATCTGCGCCCCTGCACGGAGCCATGCGGCCGAGCTCGGCATGATGCGGGGCTGCCCTGCGCGGTCCTCCCCGGGCGCGTCGAGGGACCGGCCCTGTCTGAGTGCCTGCCTGCCAGCCCGCTCCTGGGCCCCGCTGGCAGCCCGAGATACCTGTCCCGCCTGCGCCTGCATGTCCAGGGTAGTGTATAGCTTGGGAGGGTAGGGTAGCCCTATGCCGCCGCGTCGAGCGGCGGGGCCGGGGCGCAGGTGCCCGACGAGGAGCTGGTGGAGCGAGTGACCGGCCGGCGGCTGGACCCCGAGACAGGCGACATCTACCACCTGCGCTTCAAACCACCGCCGGCGCACGCGGTCAGCCGCCTGCAGCAGCGCAGCGACGACACCGAGGACAAGCTGCGCACGCGCCTGGCCACGCACCACGCCAACGTGGCCGCCGTGGTCGGCTACTACAAGGACGTGCTCGTGCAGGCACGCGCGCGCGCCTGAGGGGCAGCCACGGCGTCGGCGCTGCTAGTGCCTTTCCTGGCGTGGGCGGCGAGCGATGCCAGGCAGCACCGCGCTGCAGGGCCTGACATGGAGCGGGCGTGGGCGCTTGCTGCTTGCTGGGCTGGGCCGCGGGCGCGAGGCAGCACTGCTTTTTCACGGTCTGCGTGCGGGGCCACTCGCGGCTGTGCGTGCGGGTGGGGCGCCGAGCGCTGCCCGCGGCGGCGGCAGGTGGACGGCGCGCGGCCCATGGACGAGGTGTTTGCCAACATCGACGGCGTGCTGAGCGCCTTCATCGAGGACCATGCGCCCGCGGAGGCAGCCGTCGCATGAGGCCTGCTCTGGAGCACGATCAGCACTGTCCTTGTTACACACGCTCCAGAGTTTCTGGGCTGCACGCACGGCGTGCGCCGTGCGCGCAGTCTCGCGCAAAGCGGGCGCTACTTGGTGGGTGGCGGGGCGCGGCGTGTTCAGGTGATGCTGGGTCGGGGCAACAGCTGGCCTAGCAGGCAGTGTCGCGCGGGTCGAAAACGCATGCGACTGCTGCGGTAACCCAAAGCACGGCTTACAAACACTGCTGCGCCAGAGCGCTCAGCAGATGAAGACACAGGATTGTTGCTGGACCTCGCGCTGCATTCGCGGCCGCCACTCACTGCACCACCTGCAGGATCTGCGCCAGCTGCGTGGGCTCGAACCTGCGCAGCGGGCCGCGAGTGACAGGCCACGCGCGACCGGTCGAAGCCGCAGGAGGCGAGCTAGCACCACATGCGGCGGGTGCGAGCGCTCTGCAAGCAATACAAGCGCAGGGGGCTGCACAGTGGCGCCATGCACTGCTGCGCACCTGAAGCCGCCCTGGCCAGCGCCCTGCGCATGGATTACGTTCTGCTCACTGCGCGCGCGCAAGGCAGCAGCCGTCAGGCACGGCAAGGCAGTGCCGACGCTGGGGCACACTGTGAGCGCGCCGCGGCAGTCATGAGCTGCAGAGCTGGGCGATGCATGCCGGTGCGCAAGCACCAGGGTCATGGTACGGCACAGCGCACATGGCATGCGCCGACATGCGTTGCACGAAAAGAGACGCGCTCCGCAGGGGCCGACAGGGGCCAGACATGATGCGCAGGCGGCGAGAGGCGCGCTTCTCGGGGAAGGTGATGACGGTGCGCGCGTCGGATGTCGCCACCGACCAGCCCTCCTTCGCCACCTTCTCATCGACCTGCCGCCCCGGCGCTGCGCTTGGAGCAGCAGCGCTCGCCCGCGATGGAGCAGCAGCGCTCGCCCGCGACGGCGCCGCTCGTAATCAGCGGAGCCCCGAGCAGCGCGCGTTGCGCGGGCAGCGCCAGTGCAGCATGCGGCTCCGTTTGCGCGGGGCGTCCTGGGCTGCCTGTGTTTTCAGATGGGCATGGCCAAGCGCTCCTCACACGCGCACCAGCCAGGCATGGCGCGCCCGTCGCCAGCCAAGCGCCAGGTGAGCATGCAGTCACAGGGGCGCGTCACCGCAGCCGAAGAGCGCTCCCTCCCGCTGCGCGGAGGCAGCGCCCCGCCCCCTGGGCCTGCGCAGGCGCCGGGCAGGGGCGCACCAGCGCACCCAAGGTAGGCCTAACCTAACCCTATCCTGAGCCGGGCAGGGCGCACCAGCGCGTCCAGCGCGGCGCCGTCCAGCCGCAGGCACTCCCCGAGCGTTGCCTTGGTCACGCGCCGGCAGGTGTGGCGGACCGTGTCCAGCGCGAAGCGCCGCACCTGGCCGCCGGCGGCCGCTGCTAGTCACCCACAGATATTGATTTCTGGTACGCTCTCCGTGTGGCGCTTTCAGGCCTGCGCCGCGCCCAGGGTGCGCGGCGCCAGCAGCACCCGCTCACGCTCAAGCTCTCGCAGGCCGCCGATCAGCAACAGGCGCCTGGAGCCAGCTGCATGCAGGCGGCACCTGAGCCCCCAGCCAGTCGCGACAACAGGAGCCTAACGGCGTGAGTGAGGAGGAGGTGTCAGCGGCCGCACCCCCGTCACTGGCACGGCGCCGCGCGGGGCGCACCGCCTCGGTAAAGCCGGCCACGTCTGCCACCACATCGCGGCACGCGTCCAGCGCGGCCCAGAAGTCGCGGAAGCGCGCCCCCTCCAGCCGCTGCGTCAGCGCCACCAGCGCCGCGACCGGCTGCTCGTCCTGCCGGGCAGGGGGGTAGAGGGTGCAGGTCAGCCTACCCTACCTTATGCTCGTCCTGCCGGGCAGGCGGGGGTGCTTGTTGGCACGCCGCTGGGCTGCGCTTGGCACTCTTTGCTACCGCGCCAGGTGCCTCCTGGGCTACGCACCTGCTCAGGCGTGTCCACAGCTACCAGCAGCGAGTGCACATACAGCAAGGAAGACCGTGCGTCTCCGGGCAGGCGTGTTCCGGTGAACGCCAAAGCGGCATCAGAGTGTGCGTGCGAGGCCGGCAGCGGGCTCACACGAGAGACACGGCTGAGTACCTGCACGCGCTCGGGCACGAGGTGCAGCAGCTGCGAGAAGTCGGGCTCCGGCAGGCGCATCAGCGCCTTGATAAGGATGTGCGCGACCACGCCCATCTTCGCGCCCTCCGGCGCAAAGTTGTAGTGGCGCAGCAGCGCCAGGTTTGCGTCCAGGTCATACGCGCCGCTCTTCACCTGTCCAGGCGGCGCATTGCTTGAACATACCCAGCCGCAACCCGGCGGCAGCGGCCGCCGAGGCCATTGCAGTCCAGCGCACCTGCTCCGCGACGTGCTCCTCCAGCTGCTGCTGCAGCTTGGGGTTGTACCTGCACGCGGCCACGGAGCTTGACAGAGCATACAGCCGGGCGCTCACAGAAACAACTTGTGCGCAAAGCTGAAAGAGGCGCACCCGTTGGCGCCGCTCACGTTCACCTTCCCCATCGGCCTTTTAGACACCCACGGACTAACAGCAACACTTACAGCGCCTGTCCCTCGTGCGCAGAGTGTTGGGACCCTGCAGGTGCTCAAGCCCTGGCGGCAAAAGAGCAGGTGCCTCGCCTGTCGCATTCATCATCACACTTTCCTGTCCAGAGCCGGTGCGTGCACTGGTGGAGCATCCGCGCGCGCCCCAGCACTCGCCGAGCTGCCGTTGAGCTTCGCAGGGCATTGGAGGCCGCGGGCATGGCGCTCGCGTGGGGGCCCACCGCGGCGCGCGTGCTGGGCAGCCGGGGCTACAAGGAGCGCCACGTGTACCGCGTGGCCGGCTGCCCGGGCTACCAGGCGATGCGCTCGCTGGCCTGGCAGCCGCGGCCCGTGGCTAAGCGGGCGATCTGCGCCGAGCTGGGCGCGCGCGGCGGCGAGGAGGGCCGCTTCCGCTTCAACGGCGCGAGCGTGGACGCGGCCGCCACGGCCGCGCTCGCAGACCCCGAGCTGGACGTGCCGCCCGCGGAAGCAGAGGCGCCCGCGCGCGGGGACGGTGCCGACGGGGCGGCCGAGGCCGGCGCGGGCGCCGGCGCGCCGGCGCCGGCGGCGGCGGCGCCGCACGGCGGCGCGCCGCCGGCGGCGCAGGGCACGCTCGCGGTGCACGCCGGCGAGAAGGATGGCCGGCCGCGCGTGGCGGACTCGCTGACCACGCCGATCGTGCAGACGAGCACGTACACGTTCCGGGACACGGCCGAGCTGATCGCGTACCAGGAGGGCCGCTACGGCTCGTACGAGTACGGCCGCTACGGCAACCCGACCACGCGCACGTGCGAGGAGAAGATCCGCGTCCTCGAGGGCGCCGAGGACTGCCTGGTGCGGCCGGCCGTCGGCCCGCTGCCGCCGGGGCTGCCCCCGGCTGCCGGGGAGCCTGCCGACGCGCGCCGGGCGCCCAGCGCGCGGCGACGCGCGCGGGGCGTGCGTCGGTGCAGAGCTACAGCCGGGGGGGTGGATGTGCGTGTCGACGCAACTGCTGCGCAGGTCTCAAGCTGAGGCGGAGTCTATGGTTAACACGCCCTCAGAAGGCGAGTCATAGGCAAGCCCGATCACAGGTCGGCTGTGGCGGGACGGCCGGTGTGGTAGCTGAGTGCCGTTGCTGGCGGCATACGATCATGTTCATTTGTGGGGTGGCGCCTGGCCGCGCAGACGTTCGAACGTGGGATGGGTGGCAGTAGCGCCGCTGCTCCCCACTGCCGAGCCAGCGGGCGGACCCGTGGTTGTGCCGTAGGGCGTGGACGGTGGGTCGGCCGCGAGCGGGCTGCGCGGCCGGCGCGTGCGGCACAGGCGGCGCGGCCACGGCGCGGCCGGCGGGTGTGCGGGCGGCGGGGCCGCCGTTCGCCGCTGCAGAACATGCCTGCGCATCCAAGACGCGGGGTGGCACTCAGCGGGCACTGCCCTGCGCCTGCGGCCCGGGGCGCCGACGCGGGTCGCGCGCGCCGCCGCGCAGGTGAGCACGAGCGGCATGTGCAGCGCGACGACGATGCTGCTCGCGCTGGTGCCGGCGGGCGGGCACATCGTGACCACCACCGACTGCTACCGCCGCACGCGCCAGTTCATCCAGACCGTGCTGCCCAAGATGGGCATCTCCGCGACCGTGGTCGACCCGGCCGACCTGGGCGCGCTGGAGCGCGCGCTGGAGCAGCACACAGTGCGCGGCGCGCTTGCGTTCTTGCGCGCGTGCGTCCTGCATGCCCCGCCGCGCCGCTGCTCGGACGGTGCGCCTGGGCGCCTCGCGCCGGCCCGTGCTGGCCGCAGCGCCCAGAACCGGGGGCGGCTCCCCGGCGTCTGCTTATCTCGTCCTGCCAATCGGGGCACGCTGCGCTCGCGCGCCAAGGGCAGGCCAGACGGTCGGGGTTGCGCGCCGGCCGCGGGCCGCGCGGCGGGCGCCCGACGGCGTGCGCTTGGCGGGCGCAGGTGTCGCTGTTCTTCTCGGAGTCGCCGACCAACCCGTACCTGCGCTGCGTGGACGTGCGGCGCATCAGCGAGCTGTGCACCGCGGCGGGCGCGCTGACGTGCATCGACTCCACGTTCGCGACGCCGGTCAACCAGCGCGCGCTCGCGCTCGGCGCCGACCTGGTCCTGCACTCCGCCACCAAGTACCTGGCCGGGCACAACGACGTGCTGGCAGGTGCCGCCGCGCCTCAAAGTCGTTGCGCACAGTCTTTCGCAGCCTACTTGCTGGGCGAGCGCTCCGCGCCCTTGCACGGCGAGGCTTGTGAGCGCTGCGCGCGCGTGCGCGGCGGCGTTGCCCGGGCGGCGCCTGGTGTTGAAACCCTTGTCGGTGGCAACCGCTGTGTGGCAGGGCACTGACACACAAGGTGTGGTTGTTGAGTTTCAACAGCGCGTCCAACTCTCAGCGCCTGCTGTGGTGTGCCTCCGAGAAGGGTGCCCGCAGCGCCTGCCACGCGCCTGCGGGCGCCGTGCTGGGGCTGGCGACCTAAGCGCCGGGCCGGGCGTGCGCCAGGCGCGCTGGCGGGCAAGGCGGACGTGGTGGCGGCGGTGCGCTCGATGCACAACGTGCTGGGCGGCGTGATCGATCCGCACGCGGCCTCGCTGCTGCTGCGCGGCATGAAGACGCTGGGCCTGCGCGTGGCCGCGCAGAACTGCACCGCGATGGAGGCGCGCGGCGCCCGGGCCCGTCGGGGCATCCGTGTCCTGCGGGGCAAGGGGGCACCCTGAGGGCCGCAGCCGCTGCGCTGCAGGGAGGCGCGGGGTTTCTAGGTCATGCATGCGCTGCCTGGGGCTGCCAAGCAGCATGCTGGGCTTCCCACCTTGCCCCAAATTCGCGGCAGGCGCCAGGTCGCGCGGCAGCGCGGTGCTCGTGCGCGCTGCGCGCCGCGTGGTGCACGGTCGGCCGAATGGCGGCGGCAGCCGGGCGCTGACCGAGCCGGCGGGGCGCCAGGTGGCGCGCCGGCTGGAGGCGCACCCGCGCATCCGCCGCGTGCACTACCCGGGCCTGCCCAGCCACCGCGACCACGCCATTGCGATTGAGCAGATGAGCGGCTTTGGCGGCGTGATCAGCTTCGAGGCGCGGCCCTACCCAAAATCCCGCTGGCTCGCAGCTGCCTCGGGAGTGCCGGGCGTGGGCCTCGGCGCGTGGTGCGCGTGCGGGCGGGGCAGCCGGCTGTGCCGGGCGCCGAGAGGCACCTGCTTGCGCAGCAACGCACCTGCTTGCACAGCAATAGACACCGCTGCTGCCCGCTGGAGGCAGAGCCCCACGCGCGCGCCCCGCCCGCGGCCCCCAGGTGGACGGCGACCTGTGGGACACGGCGCGGTTCATCGACTCGGTGCGGCTGCCGTACATCGCGCCCAGCTTGGGCGGCGTGGAGTCGCTGATCGAGCAGCCCACCGTCATCTCCTACTGGGACCAGGCGCGCCGGCCGCGGCCCCGGCGCCCCCGCAGCGGCCGCCGTGGTTGCGCGCATGGTAGGGTCTGCTTTTACCGTCACGCCGCCCGGCGAGCGGCGCTTGGCTGCCCACCCTGCAGCGTCGACTCCCGGGAGCTGTTGTCCGATCGGTGCCTCGTGCCTGGGCGCTACGGCCTAGCTAGTTTATCTTTCCTTCATAGAAATGATGCAGGTGATTGATAAAAGTATATGACCTGCAGGGCCCCGAGAAGCGCGCCGAGTACGGCATCCTGGACAACCTGGTGCGCTACAGCTGCGGCGTGGAGGACATGGAGGACATCTGGGCCGACATTGAGCAGGCGCTGGCCAAGCTCTAGGGCCGGGCGCCGGGTCGATGTCGGGGCTCCGGGGCCGCGCCGCGGGGCCGGCGCCCGGCGGCGGGCGCTGTAGCGGGGCCTCCGTGCGCTGCGCGCCGCCAGGGCTGTGCCTGCCTGACAGGGAGAGGGCTGCATGCCGCAGACTTGTCGTTTGGAAGGGGGGGAGAAAAAAATGCCGAGCTGTGCTCTGCAGAGGCGGCGGCGCGCCCGCGCACCCGAGGGCCCGAGTGTGAGAGCGGGCAGGTGAGGTCGTTGTTTTGTCGCAGCGTGTGGCCACTGGTCAGCAGGCTTCGACATCTTGATGAGGCCGCGAGCCTGGCGGGACTGCAAGGGTTGTGTGTCTTCCGTCCGTGTGGAGCTTGCTCTCGGCGCATGCAGGATGTCACTGGAGGCGCCACCGCCGTGGGCCCAGACATTGCGCGTCGCCGCAGCCACACTGTGCATGCACTGCATGCCATGCAGTGTGGCAATATCACGCAGTGCTGTATTTGCTCTGCACGCATGGGCTGCCGGTGAGGTCTGTGAAGGCTGCCAGTGCACCCACGCCAACCACACAGAGTTATTAGCTATAGGCGACCTGGGAGCGGGTGCAGTGAGCCTGGCTATGGGGCCTGCCCTGCATGTAGTAAACACAGTTCCGAGGCATAAGGACTGGGCACTCTCTAAGCGTCAGAAATAAGCACAAGGACAGGCTTTGGACTGCACATGAGTGAGGCCGGCAAGCGTGCCATGGCAAGGTTGCGACTGGGCCCAACACAAACGTTTCTTCAACAGTGCATTGCAGCTGCTCTATCATTTTGGCAGCTGAGTGTGCGCTTGGTCAACCGAAAACACCCACAACAATTGCAATACAAAATTGCATGATCTGGCGGCAGCGCTCTGCGGCGCTGCAAGTCTGCCATCTCCTCTCGCGCACTCTTATTCTGGCCTGAGCTAGACCCATGCCCGGTATGACTGCAAGCCTGCAGCTAGCGTCTGTTTCGTGCTATGCAGGTCCCAAACAGGCCAGAATCACCACACAGACCAGCATGCTGCACACGACATGCCCTGCACAGCATGCCTTGCAGCCCCCGCGCGACGATTGCCACCTGAGCGGCACGCAGCAGCCAGGCCCTGGCCGACAGCAGCCAGGGCTCTCACCCAGCGCGTTCCCGGCAAGCGCGCCTTGCACCGCGATCGTGGCGCTCGGTTCCAACCAGCCGCGCTGCCAGGTTGCTGTCGCCGCCAACCAGCACAACGCAGCATCCCCTGCTGAGCCTTGTCGGTAGAGCGGTCGCCCGGCCGCGCCAGCCGGCAGTCCGCTAAGCGACCGCCCTCCTGCATCACATGCAGCGTCGCGCATCACAGCGCACCAGCCCGCGCCGCGCCCCAGCCACGTGCGGCGCGCGAGCCGCCGCGCGCCGGCCCGCGCGCCGGCCGCGTGACGCTCAGCCGCCGAACGGGTTCCAGCCGCCGCCCATCTTGCTGCCGCCGCCGCCGCCCTTGTGCTCCGGCCAGCCCTCCTTGCCGCCGCCGAGGTCGACAATGACCACGGTCACGTTGTCCGCCGTGTGCCGCTTGAGCGCCAGGTGCGCCAGCTTCTCGGCCACGTCCGCGGCGGGGCAGCCGCGGCGAAAGTCCGCGCGCGCGTACGCCACCGCGTCGCGGCTGCTCAGCACGTCCCTGCACGCCGCGCGTAGCTTCGCATGCAGGTGTGTATGGAGCAAGTTCGGGCGCCGCTGGCCAGCTTATTTCACCCCCCCCCCCGCATGACAGCAGCCGCATGGGGAGGCCGTGAGCTCACGCCACCGAGTCGCAGTGTCATATTCCTGCCGCGCGCTTGCGACCAAAAGTCAGCATCAGCACACCCCCGCTCAGCAATATCAGGCCAGGACGAGCCTGGTGAGCTCCGCGAATGCCGGCGCTGTTTCGCACTCTGCCGCACCAAGCCACAGCACAGGCCGCCGTGTCACATGTCTAGTGTGAGCGCGGGCAGGCGGCGTGCGCGGCTGATAGGCCGCGCATGGCGCGCGGTGGCAACGACAACGGGCAGGCCTGGCGGGCCGACCCATGCAGGTCGCCAATGAAGCAGGCGCCTGCCAGCGGCCAGCGCCCCGGCAGCGGGACCGCAGGGGCGGCCGGGCGGGCGCCGCACCAGAGGCCATCGGAGGCCAGGATGACAAACTCGTCGTCCTCGCTGACCGAGGCCTCGATCACGTCCGGGCGCGCCACGACGGGGTCGCCGGTGAACTTGACGCTGTCGGCAAAGCCCTGGTCCCACCACTGCTCCCTGGCGCGCGCGCGCGGCCCGCCCGTTAGACGCCGGGCCCAGGCCCGACGCCAAGCTCCGCTCGACCGGCTGCCCCCACAGCGGCGGGCCCTGCGCTCGTGCTCCACAGCTGCCCGGCCAAGTGCGCAGTGGCCAAGCAGAGCAGCGATGTTCATGCGGCCCTCCGTCGCGTGCAGCTCGCGCCTGGTGCATTCCCATAGCCTCAGGCTGGCCCAGGGCGTGGGCACCCTGTGGCGTGCCGATGCTGCGGCGCGCAGTTCAATCACAGCCGCCCAGTGCTCGCACCAACTGGCAGGCCCCGAAGCTGGGGGCTGTGGTGCGGGAGAAGAGGGCGCCCCCGGCGTCTTACGCCAGCACACGGCGCAGGCCGCCGCCTTGACATGGCGCCAGCAGACGCGCGCAGCACGGCCAGCAGGTTGCAAGCAGACCCACGCGGCTTTTGCTGGCTCCCAGCCGTTGCGCCCCTGAGCAAGGCGGGGCGCGCAGGGGCGCACTCGACGCCGCGCGCCATCATGTGAGGCAGGCCGTCGCCTTTGAACTCGCGGTCGCCGAACGCGCGCGACACGGCCAGCACGTCGCACACGCGCCCATCGGCGACCCAGCCGCCGGCCGCCTGCACACGCGCGGTCTCCGCGTCCACCGTCTCGCCGCGGCCCCACACACGGTGCTCCGTCGACAGGTCCACCGCCTGGCCCCTGCGCGCGCGCGCGCATGCGTCAAAGCGGCCGGCGCTGTCGCACCGCAGCCGCGCTCTTCACTCCACGAGCAAGGGCTCATGTTGGCCCCACAGCTCTCGGCATCCGGGGGGCCGCGCGTTTGGGGCGTGCACACATGTGCTGCATCACCAGGAGGCTCCCTGCCATGGCTGTGCAGAATGCAGACGCTTTAAAGCCAGAGCACATACACCATGCAGCGCGAACCTCGTGTAGAAGGAGCGTGCTGCGGCGGCGGACGGCGCCTACGGCGGGCGCGGGCGCGCCTGCGGCTGACCACGGCGCGCGAGTCGCCGACGTTGGCGACGACAATCTTGTCGCGCCGCACCAGCGCAACAGTCGCGGTCGCGCCCGAGTTGCCCTCCTCGCCCTGTCCGCACGCTGCGCGCAGACGGCGCGGCGCATGCTGTGAGCCGCCCTGCTCGCCCTTACCGCACGCTGTGCGCAGGCAGCGGCGCAGGCTGTGACCGCTGTCGCGACCCTGCACCGCGCTGCGTGCTACAAGCTGCATGGCAGCCGGCCGCCAGCAGCCCGTGCTCCGCCTCGTCGCCAGGGCACGCGCCGCCCCTGCCTGCCTGCTCGCGCCCTGATGCGTGCTGCGTTCGTAGTGCCGAGCACATCCCCGCCGCCAGCCTACCCGCGCTGCAAGCCCCAAGCTAGTGTCGCTGCCCCTTCTTGCGCGGTCCATCGCAGTGCCACTGCCTGTGCTGGGCAGCGAAAGCGCTGCCCGCACGGAGCAGGCCGCTCCTGTGCACATGACGGAGCTCGCATGCCCCTGCCCCGAGGCGGCACCACCCGTGACCGGCATCGGGGAACGGGCCGCACCCTCCAGGTGCGCCAGCAGCTCCTTGTCCGTGCGCTCGAAGCTCGTGCGCAGCACCGAGCTCAGCTCCACCGGGCAGCAGAGCCCCGTTATGTCCCGCTCTGCGCGCGCGCATCCACGATATAGAGAAGCAGCCGGCGCGCGACCAGGCATTGGGAGGCCGTCACAGGATGCCCTTCAGCCATGCTGCAGACCCAGACAGGGTCAGGCACGTCGCAGGCAGCCTGGGCGGGCCGTGAGCGCAGCTCGGCGCCTGCATCGTCACGCAGGGCCCGCAGGCTGCGGTCGGTGCGCGCGCGGGCGCGCCTTCCAGGGAGCACTCCTCGCCGTACGTCTCCTCGTCGATCGCGTCCGACAGCACCGAGTACAGCTCCTTGCACAGGTACTGGCCCGCGCTCACGCCGCCGTGCCCGTCAAACACCGCTGCGGCCAGCAGAGACACAGGCCTCAGTCCTGCGGGGCGGTGGGCCCCGGAGCGCCTGGTGCTGCTACCACAGAACAGCACGGCCCTCACAGCGAGAAGGAGTGCGGCACCGGGGTGGGCCTTAGACGCTCCAGCTGCGTGCGCAGGCCCTGTGCCGGGGCCGCGGGAGCGCGCCGGCGAATAAGAAGCCGCAGCGGGCCCGGGGTATGATGTGCGCAAAGTCCTCCATCTCCTCGCGCGGGCCCTGCTTCATGCTGATGCCGTACGGCAGCGTGCCAAACTTGCCCGCATACTTGTCGTCCCACACGTTCTCGTCTATGGTCTGAAACACCACGTCCTGCCAGCCACAGCACACTTGGGTTTAGAAGAGCGCCCAGTCGCCGAAATTGGTGCAGGGGCGCGGGTGCGGCAGGCGGTGCAGTGTCACCTGGGTGTCTACGGTCGCGGCCACCGCTGCTTCCCTGCTCTGCAGCCGCCCTGCGTTCACGCTAAGCACCCACTGTGCTGCGGGCAGCTGCGTGCGCCGCCTGGCTGGCGCTCGGCACCGCGCTGCCCGGCATTGGCATGCGTCCACGCTGCCCCTGCCGTGTGCGGCCTGCCGCAGCAGCATCGGGCATGCAGCGACCCGGGACAGGCCAACAGGCACCACCGGTGCAGCAGGCGCGGGTACCCCGGGCGCTGGCCCCGCGGTACTTGCTAGGCAACGTACAGCATGACCGGCGTCTGGTTGACGCACCCCTCTGCACGCTCGGGCGCTAACAGTCCCGAGTCAGGACACTGCTAGCTACTGTTCTGAAGGGTGGTGTGCATGTGTATCTGGTGTGGGTCTAGGTCTCACAGGGCCTCTCAGAGTCTGTTTCTCCAGTCCGAGGCAAAGACAGGCGCGTCTCAACAGTCTTCTGCTGAGAGCCTGTAAGAGTCGTTCTTGTAGCTGCGTTGGTCAGTTTCAGAGCGGCAGCAGGTCACCGCGAGCAGAGGAGGCAGCGTGCTCTTTCTGGCTTGGCCGCACACGGTCCTGCTCGGGCGGCGCCATGGGCGGCGGCAACGCCCAGGTGCGCCCAGTGCCTCGTGTCAAGTGAAAGAAACTGCAGTTCTGCGAGCAGGCGTCACTGTGCCTCACACCTGTCGGATGGTATCTGCGCAGAAGTCCGCCACCGCGCGGGAGCGCAACGCAGAGAAGGCCAGGAAAGCTAAGGGCGGCGACAGCCAGTCGAAAAAGAACGCCGCCGCTATGTCGTACATTGTGCGGCCGCCGTGACCGCGCGTGTGCTAGACCCTCGCGCACGTGCGTGCAGAGGTGGAGGCCAGCGATGCGTGTGTGCAGCTGACGCGTGTTTGCACGCTGCTGCAGTGCGGGGTGTGCCGGTCTTCCTTCATATGCACGTCCACGCGGGTGAAGCTGCAGGAGCACGTGGACGGCAAGCACCCCAAGCTCAAGTTTGAGGTGCGGCGCAACTGTCTGCCTGCACGACGCTCAGGCGCTTGGCAAGTCGCCACTGCAGCTTGCTGAGTATATGCAAAGTGCTGGTGCGTGCGCCTGAAGCCGTGTGTTTTGAGCAGGACTGCTTCAAGGACTACCAGGCCACCACTGCTTGATGCGTCAGCAGTCAGGGTTTGCGCCTGCGTGTGACCCCATGTGTCCGGTACAGCTGGCCTGTGTCAGGGGGTCTTGGGAGGCGGGGTGTGACCGGTGCACGTGTTGTCTGAGATCAACCACGCCTGCCGCAGTATCACGCCTGCCTGCCGTCTGCGGGCTGCTGCCTTGCCCAGGCCGCGTCAGGCATGGAGGTATCTTGCAACGTAGGGTAGCCTGCTGGCAGTAGGACGTGGGAGCACTGACGAAGGGAATGCACGCCCAGGAGCTAGGAACGTATGCCTTTGACCTGTTGCAGATGGCGCGTGCAGTGCAGGACACAAACCCGGTGTGTAAGCTGACCAGCATTAACGTCAACAGGCGTCTGTCACACCTGGCCAAGCGCCAAGACGTGTGCGTGCCGCGGACCACGGGGCCCGGCAGCCCCTACTTCTTGGCCTTCTTCTGGTTGCGCTCCTTGATGTCCGCCCTGGTCTCCAGCTTTATCAAGCGCAGTGCCTGCCGCCGGTCAAGCGCGCCAAGGTCGGCACCCACACAGGCGCAGAGCGCGGCGTGCATGAACTGCTCACACTGCAGCACAAGCGGCGGTGGAGGCATGCTGGCGCGCTCGGCCGGCGCACCTCCGGCAGCGGAATGGTCTCGATGTTCCGCTCGGGGCCCAGCTTGCGCTGCAGCGAGAACAGCGGCTCCTTGGGCTTCATGATGTCCCACAGCCAGTCGGGGTAGTCGCTGTCGGGGAGCAGGGGCGGGTCGCTGCCGCCCTTCACGTAGCTGGCGCCCGTCACCACCTCCTTGGACATGGCCATGCCTGCGCCCGGGCGCGCACGCGCTTGTCGGGGGTCATGCTCGCCTTCTGCGACCTGTCGACCGCTGCAACCGCGCTGCACTTTGCTGCCTTGTTGTTGCTGTTGCTAGTGCGCCCGAGTCAGTGCCCGTCGCGCATGTCGCCTGCCTCCCAGCACACGGCTCTGCCTGCGCGGCCCCGCTCCAGGGCAAGATATGTTTGCCGTTAGGCGCTGAGGTTCTCAACTACTCCTTGCCTGGGTACATAGGCGGCGACTCGCCAGTGCACCTGGTCGCTGGTAACAGCGTCAGCCGAGGGGCGCAGCCCTTCCCTATGCTGCACGCCTGTCGCCACGGTGTGCCATACTGCCTCCCAAGCTAGACTCTGATGGCTCTGTGACAGGCGATGTCTGCTAGCAGCTAGCAGCGGTGAGTGAATCGTGTGCAGAGCAGGCCTAGCACATGTCCCAAGGAACTTCTACTGGGGCAAGCTCACTGTCTCACCTCTCCGGCCCAGCGGCCAGGTGGCTGTGCAGCAGCTCCGCCACGCTCGCGTAGCCAACATGGCGCTGCGCTCCGAGTGGCACAGTCTGCACGAGGCACGGTCTGCCGCAAGCGCGCTCTAGTGTGGCGCCTAGCGGCCCAGCGCTCTTCAGCTGTTTGGCAGTTGCTCCAGTGGCATGGTTTGCAGACGGCAAGCCTAGCGGCAAGGGAGCGCCTGCTGCACCACGCAACAGCAGGTGTCAAGCCGTGCCGGTTCGCCAAGGAAGTGACACCGGCTATATTGTATGTGTATGAACTGTCTCTGCTACAGGCTGACCAGGCAAGGTCTCGGTTCGAGGTAGCTTGCTCACGCTCATGAGCAGCAGCCCCAACTCGAGTGCTGGCCGCCTTAGCCCTCAGCGGCGGGAGCGCAGGCCGCCAAAGCCCTGAGCGGCGGCAGCAGCAAGTGCAACGCGAACTGTGAAGCCCAGCCTCCACTGTTTCACAGAGCCATGCCTCACACGGCGTGTTGCTGACGCACAGCCTATAACACGCTGCGGCTGAGCACCCTGCTACTGCAGCTCGGCAGGTAGCCGGCCAGCTGGTGGTGGTGGAGAGTGCTAAGGTCTGCTTGCACACTTTTAGCGCATTGCAAAACAACCTCCAGCAGCAGTAAGAGCATACTACTGGTGGTTGCGCCCCTGCAGCTCAGTGCAGCAACCACACAGGAAGGGCAGTGTCTGACAGGTGTACGCGACTGTGCCGTCTTCCTTACTTTCTTGCACTGCCTTCATCAGCTCTGGTTGCTGTCAGGGCCCTTATCACGCCCTCCAGTGGTGAGCGAGCGCGCCCTTCGCCCGGCGCACAGTCGCTGGCCACTGCGCCCCCCTCCTCACCTCTTCCCTCCTCGCCACCGCCAGCGGGCTGTTGGCCGGCCTGGCGCCGCTCCGCCTCCCGCCGCCGCCTGTGCCCCGCGGCGTAGCGCCTAAGCCGGGGCTTGCTGCGTTGCTTGCATGCGGAGGCTGCTTGTGGGTGGAAACGTGAAGCCTCACAGATCCCAGGTGCTGTAGGCGGCCAGCAGCAGGACGCCGACGAAGAGCAGTGCGGCCGAGGGCTGCGCGGCGGGATCCACCCACCAAGGGGCAAGCTCTTGACCTGCGATCGCAGCGCAGCGCCTAGGGCCGCCTGCCCGCTGCGAGGGGGTCCTCGAGAGCCTGCTGCCCCTGCGTGGAGCTGCCCAACTGCGGCTGTGCACAGCAGGCGCCTGCCGCGGCAAGTCTCTGGTCTCAGCTTGCCTGGCAGGCAAGCAGGCTGTATAGCTTGGCGGCGCGGACAGCAGCAGGGACTGGCCCCGATGCGTACACGCGCACATTAATGGCTGCATCAATTTTTTTGGCAGGTTGCAAGAAAGGAGAGAAGAGGTTCAACCAGCCTCGACTCTTCTATTGTCGAGTGCGAGATGAATTAGCCGAGAAAAAAGCTCGGCCTTTGCCTGCTCTCCTGCGCCCGCCTGCTCCTCCTTTCCATTCGAGCTATCAAGACCCTGAGGCCCTACATTGATCGTGCCGGAAGGGACACATGTGCGCTTCCATGTGCAAGGCGTACGTGTACACGAGCTCCCCATGTGACACCACCACTGACCGGCCAGTGCGGTCTGTGTCGGCCAGTGTGGCCGACACGGAATGCCACCATCGGGTGGTGGTCAGCACAACCTGGCGGGACTGCGTGTTCGTTGTAACCATTCTTCCATTCTTTCCATGCCTAGCCCTTAGAAACGATGTAGTACACGAAGTGCTGGCCAGCAGTGACATGCCAAGCTGCAGCGCCCGCCTGTGCACATCATGCCATGTTGAGCTCATATCACATGTGGGGCACCAGCCTGCACACAAAACTATGGCACAGGATCCCTGAAATATACTTGACACTGCAATCAAATGCTTGCAGAGACGCATCCCCTGCCAAACCAGAGCTGACAATACTGCAGAAACCTGCAAGGGGAGATTGACATGCAGACCGGCGTGAGTCAAGTGCCCCAACCCAAGTTCCCCTGCAAAGCGCTACGGCGCATAGCCGGCACAAACGCGGAGCCTGCTCTGGCGCTGAGGCCACACAAGCAGGCGCATGAACCACGCGCGGCACCACGCCTCGCCCCGCTCACCACACCCCTCCGCGACGGGCTCGCCCGGCCGCCACGCCCGCCCACCGCCGCCCTGGTAGCACCCCTGGCCCCGAGCATTCTGTACACGTGCCCCGGCTCCACAAGACTCTGTATGCAGCGGGGGCAAGGGCGCTGTCAGCCGCGCGCGCGCGCCGCGCCCGCCTACGGTCGCTCATCCTTGTGCTTCTCATAGTGCCGCAGGCTCATGGGGAACACAGCTGCCGCGCGGGCCTTGCCGCCGCTGCCGTCTGACTTGGGCCCGCTGCCGCGCCCGGCGCGCCGGCCGAGCACATAGCACGCGCACGAGCACAGCAGCACCGCCGACAGCAGCACGGCGGCAGTGGCGATGAAGCGCGCGTCTGGGACCCATCCGCCCGACCTGCGCGCCAAACCACCGTGGAGCTGGGACGCCCGCGCCAGCTTTGCACGATTCACTGACAGTCCCGCATCTCGTGGTCAAGTATCATTTGGGATGCAAATGGAGCGCAGGGACGGAAGCAAGGCAAAGCAGGGGTCACGGGGGCGACTGCGCCGGCCTCGGCCCACTTTCCCAGTCCGTCCGGGCATCACCTGGAGGCGCCCGCGGCAGTGACCACCGGCGCGGCCTGCGTGCTGGCGGACGCGGGGCTGGAACCCGACGCCGACCCTGCGGCCGCCTGCTGCCCGGCCGCCAGCGCGCCCGCAGCCGCGTCCGCGTCGCGCCCCGCCGCCCTGTCGCCGCCCGCGCCGACGCCGCCGCTGGCCGCAGACACCCACGCCGCGCGCGCGGAGCTCCCGCCGGACCCCGCCCCGGACTCGGACCCTGCCGTGGTGCCGCCGCCGCCGGCGAGGTCGTCGTTGCTCGTGGACGCGTAGGCGAGCCCGGCGGGGATGGGCAGGTGCTTGGACTGGCGCAGCTGCACCGCGAGCTGCGACGGGCCGCCGCCGCCAAACCTGGCGCGCGCGGCGCGCCTCAGAGCCGCGCCGGGTTGCAGCCCCGAACCTGCTGCACCGCATGCGGCCGCCTGGTGAGCCGCGGCGCGCCGCCCATGCCGGGCGCTCGCACGGCAGGGGGGCCGGGCCGGCGGTGCGACGCGGGCGCACAGGCTGAAGGTGTGGTTGGTGTCGAAGTAGTCGTCCATGCGGTAGTGCGACTCGTTGCCGATGGGGTGCCACTGGTGGTCGTCGGGCAGGTGCAGCGGGTTGTCCGGGTTCATCACCGCCTGGCCCGCCAGCAGCCGGTCGTACGTCTCGCCCAGCATGCCCTACGCGCGCGGTTAGGATAGGTTAGTCAACCCTAGCTCAGGCCGGCCCGCGGCGCGCGCGACGCCGCTTGCCGCCGCGCGTGCGTGGCGTGCGTCGGTTGCATCCAGCGGCGACACCGCTGCACCGGAGGGCAGCTGCGGCGCCTTGCGGGTCGGGCGCGCCGCGCGCATGCGGTCGGGCGCGCCAGCCCGGCCGCTGTCCCTCTGGAGAGCGCTGCGAGTGAGAGGCGTTGCGCGCGCGCCGCGCGACACCCTGCCTTTGCCGAGTTGCCATCTGGGCGGCCCTACGAATCATGTGAGCAGAGGAGAGACATGGTTGGGCTGACAAGTCCCGGCACCATCGACCGACGACCAGCGGGGTCGCGCCTGGAACTCAGCAGGCTTGGCCCGCTGCAGCAGGATGGCCTGCACGTTCAGGAACGCCGGGATGTTCATCGCGCCCTGCGCCGACTGCGGCGCCAGCCAGGTCGTGACCTGCAGCATGTCTGCGCGCACGCGCCCGCCACGCAGTTACGACCAGCACGCGGCTTTGACACGGGGCACCGCGCGTGAGAGGGGGTTCCCCCGGCGGAGCCAGCGCCTGCACAGGGCGCACTGCCACGTGCGGGCGGCTGGCGTGGCAGGCAGCGGTCAGGGCGGTGTTCCTGTTTCAAGCTCACGCGCAGACAGGGCTCACCCTGATGACCCTGTACGCTGCAGGTCACGAGCGCGGCGCTGGCCAGGCCAGGCGCACGCCTGCACCATTGCATGTGCATGCTCTGTCAGCAGGCTCAGCAACGGCCTGCAGGGGCGCCGATGTTGCGCTGCGAGGCCCGAAGCCCGTGCACGATTTGCGGCGTCGCCACCCTCTCATGCGCGCCATCTTGCCAGGGCCGTCGACACAGCCAGTTCGGGGTGGGCGGGAGGGGGGCTGGCGCGCCTGTGGTGAGCTCGGCGGTGTCGCCCAGCAGCGGGCGGTACTGCTGCCACAGCAGCAGCAGCTGGCCGCCGTCGGTGCTCGAGTAGGTGCTGCTGACCTCGTGCACGTCGGGGTCCATGACCACGACCTTGCCGTCCACCGTCACTGCACCGCGCCCGGCCGCCGCCGTTGCATGAAGCCCCCATGACCGAGATGGCCTCCCGCCGCCAGGGCTGCATGCACAAGCCTAAACGCCCCGCTTGCTTGGGCTGCAGCAGGCGCGCGTCCACCGACAGCGCTGCGGCGCTGTGCGGCGGCAGAGGGAGCTCCGGCTGTGAACAGCCGGAAACAGCATCTCGGATGAGCACAGCCACAGCTCTGCGATGCGGCAGCGTGACGCCCGAAAGTTCGCTCCACAGCACATGCCGAGCGCTGCGTTTGCGGCAGGGCGGCACCGTTGAGGTAGAGGCCGTCGTCGGAGATCTCTATGCTGGCGTTGTGCTCCCTGTAGCGAAAGCCCAGGCCGACGATGTATATGGTCTGGTTGTCGGCGGTCCCGGCCTTTACGACCTTGGCCGCCACCTGCAGCGCGCACGCGCGCCGCTGAGGGGCGCGCCCTGCAAGGCGCCGCGGCGGCCTCTTTTTCAGAGCAGGCGCGCGCCGCGGCTGCGCAGGGACAGACCAACGCAGGGGCTGCAGGCTGGGGGGCCGAGGGCGCGCAAGGGCAGGCGCCGCGCCTGCTGCGTCTCGCTGGTGAGCAGGCAGTAGTAGGCGTTGGAGTCGAGGCCCGTGATGTCAAACTTGCGGCCGCCAAACCCGGTCGCGACAGGGTCCTGGCCCCGGGCGCCGGCGCAGGGTGTCGGTGCCGTGTGCGGCGCACCACGCGGCCCGCGGCAAACACCTTGCCTTTCCATGCTGCCTTGAGCTTCACATGCTTGGGCGCACGGGCCCGCACATGCTGACATGTGACAGCAGGCAGAGTGTGGGCTTTGTCCACAGACAGATTATACTCATTGTCAGCGCCGGTCATTGTGCCATGGCCGCTCTGGGCGCTGCCGCACCTGTGCCAAGGCCGGGTCCAAGCGCGGCCCCAAGCGGCCGTACGCGCGGGGCACGTTGTCCCCGGCCCACCCCGGCCGGGCGGTCTGCTGACGCCCCGTTCAGGAACACCGTGTGCACCATCGTCCCTGCCACGGGCGGTTCAGGTGGCGAGTCAGCTGCAGCGCGGCACGACAGGCACACCAAGTTCCCAGCTCAGCCTTGTCTGATGCACCATGCCCGGGCACTGCAGGGCTGCAAGAGAGAGATGCAGCGCACTGCTCGCACCGGCCAGTGCTATGTGCTGAACTCCAGCTACCTGGCACGCAGGGGGGAGCACCTGCCCTTATCAAACTGTGCGGCAGAGCTTGGCAGGGCCGCCCGCGCACCAACAGTGATGTTGACGCCGGGCAGGTTGTTCTCGGCGTGCTGCGCCCACTGCACCACAACGTCTGGGCTGCCCTGATACGTAAAGTTCTGGACGTCCAGCGCCGTGTCGCGCACCAGCCGCTGGCCATCCACAGTCACTGCGAGCGCACGCCAGCTGTGGGAGGGGAGCTGCTGCGCACAGCCGCAACCTCTCAACAGCTCAATGCAGCAGAAATGCACAACCAAGCCAGCTCAAGCCGCTGGGCATGGTGACACACACCCAGGAGGTCGTTGCCCATGGGTTGTTGCAAGTCCGTCTCCACTGAAACCTGGTGGCCTGACAGCACGTACGTGTAGCCGCTCATATAGGTCGCGTTGTTTGGCCCGCCCCTGCTCAGGCGTGTGCAGATCTGCAAACAGCAGGAGCTGCGTCAGAAGGCCCGGGCAGGTTTGCGCCGGGAACTTGAACTTGAGAAGCAGGGCCGCCTACGTTGCCGACTGCCGCAGTCTGTTGTACACACGGGTTCGACGCGCCAGAGAAGTAGGCTGTGTTGTCAGTGGGCACGAGCTGGCCAACGGCCGTCCTGCCCGTCGCCACGGACTGTGCGGCTGCCACCCCGAGCACCGCCAGGGCAGCCAGACCGAGCAGAGCCGCCATGATGCCGACTCGGTGCACCACCGTACACCGTGGTCTGGACAACTTCTTCGCGACCAGCTAACTCACCCTTGGAAATGCCAGGGTTGTGGTCTAGGGTTGATTGAAATGTTTTTTGAAGGATCAGTGTGGCTCGTTATACAAAAAATGGTTCCGGGGTCGTTGGTTCCATGCATGCACGTCCGGCGGGCAGGCACATGTGACAACGCGCTGCATGTGTTCGCCATGTACCAAGATGCGTGTGTTGCACACTGCCACTGGTGGCAGGCCAGAACGCACTCTGTTTTGGCCTGCAACAGCTGTTTGACGGCGCTTGGCCAACTGCAAACCGGCGCGCCCTGGCTACAACTTGCCCGAAGGGGACTGTACAGGGACGCCGCCCACGGGACGCCGCCTTCAGCGGCGCGCCCGCTTGCCGCCGCCGCCGCCGCCGCCGCCGCCCCCGCCCTTCTTCCGCTTGCCGCGGTCGTCGTCGTCGTCGTCGTCGCCGTTCGCGTTTTGGCGGTCCTCCCTGCGCCGCGCGCGCGCCCCCTCGCACATCGGCATCACGCTCGGGCTTTGTCGCAGGTTCAGCACACGCGCCGTCTCTGCAGTCCAGGCACCTGCATGCATGCTGACCTCCCTGCGCCACGACAGGGCACAGGAGCGCAACACCCAGGGAGGCGGGCAGGCTCCGCTCGCGCGCGCCCCAGGGTCCCGGGCAAGCAGCCGCCCTTGGCTCTTTCCAAACACGGGCACGACGACAGCATGCGCCTGCGTGCAGCTCCCCTGGCAAGCTGCACAGCCAGGTAGGGTATGGTTAGGGCTAGGGGCGGGTGCGCACTGCATCGCCTCCTCCTCCAGCTCCTCCCAGGACAGGCCGGCCTCCTCCAGGTCCTCCTCCTCGTCCTCGTCGTCCTCGCCGCCCGCGTCCTCGCTGTCCACCAGCGACTCGTCCTCGCTGCTGCCGCCGCCGCTGCTCTCCTCCTCCTCCTCCTCCTCCTCCCCGCTCTCCGGCTTGAATTCGCCTGCGCGCGGCAGCGCCCCCTTCAGGCGCGCGCAGACGCATGCAGCCCTCTGGCAGCAGGCGACGTGACCGCCGCGGCCCGCGCATCCTGTCACTGTCTGCTTTGCTGGAGAGCGCCCCCCCTTTCACCCCGCTGCCTTCCAGGCATCTGCGACAGCCGCCCGCCACGCCGTAGCCGGCAGCGTCGGCCGTGGCAGGGGCGGGACGGGGTGCATGCGGCGGGGGCGCAGGCGCACCGTCGCCCTCGCTCTCGTCCTCCTCGCCCTCGGCGTCGGAGCCGCCCTCCTGGTCCAGGAAGTTCCAGCCGCCGTCCTCCACAAAGCCCTCCGGGTCCTGCGCATGCCCGCGCTCTCTTGGCGCACTGATGGCGCGACCACTTTGAACCTTGGCTCCTGCCACTGTATGCTGCTGCATGGCATCAGAGACAACGAGTGCACCAGTGCGCCTTGCGCAGCAATGCCCCTGCCGCACCAGGACTTCTCACTGATAGAGATGGTAACGGTAATGCCGCAGATGTGCCCTGTCAGGGGCAGATGTACGGTGCGTTGAGCCTCTGGATGGAGGCTTGCACAGCCGATCATGTTTTCAGTAAAACAGCGGTGCCACAGCGGGCGCGCCTCAATGATGCTCTTCAGGATGGGCTTCCAGTTTAGGTTGATCTTGCTCTCGTAGAACTTTATGTTGATGGAGCCCAGCCACTCCTACGCAACATCGGTGGCAGCCGTGAGCGCTGAAAGGAGGCTGAACACAAACACACCGAGCAGCCGCCGCAGCTCTCGCACCCATGGCGCGCCTCACAGGCACAGGCTCTCGGGCGCACAGCAGAGCCTAAAAAGCTATACCCAAGGGAACTCAGCGCACATGCGAGCATGTAGTGTGAGTGTTGCGAAGAGGCCAAACAGTGACCGCGCAGGGCGGTCAGCTGGGCGGATACATGCGCAGAGCGCCGCACCCGGATCGTGTCCAGGGACGTGGATGGGATGGCGTCGATGCGCACCACATCCCGGGTCAGGTCCTGCACGGCAGGGCGCCTATGAAATGCCTTGCGCATGCGTCCGCCCAGCTGCAGTCGGAGCTTGAGCCGGACAGGCACCTGGCTCCAAGCACATGTACCCGCGCACCACCACCCCTGCATGCATGCTGTCCAGTATGCCACCGGTCATGCAGGCAGCTTGGGCAGCCCTCCAGACAAGGTGCGCCCTCGGCAGGCCGGCCGGGGCATGAGGACGAAGGGGAGCAGGGCGCCGCCCCCGGCGGCCGCTTGGAGCGCGGGCGGCCGGCGGCGCGCGCGCCTTGAACACGACGGTCATGTCGAAGTTGCGCAGGTTGAAGCCCACGCGCTCCAGGTTGACGATGTTGACCTCGGCCATCGTGATCACCGTGAATGGCATCTCCAGCAGCTCCACCTGCGCGCGCGGCTGCTAGGTTAGAGTGGCTACCCTTAATCCAGCCCCAACCCTGCACGGACGGCCGCTTGGTCGCCCGCTCGCAACAGCGCGCGCGCGCCACGCTTATAACCCGCTTCACCTGCCAATACAGTCCGCTTGACACGCGGCTCGGCCGCCTTCCGAGCCGGCGCCCCAAAGATGGGCATGCCCAGCACTGTCCATGCACGCCTGTTGACATGGCGGAGCGGCACTTTGGACTGGGGGGCGTGTTGCACGGGGATGCGGAGCCATGTGCAGGGCAGGCCGCCGCAGGATGCCCAGGCGCGCGGGCGCAGACCAGGCAGTTGACGGTCGGCATCACGTTGCTGGCGGTGCGGTGCGGCACGCCGCTGAAGCCCAGCTCCCGGAACGGGATCTCAAACTCCAGCTCCATGTCCCTGGCGGCGGCAGCCGCGATGCAGCCGCGAGCCACACCGTGCAAAGGCAGGGCAACATGTGGCGAGCGAATGCGCCCAGAGACATATCATCAACGCAGCGGGACCCTGTCATATACCGCGCGTTGCAGGGCCCCCGTCACAACGAGCCGGCCGCCTGAGCCATGCGCTCATGGTCTGGACGACAAACCCGGCAGGCGTGCTGCGGAGCCCCAGTGGGCGATGCGCTGCCAGGGACCGCGCGCGCTGTGCGGGGTGCAGGGCAGGGGGCGCGGCTGCCGCGCACCCAAAGTCGCGCTCCCAAACGTCCTGCTGCACGCGCTTGACGAACTGGTTAAACTGCTTGTTGATCTGCGCGCGGCCGCCGGCCGCGCTCTGTTACCCACCAAATGATAGAGCGCCCGGTGCTGCGCCAGCCCGCTGCGCTTGCTGCGGCATGCATCGCCCCCACGCATCCGCGCACGCTCCCGCGCAGCAGGCTGTCGTTGCGAGGGTGACGCGCAGGCCCGGTGCCTTGCTGCAGCGGGTGCTCTGGCCACCGCATCATTAAGCCCACTGACAAACTGTGGCTTGCACACACTGAGGCTTTGCAGTGTTATCACTCACGCCAGAAGCTGTGTGTGTGGCGGTGCAGCGCATGGCCGTGCTCGCCCGCCCATGCATGCGGTGGGCGGCAGGCTGGGAAGCTTAAAACTGGCGGCCCCCAGGCCAGCGCCCGGCAAGTCTGCGGGCGCGCAGGGACGACATACGCATGAGATTAGGATATGTTAGGGGTACGGCGTCCCTTTCACTCGAACGTCACCCTATGCTTGCATGAGGCGGGGTCGACCTTGTTGCGGATCTCGCGCTCGCGCTGCTCCTCCTCCAGCTCGTCCGGGTCGTACATGGAGCGCCGCCCGGCGTCCACCGTCTGCACGGTGTCCATGACCTGCGGCGCGCGGCGCGCGCGTTTAGCCCTGATTCTGACCCTACCACAACGACGCCTGCAGCAGTGGCTGCGCCCCGAGGCACCGGCGGGCCGGCGCGAGCCCGGGCGCTGGGCAGGGGCAGCGGGCGAGCCAGGCGGGACACGCGGGCAGGCGCGGAGCGGCAGACGCGGGGCGCGGCCGAGCCCTGCACGCCTGGCGTTGTCGCCTGGCCGGCAAGCGCGGCGCCGCCAGTGCTCCAGGGCGGCGCGGGGGCGCGGGCGCGCCTCGGTGTAGAACTGCACGTCGTTGGTCTTCTTCTTGCCGACCATGATGGGGTTGACCAGGTGGAAGTGCACCAGCGTCACCATCTCGCCGTCCGCCGGCTGGAAGAACGCGTGCTTGACATTCCTGCGCGCAGCTTGCGACCATCAGCCCGCGTGCGCCGCGCCGCCCGGCCCGCGCCAGCCAGGGTGACATTGGGCCACAACATCAGTCTCGCAGGCAGACCCCATGCGCGCTCGTGGAGCGGAGCAGACGCGCTCCCTGGCCGCACGCGGCCGGGTAAGCCCGCGGCGGCGGCCCGCCCGTCCCGCCTCAGGAGGCCTGCACGACAGGCGCGGCGCGCGGCGCGCGGCCGGCGGCCAGCCGGCGACCGCGATTCGCGTCGACGGTCTGCAAATCATGAATAGGCGCACGTATCAACACCCGGCGCACGTATCAACACCCGGCACGTGTGCAGGAGCCTGACGCGCCTGTACATGATGTCCAGCTGCTCGCCCTTGGGCGAGGTGTAGCGGAAGCCGTTGGCATGCGCCTCCAGCTGGCCCGTCATCTTGCGGCCCTTGCCGCCAAACGGCGGCCGGATCCACACGTCCGGCAGCGTGTACATGCGGCCCTGCGTGCGGCCCGCGCCGCGCGTCACGCCTCCGCGCGCGCTGCGGCAGGCGGCTCGCAGCCGCGGGCGCCATGCGTGCCGCGCCCAGAGCAGGCACGGGCTCTGGGCAGGCTGCCATGCTGCGCGCCCGCCCGCGCGCCGGCGCGCGGGCCGGACCGCCGGGGGGCCTGTACCTGACACGTGACCGAAACTTGCCTCCTTCTCAATGATGTCAGTACGATATGAGTACAAAAGGCCCTGCATTGGCAGAGCACCGGCCGCCAATGCTCGCTGCCCGTGCACGGCACCGCATGGCGAGGGGCCGTGGGGGGGCGCGGGCGCGCGCGCCTTGGCCTTGACCAGGCGCTCCTGCTGCACCAGCGTCGCGCGCTCAGCCTTCTCCTTCTCGCGCTGGCTCACGCTGGCGCGCAGCACCTTGATCTCCTGCACCACCTGCGCGCGCGCGGTGCCCGCGCGCGCGCTCAGGGCCGGGGTTGGGCCCCTTGAGGGTCGGCGCGGCCGCGGCGCGGCGCGGCGCCTGCGGCCTCGCGCGGGCGCCGGTGCGCGCGCGGTCGGGTGCGCCGCGGGCGCGCGCGCGCGTGCCCCGCTCGCGGGCGGCTGCGCTTCCAGAGGAGCTGAAGTGCCCCGGCGAGCGTGGCGAATGCCGGCAGAGCGGCAGGGCGGCGCCGCCCGTCACCGGGCGCGCCACTCTCCGGAGCTGGACCTCCCCACCCCTGGGCCCTCGCTGCAGTGGTCGCCGACCCCGCGCAAGCAGGCCCGGGCACTCGCTGCGCAGCGCGGCGCCGCGCGCGCCTTTTGGGCGTGCCGCGTGTCGGACGAGCGGTACGACAGCTCCTTGAGCATGATGGCGCCCGGGTGCCGCTGCCCCGGCTCCCAGCCGGGCCCAAAGTTGAAGTTGAGGCGGATGACGGCGTGGTCGCCGTCCGCGCTGTACGCGGCGCCCTTGACCGTCAGCACGTGGAAGGGCACCATGACGCCGTAGATCGGCGCCAGCACCGCCTCGCTGCGCTGGTCCACCTGCGCGTGCGCGCCCGCGTCAGAAGCGCGCCACGCGCCTGGCTCGTCTGGCTCGGCGCGTGCGGGCCGGAGCGCCCCCTGTGACGGGAATGGGGCAATGAGCGGCGGCGCTGTCGGCCCAGGCCCCCCCTACCACCACCAGCACGCCCTGCTGACACGAGCAGACAAACCTGCCTGCTCGCTCCACAGACGGTTGAGTACCAAGCACGCAGGCACGTCGGGCGCCCAGTCTGGCGCCCAAGCCCCGCGCCAGGCCAGGAACGCGGACGCCGCCTGCACAGGACGCCAGCGCCCCGCCCGCGGCTGGTCCTGGGATACCCTAAGCGCCCGGGCGCGCCTGCACGGCCAGGTCGCGCGCGGGCGGCACGTCGGCCGGCGCCGCGTACGCGGCCAGGTCGCTGACGCGCCGGCCGCTGCGCCCGCCGTCGGCGCCGCCGCCGCGCGCGGCCGTCAGCGCGGCCAGCGTGGCGTCGTTCACCTTGCGCAGCAGGTCCTCCTGGTTCTCCTTCTGCTTGCGCCTGCGCGCGCGGTATCAGGGTAGGATTACTCCCACCAGGAGTGGCCGCGGCCTGGCGCTGCGTGTGCGCGCTGCCCGTCTGCAGCTCTGTGGATGGCCCTAATCGGCAGCAGTTCTGCAGAGCTGCCGGGCGGCTGCCCTGTGCAGACGCGCCGCCAAGTCCGCCACGTCCGCGCCCCAATTATGACGCAGTCTCACCCCCTGACCCAGATCCTCAGGCGGAGCAAGCGCGCGCCGGTCTAGGTCGGCCGCGCGCTGCGCCTCGTTCTCGCTGCGCAGCGCGGCCTTCTTGACGGCGCCGTTCGCGTCGTACTTGAGCGCCTCGCGCGCGGGCGTCGCCGGCTCCTCCTCCTCGCCCTCGCCCTCCTCCTGCGCGCGCGCACGAGCCCTTCTGCGCCGCCCACCATGGAAACATGTGCCGGATTCGCCGGCGCCGGCTGTGAGGGCGTGCGACTGCCGACGGGGCCCGGGTCACGCAGTGACACCCCGGCCCGCGCGGCCCCCGGCGCGCGCCTTGAAGTAGTATGCGGCGTCGGTCCAGCCCTTGTTGGCGAGCGCGGTGGCCACCTCCGGCGGCGCGCCGCCCTCCGCAACGACCACCGTGTCGGCGACCAGCAGCGCGTAGGTCGTCGCGCGGCCCTCGCCCGACGGCTCGCGCTCCAGGTCGCCCACGCCTGCGCGCGCCCCGGGGCCTCGGCGGGGCCGGGGCAGGGTCCTAGCCAGGTATCTAATTCAGCCAAGAAGGCACGTTGTAGGAGCAGCTCCCGGGCAACCATGTGTCAGGTTGATGGACAGCCAAAATGCGGCAGCCGCTGACCTGCTTGCGGTGAACGGAGCACTCAGAGGGCGTGGGTTGCGGGGGCGCCGGCCGCGCCGGCGCGCCGCGCCCGGGCCGCGCACCCAGCGTCACGTTGAAGACCATGCCGGGCCGCGCGGGCGTGGCGTTCTCCGCGGTCAGCTGCGCCTGCGACTCGCGGAATTCCAGGCCCATGCCCCAGCCGACGGCCCTGGGCAGCCGCTCCGCCAGGTCCGCCTGGCCGCGCTCCTGCGCGCGCGGCCGCGCGCGCCGCCTCAGCCCGCCCGGCCCGCGTGGCGCGCCGCCAGCCGGTGGTCGGCACCGGGGTCTCTCACGGAAGGCCCCGCCCCCCGCCCGCACCCTCCCGGCGGCGGCTCGAGCGAGCCTGCATGCCTGCCCCTCCGCCTGCGCGCAGGGCAGCAGCCACGCGCGGCCGCCGGCCGCACGCGAGTCCGCACGCTGCCAGGCCGCCAGCACTCGCGGCATCGCGCGACGCACGCCGCGCGCGCGAGCCCCCAGGGCCGCGCGCCTGCAGCGCAGCCGTGGCCGCCGCATGCGCGGCGGACAGCGGCGCGCCATCCACCAGCGCGCCGATGGCGGCGGCCTGCGCGTCCAGCAGCGCCCGGTACTGCGCCTCCTGGCCCTTGCTGGGGTCGATGACGTACGTGCGCGCCACGTTGGCGCAGTACGACAGGTAGCGCGCGCCTGCGCGCCGCAGCGCGGGCCGGCTCAGCCGCGCTCTGCCGCGCCTGGCTGCAGCTGCAGCGCGGGCGGGCCTGAGGCCGTCGCCAAGAGTGCCATGAGGGGCCTGCCATGCACCTGAGGAGCCTGGCGGCTGCCGGCGACAGGCCCTCCCTACCCTACCCTACCCCAGGGCCCGCGGCAGCGCGGCCCGCGCACCGATAGATGCGGTGATGACATCGTACTGCAGGTGCCGCTCGTCGCTCTGCGCGTTGGGCTTGAGGCTGTACACGCCGCCGCTCTGCACGATGGGCGGGTAGGCGACGTCCACATTGTCCGGCCGCAGCTTCACGCCCAGGCGGCCCGGGTCGGCGATGACCTCCTCCAGCTTGGCCGCGAACTTGGCGTGCCGCACCTTCTTCTCCTCGTCGATGATGCCTGCGCCGCGGCGCGCCGCGCGCGGGATGTTGGCGGCGCGCGAGCCGGCGCGCCGAGGCTGCTGCCGAACTAAAGCGCGAAGTCAGACACAGGAGGAGAATCAGCCGTGATGCCAGTGAGCAAGGACGCTCTGGATGCCGTGATTGGTCAGCGGGGCGGCGCGGGGCGGCAGGCGCGCTGGGCGCCGGCCGCGGCTGGCAACGGCCGGGCAGGGGTGGGCCCGAGCAACCCATCTGGAACAGCGCCGGCCTTGAATGCGCTGGGGGGCGCATTGGTGCGCCCCATGCAGCAGGGCTCGAGGCGGGCAGCCGCCCCCGCAATTCGCAGAATGCGTGCAGGGCACCGGCGCCCGGCCCCACGCTGCTCACTGCCCGGCCCTGAACGCTAAATGCACTGCGGGCCCCGGGGCCGGGGCCGGCAGCGCACGCTCGAGCTCCTGCACGAAGAACTTCTGCATCGCGCTGCCGGCCAGGAAGGCGGCCTTCTTGACGCAGGTCACCTCCGCCGCGTCCTTGGCCGCCAGCGGCGCGCCCAGGCCGGCCGTCACGTCCGCCGTGGCCAGGCCCGCGCCCGCCAGCGCGCCCGCCCACGCCTCCCCCAGCTTCCCCTCGTGCTTCTCCTGCGCCGCGGCGCGCGGCCCGCGGTACGCCCCCGCACGGCTGCTGAGCTGCCGCGCTCCTGCACGGCTGCTGATCTGCCGGTGCAACGGAGTCGCAGACGAGTGCAGCAGTCACTGGCGGCGTCGGCTGCGGGCGGCGCGCGCCCGCCGGCGCGCCAGCCCGCGCCCCTGCGAGCGTGCGCTCCCGCTGCCCACGGCGGGCCACGCCGCGCTCCCTGCCTCAATGCCTCCGAGCGCTGTCCAGCTCGACCCGGACCCGCACCAGGCGGGGCCAGCCTCGCGAGCGCCGGCGCGCCGCCGCCCGCGTCCCCGCCTTCCCCCGATATGCGCCGCAGCCAGGGAGCCGCGCGGCCGCAAGCCAAGAGCCAGGGCGGGCGCGCGCGCGCCTTTGGCAGCACGCCGAGCACGGGCGGCGCGCCGCTCGCGCGCGCGGCCGCCAGCAGCGCGTCGGCCTGCGCGCGGCCGTCGTCGCCCTTCTGGCGCGCGTGGAAGGTCAGCTCCACGCCGCAGCGCTGCCGGCACGGCTCCGCCAGCGCCTGCAGCAGCGCCGCTGCGCGCGGCGCGCGCGCGCCGGGCTTGCAGCTTCGCTTGAAGCGCCAAGGTGGGCGGGTCCGGGCCCAGCGTCAGCGGCGACGGCGCGGACTGCGCCAGTGCCCGTTGCGCCCCAGTGGCGCTGCTGGCACGGCCCCGGCCGTGCCCTGGCTCGCAGACGTGCAGAGTGGCAGCTTCGAGCAGGCTGGCCGCAGTTCGTCGCAGAAGCACTGCCACCAGACCCGAACGCGCCAGCCGCGCATGCACGGAGGCGCGCCTCGCGCGGCCGCGCCCTGGCAGCCCACCGAGCCTGGCCGAGGGCCGGAGCGGGCCCGGCCGGGCGCGCACCCTTCTTCGCGCTGGTGAGCACGTGAAGGGCATCCTTGGTGAAGAGCAGGATTGTGTCTGCCGCCCCAGGCAGCGCGTCAGCCGGGGCGCTGAGGGCGCTGGGGCGCGGCCCGGGCACGGCGGGGCCTGCCATTTGTAAACGCGCCCACCTGTGAGCTCGTACGCGAACAGCCACAGCTGCAGCGCGGTCGCCCTGGAGTAGTAAATCTCCTCCCGCGCCGCGCCGACGAAGATTGCGACCGCGGTTGCACGCTGATCGACGCCCCACTCATCCCCGCCGCCCTGCGCCAGGCGGCCGACATCACCCGGTGTCAGCCCAGGCCCGGGGCGCGCGGGCGTCAGCCAGCGATGGTGCGAGGCGCCAGCCAGGATGCTGATGAGCGGCGAAACGCGCGCCTGCCAGCTGGTGTACAACTTTTTCAACCTGGTGCAGAAGGTCTCTGCATCGAGTTTTACAGCGTCCGCCATGCTCTACCGACGTCCCGCGGGCATGCTGCGGGCGGCCAGGGCTGGCTCAGTACGGCTGCAGGGCTGCGCGAGCAGACGGCAGTGCTGGCGCGGCCTCTGCTTATTCTGACATGCGAGTAAAGGGGAGAGCGCATTCAAGAGCCCGATGTTCAGCTATTTAATGCACCCGCACAGCCCCCCAGGCCCCAGATGGAACATCTGTCGGAAATTTTGTACGCATTACCCCACGCCTGACGACGACATGCTGCTTCACCACATCAGCCTCATGCGCATATGCTTCCACAGCTCTTTCGTGCCATACACAAACTTGCTAATCGCGGGCTTACCTCTCTGACATCACCTAGAGGAACGACCATGGCGCCCATCAAGTTGTGGGAGCTCGCTGGCGCCGACCCGCAGCGCGTGTTCAGCCCCTTCTGCTGGGCGTCGCGCCTGGCCGTGCTCCACAAGGGCCTGGAGTATGAGAGCGTGCCATGGTGCGCACCCGGGCGGGCATGCGCCTCATGCTCGCTGATGTTGCCTGCGCGCTTGGGCGGTGGTGCATGCAGAGTGCCTTTGATCTGGCAGTGGACCCCGATGCGGTGCAGTGCAATCGAGAGCCTGGCGGCACCCGCTGCGGTGTGCGCACCTTGGCCAAGCCCACCGGGTGGGCGCGCAGGAGGTTTTGCGAGGGCGAGAAGCTGCGCGCCGCGTCGGGGCAGGGACTGGTGCGTGCAGAGCCCGCTCTGACACAGCTGTCTTGCTCTATGGCGCAAGTCACGTCCTAATAGTGAGCAATATGGCCGCCCAGGCAAACCACTTTGGTAAAGCTTGGGCAAGTTTGTGGGCCTCAAGTAGCGGTGCATAGACGTGCTCACTGTCTTGATATGCAGACATGGAGCAAGTGTCTGGCCTGAGCTAGGCTGGGGGTTGCATTTGCTGGCTCTTTCGCAAGCTTGCACCAAGTTGGGAGGTGTGTGTCACGTGCGGTCCGCAACCAGCCGGTCACGCAGGCGCCAGTAGGTATGGTGTCCTATGCACTCCAGGGGCCAGCGAGTGGGCTTTGACACAGCGCCCGCCTGCGGCCCAGGTGCCCATCATCCAGGACGGCGACAAGGTGGTCAACGACTCCTTCGCGATCGCCCAGTACCTGGAGCGCACCTACCCGGACCGGCCCAGCCTGTTCGGCGGCCCAGGAGGCGCGTCGACGCTGCCTATTTGGCCTGCCAGTCCGCGCTTTAGCTTTTATGTTGCTGCAGGCCTGTCAGCACATGCAAGTCATTGTTGGGGATCATATGATAACAATGCAGCACAAGCAAGCTCCGGACCGGGGCGTGACATGCAGCACAGTTGCGCTCTTCACCAGGTGTAAAGTCATGTCCAATTGAGCGGCCTGGGTGCTGGCGTGCAGGCGAGGGCGCGGCGCTCTTCGTGATGAACTGGGCGATGCTGGGCGTTGTGAAGCCGGCGCTGCAGCCGCTCATGATCCTGGACATCCACGGCGTGCTCACCGACGACGACAAGGCCTTCTTCCGCAAGCAGCGCGAGGAGCGCTTCGGCAGCAAGCTGGAGGAGGTGCGGCGCGCCTGGGAACCATGCGCGGCAGACACAGCGTGTGCCAGGGGCCGCCCGGTTCTGCTGTTCCTGCCGACCGTGTGGGTTCGCTGACTTTGCCGATGTAGGTTGGTAGCTGACTTTGCCGATGTGGGTTGGCAGCTGAAGACGCCGAGGTAGCCTGGTAGCCGGGAGACAGGGTGCGCAGGGCGCCTGCCCTGGGTGGGGTGTCAGTGGGCTGATACGCAGCGCGCAGCGGGCGCTGCCCCGCCCGGTGGCTCTGCCAGAGCGCGCGCGGAAGCCGCAGCGCTGGCTCATGCCATGGGCCGGCACTCGCGCACCGGGAGAGCTGGCAGGCCTGGCAGGGCTGAGGCCCGCCTGGGCTGACCCTCCTGCCCGCGCAGATCTGCCCGGAGGGCGAGCGCGCCGGCAAGCTGGCCGCCTTCCGCGCCGCGCTGGAGCCGCTGCGCGCCACGCTCGGCAAGCAGCCGTTCCTGGGCGGCGAGAAGCCGCTGTACGCCGACATCATCGTGTTCAGCTTCTTCATGATGGCCAAGAGCGTCAGCCCGACCGCCCTGCTCGAGGCGGACGACCCGGTGTTCGCGTGGCGCGAGCGCATGCTCGACGCGTACGGCGGCGCGGGCCGCAAGTCCGTGGGCCACCCGGCCAAGGCCGCGTGAGGCTGCTCTGAGCGCGGGCGGTCGTGAGAGCGCCTCCCCTTGCCTAGCAGGAGGCTTTGATCTTGCCAGGCCGCGGTCAGGCGATGCTAAATATAAATTTTGAGTTGCGTCCCGTGTTCGCAAAAGCCGGTTGCAAGGCCAGCGCACAGTACAGGCACGTCGTTACTTTTGCTGCCTATTGCAAAGGCGTGGCATCAGGGCAGCAACCAGGTACTGATAGAGCGTCGACTTGCCAACTAGCGAGGGTGTGTTGCAGCGGCGATAGACCTCACCGTGCGTGACAGCCCGCATGACCTGTGCCTGCTCGAAGCAGCGCTGCTCTGCGTGCCTTCATGCAGCCCCCACATCCATGCCCTCCCTGCTCAGGCTCCCGTGCTTGCACGCATGCAGAACAGCTCATGCGTGTAGTTGCCATCACCTATGGGATGTGTTCCGACCTTGCAAGAAATATCGTTTGCAAGAAGCTGGCTCAGTGCAGGCGGACCAGCCCTGCCTCTGTACATGCTCAGCAACGTCTTACCATCTGCGTAGCTGCAACCAATGCGCTGTCAGATTGTGTCCATGCATCTGTGCCCAGTGCAGAGCGCCACTTTGTTGGTGTGCATGATGGTCTTGCAGCTGTACCCCATCCACAGCTGCCACCTTCCTGGTCTCGGTAGCACATCTGTGGTCCCAGGGTGCACACCTCTCCACCTTTCAGACATGTCAAAGCTGTGAGCCTGACGACACGAGGCTTGGCCACAACGGCAGTCTGTTGTCATTTTGCTGCCAGTCAGCTTTAGGCCGCCTGCCGGACCTTGCTAAAGGGATGTCGGCTGTGGAGGTGGTGGCGCCTGATCATGGTGACGCCTGCAGTAACAGTACTCCATGCTGGGTGTGCACCGCAGCGGCCATGCACTGCGTCCTGACTGAGAAGCAAGGGACAGGTTACATGCCATCCAGCCTGGACCGCTTGCGGACACCGCGCGCGGACCAGCACGTCCGCTGTGCCGCTCATGCAGTGGCACGGATGGGCGCCCGCAGATGTTCAGGAGCACGCAGTGTGCGCCCTCACGAATCCCGCTCTCTGCGCAGTACGTGCTGCACGGCACGCGCGCGCCGGGGCGCGCGGAGGGCTCAAAACCCCGCCTACGCCTCCAGCAGCCCCAGCGCCTGCTTCTTGGTGTTAAGATAGCCTGTGTACAACTTTGTGAACCTGGCGCAGAAGGTCTCTGCGTCGAGCTTCACGGCGTCCGCATGCTCTACCGACGTCCCGCGGGCATGCTGCGAACGGCCGGGGCTGGGGCTGAGTACGGACGCAGGGCTGGGCGAGCTTGATAGCAGTGCTGGCGCGTCTCCGCTCATTCAGACATATGAGGTGGGATGATGCGATGATGCGCATTCATGGGCCTGCTACTCAGCTTTCAAATGCGCCCGCAGAGCCCCCCAGGCCCCAGGTCAGACATTCTCTCGGAAGCTTCGTACGCATTACCGCCTGACGACGACATGCATGGCTTCATGCGCATATGCTTCCACAGCTCCACAGCATGCCATACACAATTTGCTCACAGCGGGCCTTCTGCTGTCTGACATCACACAGAGGAACCGACCATGGCGCCAATCAGACTGTGGGAGCTTGCGGCCGTCGACTCGCAGCACGTGTTCAGCCCCTCCTGCTGGCGGTCGCGCCTGGCCATGCTCCACAAGGGCCTGGAGTATGAGAGCGTGCCGTGGTGCGCACCCGGGCAGGCGGGCATGGCGCCTCATGCCCATGTTGCCGCCTGTGCGGCGCAGCTGTCACCTGTGGTGGGCATTGGTGCATGCGAAGTGCTTTTGATGTTACACCAGAGCTCGTTGCGGCGCCGCACATGCCTCGGCGGCACTCGCCGCAGTGTGCGTGCCTGGGCCAAGCCCAACTGGCGGGTGCGCAGGAGGTATGTCGAGGGCGAGAAGCTGCGCGCCGCGTCGGGGCAGGGACTGGTGCGCGCTGAGGCCCCTGTCACACCCCTCGAAGGCGTGGGTCCTGATGTAATGAGCAAAGCGGCCGCTCAGGCGACTCACTTTGGTTGAGCTCGGGCAGGCTTGTGCGACGCCAGCAACGGTGCACGTGCTCACAGAACTGATAGGCATGCTTGAGCAAGTGTGATGGCTTGAGCTAGGCTGGGGGCGCGTTTTCCTGGCTTCGTCGCCAGCTTGAACCGAGTTGGGAGGTGTGTGTGAGTGGCAGCCCGCAACCAGCCGGCCACGCAGGCGCCACTAGGTGTGCACCCCCAGGCCCTTCTGCACCACAGGCGCCCGCCTGCGAGCTCTGACGCGGCGCCCGCCGCCGGCCCAGGTGCCCATCATCCAGGACGGCGACAAGGTGGTCAACGACTCCTTCGCGATTGCGCAGTACCTGGAGCGCACCTACCCCGACCGGCCCAGCCTGTTTGGCGGCCCAGGAGGCGCGCCGACGCTGCCTGTTCGGCCTGCCAGGCCGCCATTCAGCGCCCGTAGAAATGCAGGCCTGCATATCCACGCGAGTCTACGCTTGGTTTCTTTTCTTCTGTGAATCAGGTTGCAGCACGCGCACGCGCCCGACCGGGGTGTGACACGCAGCATACTTGCGGTGCCCAATGCGTTGACACGACTTTTCTAACTGAGCGGCCTGGGCGCTGGCCTGCAGGCGAGGGCGCGGCGCTCTTCGTGCAGGACTGGGCAACGCTTGGGCTTGTAAAGCCGACGCTGATGCCGCTCGTGATCCTGGACATCCACGGCGTGCTCACCGACGACGACAAGGCCTTCTTCCGCAAGCAGCGCGAGGAGCGCTTCGGCAGCAAGCTGGAGGAGGTGCGGCGCGCCTGCGAACCATGCGCGGCGGGCACAGCAATGGCCAGAGGCCGAGTGATCGCATGTCCCGGATCTGCTGAGGTAGGTTGGTAGCTGAAGACGCCGATGCAGACCGGTGGCTGGGAGACGGGGAGCACAGGGCGCTCGTCCTGCATGATGTCTCGACGGGCTGGTCGTAGCGCGCAGCGCGGCCGCGCCGACCCGGCCTGTGTCTGCGCGCGGGGCTGCCTGGAAGCCGCCGCGCGCGTCATGTGCTGGGCCGGCACTTGCACACGGGCTCTGGCAGGGCTGGCGGACCGCTGCTGGCTGACCCTCCAGCGCCACTGCCCGTCCGTGCAGCTCTGTCCGGACGGCGAGCGCGCTGCCAAGCTCACCGCATGTCGGCCCACGCAGGCGCATGTGCTGGGTTGGCAGTTGCACACGGGGCCTGGCTGGGCAGGGCACGCTGTCGGCTGACCCCCCAGCGCCTGTCTGCCCGCGCAGATCTGCCCGGAGGGCGAGCGCGCCGGCAAGCTGTCCGCGTTCCGCGCCGCGCTGGAGCCGCTGCGCGCCACGCTCGGCAAGCAGCCGTTCCTGGGCGGCCAGGCGCCGCTGTACGCCGACATCATCGTGTTCAGCTTCTTCATGATGGCCAAGAGCGTCAGCCCGACCGCCCTGCTCGAGGCGGACGACCCGGTGTTCGCGTGGCGCGAGCGCATGCTCGACGCGTACGACGGCGCAGGCCGCAAGGCCGTGGGCCATCCGGTCAAGGCCGCGTGATGCCGTTCTGAGCGCGCGGGCGGTCGCGCGAGCGCCAACATGCCTTGCGGTAGGCTCTTCTCCCGCCAGGCCGTGCCTGGCAATGCGAGCCACGATTTTGGGTTGCACCCAAAGACCGGTTGAAAGGCAGCGCACACTTGCAGGAGCTGCAAGCATGACGTTTTATGCGCTGCCGGTTGCAGAGGCCTGGCATCAGGGCAGCGATCACAGATAGAGCATAGAGTGCCAACAAAGTAGGGAGGGTGCGTTGCAGTAGCAATAGACCAGACCGTGCGTGACAGCCCGCATGACGCGAGTCTGCTGAAAGCAGCGCAGCTCTCAGTGTCTTCAAGCGGCCTTCGCATCCGCGCCCCTCCCTGCTCAGGCTCCAAGTATTGCGCGCATGCATAACAGCGCATGCATATCATTACTTGTGCGTTCACATGTGAGATGCTGCGAGCTTGTAAGATGCTGCGAGCTTGCAAGGTACACCCCTTAGCATGCAGCTGGCTCAATGCAGGCGGCCCAGCCCTGCCTTACATATGCTTGTCAACATATCACCGCTATGTAGCTGTGCAGCTGCATTCAGTGCGCTGTTACACCATGTCCATGCAGCTGTACTTCAACATGGTGCAGCGCACCACTGTGTTGGTGCGCATCATGGTGTGGCAGCAGTACCCTGTCCACGACCGCCACCGTCCTCGTCCCAATAGCACATTTGCGTTCCAGGTAGCACATATCTCGACCTGTTGATAGATGTCACTCAGAAGCTTGCGTCATGAGGCTTGGCTACACTCGTTCTCTGTTGTTTGGCTGCTGCCAGTCCGATTCCGGCCGCAGGGCCTTGCCAAAGGGAAGGCGACTGCAGGAATAGATGGGGCATGATGGTGATGAAGCCTGCATTGGCAGTATCAGGTGCTGGGAGTGCACCGCGGCGGTCATGCACAGCGTCCTGATCAAGAAGCATACGCTGGCTGGGGACAGTGTTACACGTCACACTGCCTGGACCGCACACGGACCAGCGCATCTACCGTGCCGTTTATTGCAGCAGCGCGGTCGGGCGCCCGCAGGTGTTCGGAAACACGCAGCGTGCCCCCCGCTCTTTGCACAACATGCGGCACGCGTTCGCCACTACGCGGAGGGCTCCGGCCATGCGCTACGCCTCCAGCAGCCCCAGCGCCTGCTTCTCGGTGTCGAAGATCACGCTGCGGAACAGCTTGAGCACAAAGCCGGGCGCCTCCTCGTCCAGCACCGGCTGCAGCTCCGCCAGCAGCTTGGCCGCGTCCGCGTGCGCCTTCAGCTGGCCGATGATGAAGTCCACCTGCGCGGCGACGCGTGCGCGTCGGCCGGCGCCGCGCAGCTTTTGTCCCGCCGGCCCGCACGCGCGCAGCGTGCGGGCGCGGCGCTGGCGGCGGCGGGCCTGCAGGACCAGGCCGCAAGAACCAGGCCGTAGATGCGCCGGTGGCGCGTCCCTGCCTGCATGTGCGCGCCGCTGCCTGACGGCGCCCACCGGCGCGGCGCCGCGCTGCACAGGGGGCACGCAGGGCGGCGCGCTCGGCGCCGCGGGCGCATGCAGGCACGCGCCCCCGACAGGCGCGCGCCAGGGCAAGCAGTCGGCGCGAGCGGCCGGGCCCCGGCCGCGCCCAGGGGCGGCCGCACCATGGTGGGCTCCTCCACGCCCAGCAGCTCGGCGATCTTCTTGCCGACCCAGCCGGACAGCTTGGGCACGAGCGTGGCGGCCGCCGCGTCAAACGCGGCCCACTTGACCGCGTACGCAAACACGGCCTCCTGGTCGGTCGGGATGGAGCGGATGAGCTCCTTCAGCGCGGCCGCTGCGTCCTCGCGCGACGGCTTCGCGCGCTCCGCCTCACGCGCCTGCCGCCGCGCAGCGCGCCGCGTCGGCGCCGTGGGCACACGGCCTGCGGGCGCTCCTGCACCGGGCCAGAGTTGGGCGGGTGTGGCGTGCGCGCTTTGCAGCGCGGCCACACTCGCCGCGCGCGCCGGCCGCTCCGTCCGCTGTCCTGACCGGCCCACCGCGGAGCGCCGCGGGCAGTGCGGCTGAGCAAGCACGATCGCAGGTGTGCACGGCCTTGCGCCTCCTGACTGTGCGGCACTGATAGCTACGGTTCTGCCCCATGTATGCGCAGCGCCCACCGCCCTCCTCCAAAGAACTCGCTGGTTTCTCTGGGTCCACAGACGCCGCTTTCTGCCATCTGAGCCAGCCGAGCCAGCGGCGATGGGCCGCGCCTGCATCGCACGCAGCTCCTCCTCGGTGTACTGGATGGGCTTCAGCACGCGCCGCGGCTTGTCGTCCTCGTCCTCCGCGCCGAACGCCGCAAGCAGCGGCCTGCGGCCCGCAGCGCGCCGCGCGTTGCGCTGGCCCATGCGCCTGGAGCTGCTTCCATGCTCGCAGGCAGGCGCGTCGCATGCCAGCCGCCCCAGGCGTGCCCCGCCGCCCCTGCCGAGAGGCGCACATGCGCAGAGCAGCGCAGCGGCCGGGCACGGAGGCAGCGCACCGTTTCCGCGGCTGCATGAGCGGCTTTATGGCCGCCGGGGGCGGCGCCGCAACGGGCGGCGGCACCGCAGGCGCCTGCGCGGCCTGCTGCGGCTCCGCCGCCACCGCCGGCTGCTGCGGCGCCTCCGCCGGTGCCGCGGCTCGCAGCGGCGGCGGCGGCGGCAGCGGCGGCGGCGGCAGCGCTCGCGGCGGCGCCTTGGCTGCCGCCATCATCGCCTGCGGCCCGGCGCACTAAGAGCGACCTGGTCGCAGACGCGGCGATGCGGCGGGCGGAGGCACAGTCGCCAGCGCTCGCTTCGTTCCCTCTCAGCAGCTTGGTTGCCAGTGCAGCAGCACAAGGCATGCCCCCAGAGATGGTGCTGCGGGAGCGGGGCACGGACATTGCCAGCAGGGCGGGCGCGCCTGGTATATGGGGTCATCCCGGTCAACCTGCGCCTGCAGCTCTGCGGTGTCCCTGGCAGCTGCAGCGACCGCCTCTGCATCGGCGGCTGCGGCCGCGCCGTCGCCGTCCCGCGGCAGGCCATCCTCCGCCGCAGCGCCTGGCGGCGGGCGCAGCGCAGCGCTCGCACGCGGGCGCGCGAGCGCAGGCCGGCCCTGGACCATCTACAAGCTGCTACGGACAGGATCGGGTGGACTGGGAGCAGCCGCGACCACATCCTGGGCGCTGCCGAGCACGGGCGGCTCCGCATAGGCGGCGTGGGTGCGCTGCTGGCCAGCCCCCGCGCCATTTACTGCCGAGCTCGGCGCAGCGGCGCGCGTGGGCTGCGAGCCCGACATGCCGGGCGGGGTGGCGCGCCTGCCAGCGCGTCCCGCTCCCGCGCCTCGGCGGCGCGGTCGGCCGCGTCCTCCTCCTGCTCCCGCTGGCGGTGCCACTTGCGCGCCAGCGCGCGGCGGCTGCGCGCCGCAAACATTTCTGGGGCTCACTCGCGGCGTGGCTGGCAGGAGGCACCGCGCGAGCAGGCTCCCCGCAATAGCATGCCTGCTGCCGCAGGCGCTCGGAGACCCGGCCCCAGCTCTCTCCCTTCCAGCATGCCTGCCAGGTGAGGCCAGCTTCCGCAGGGTCAGCTTGCTGTGCGAAGCCGCGGGTCGCATCACGCTGCTCTGCTACCGGCACGGCCGCGGCTGCAGCAAGCGCCCGCGCGCGCCTGGTGGCGAGCGGCTTGCGGCGCCAGCGCTCGTCATCCTCGTCGCTGTCGGGGTCCTCCGCGTCCGCGCGCAGCAGCCGCGCGCGCTCGCGCGCCGCCTCCCGCGTGCGCTCGTGCTCGCGCTCCAGCGCCTCGCGCATGTCCCTGCCGCCGCGGGCCCGTCGCGCAGCCTCAGCGCCCGGTGCAGGCGGCGGCACGGTGTGCCACTCCACACGGCCGGCAGCGCGGCTCGTGCTGTGCTGCAGGGGCGTGCACGGCAGCCGTCGGGTGGGGTGCGCGGCGCCAGGGCGCTGTGCATGGGTGCTGTCGGACAGCACTGCGGAGCGCTCAGGCACTGTGCACAGAGAGCAGGCTGGCATGATGCTGCGGCGGGCGCGGAGGAGGTGGGCATGCGCGCACCTGGTACCAACCCTGCACATCCCTGGCACCTGCGGCGCCCTACGACGGGCGCTGCTGCGCCCCTGCCCAGCCCCCTGCCCTGGGGGTGAGGCGCGTTGCGGGTCGGCGCCCGAGGCTGCACAGGAGCAGGCGTGGTGCAGCCATGGTCAGCAAGGTGCAGCGCGCTGGCTTGTTCAGGCAGGGCGGAGCACGCGCGGCCGAGCGCGGCGGGCGGGCCAGCGCGCAGGCACTCGCAGGCCAAGCAGGAAGCCGCACCGCTCCGTCAGACACAGCTGCGGCGGGTCCAGACTGGCGCAGGGGGCGGCCGGCATCTGGCAGCCGCCGCACAGGGGCGTGTCAAGCGCGGCGCGGCGCAGCGGGCTCCCACACAACAGGCTGGCAGCAGCAGCGCATGGCACAGCGGGGCGGGCCGGGGCGTGCCGCTCATAGCGCTCCCACTCGCGCGTGCGCTCTTTGAGCAGGCGGTCGGCCTCGCGCGCACGCGCATCGGTCTCCCGCCGCTCCACCTCGCGCTCGCGCGCAAACTCGGCCTCCATCGCGCGCTCGCTGCGGTCGTCGCCGCCGCGGTGGCCGCGCTCGCCGGCGCTGCGGCTGCGGCCGCCGCTGCCGCGCCGCTCGTCGTGCAGGCCGCTCAGGAAGCTGTCGGCATCCGCCGCAGCTCGGCGGCCGCCGCCGCCGCCCGTCGCTGCGCGCTCGCTGACCAGCGCCATCACGCGCTCGAGCACCGCGTTGTCGCGCTCCTCCTCGGCGCGCGCGGGGTCGGCCGGTTCCGGCGCCGGCTCTGGCGCCGGCGCCGCCCCGGGCTCAGCCCCGGGCTCGGCGCCCGCGTCCGCGGCGCCGTTGGCGTCCGCGCCGGCGTCCGCGCCGTCGGCGTCGGCCGTGCCGGGCGGCGCGGCCTCGGCGGCCGCGGCGCGCGCGGCCGTGGCGGCCGCGGCGGCCGCGGCGCGCTGCCGGTCCACCGCCTCGATGTAGCGCGTGGTGGCCGTGTTGGGCTTGAGCAGCAGCTCCTGGCCGTCCAGGTTGAGGTTGTTGAGCAGGCGCAGCGCGCACAGCACGCCCTCGATGTCCTCGTACTCGCAGAAGCCGAAGCCCTTGGGCTTGCCGGAGCTGGGGTCGGTCACGCGCTTCCACGAGCGCACCGGCCCGCACGCCTGTAGCAGCGCCCGCATTGTGTCCTCGTCCACGCTCAGCGCGATCTTGCCGACGTACAGCGTGGTCGCCTTGCCCGGCAGCGGCAGCAGCGCGATGTCCGGGAGCGGCGCCGCCGCGGGCGCCGCGGCGCCCGCGGCCGCGTCCGCGCCGCCTGCGACGCGCGGCAGCGCTGGCGCGTCTCAGCGCGGGCTGGGACGCGCGCGTGAAGCGCGCAGGGGCAGGCCGTGGCGCCCGACCTCGCGCGGCACGTGCCCACGCTCAAGCGGGCCCTCGCCAGACAGGTGCCAGCCTGCGCGGGGCGCTCGCACCAGCTGGCTTGGCCAGCGTGAGCGGCTTGGCCAGCGGCAGCGCGGCCGGGCGCGGCAGCGGCAGCGGCAGCGGCCCGGGCATGAAGGGCGGCCGCGACATGCCTGCGCGCGAGAGTGGGCGACCTCGATCAGAGGCAGCAAGCGGGCAGCGGCGCGACCGCACGGCAGGCAGCATGACTTCCGCAGCCGGCCGGCCCCTCGCCAAGCTCACGGCTGGTCTGCCGCGCCCCGCCCGGCGCACCTGGGGGCGGGTACGGCATCGGGAAGCCGGGCGGCGGCGGCATGAAGGGCGGCCGCATGAAGCCGGGCGGCGGGGGCCACTGCATTGCGGCCCGCTCTTGGTGCACGCCTGGGAAGAGCGCTCTGTGGGCACGGGCGGGGCGCTGTCCTGCAGTTACTTAACAGGCATAGGTGACGACGAAGTCGGTGCCCGGGCACGGCGCTCCTCCTCACACCCTTCGGAGAACCTGCACAGGCGGCCTAGCCTGGCCCAGGCCTGAAAAGTAAAGTTGAGCTCGAGGCCGAGGCGACTCGCGTTGCAAGACACGCTGTCTAAAGCCTGCATTCCTGTCTGAGCGGCGGAGAGCGTGTCAGTGAGCATGCGGAGCGGCGAGACTGTCGAGCAGGAGCCCAGCACGTCCGCCCCGGACGGTCAGGACGAGCGGCCTGGCAAGCGCAAGGGCAAGGCGCGTGGCCGGCGCATTTTGCAAGCCAGTGCGCAGTGCTCCTCGTGGCGCCAGCGCGCTGAGGGCCGTGGCAAGGCGCGCAGCATGACAAGCCCAAGCCGTGGGACCACGAGGGCATCGACCACTGGGCGGTTCCCAAGTTTGGCAAGGAGGACAACCCGACGGGCCTGCTGGAGGAGAGCTCCTTTGCCATCCTGTTCCCCAAGTACCGGGGCGCGCGCCCTGCCCCCGCCAGGACGCCGAGAGGCTGCAGGCCTGTGCAGGGCTCTGCACTGCCGCGTGCCTGCTGCGACAGACAGGCGGGAGTGCGACTGGCTTGAAGGCGGCGGCGTGCTGACTGGTTCCTGTTAGCCGACAGAGCGGTACCTGCGCGAGGTGTGGCCGGCCATCACCAAGGCGCTGAAGGAGGTCGGCGTCGCGTGCGAGCTCAACATGGCGCGCGCTGCCACCTGCTTACACAATCCCCCGCAGTGTCTGCAGAGCCGTCTGCCTCATGTCGACGGGCTGCCGCTGCAGACGTGGACGGCCAGGCTTGGGGGCTGACACGCTGCTCGCCGCCGGCGGCCCCGCAGGTGGAGGGCTCCATGACTGTGCGCACCACGCGCAAGACGTGGGACCCCTTTGTTATCGTCAAGGCGCGCGACCTGCTCAAGCTGCTCGCGCGCAGCGTGCCCGCGCCCCAGGTGCGCGCCGCCGCGGCCTCCCGCGCTCCCCTAACCGCGCCGCTGCAATGCACGGCTGGACGCCTCTCGGGGACAGTGTGGATGACGCGCGCCTGCAATGGTGTCGCCAGGCAGCCGCATGGGCTGCGGGCCAGGGCGCAGTTGCGGTGACTATGGGCCGTCGCGTCTGCTTGCCCTGCATACCCCAGCGTACAAGCATTCCACGCCTGTGCACTCCAGCCCGCAAGCGGTCTGCATGGGAGGCCATGCGCTGGCACCCCCATGCCCTGCATGCCTCCCGGCACGCCTGTCCCGCCCGGGCTCGGGCAGCAGTGCACCGGTGTGCGGGCGTGCGTCCACGCATGCAGCAAGGCGCCGAGGGCGCACGCATGCGCAGGCGCTCAAGGTGCTGAACGACGACATGCAGTGCGACGTCATAAAGATCGGCGGCCTCATTCGGAACAAGGTGCGTCCGGCCGGCCCGGCCTGCCGTCCCGGCCGTGCAGGCGGGCGCCGCGGCGGCGAGCGCGCGGCCGCGGCGCGCGCAGGAAAAGTTTGTGAAGCGGCGGCAGCGGCTGCTGGGCCCCAACGGCGCCACGCTCAAGGCGCTGGAGCTGCTCACCGGCTGCTACATCCTGGTGCAGGGCAACACGGTCGCCGCCATGGGGCCCTACCAGGGCCTGAAGCAGGCGCGCGCGCGCTTGGCCCCCGGCTCGCCTTGTCGAGCGTCGCACACGTGCGCGGAGCGGCCACGCCGCGCCGGCGGAGCGCCCGCTGCGGCGCAGCGAGCAGGTTCTGGTGTGCGCAGGCGCGGCGCGTGGTGGAGGACTGCATCCGGAACGTGCACCCCATCTACCACATCAAGACGCTCATGATCAAGCGCGAGCTGGCCAAGGACCCCGCGCTGGCCGGCGAGAGCTGGGAGCGCTTCCTGCCGCGCTTCAAGAAGAAGAATGTGCAGCGGCGCAAGCCGGGCGTTATCAAGAAGAAAGAGTACACGCCCTTCCCGCCGCCGCAGCCGCCCAGCAAGGTCCGCGGCCGCTTCGGGGGCCCGGCCGTGCGAGCAGCCGCCAGTGATGGCGGGCGCGCAGGACGCTGTGCCCGCAGGACGCTGTGCCCGCAGCTGGCAGGCGGGGCCGCTGCATGCTCCGCATTTGCCGAGGGCTTTGGCGGCGGTCGGCGCCGGCTTGTCTGCACAGTGTGCCCCTGTTGCCGGCGCTCAGGGGGCGCAGCCGGGTGCGGGCGCGCAGGTGGACCTGCAGCTGGAGAGCGGCGAGTACTTTCTGAGCCAGCCGGACCGCAAGCGCGCGGCCAAGGCGGCCGAGCAGGCGCAGCAGGCCGAGCGAGTGGTCGCCCGCCAGGCCGCGCGCGCGGCTGCGTTCGTGCCGCCCAAGGCGCGCCGCCCGCCGCGACGCGTGTGAAAAGTCAGGCTGCATGTGGGCGTTGTGATGAGGTGTGCGCCTGTGCTCATGCTGCTCACACGCTGCTGCCTGCCTGGTAGCGCCGCGTCATGCAGGTGATTTCGTCTGTGTTAAGACGCCTCGGGGCACCTCCTGCCTTGCCATGGGAATTTTTGAATAAGATCACCAGCACGTAATGGGTGCTGTGCATGCAGCCGCTGCATCGGCACTGCATGCGCACCTGCTGTCTTGATGACAGATTGCTCCTCAAATACCTCCAACACCTCACAAGGTCACCCTTGGCGCGCAGGAGGCTGCGGTTGCAGGCAAGGCGGGCGCGGCGGCGCCAGACGGCGGCGCGCCAACCCTGAGGTCGCTCGCATCCTCGCTCAAGGGCAAAGCGGAGCGGCGCGCTGCTGCGGGTGCGGCGCCGGGCACACCTGGAGACGTGTGGGCCCCTATGTGCTGGGCATTGAGCTGCCAGCTGCTTCCAGGGTGGGCCAGTGAGTTCTCATTTGTAAAAAGACGAGGTCACACCATTGGAGAGGGCGCCCAGAGAGCCTGTGTCTGCGATGCGGGTGCATGGCATGCAGGGCACTGCGATGTGATGCTGCAGGGTCCAGCATGTCTGGTGAGGAGCCGGAGCGACTGCCGCTGTGCCGCCGCGCAGGCGCGGAGGCGGCGGCGCTGAGCGACTTCCTGGCGCGCGGCCGCAGCCAGGAGGGCGGCGAGGCGGCGGCGGCGGGGCAGGGCGCAGCGGCCGCGGGTGCCAAGCGCAAGGCGTCTGCGGCGAGCGGCGGGGGCGGGAAGGAGAAGAGGCGGAGGTCTGCTGGCGGCGAGGCAGGCGGCGTGCTCGAGCAGCCTGCAGCCGCAAAGCGCAAGGCGGGTGCAGGGCCGGGCGGCGACAAGACGAAAAAGAAGAAGGCTGCCGGCGCCGCTTGATCCGTGCGGGCTGGCGCATGGCCGCGGCTTGTTTACAGGCTGCCGCGTCCCCAACAACGCAGAAATGCGCGTCAATTTTGGTCACGTCGTGCCGGAGCAAGTACTTGGACACACTGAACTGACAGGACATTTCTACAGACCCGCCTGGATGCTGCCTAAACAGCTGCCTAACATACGGAGTAGACAGTGCCACGCTTGTCCGCACCGCCGCCTAGACCCGCACCCACCCTGGCCCTATGAAATCGCCACTGCCGCACGCAGTGTGCGGCAGGTCAGTTGTCTGCTGGGAACACAAACTGGCTGCTCATGACGGCCATGCAGTCGGTGGGCAGGCCCAGGAAGCGGTCGAGGAGCAGGTCGTTCACTGGCGCCAGCCGCGCGACGCCCACCAGCCTGCGCCCACACTCGCAGGCCCTCAGCGGCTTGCGCAAACTGCTCGCTGGTGACTACTGCAAGCACAACAGCGTAGCGCCGTCTTTTCCTCATTGTCGGCAAGGTCTAAGCCCGTGCCTCACTAGGCCGATAGCCCGGCACACTCAACGCCACCACTGCCTCCATGCATTATAACGGCAGCAGGTGATCAGGGAACGGCACACTGCATCTCAGCCCCTGTGCCCGGCCCAGCGGGCGAGGGGCGGGGCCGCGGGCGCGCACTTGGCGCGGCCCTTGTCGTCCATGCGGCTGCCCGTCGCGCCCAGGCTCTCGCCCTTGGCGGTCTCGGTTGTGAGGTGCGTGGTGACCATCAGCGCGGGCGCCTGCCCGCCCCGCCGCAGCCGCAGCACGTCAGAAGCTGGCAGGGCGGCCAGCACGCAGCCGCGCGCGCGCCGCCGCCTGCCCCGTCGCCCAGCAACACCCGATGCAGGCGCCTTGCGGGACGACCAAGCGCGCGACAACACGGCGCGCTGCGCAAGCGGAGCAAATCTAACGACATGCGGCCCTCCCTCACGACTACCGCCCCGTCCTGGGGCAGAGGGGACTCATGCTTGAGTCTCAGAGGCAGCGCCGGCCGGTGCGGCGCGCCTTGTACAGCGGCCCAGCCGTCAGCACAAACTCCGCGATGAACTCCAGCTCGGCGATGCCTGTATTCCTGTCCACATACCCCTGCATGTCCCACGAGGCGCATCAACAGGTCTCTTTCTGCCAGAGCCTCAACGAGCTCGTATGTAACAGACGCCGATCCAATAAAATGGCCCACTGCTGAGCCACTGCTGGAGTGTCGCCTCCGCACGCGCCTGCAGCTTGGTCGGCAGCACGGCGATGCGGAAGGGCGGCATCAGCGGCACGCCCATGAAGCGCGCGGTCGACGAGTCGACCGCAGGGATCGTCACCGCCGCAGGGTCAAACTGCAGCCGCGCCACACGCGCACGCTGCGTCAGCATCTGCGAGCACTATCACGCCCCAGCCACGCACGCCCGTGGCAGGCGCGTGAGCGTGCACGCTCCCGGGCCCGGCAAGCCTGCCACATGTGACAGGGCGGGGCAGCACTTGTGGCACACGCTGCCAAGCAGCCAACCCACCAGCAGCAGCGGGTCCTGCTCGCAGGCGATGGCACGCGGCAGCGCGCTGTGCAGGAGCCGCTGCTGCTGGTGGGCTGGCCACTCGGCAGCGTGTGCCACGCCCCGCTGCCTGCCCGGTCACGTGTGGAGGGGAGCCTGGCTGGCGCGCAGGATGTGGGCAGAGCGCTGCCTGGGTTTCTCATATACGATGCCCGCTTGCACCGCGGGGGCGGCTGGCTCGGACACAGCCCACACGAGCAGCAGCCGGGCAGCCCGGTGCACCTCGATGTTCACGCGGTCGCCCACGGTGGTGGCGCGCCCCACCCCGCCCCCGCCGGTCGAGTCGTACAGGAAGGTCGGGTACGCGCCGATCGCCAGCGCGCTGCCGCGCAGGCGCACGCCTCAGGCCTCAGCCCAACGAGTCGGCGGGCAGCAGCCTTCAGCGCGTGCGTGGCCAGGCAGGGGGCGCGGGAGCTGCGGGCGTGGGAAGGCGGAGCGGCACCTGTCCTCCAGAGTCTTCATCAGGACCTGCCACCGCACCGCACGGCTCAGCGCCACCGTGTCCCACAGGGCGGCCACACAGCGCGCACATGACAGGCCGCACCTGCCCCGCAGGCACAAAGGTCGGCAGCTCCGGCGCGGCCGTGCTCGCCCGCGCCCGCCGTTGCAGCCACAGCGGCGAGCTCAGCAGCCCTGCGCGCGGCGCGCGCCGCCGCCGCGTCAGGCAGGCGGCCGCCGCGGAGCATGCAGCCCGGCGAGCGTGCGCCAGCGCACCAACGAGCAGCGCACCCACGAGCCCGCTGCGCAGCACGTCCGCGCGGCTCAGGCGCTGCAGCAGCTGCCTGACTGGGCCCTGCTGCTGCCGCTCGGGCCGCGGCGCGCGCAGCGGCTGCTCCGGCCGCGCCTGCGCGTGCGCGCTGTGGCGCCCGCCCACCCCATAGCCTCGCATCCCGCTGCACGCCCCTGGCAGGACGTCTTTACAGCGCCCCTGACAGCCAGCTGCATGCACCAAAGCGGAAGGCGACCAACGACAGCCTGGCGAAAAGTGACAAGGTGACAAGCAAGCCCTGTATGTGCACCAAGCCCCTGTACTTGTGTGGCGGGGCTGTACAGTGCGTGCCAGATGACACAACTGGCGCTGGCCAGTTGACTAGAAGAGGCCGCGGTGTTGGAGGCTGAGTGACTGCAAGGCCCGGACCATAAAAGCAGCGCACAGCCGACTGAGCGCTCGCTCGTGTCGTGACAGAGCGCACTGCCGAGGCGCCTTGCTGCTGCTGGAACGGCGCGCTTGCATCGAGCAGGTGTCGGCAGCGGGTCTCCCAGCTTCAGCGGTGCCCCCCGGCGCGCGAAGCATGGGCGCGCGGCCGCTGCGGGCGCCCACCAAGCGCGCCGCCGCCGCGCTGCCCACCAGCGCGCGCGCGGCGTACCTGCTGGAGGCGGCCGCCGCGCTGGCGAGCGCTGCGCCCGTGTTCAGTGGCATGCTGTGCCGCAGCGCCCAGCAGGTGTGCGCCGAAGTCTGCGCGCGGGCGCACGCTGGTGTCCACCTCTGGGCTCCCCAAGTCTGCAACGAAAGGGCCTGAGTAGCCCCGCGCCGCTCTTGCCCGACCTGCACCAGCGTCCGCAGCCCCCCGAGTGCCGCGGGGGCTCGCCGCAGGAGGCCGACAGCAGCCTGCCGCGCAGCGCGTTGGCAACGCTGTGCAGCCACTGCGGCGGGCCGCTTGCGCCTCAGCGCGCCAGGCGCGCGCCCGCTCTCCCGCCCCGGAGCTTTGCCTCCCGGCACTGCACGCATGCTCTTGCACATTCAGAGCGCTCCGCCCGGAGTCCGCTCAGGACCTGGTATCGCCGGCTTAGGCTCGTCCGGCTGTCGCGGCACCACCGGCGGCGGGAGCGCACGCAGGCGGCGCGCAGGCCTGCCGGCGCGAGGTCCGCGCTGAGCCCGCGCTGAGGTGCTCGTGCCGGGCAGTGACCCCCGTGCCCCCACCCGGTTCCGCGCCCAGCATCTGCGTTAACGTCACGCCTGAGCGCTGCGCCTGAGCTGGGCTCCTGCCAGGCCCCTGCGCCGACCGTGGGACCTGACACGCCCGCCCTGCGCCGCGGTGTCGTTGCAGCCGGGCTCGTCCGTTCGGCGGTGCTGTGGGTTGCGGGCCAGCTGCTGCTGCGTGGCTGCAAGCCAGAGCCGGCGCACATGCGATCTGCTCATGGCGCCGCTGCGGGCAGGCAGGCGAACGCCGTGGCGCTGGTGACGCCCTGCGGCCTGTGCGCTGTGCAGCACGTGCGGCGCTTCCGCACGCCCGCTGCAGCGCGCCAGGTGCGCGGCTGCGCGCTGCAGCCCAGGCGTAAGGACGCAGCCGACGCACTGCCGAGCCGAATGCGGGTGCCCTGCCATAGACCTGCCTGCCTGCACCCAGCGCGCCCCTGGCGACTACCCCGTGCGGGACCCTCCTCTGGCGCACCAGGTGCAGTTGGCTGACGAGAGTTGGTCCGCCTCATGGTGCCCAGCATGCGCTTTCGTGCCCATGTCCTGAATGTGCGCCGCGCTCGCCGGCGGGTTGCCCTGGTTTGCCCTGTTGGTTGAAGGCGAGTGCCACGCGGCAGGTCAACCCTTTGGCGGCGGACGCGGCTGCCGTGCAGGCAACAAGCAAGGCGGGTGTGGAGGGCCAGCCGCCCGCTGCTCCATGCACCGCCACGGCTGCCGCGCGCGCAAGCGCGGGGGCGGGCGGGCAGGCCGAGCACGACGCAGATGCCCTCCGCCGGCTCGGTAACCTCGCCCACCACTGCGCCCCACGGGTCCACCGCCAGCGCATGCCCGTAGCTCTCGCGTCGCGCGTTGTGCCGGCCGACCTGCGCCGCGCGGCAGGCCGCTTGCAGCCGGCCCTTCCCGCCGGCTCGCCGCCTTGCCGCAGCGTGGGGGCGGGCGGTCGAGGCGCAGGCCTGGGCAGGGCGGCCGGGGCTACAGGCGGGAGGTCGGGGCGCGGCCATGAAGCCGCAGACGGGTCGCAGACATGAGAGTGCAGGGACAACGAGATGCACTGCGCATGCTCAAGCAAGCCGTGCATGCATGGGTGCGGACGTGGGCGCGTGCGGCAGAGGCGCATGCGCCAGATCGGGCATCCAACCTGCGCAGCCGCCAGAACGTACGACTGGGTCTCGATCGCCCGCGCCCGCAGCAAGCAGTGCCAGTGCGCCTCCCCTGCCGGCGCAACATGGCTTGGACCGGATGCACCGCCAGCCTGTTTCCAGGCGAGGAGTGCCGCACTGCATACGCCACGCTCAACATGAGAGTCCCTTGGTGCACCTTCACAGGTCAACTTCAGAACCAGCGCCACGAGCGTGTCGCAACACGGCAGCCTGCTGGGGTCCAGCAGGCATATTGTGCGATTACCAACAGGCCGCGTAGATAGGTCGATGCATGTGCAGCCTCGGTCAGCACGTTGGGGGAGGTGGGGCCTCTGCTCCCGCATGAGGGCTGCCAGCCGCAAGGACAAGGGTGGAGGTACACTCGCACAGGCAGCAGGCAGCGGCCTGAATGCCGTGAGCGCGCATGGATGCATGCACTGACAGCAGCCAGAGCCCGCACACCAGTCTTACACAGACAGGTGGCGAGGTGAGGGAGCCGGGGCGCCGCTGCGTGACATCAGGCCTTGGTACAGGCACCCCCTAACAGTGAACACCTAAAGCTGTCCGGACGCGCGCACCAGTCTTCACAGTGAAGGCCGACGGGACGAGCAGGACCTCGGCGCCGCGCTCGAACACGAGCTCCTGGTACACGGCCGGGAAGCGCAGGTCGTAGCACACGGTGACGCCCAGGCGGCCCACGGGGCTGTCGCAGACCACCAGCTGCGCACGCGCGCAGGGCGGCATGCCATACAAATGCAAAAGCAACCCATGCACTGATAGCAGCTCATGGTGAGGCCCAGGCGGCCCAAAGGGCTGTCTCGCTGTTCATGCGCTCAGTGCAATCTCCAACACGTTCCGATGTATTCTTACAACTCCAGCTGCACGCCGCCACCTGGGCCTTTCAAGATGTGTACGACACGAGCTGCACGCATACATGTGAGGTTAACAGGGTGCCTGCATGATGCAATGTTACACTGAGCCTCTGCATCACATGTATCTGTCGCGTCAGGAATCCCCACCTCACGCAAGCTCTCCCCATCAATTTCATGAGGGCCAGGGCATGCATCCAATGACAGCATGGCCAACCAACCAGTCAAAAATTGGCAGAGGACAGCAGGGGTGGACAACGACGGCGGCCGTGCGCACCTCATGGCCTGGCGCAGTGCCCCGCGACTCCTGCAGCACCGGCCCGCCCTGCTCCGACAGGTCCACGTCGTACAGGTGCACCTGCGCATGCGCAGGTGCAGTCTGCGCATTGTTAGGGTATAGGGCCTGCACAGGCACAGTCTGCGCATGGGCCGCATGCGCAGGTGCAGTCTGCGCGAAGGCCTGCACAAGCCCCTCCCGACAGTGTGCCCGCATGCGGCGCCAAGCACCAAGTTGACGCTGCTAGCTGCCTGACGCATGAGAACAGACTCTAGTCCTCGAGGTGCTTCGACCGCACGCTCAAACCAGACGCCTGCCAGAGAGACGAGCGAGCGCTCGCCCAGTGTGGCGCCCAAGCGGTGTCCCTCATGCAACGCGCCCGCTCAGCACCAGACGACTCCCGGAAGACGAGCCAGCGCTTGCCCACTGTGCCGCCCGAGCGGGTGTCCCTCATGCAGGGGGGAAGGCGCCCGCGCCTTGCGGTACGCGGCGACGGTCGCGCCGGAGGCGTCCAGCACGACGTGCGTGTTGTGCGTGTGCTCGGGGTCCGGGCCGCGCTCCTGGAAGCCGCCCAGCGAGATCCAGAGGCCCAGCTCGAGCGCCAGGCCGCGGTAGCGCGCCATGAGCGGGCCGTCCAGCGGCTGCGCGGCCGCCAGGGTCTGCGGCCGCGCACGCGCCCTGCGTCGGCGCCCTGCTGCTGTCGCTGGCGTGCCCCAGAAGCCTGCCGGGGCACTGCCTGGGTCTCCTCTGCAGCCTGACCTCCCCGGGGGAGCGGGGTGCGCATGGACCCGGCAGCCCTGGTTGGCTCGCACAGGGTGGCAACGACGGTGAGGCCTGCAAGCGCCAGGCGGGCAACTGGGGGCGGGCGGGCGCTCGGCGACGCACCTCCTCCCGGTTCAGCCCAATGAAGGCGCAGCACTCGGGCAGGAACAGCATGGCGCACTTCCGGCGCGCGGCCTCCTGCCGCAGGGCGGCCGGGTGAGCGACACCTTTGAGCGTATGCGGCGCGCGCCGCTTTGTGCCCCTTGGCGGTACCACCGGGTGCCAGCGCGGCAAGCTCGGCAGTGCACAGCAGTGTGGAGCACAATTGAGTGAATGGATGAGTGTAAAAAGTGCGGTGCAAACCTCTGCCAGGCGCCTGCAGGTCTGAAAGTTCTGCTCGGTGTCGGCGGTGGCCGTCATCTGCGCCACCGCCGCCAGCGGCGCCTCAGTTGCCTGCTCTAAGCAGGCCTGAGGGGACGAGCTGCCCGCGGCGCCGCTCATCGCTCGCCCGCGCCTGCTCGCGCTGCCCCCAGGCGCCAGCTGCGAGGGCACGAGCAGCAGCTGCGGCCGCAGGAGCGTGTGCGCGCTAGCCTGCGCCAGCAGGCCGTGCAGCTTCAACGCCAGCAGTCCCCGCATGCAAGGGGGAGAGAGCAGCGCACAGGGACCCAGCTGGCACTAAACTCGCTGTCACAAAGGCTGCAGGACTCCTCCGGGCCGGACACAGAGCACATGACCTAGCAGGTCTGGCTTGCTCGAGGAGTCTGCAGAGCCTGCCGCTGTCAGGAGGTGCAGGCAGCCTGAACAGCCTGGTGGCGACTGCTGTGCACTGAGCACCGCGGCCGGGCGTCTGCGGAACACGCATAGCTGCGCGCAGCGCCGACAAGATGCGCGAAATTGTTCACATCCAGGCCGGGCAGTGCGGAAACCAGTGCGCCCTGGCCTGGCGTGCGAGCAGTTACCGCACCTGACAGGGCCGGGCGCCCACCTGTCACCACGGGCCGCACTCTTGCGCACGCTTTTCAAAAAGGGCGCGGCGACCTGCCACTCCGACCAGCCCGGCTGACACGGGATGTGTGGCGCTGCGCAGAATTGGAGCAAAGTTCTGGGGTACGCAGCCTGGCTCGTCCAGCTAGCACTTCAGACGCCAGTGCTCTTTGCGTGCATACCTCCGCGGACACTGTTGCCTCTTGCCGGCTGCACAAGTACCTGCAGAATCGTCCGTGCCTGTTCACTTCGCCAGCTGGCTGAGCAGTCCTGTCGCTGTCACACTCGCCACGGAAGCGCGCGCGCACATTGCGCTTGCTGGCGCACTGGCAGCTGACTGCGCGCCTGGCCTCCCGCAGAGGTCATCTGCGACGAGCATGGCGTGGACAGCACTGGCTCCTACCAGGTGAGCTGTGCTGCCTGGCACCTGACTTCGACCTGTCTCATGGAGCTGTGAACGTGCTCAAGCTTGGCCGTCTACATGGGGCAGGGGGACAGCGACCTGCAGCTGGAGCGCATGAACGTGTACTTTAACGAGGCGGCCGGCGGTGCGCCGCTTGACCGCACCAGCCGGCTATCTTGAAACCGTCGTTCACCACGCCTCCCCCACTGCCATCGTGGCGCCCAAGCACACCTGGCGGCCTGTGGCAGGCATCGCTGGAGCAGCTGCCAACTGCCTAGGCTGCTCCTGCACGCTGGCCCACCGGCCCTCTTTGTATATAGCTAGATGTAGCATGCTGATACCCGGCACCTATGTATATAGCTAGATGTGGCACACTGAGACCGCCTGCGGGCAGGCCGATACGTGCCGCGCGCGGTACTGATGGACCTGGAGCCCGGCACCATGGACTCTGTCCGCTCTGGGCCGTTTGGGCAGATCTTCAGGCCGGACAACTTCGTGTTTGGCCAGGCGCGGGCCTGCGACACTGCGCAGCGCAGCCGCGCCTTGACGGCGCCGCTGTGCGCGCGGCTGCCGGGAGCGCCTCGGCCAAGCTGCTAAGCAGCTCTCACCGCCCGGCCGGCAAGCTGGTTGCTCAAGCAGACAGCCTGCGTCCCTCCTCGCACGCACGCGGTCGGCCACGGCCTGCACGGGCAACTGACACAGGTCGTTGCGCCTGGACAGCATGGAGCCACGGCCAGGCCGCGAGGTGTTGCGAGCAGCAGATACAGGCGTCGGGCTTGAGGCGCATAGCCGCTGGGCTTAAGGCCGTAAAATGCGGCTGCGCACAGACGGGCGCGGGCAACAACTGGGCAAAGGGGCACTACACGGAGGGCGCGGAGCTGATCGACTCGGTAATGGACATCGTGCGGAAGGAGGCGGAGGGCTGCGACTGCCTGCAGGGTGCGCTCGGCCGCCTCGGCCGCGCTCCGAGCGGCTGCGGCCGCCTGTCCCGGCAGCGCTGGAACCAGAGCTGCCGGGCTGGGCCGGCCTGGCGCGCCTGCCGCGAGGCGCGCGGGGGGCAAGAGCTGCTGTTGTGCGAAGGCTCTGCATCGGCTCAGTGGCAGTCAGTGGTGGTTTGCGTTTGTGAGCAGCCTGCCCGCTTCGAGCCGCACAGGCCAGGTGCATTTGCAGCTGGGCGCAGGCTGGCACGCTATACATCGCTGGGCTTGCGCGGACTCGTGGGCTGCGCCCAGCGCTAGGCCCGCGCACGGAGCACAGCGCGGACATCTCTCCTGCCCTGGTCGCATGGGCTGTGGCGGCGCTGTGGGCACACATGGTCCAGGCCACCCAGGTCACTCAGGCTGGAGCCAGGTCATCTGGCGTCAGGGCACAGGGTTGGCGTTCCCGAGTTTACCCTACAGCCTCTGCGGCGCCGCAGGCTTCCAGGTCGCGCACTCGCTGGGCGGCGGCACGGGCTCGGGCATGGGCACGCTGCTGATCAGCAAGATCCGCGAGGAGTACCCGGATCGCATGATGCTCACCTTCTCCGTGGTGCCCTCGCCCAAGGCGCGCGCGCCCGCTGCCACCCTCTCCCTTCCCGTAACTCTATACCCTGAAGTTTTGCGCAGGCTGCACAGCGCCGCGCCCCACCGCTGCGGTTGCTGCGCGCAGGTGTCGGACACGGTGGAGCCGAAACCTAACCCTACACCCTGAAGGCCGTGTGCAGGCCGCCCGCCGCCGCGCCCCACCGCCGGGCCCGCTGCGCGCAGGTGTCGGACATGGTGGCGGAGCCGTGCCCTAAGTACCCACTCTGAAAGCCAAGCGCAGGCTGCTCAGCAGTGCGCTGCGCGCAGGTGACCGATACGGTGGTGGAGCCGTACAACGTGACGCTGTCGGTGCACCAGCTGGTGGAGAACGCGTTGATGGGAGCCGCAACCTAAGCCTATACTTACACAGGTGTCCGACACGGTGGTGGAGCCGTACAACGCGACGCTGTCGGTGCACCAGCTGGTGGAGAACGCGGACGAGTGCATGGTGCTGGACAACGAGGCGCTGTACGACATCTGCTTCCGCACACTCAAGCTGACGACGCCCACGTTCGGCGACCTCAACCACCTCATCAGCGCCGTCATGTCGGGCATCACCTGCTGCCTGCGCTTCCCGGGTGCGGCCGCGCGGCCCGGCCGCCCGCCGGCGCGGCCCCGCGCGCGCATGGGTTATGGATGTCGGACCCCTGTGTGCCCAGCCTGAGAGCTGTGCCGCGACAGGTCATGAGATCATGTGAGGCTTTTTTTCCTACAAAAAACATATGTGCATTTCAGTCTGCTCGGCCTGCCGACATGCTGCATGCGTACACACCCCGCAACACCAGCGGGGCCGCTGCAGCGCGCTGAAAGGCATACGGACACGCCTGCCAGGCCTCGCCGCATGGTCAATGCCGGAGCAAGGCACATGCGCCATGCGCGCGCGAGCGCTGCGCGTTCACCTGAGCTGCGTGCGCGCAGGCCAGCTGAACGCGGCCACCTGCGCAAGCCGGCGATGAGCCCGATGCCGTTCCCGCGCGCGCGCGCGCGCAGGGCAGCTGAACGCGGACCTGCGCAAGCTGGCGGTCAACCTGATCCCCTTCCCGCGCCTCCACTTCTTCATGGTCGGCTTCACGCCGCTGACGAGCCGCGGCAGCCAGCAGTACCGCGCGCTCTCGGTGCCCGAGCTGACGCAGCAGATGTGGGACGCCAAGAACATGATGTGCGCGGCCGACCCGCGGCACGGGCGCTACCTGACCGCGTCCGCGGTCTTCCGCGGCCGCATGTCCTCCAAGGAGGCGCGCGGCCCCCCGCCGCCCGCGCGCGCGCGCCCCGCGGCGCGCGCGCTCGCGTGCCACTGGGCGCCGCCGCGCGCGCTCCGGTCTTTGCACAGCCTGTTTGCATTTTGAGAGCAGGGTGCAAGCGAGTGCGCGCGTGCTTGGACTGTGGCGCGCTCGCACGCACACGGCGCGTCAGTCGGGACCTCTGTAGGTGCCTCCATGTCTGCGCTCTGACCGGGTCTCGCGGCACAGACCTGCCCAGCGCGCAGGCGCTGCAGATCCAACGAGTGCATTGTCAGGCGAGCGGCCGTGCGCTCAGCGGGGCAGCGTGCGCGCAGGTGGACGAGCAGATGCTGAACGTGCAGAACAAGAACTCGTCGTATTTCGTGGAGTGGATTCCGAACAACGTCAAGTCGTCCATCTGCGACATCCCGCCCAAGGGCCTCAAGATGGCGGCCACGTTTGTGGGCAACTCCACGGCCATCCAGGAGATGTTCAAGCGCGTCAGCGAGCAGTTCACGGCCATGTTCCGCCGGAAGGCCTTCCTGCACTGGTACACCGGTGCGCCCCAGGTTATAGGGGTAGGGGTAGGTTTGGCAGTGGGGTGCGCCCCACACCGATGCGCCCCGGGCGCGGCCCGCCGCCGCTGCCGGGCAGGCCCGCATCGATCACCGCCACCCTGAGCGCGCTCGACTGCGTCGGGGAACCAAGCGCGGCGTTCCGCCCCCGGGCGCCCGGGCGCTGGTGGAGCGGCGTTTGCTGTCCCGCACATTGCTCCAGATCTTGCTATACCATGCCTTTATACAATAGAAAGATTTGGGCCATTCGCCTGCCAGTGCCCGCAACGTCCGCCGCGGGGTACCTGGCTCGCACCTGCTATCAGTGGCGCACAGGCGCACACCAGGTATGCGCCCGCGTGCGCAAGGGCGCGCCCGCCTGGGCGCCGCAGACGCGCGCGTCCTGATGGCGCCAGTGATGCCAGCCGTGCTGCTTCGTGCGCGCGGCGACATCGGGGCCAGCGCGCACTCTAACCCGCACTCTATCACCTTAAGCCTTATGTGCACTCGCTCTCATGTGCAGGCGTGGGCATGGACGAGATGGAGTTCACGGAGGCCGACTTTTTTAAAACATGGGTAGGGTCGAGTAGGTTAGGTTAGGTTTTAAATCCCACCCAACGCTGGAAGCCTGCGCGCGCAGGCGAGGGCATGGACGAGATGGAGTTCACGGAGGCCGAGTCCAACATGAACGACCTGGTCAGCGAGTACCAGCAGTACCAGGACGCGGCCGCCGAGGAGGTCGAGTACGAGGAGGAGGAGGCATAGGGCCGGGAGGGGTTCCAGGGTTCCACGCAGGACCCTGCTCCGCAGCGCATCGAGCGCCTGCAAGCATGCAGAGCATGCCGGCAGGCCGGGCTTAGGGCTGCTCCCGCTAGGCCGCCTGGCAGCGTCAACAGCCGCGCCCTGCTGTGCCGGCAAGGCCGCGTCTGTCGCTGACGTGTGCTGGTGCGAGCTGCACACCTCTGCTGCTTTCGGTGAGCACGCGTGTCCCTTTGGAATGACTCGTCCTCGGCATGTCACTTGCTGACGGGGCGACGCATTGGCCGGAGCCGGCTTGTCAAGGTTGAGAGCGTGGTTTTGGACTTGGTGCTGGTTATGTGGTAATGCGTTTTGGGAGCTGGGACTGGGCGCACACGCAAACACAGAAGTGGGCGCAGGTGGCCACATTCTGGCCGCGAGGCATGTTGGTCTCGCAGGCGCCCATGCAGAAACTCATGTGGGCCCTGCGTTTGCTGCCTCACACGAATGGCTGGCAGCGGCTGGCATTGGGCAGGCATGCGCCCTGCCACGCGCGCGCTCCAGCGTCAAGCAGCTCTGGGGTTTTGACACCTGTATGGACAGACCTCGACTCTTGTGACGAGGCTGCAACCAATTATCTTTGTGTGCGTGACCTTGTGCAGACTTGCTCCTGTGTGCCCATGCACTGGGTTTGTGGAGCGGCCTAGCCATCTGCAGTTTCGAGACGTGCCGTCCCGCGAGGCTTGATCTGCAGTTAACCAAAACTGTCTCAGGCACGCGCTTTCCATGGCTGCGGAGTGAAGCAAAGCACTGCTGCCCTGCTTTAAAAGCAGCAGCATGCGCACAACGGAGGTCGGTCATGCTCCCAAAAAGACGGCCGTGCGCTTCCCCGCCGCGTACAGGTCGCCCTCCCACCAGCACTAGGCCACCTCGGAGTCGTGCAGCAGCTGCCGCGCCCCGCGCGCGTGCAGTCAGGCGCCCATAAGGCTGTGGCAGGGCACAGGGCCGCGGCGCACGGCTGCCGCCACGCCGCACACAGGCCCTCAAGCTGACATGGGGTTCACACCGGTGTGCATGCGCTCCGCAGCTACATACCAGCCCTCTCGGCACCCGGGCGCCCATGCGCCCGGCCGGCTAGCACTGCGGCGCGTTGACGCGGCCCAAGCAGGGTGGCTCGCCGGCAGGCGCGAGCCTCACGCACTTGCCGATCCGGCCCCGCCGCTGTAACTGCACCAGGCAGTTTCTTCCCCAAATGAAGCCCTCAAGCTCAAGGCTGCGCATCCTGGGCTGTGCACTGATGGGTAGGGTTAGGGTAGGGTTGGGAGGCGGCCGCGCGCCTTGGCCACCTGCGCGACCCACTCGCCCAGGCCGAAGGCGAGCTTGACCTCGTGCTCGCCCAGCGCGGGCCGCGAGCGCGCCGTGTCCTTGCCGGCCATCACCACGCCGAACGGCGACGCCATGCACGCGTCCTCCATGATCGGGCTCGGCGGGTTGCCCACCACCACCTCGCGGCCGAGTGGGTGCAGGGTGGGTGCAGGCCCAGGTTGCTGGACACAGGCCTCACCCGCTGAACGCAGGCCTGACGTGAAGACAGGCCTGACTCGCTGACCACAGGCCTGCCCTGCTGAATACAGGCCTGGCTTGCTGATTTCAGGCCTGACCCGCCGAATGCAAGAAGCTCCTGTAATCGGAACCCTGCAGCATGACGCGTGCACGCTGCCAGAGTGCCCCCAGTGCACGCTCCTGCACCGGCATTGGGCCTCGAGCCCTGCTCAGCCGGCCACGGCCTCAACCATACACGGCGTGCAGCACGCCCCTGCAAGGCTCCATGTTATGTCCGCAAAATAAGGCGACACATGTGGACTCGCTGTACCAGAACTTTGCACGGCGAAGTTCTGGTACGGCAAGAGGCAACCATGGCAGCGCATGGCTTGGCCCATGGGGCAGGGAGACAAAGGGCGCCGGCGGAGCGGGAGGCGGGCTAGGGTTGGGGCTGGCGCGCCATGCCATGCTGCAGGAAGGTGGCGTGGAAGGACTGCAGGATCGCCTCATGCCCGCCGAAGCCGCGCCCATGCCCGCCGACGCTGGTGAACGCGGCGCCCACCTTGCCCTGCCACCGCGCCGCCCCAGTCAGCACAGGCGGTGCGTGACCGCTGGCGGCAGCGGCGGGTAGTGTGTAATTTCAGACATAGGGGGCTTGTCGCTCCCGCTCTCCTTGGCGCCAGCATGTCAGCAGCACCACTGGACCCTGCATGAGGCCGTGATCATACGTCGCTGGTGCTGCCAGGAAGCAGAAAGGTTGCCTCGCAGCTCCTGCAGGCCACCGCATCAGCTGTCCCACATTGCTTAAGAAGCCAGGAGCTGGCCCTGTAAGCCCTGCCTGACCGGCCAGCATCGCAGGCGCCGCGAGCTGGCCCAAGCTCGCCGGAAGCGAGCTGCTGGAGGCAGGGACCCTGTTCAGGTCCGCGCCTTGAGCATGCCGATGCCGGCGCCCGCGCCGGCGACCTGCAGGTGGGCCAGCGAGTCCAGGAATAGCCGCATCTCGCCGCACATGCCGCCCTGGCGCCCCGGTGCGCCCAGCACGACCGCATCCGCCTGCAGCAGGTCCTGCCGCGCGCGGCGCGGCCGGTCTCAGGCACACAGCGGGCGGCCGTACGCTGCGCGCGCCGCCCCCGGCGCCACGGCGCGCCCCAGGTCGGCGGCGTCCAGTCTCCGGCGCCCTCTGCTGCCGCGTCAGCTGTCGGCATGCCGCACGCAGGCCTGAAGCGCTAATGTCCCTGCAGGCTCCTGCAGGACTGCTAGGCAACAGGCCCACGCAGATCTATGCGGTTATCCTGGTACACCCGCCAGGGCGCTGCGCGCGCCTGCACCGTGACGACGGGCGCGTCCAGCACGCCCTCATCGAACTCGGCGTGGTCGTCGCCCTTGACGGGGTCCCGTACGCGCCAGACCGTGACCTCTGCCCCCGGCACCTGCGCGCACGCCGCCGCTGGCCCGCCGTCCCTCTGCGTGAGAAGCAGGCGGGGGTTGCGAGACCAGCATGCACGCAGCTCACGGCAGGTGCAGGAGGAGAAGCCACAGGGGACAAGCTGGCAGCGCCCGCGCGGCCGTGCATGCTCGCCCATGGCCCGCTCGTCGACCTGGAGCCGGGAGGTCAGGGCCGGGTCCCGAGCCTTCCAGCCAGCTGCTCAAGCGCCCTCGGCGTGAAGGTTTAGCGCAGCTGCTGAGAGCGCGTGCCCAGTGCCCCGGCGGTCTGCGACCGCCATCGAGCGGCCACCAGCCGCTCTCAGCCGCCCTGGAGCCCAGCCAGTGCTGTGCAGGCCCTGCTGAGGCACGCCCCTCCTGCAGCTTGGGCTAGGCTGCGCGCACAGCCGGGCGGGCACCTTGCGGGCGCCCTCCGCGACCACGTTGGCAGTCGTGACCAGGCGGCCGTGCAGGCTGTAGTACACCACTGCGACCTGAAAGACCATCAGTGCCCCAGCGGCCCCACCATCAGCACCCCGGCTGGGCCAGTGTCAGCCACACCGGCGCAGCACGCCTGTGCGCCTCGTAGCACTGGCACGTGCAGGAACACCTGGGGCGTCGCATGATGGAGATGAGCTCAGCGCGCACGTGCAGACCCCCTCTGCAGGGTAGGGCAAGTTCAAATTCTTGCAGGGTGTTTGAGCAGCAGAGCTTCACCGGCCTCCTGCTTGCTGGGGAGAGTTATGCAGGCTGCCCAGGGAGGGAGTCAAGTCGTGGCACAGACTTGCAGCAGACAGAGTCAGCAAAGGGGTGTCATCACACATGTGTTTGGCCGCTGCTCCGGCAGCAATGTAGAATTGGCCTGCACCTCGGCCGCAGAGGGCGGCCCGCCGGCACAGCTGCGCCTGCGGTCCAGGCTGGAGGGCGCGCCGCCTGCCACTGCGTGAAAAGGCGTGCATCCTGGCGTTTGCCCGCCCGGCGGGTAGGCCTGAGGTGACGGCGCGGCCGAGCAGGAAAGGTCGGGCTGTTGCACCGCCCGGGCGCGGAGAGCCTGCCCTGAGTCCCGTGGAAACGAGCCCGCCAAGGACCTGTCCGGCCCCTCCCTGCTCCCGCAGCGCTGTGCTGTGCGCGTGCGGCGGGGAGGTGCAGCGCCTGCCTTCTCCTGGCCTGCCGTGCTCGGGGTTGGATGCAAACTTTCAAGATGCTCGCGCATCTGCGCATCTGCACGGGCCCGAAGGGCGCGGTGCACGGGCAGTCGGGGCCCAGCGGCCGACGCGCTTTCTGTTTACCGCAGCGATCCCGCGCGTGCGAGCACGGCGCGCACTGTCTGTGCTCAGCCGCGAGCGGGAGATCCCGCCCTGCGCGTGGCGACGGCGGCCAGGCGGAGAGCTTGCACGAAGCGCGCACGCAGCACGCAAGGAGGCTGAAAGCACGCGACTGAGGCTCACGCCGGGGCGCGCGTACACCCGTGCGTGCGCGCACCGCGGAGCAGGCGCCGAGGGCTGGCGGCGGAGTGCGCTGCATCACATTGGCCGGTGGTGCTGCAACTTGCCCCGCTTTGGCAAGGCTGTTAACGCTGGGCGCAGTGCTATGCCAGGCGCTCCAGTCGGCAGACTGCGCGCGGCGTTTCAAAATCGGGGCTGGGGCGATCGCGCTGCGCGCAGGCGGAGACCGCGCCCGTTCGTCCTTGCTTGGCGGGTGGGTGGGCCGCAGGCAGTAGGCGCATCCGACGGACCTTGGCGCACACGGTCTGTTTCTCTGCGCAACGTGCGGGTGGCCGCGAACGTCGCCGCAGCCAGGACTTCGCACAAAACCGCACCGCCAGCCGCCGTCTTTCGACAAGGAGGTCGAGTGCAGCCAGGTTGCTCACACTGGGTCTGCCGCGCGCGCAGGCAGCGATGAGCGGGCGGCAGTCCGCGCCGCGGGCGCGCTCGCCGGCGTGCACGGGCGCGCGGCGCGAGCGCTCGCTCGGCGTGCTGTGCGACAAGTTCCTGGCGGAGTACGGCGGCCTGCCGGCCGGCGCGGCGATCGGGCTGGACGCGGCCGGCGCGCTGCTGGGCGTGGAGCGGCGCCGCCTGTACGACATCACCAACGTGCTGGAGGCCGTGGACGTGCTCGTGCGCGCGCACAAGAGCCAGTGCGCCCACACCCTCCCCCATATACCCTACTCTTACCCCCACCCCCTTTCCGGGCGTCACCAGCGTGCTGGAGGCCGTGGACGTGCTCGTGCGTGCGCACAAGAGCCAGTGCGCTCCCGGGCTCCCGCTCCCAGGCTCCCGCTCTGCGGGTGATTGGGCCTTCGCGGCGTAGCATCCGGGGGTGTGGTCGCGCGCACAAACAGCGAGCGCTGCCCCCTGCTTCTGGTCTGCCAGCCAGTTTGAACATTGACAACAATGACGGCAGACTCTCTTTGTTCTCCTCGCTCTCATGTCCGACCCTGCCCTTCACGCTTCCGTGGCACCGTGAACTTACAGAAACGTGATCGCGCAGGTTTGCCAGAGCCGTGAGCTTTTCAGAGTCAAGGTCGGGAAGAGGCAGCGCTGTACACTGCGACACCGAAAGGCGCCCAGCCGGCCGCGCGCACACGCGCGCAGGTACCGGTGGTGCGGGCTGGACGCGGCGCTGGCGCGCCCTACCTTACCCCTAACCCTACCAAACGTGTATGACTGGAAGCGCGCGGCCGCGCAGGTACCGCTGGCGCGGCCTGGGCGGGCTGGACGCTGCGCTGGCGCGGCTGCGCGGCCTGCCGCTGCCGCTGCAGGCGTACGGCGACGACCTGAGCGAGCGCCGCGAGCGCTCGCTCATGCACACCGCGCAGCGCTTCGTGCAGCTGTTCCTGGTCGCGGAGCCGCCGCGGATCCTCACGCTGGAGGCCGCCGCGCACGCGCTCATTTGTGCGGCGGCTTTAATCCTACCCTGGCCTGCGAGGGCCGCCTGCAGCGCGCGGCGCACGGCTGTGGCCTGCGAGCGTCCTGATGGCGGGATGCGTGACGCATCTGCTGGCCGGTGAAGGTCAATGAGTTGCTGACATGGACTTGCCGCACAGCGGCGTGCTTCCCGATGACAAGCCTGACACCAGCGCAGCGCGTCCCCTCTGTGGAATGCACCTGCGCCGCCCGGCGGGGGCCGACGCGAAGGGGCACATGCGTGTGCAACAGGCATAGGGTAGGGTAGGGTAACAATATTGTAGTGTAGGGACCTAACCCTGACCCCAATCGCAGGCGCGGCCGCGCCGAGCGCGGCGGAGACGCGGACCAAGGTGCGGCGCCTGTACGACATCGCCAACGTGCTCGCCTCGCTGGACCTGCTCGAGCGCTCCTCCTGCCCGGCCACGTTCCGGCCGGCCTACCGCTGGCTGCGCGCGCCGGGCGGCGCGGCGTACCCCGCGCCGCCGCCGGCGGTCGCCGGCCGCCTCGCGTGGTGCGCTCGCGGCCGAGCGCCGGGCCTTTCTGTGTCACATGCGTGTCCCCCGCGTCGCGCGCACTCCACACGGCAGGGCGCGCGCGGCCGTCCCGGCGGCCGCTGGTCGCGCGGCACCAACATGCGCAGGGCCTTACAGCCGTGCTGCTCCACGGCGCGCTGCGCAGACGTGACATGCATGCACTTTCGGCCGCACGCTACAATATGGAAACCACAGGAGCCTGCGACGGCGGACAAATGCCTGTGGGCGGTTGGACCCTGGGCCGTGCGCCACACGCGCGCATGCCTTGCAGGCAGCTCCGCACTCCCAGTGCTTGGCCTCCCGCCCGGCCTGCCCGCCTCCCTGCTCAGCATGCGGCGCTCGCCTCGCGCGGCCAGTCAGAGGCGTACCCGGCGAGATCCCGTCCAGAGCGGAAACGCTCCCGGCCGCGCAGGGAGGGCCGCGGCGGCGCGGCGCACGCGCCCCGCCCGGACGTCACGCGCAGGGTGGCTGCCGCGCGCGCGCTGCTCGCGTCGCCGCCGCTGGCCGCCGCGCCCGGTGGCCGCGCGTGCGCGCACCTGCGCTCGGAGCCGCCCGGCGCGGCCGCCGGCGCGGCCGCCGCGGGCGGGCCGCGCGGGGAGGGCCCCTCGCAGGGCTCACCCAGCGAGGAATGGACCCTAAGCAGGGCCAGCGACGACTCGGGCAACTCCGCTCTGGAGCTGGACGTTGTGTCGGTCGGCGGCAGCGGCCGCGGCGCATGGCCGGCCGGCGTCGCACTCGCGAGCGCGCGCTCCGGCTCTGCGTCCGAAGACAGAGCCTGTGGTGCCGCGGGAGCTGCGGCGGCCGGCGGCGGCATTCGCGCGAGCGCGGGCGGGTGGGGGCCCGGCCCGTTTGGCGCGGGCGCCCTCCCCGAGGGGCCCGCCGCCGCCCGCGCCGCGTACGGCGGCCTGGGCAGTGGCGTCGCGCATGCGGGCGGGCAGGCAGGCGCCCCCGGCGCCGGCCGGACCCTGCTGGGGCGGCGCGCGGCCGGACCGCTGCACGCTCTGGACGCCGAGCGCGAGACGCTGGACTGGGGCGCGGGCGTGGGCGGCTCGCTGCAGCCGGACTTCGGGCGCGTGCCGCGCGGCAAGCGCGCACGGCGGGAGCCGCCGGCGCCGGCCGATATTGCGGTGCGTGCCGCCGGCCGGCACGCGCGACCTCCCTGGCGGCGCGGGCAGGTGCCAGGCTGTCAGCTCCGAGTTTCACAGATCTCTGGTGTCCTGCGCGCATGCTAGTGAGCCTGGCCAGGGCGGAGCCTTTGCTTGCGCGCGGGGCATGCCACACGCTGCTCTGGCAAACGGGCCTAATCCGAGCAGCAAGCGATGTGTTTGCGGGCGCTGCAGGAACCGCCGGCGCCTGCTGCCGGTCGGGCGGGGGCGCAGCCCGGCGCCGCAGCCGCGCCGCCGCGCGCCCCAGCCGAGCAGGCGCCCGGCGGCGGCGCTGTCGGCGCGTGGCATACGGCGGACGCGCACGTGAGCGTCGGGCTGGCGCCCGGGCTGCTCATCAAGGGCATGGTGCAGGGCGGCGTTGGCGGCGGCGGCGCGGGCGCGCATGCCGGCGCGCGCGCGCCGCTGTGGGCAGGCGCATGGGCTGCACCGGCGGCCCCCGAGGTTCCCGGACCCTGCGTCGGGGCCGGGCCGCGCGCGGGCGGGGCGCCTGGCGCCGACGTGCGCGCAGCCGCGCATTACCTCTGCTCTGTCGGCGCGCCACGGGCTGCGAGCGCGCCTGGGCAGGGCAGGCCTGCGGCGCCGAGCGCGCCGCCCCCGGCACTGGAAAAACCCTGCGCGGACCCGGCCGCCGAGGTGCGCGCGGCGGCGCAGTACCTGAGCGCGGTCGCCGCGGGCGCGGCCGGCGACGGCGCGCAGCTGACGGCCGCGGCGGCGCGCCTGCTGGGCAGGCCCCAGGCGCCCCCGGCCCCGCCGCCCGGCCCTGACGCCGATGCCCGGGAGGCGGCGCTGCCGCCCGCCCCACCCGCGGGCGCTGCAGGACTGCCGCCGCTGCACACGGAGGCCGGCGGCGCGCACGACGCGGGCGGCGGTCCGGCGCTGGGCGCCCCGGCTGCATGCGCAGGGGACCTGCGGAGCGCAGGCAACCTCTCCGCGGCCGACGCGGGCGGGCTTGCTCAGCCCGCTCGGGCCCTGCACGCGGACAGCAGGGGCGCACAGGATGGGCCGGCGGCCGGGCACGCGCCGGCAGCCGCGGCGGCCGGGGCGGCGGCCGGGGGCACCGTGCGAGCCGGGCCGCCCGGCGACGCTGCTGCGGCGGCGGCGGCCGCGGCGGAGGCGGCCGCCGCGGAGGCGCGGCTCATGCGCAAGGGCCTGCAGAACCTGACCGCCTGGGTGCACTACTGCGCCAAGGCGGCCGGCGGCGGCGCGCCCAGCTGGGCCGCGCACCGCGGTGCGCCGACCGCGCTATGCACCTAGTCTTGCGGTGCACGCACATGCGTGGCATGCATGGATGAACAGCGTGCTCTCTCATCACATGGTCATCCGCCTGTCAGAGTGCATATCCTATCACTGTGCCTGATGCGGGTCTGTAAGCCGTCAGGATGAAGCCATGGTGTCAGACGCTGAGTCGCACCCTGCAGTGGGCGGCTTGTATCGAGTGTAAGGGAGTGACATGTATGCCGTGCGGCATGTTTAGATGGAGCAGGTGTCTGGTAGAAGCTTGGCCTGACCTAAAACTAGCCTGAAGCTGAGTCCAGGCACCCCCCGGGGCGCGCAGAGCCGGAGGCCGCGCACGCGATCGCCGCCGCGGCCGAGAGCCTGGCGGCCAGCCGGGCGCGGCCGGGCTCTGCGCCGCAGCCGTCACAGCCGCAGGGCAGGGCAGGGTCCGTTTCGGGCCCGGGCGACGCGCCCAGCCGCGGCATCGACCCAGGCGCCGAGAGCGCCCCGGCCGCGCGGGGCCGCCTGGACGCTGCAGCGACGGCGCCGCTGCCGTGCCGCTCGGCGCCGCAGGCGCGCGTGGAGGCCAGTGCAGGCCCGGCGCCCACCGCTTCGAGCCTCTGCTTCGAGCCGCGGTCGCGCTCCGGTCAGGAGGCGTGCTCCGGGAGCGGCCCGGACCCCAAGCCCACGGCTGAGGGCATCCTGGCCGCGCGTGCGCGCCTGGACGCGGTGCTGCGGGCGGCACCGCCGCGCGGCGCTGGCCCAGGGGCATGCCCTATACCCTGCGATGGCAGCGCCGATCCAGAGTCCGGCCCTGGAGGCGCCGCAAAGCCTCAGCCGCCGGCGCCGCCAGCAGCCGCGCCGGGAGCGCGCTCGCAATGCGATCCAAGCATGCGCCGCGGCTCAGACGATGTGCCGGCCGCCCCGGCGCGCCAGGACGCCGCGCCGCACCCGCGGCCGCTGCGCGCCCCCGGCGGCCCTGGCCCTGGTGCAAGGCTCGCGCGCCTGCCCGGCGGCCCCGAGCGCCGCGCCGCGCCGCCGCAGCCGAGCGCCGCCAGCTGCCAGCCGTGCGGCCAGGCTGGGCCTGGGGTCTCGGACCCTGCAATAGACACCCGCCAGCCCGGCGCCGCGCCGGAGCGGCATGACCTGCCCGCGCTGCCGACGCCTGCGTTAAATGGCCGGCAGCCACGCACGTCTGAGTCCGCCTGAACCGAGGAGCGTGCCCGGGTGCTGGGCTCGATCACTGGCTGGCAGCCGCGCGCATCTGGGGCCTCTGCGCTTGCGAGCGGCGGTCAACGGAGCTGCGTGGGCTCGAGGCCGGCGCATGCCGGTCAAGCAGAGGTTCTAGGCGATGCCCCGCCATTGCGGGTGTGTGGGCTGCGGCGCCCTGCATGCGATTCTGCAGCATGCAGTCCTGCCCTGCTGCAAGAACCCGCAGATGCGGCACACCGGTAGCCAGGGCATGCGCTGTGCAGGGTGTGCAGGTTTTCTGCCTTGCCTGCTGCTGCTGCTGCTGCCCAGCCACTGCAAGGCTTTGGTGTTTGGGCAGAGTCGGAACTGCACGGCCGGATGCTGCTCATCATGCCTTGCGGCGGGCGCCATAGCTGCATCACATCTGCCTGGGTTTGCGCATGCCAGAGTCTGCCTGCTGATGCTTTCGTATCGGCCTGCTGCAGCTGTCACACGTCCGCCCTAGCCACACGGCGTGCTTTCTCGCTGAGGCCCTGTTATGAGGGCCAATTGGGCGCTGTGTGCGCGCGCGACTGGGCTCGACTGCACCATATTTTTTGCGCATTTACATATTCACGGTAGCAAACGGGATACCGAATGGGGTAGTTCATCAACACTTTCACGCACTACGGGATGGTCAGGCCTTCAAACATGCCGGGGGAACGCTAGTATGAGTCAAGCACTGCCTTAGCTGACTGGGGAACCGCACAACTGAACTCCCATGCTGACTAGCAAACCGCGCATCAATGCAAATTTGCCTTGCCTGCGCATTTCTGGCCTGCACCGTTTTTTTTGCTGGGTTACTAACATGTTAGCACTGGTCCTGTTCTGCAAAGAGCCCAGCGTGATGCCGAGCGCATGGCATGATGCAGTGCTCATGCAGACCATGCGTACCAAAAGGTGCCACCGGTCAATCAAAACACATACACTGCCTTATCCAAGGGTCTACCGCTGTGAAGCCCTATGGAAGCTCACCTATGTGCACGTAAGCCCCCACATAGAATATATGCCGGCCTGTGTTTAGAGGTACCCTGCACACGCGCGTCACGAAAACATGCCAGAAACACACCCCAGTGCAGGTCTTTCTCACCACACAGCAATGTCAGTGCACGATGTCAGGCAGCTTCTATGCAGGCGCAGCAGGCGCATGCGCGCACGCCAACTGCATCACGCGCAGGCCGCATCAGTGGCCCCGCCGCAGCACCCCCAGCAACCTCCGAGCTCATGTGCACCCTCATAAGGAGCGCGCAGCAGGAGCGACACGCAGCGCCGGCGGCCGGCCCTATGCGCGCGCCCCGGGCGCGCGCGCATGCAGCAGCTCCTCCTGGCTGGTGCTCAGACAGACCTAACCCGTTTAGGGTTAGGTCTCTATAGCCCTGGGCGCGCGCGCATGCAGCAGCTCCTGGCTGGTGCTCAGGCTGCGCGCCTGCACCGCGCGCGCCGGGCGCAGCGCCAGCAGCAGCGCCAGCGCACGCGCGCGGCTCATCGCGACGCGCGGGCTGGCAGCCGGCGCCGGGGCTGCGAGCCCGCCCGGAGGGCGCCCCTCGGCGTCCGTGGGCCGGCGCGCGGAGCAGGGCCGGGCGGGGTTCCATCCCGGCCGCCTGCCGTCGCTGCCAAGTTCGGGTCCCGGCGCTGCTCTTGCCGATGCTGGGCGCGCAGCCCGGGGCCGCGCGCATACCTCACTCTCTGAAGCGCATGCCACTGATGAATAAGCAGGCGGGGGAGTGCTGTGCATGGCAGGGTGCAGGGCATCGGCCGCGCGCATGCAGGGGCCCTGAGCTTTCTCATCAGCAGAACCTGACCCAGCACTCCAGGCCCCTTCGAGGTATTGTGACCGGCCAGGACCCGTGCTTGAGCGAGGCAGCAGCGCGCGCGCCCCTTGGTCCTCCGGCAGCAATGACTCGGGCTCGGGCTCGGTGACTGTGGGAGTCCGTGGAGGCACCCCACTGCGGGATAAGTGGGTCAGAACCCTGCTGCAGGGCCCGAGCGGCGGCAGGCCAGACCGCGGCGTGAGCAGCAGCCCCACAGCCAGCGCGCGCCAGCGCGCGTCGGCCGCGGCGGCCTGGATGGCAGCTGCCGCTTCAGGGTTCCCCTGGGGTTTGTGGCTCCCAGCAGCCGGCGGTGCGCCTGCCCAGTGCAGCCGGTCGGGCTTCCCGCTCCGCCGCCGCCTGCTGGCGCCGCGCCCAGGAGCAGCGACGCGATGCTCGGCTGCCTGATCAGGCGCAACCATCGGCGCCGCCTGAACAGGCGCGCTGGTCCGCCGGCCCATGTGCGCCGTCTGCCCCGCCGCCCCGTCTGCATCCGGGCCTTGCGCAGCAGGACACTCAGCCCCCTTGCCATGCTCCTGCGGCTGGTCGCATGCCGCGGCCGGGAGCAGCAGGGGCCTGCCGCTAGAGGCGCCGCAACTGCCGGGGCCTGGCAGCGTCCTCGCCGGCGCGGTGGCAGGTCTCACCGCGCGGCGACTGCAGCCAAGGGACATTTTGCCGAGTGGCATGGCCACAGCGTCGCATGGCGAGACCAATGAGCGCCGGCCTGAGGCTGCGACGATCGCGGCGGGGCTGTCGGAGGCTGCAGGGGGTGTTCCTGGGGGAGGTCCCAAGGCCGGGAGTGGTGTGGTGGCTCGTCGGGGCGCCGGGGCAGGCTGCGGACTGGCCTGGCGTAGCAGCTTCGCCGCGGGGTGCCCGACCGCGCCGCTGGCCGGCAGCAGGCCCGCGCGGCCAAAGGCGAACGTCAGCTGGAAGGCCGCCTGCGTCGACGGACCGCGACTCGGACGCGCGCCCTGGTTAAGCACACCTCCAGGACTGTGTAGAGTCACCCTAACCCTATGCACATGCTGGGCAGACAAGGGCGCAGAAGCTACACACCCTGAACAGGACCGGCAGGGGACAGCAGAACGCAGAGCGACGCATGGCCCGCACGGGCAGCCTGCTGTGACGGCAGGCGCGGGCAGCGCGCCTCGTCGCGCAGGCGCTGCAGCAGCGCGCCCGGCGCGGCAGCCAGCGCGGCCGACGGCAGCGCCCACAGCTGCGCGCCCGTGGCGGCCGCACGTGCGGCGAGCCCGTCCAGGCAGGCGCCGGCGACCGCCGCCCCGCCGCCCAGCGCCGCCCCAGCGTCCAGCTCCGCGAGCGGCACACGCCCGGGCGCCTGCCAAGCCCCGCCCCGTTGAGCATGCAGCTCAGAATATATTGATGTTTGCCCGACGCCAGCAGCGAGTTGCAAAGCGTGAGCAATTGATCTACCCCCAGCGCATGCATGCTTGAGCCGCCTGGGCCCTGAGGCTATGTATTGACGCGCACGAGCAGAATGTGTCCAAACGCTGACCCGCATGCCAGGGCAAGACTTGAGGCTTTGCGAGGTAGGGTCCGCAGGGCACTGTGCTGCAGGCCAAGCGCGCTGAGCGCCGCCTGCTTGCTGCACATGCACGTGCACTGCTCTGCTCTCGCCTGCTGGCACGGAGGAGGGCAGGCATGAGCGACAGTGCGGGAGGGGCTTGGCATGCATTGCTCTGGGTGAGCACGGCCCGGCCCGCTGCATCTACCACGCTGCAGCGCAGGGGGCCACCTGTGGCCGGGCCTCGCGCAGCGCGGCGCCGGCCAGCGCGGCCCGCCTCAGCGCCTTCCCATCGCCCGACGTTGCATCTGCCGCGCAGGCTCGCGCGACCGACGCCCTGCCCCAGGGGTCCGGCGCCGGGGCGGCCGGCCGCGGCGCGGCGGGCGCGGCCGCGGTCAGGCGCACGCGCCCGCGCGCCACGATGTACAGCGGCCCGCCTGGCGACAGGTCGAGGGCGGCGCCCGGGCGGACCTGCACCTGGCGCAGGGCGCCCGCGACAGCCGCTGCCTCCTGCGCACCGAGCGCCCGCTGTGCTTGGTATGCAAGCTCGGTAGCACGTGTGCAGTACCAGCCAGATTGCCCCTCATGATAAGCAGACTCTGTCCCGCATGCGTGAGATGCAATGCGGCTGGTCACCGTTTGGCCCGGCAGGACATGTATGCATGTGGCGGGCGCTCGGGGCAGGCGCACATGCTGAACGCCTTGGGCAGGTTGTGGGGGCCTGCAGGCTCGCCCGAAGCCGCCGCAACACACACGCTTCAAGCGCGGCACACGGCCCAGATGAGCTGCAGCGAGGGGGCTCGCCTCCGCAGGGCGCCCGTGGAAGGCCGAGCACATCTGCCTCAGGAAGCCCGCGGCCGCCGCGCGGCGCTCGGCCACGTGCGGCGCGACCGCGCGCAGGAAGGCCGCGCGCGGCACGGAGAGCAGCACCGCGACGCCCGCGGCGGTCGCCGTCACGGGCGAGGGCGCGCCCGCCAGCAGCGCCGCGTCGCCCAGGCTGCGCGCGGGGCGGCGCGCCCGTGGGCGGCGCGCCTGGCATGCCTGTTGCCTTGCGGAGATAGGCATGAGCGCATGTACAAAGGCAGCCGGGCAAGGCAGGTGGTTACGACTGGATCCTGGCCTACGGGAGCGAGCGCCGGTGCCGCTGTGTTTGGCAGCGCGGCGCTGGCGGCGGAGTGCGCCTTCAGTCAGCCGTGAAGCTGCCTCTCAGCTGCTGAGCCAGGGCAAAGCCACCAACCCCCTCGCAGCGCTGCACTTGCCACTGCGCAGATGGCTATCCCGCGCGCCAGGGCGCGCCTGTGCCCGGACCGTGCGACGCCGGCGCCCATGCGCGCCGCCCCGCTCGCCGCCAGCGCCGCGGCCGCGGCCGCGGTGCGCAGGCGGGCGCGCTCGAGCGCCAGGGCGGAGACAGGCCGGGGTCCCGCGGCCGGGCCTGAGGCTGGGCTTGAAGACGGCCGTGGCCCCGAGGCGGGCTGCGGCGCAGGGGCCGAGGCAGGCGTGCTGCGGGTGCTGCTCGACGGCGGCGCCGGGGACAGCTGCAGGGTGCCTGTCAGCACCAGGTGCCAGGCACGCTGCGGCTCGCCAGCGGCCACGACCACCTGAGCCCAGGTCGTGGGGGTCAGGGCACCAGAAATGCCCCCAGCCCGCACTGCGCAGGAAACCCGGGAGGTGCAAGGCACGCTGCGGCTCGCCGGCGGCCGCGGCCACCTGGCCATGCCGCTCTGCTCCTCGGATACAAACCGTTGGCACGCACAGGCTCGCATGCGAATGACGTATGCGGACCGCCTGGCAACTGCTCGTTTGCTGGTTGCAGGAACGTCTGTTGCTTGCCAGGGGAGCTGGCGTGCACACCTGCACGCTGGCTCCCCTGGCAAGCAGCCCTACCAGGCAGGGCGCGCACAGCACCTGCCCGCTGACAGCGGTCTCGGCGACCGCCTCGGCGGCGAGCGCGGCCAGCACGCGCTCGGGCAGGCCGGCCGTGAAGCCGCTGGCCAGGCGCAGGACGAGCGCGAGCTCGCCGCGCAGCGCCGCCAGCGTTGCCGCGTCGCCGGCGCGCGCGCCGCCTGGGAAACCGCCTGCGGGCCCCCCGCGGGGGCCCCCGCGCCGCGGGGAGCGCGCGGAGCGCGGCGTGCGCAGGTCTGGCAGCGCGTCCGCGCCGCGCGGCACACGCAGGGATGGCACCCGGCCGGCCAGCTGCTGGCGTCGGTGAGGGTCGCCGGCGCTGGGGCGATTCAGGGTCTCCGGTGCCGGCACGCCTGCAGACCGCGCGCGCTTGGCTGGTCGCTGGTACGGGCTGTGCGGCGAATGCGGCGCGCCCGCATCGGACGGCACAGGCATGCGCCGGGCGGCCGACACACCGGCGCTTGCGGGGCGGGCCGCCTCTGCAGCCCGGGCCTTTGCATGGCTGCAGGCGCGCGACAGCGCATAAGAGCAGTCTGCGCTTGCTGGCCGCCCGTTTTTGAGGCCTGCTCGGGCCCCAGTGGCAGCAGAGCTTGCTCCCATGGCGCTCTCAATAGGGCGCAGGTGGCAGTCCTGGGATGGCGCTCTGTGAGGCCTGCCGCCCGCCGGCACAGGAGCAGGTCCGACGCCGCGGTCTGCGCCAGCATGGACCTCTTCATCCGCTGCTGGTGCTGGGCCTCCTGTGGCTGCCAGGTTTGCCCCAGCGACCAGTGCTGCCGCATAGCTGGCCTGCGGCAGGGCTGCAGCCACCCCCTTGCCGCACGCGCCACTGGCCAGGAAGGCGGCAACGATGGGCTGCGGCCTGGCCGGGGCTGCAGTGAGTGCCACAAGCTCGGCAACGCGCGCGAGCAGCAGCCGCGCGCGCATGGCCAGTTGTGCGCCGTTCAGCCGCCGCAGCGTGGCCAGACGCGCCTGCGCAGCCACGCCCGCAGCCTTCTGTCGAAGTGAAGCAAGCACGGGCCTCAGTCCAGGGCGCTGCTTGAGTAACCTGGTCTGGCGCGCCTGCGTACGCGCTCGGTTTGCGACCAGACGCGCAACGGTCGCACGCACAGCGGCGTGCCAGCGTGCCCGGGCCGGGCTGCAAGTCGCAAGGGGTGGTCCCCCTGTGTCTGGTGGCATGCAGCCTGGAGGGCCACCTTGAGCTGTCACAGCCATACCAGCGGACGTAATCAAATACAGACACGCTCGGAAAGCTATTCTACCCAGCCAGTGGTCTCGCAAGCTGGAAGCGATGGCAAAGAAACGGGCAGCTGGTGACCGCGAGGCTCGAGCTGTTGCAGTTTAAGCCGTAAAGCATGTAGGGTCTCTGGGATGGAGCCCCTACTCTGGGCAGTGCCTCTGGTGGGGAGGGAAAAAAAGAGACACTGGCACAGAGACGCTGAGAGTGGTCTGAACCTGTTGTAAGTGCACATACCGCCGCAAACAGTGAGGTGCGCCTGCCTTGACAGCTGACAATCCGCTGAGGAGATGCACGATGTCCCAAGCCTGGCCTGCATACTGTACGAGTTGAACGTTTGTGCGAGGCATTGCAAGCTCGACGCTGGCAGCCAGTGACCCATGGCCACGAACCGGACAATGGGGTCACTGCTGCCAGTCTGCTGCGCAGGTGCGGCATGGCGACCACCACGCGACCGGACACTGAGTCGGCGTCTTCACTGCGAACGCTGCAAGACGTGAGTGCGGACTCTTACAGCACTGCGCCATCGCGCGGCGCGAGCGCAGCCCCGTCGCGGTACAGCACGAGCGGGAACAACAGCAGGAGTAGCGCACGCAACGGCGGCCTGAAGTTTGGCTTCCTGGATATGGGGAGGCTCCAGCACTGCCTGCGCCTGCGCAAGTCGTTCGGCGTGACCGACCAGCTGTCCGGCGAGGTCGGCCTGGACTACAACCTCAGCACGCGCTCCGCGGTGCCGCAGTACTCGCTGGCGTATGAGGTGCGGCCGGGTGGCAGCTGCGCTTGACGTGCCGGAGGCCTGTGCCGCGCAGATTAAACGAGTTCGCAACAAATTGGTCACTCAGCACACGGTGGTGCAATGTTCTCAGCTGTGCTGTGCGGTGCAATGTTGTGTTTATTCTGGCATGCTGTGCGGTCAGGAGCTTGCTCGCCTGTGCTTGAAAGCAGGTGCTACAGCAGTGCGTCGACTCTTCGAGCTGCAAGGTGTATGTTGTGCGGTCAGCAGCTTGCTCGCCTGTTCATGAAAGCAGGTGCTACAGCAGTGCGTCAATGCTTCGAACTGCAAGATATCTGGCTGTGGTGGGTAAGGTGCTCAGGCAAGGGTCGGACTGAGGGCTGACTCTTGCACCGGCTGGTGTGCGCGCGCAGCTGCTGAGGAAGGGGGAGCCGTTCGCCATTACCTGGCTGTGGTGAGGAGGGTGCTCAGGCAAGGGTCGGACTGAGGACTGAGGGCTGACTCTTGCACCGGCTGGTGTGCGCGCACAGCTGCTGAGGAAGGGGGAGCCCTTCGCTACACTGCGCGCAACGCCCCAGATGCTCATGCTGCGGAAGAGCTTCTACCTGTCGCCGCCGAAGGTGGACATGAGCTTCACGCTGCACACGATGGCCGGGGTGACGTACGAGGGTGCGGCCGCCCGCCGCTTCCGCTGCGCAGGGCGCGTGCCTGCTGCCTAGCTCGCTGCCACCTGCCTCACACATGTGCCCTGGTTCTGCGTCCCGCACTGATTGCATGTATCTCATGCGTGCAGCTCTAACTTTGCCATTTTGAACCATGCATCTGCATCCAAGCTACATGTGCAAGAGCTTGCGGTGCATACCCTCCTGTCCAGTCCCTGTGATTGCTCTGGCGTGCATGGACCCTCAGCCCAAGCGAGCACTGGCACGCGCTGCGTCCAGGCATGGTGCAGGGTCGTCGGCGCCGTGCACCGCAGCGCGTATGACAGCCCGCGCATTGCGACCGCGCGCAGGGCGGCCGGAGTTCGGCCTGGACGTGGACAACATCCGGCCGATGCAGGTCGTGGTCGGGGCCGCGCTCGCGATGCTGGCGCTGGGCAAGCCGCTGTCCGGCAGCCGCGGCTTTGGCGGCCTGCAGTTCGGCCTGCCGGTCAGCGGCGACGCGGTCGCCAAGGCGCGCCCCCGGCAGCGGCCGCGCCTGTGCCGTGGTGGGGGGGCTGTTGGCCGGCGGCGCGCTGCAGCGAGGCGGCTGGCAGGAGACGCTGTGGGGCGCTGCATGCATGTTGCGTTGGGCTTGCGCGCAGGTCCAGAGCGATAGGCCAGCGTCTGGCACGGCAAGGATGTGCGCGTCACTTTGATTTGCATGTGCTGTGGGTGTCTTGTGAGCACCGTACCGCGCTGCGGGCAGGGCGAGAGTAGAATGCAGGTGTCCCGAGGATGCGCGCTTCACGGGCAGTACATCCGCGATGGGCTGCTTGACGGCCGGGCTGCGCACGCGCGCAGGGCGAGGGCAAGGTGCAGGTGGAGAGGCAGGGCAAGGGCTTGCATGTCTCGCTGCAGCAGCTGAACGCCGTGCTGCGCCTGTGAGGGCTGCGCCCCGCCTGCCTTTCACATGCGCTGCTGAGCCGCGTGAGGAAAAAGCCCTTCAGCGTGTAAGTCGTAAGGTCGGTCCGCGCCGTAGGACCGCAGGTGAGCAGCTCTGCAGCCTGGCATATGCTCTGTTGAGGTGGTGCACAGCTCCTGCCGAGCTGGCACGCTTGCATGGATTTGCTGCGCTTGCGGTGCCTATAGCACACTAGCGGCGTGGCAACTGCGTGCCAACTGCGTGGCAGGCACTTGTAAGCCAGACACACACTGTGGCAGACACAGACCGCAGTGCTACAAGCAGCTGGTAGTGACAGCAAGGGACTACATGCAAGAACATGACAGGCCTACCAAGATGACTTCTGAGCATCATTCAACACCTCAAAGGGTGCTTAAATCTCAGCGATCTTCAAGCCCCATGGGAGTCCAGCAGCGCAAGACACCCAGCAGCAGAGTAGCACTGCAAGCTCAGCACGGTTGTTCACATGTCGAGTTCCAGCGCGGTGTTCAGGCATGCACAGTGCACGTGCATACATGACAGGCATCTGCGGAGTCATGCACACAAGAAGGCTCCTGGCACAGACCTCTTGGGGAAGTTCAACACACCATGGGTTTTCTCTCAGAACCTGAACCAGCGACCTGCCTCATACTGGTGAAGCAAGCCCCACAACACGGCGCGCACGGGGCGAGGCCCCACACCCGCGCCGACAGCACAGCACCAACAAAACACGCAGCAGCGCACTCATGCGGGACTAGTACACGCCGCCGACGGACGGGTACATGAAGTTGAGCCGGCCATCCTCCGGCAGCGTGTGGTTGCCCAGCGCCTGGGCGCGCGACAGCCGCGAGAAGGCGATGCTGCCGTGCGTGGCCTGCCGCGCCAACCCACGCGTCCACCCTTCAGCTGCATGCACAGATTGCACCACGCAGCGCCGCAGGCGCCGCAGGAGGCGCCACAGCCGCGCAGGAGCGCCTCAAGACACAGGGCCCCCTGCGAGGCGCCCGCCCTCGGCCGCACGCGCAGGGGCGCCCCGCGGCGCTGCGGTAGGCGTGCCAGATGCACAGGTGCGCCTCAAGCACAAGGCTCCCGGTGAGGCAGACACAGGGTTTTCTGGCAAGCCTGGTCAGCACCGAGCGCGCCCAGCTTGGTGGATGTGCGATCAGAGCATCTCCTCTGCTGGCAGCGGTTCCCACAGCATATGAAGCGTTTGCAGCAGGGACTGCCCCCCTGTGCACAGGCGCAAGAGGGCCGCTGCTCACCTCCAGCCGCTGCGCCGCCACAGGCACCGGCTCGAAGCCGCCCTCGTCGCCAATCTTGATTTGCACGGTGGCCTGCCACCGCTCAAAGGTGCCCGGCCGCAGGTCGTACGCGCCCGCTGCGCAGCACCCCGCAACCTCACATTGGCAGGGCGCGCGCGACGAAAGCCACCAGACACGCTCGTGTCAAGCGCGTGGCGCTCGGGCGTCACGCAGAGCGCAGACGCACGCCTGCCAGCGAGGCAGGGTGCAGTGCGGTGCGTGCACTTTCCCCTGGCAGCCCAGGTGCATTTGTGAGGTGACTCGCTGCTGGGGAGCGCAGGGCTGCCAACTTTGTTGCTGCCACGCCCGCGCCATGCGCCTCGTTGAAACACGCCCTTCAACGCAATTATTCACCACAGAAGCACGTTGTTCATAGCGTCTGCTGAAGCAGGACCGTACACTGCCACCACAGTTCCGCAACCTTGCTTACCAGCATAACCCTGGGCTCAACAAGGCAGCAGGCTACCTGGCGTCGTGCTCTCGTTGAGCGCGCGCGCGTGCTGCACGTCCAGCTCAAAGCGCACGAGCGTGTGCGCCTCGGCCGCCGCAGCCGCCAGGCGCACGCTGCGCAGCACCCGTGCGCCGCCCTTGCCGTGCCGCGCCACCAGCTCGCGCGCGAGCGCCTCGTAGCGCGCCAGCGCGGCCGCGCCCGCTTGCGGCAGTGGCCACGCCCATGCGCGGCTCACTGCGGCGTCCGCTGGCGCCGCCTCAACCTGCGCCTGCGCCCCGTCCAGACAGCTATTTCACAGCCAAACGGTGCCCAGGAAATAGGAAAGAAAGCTTGGACGCCCTCACGCGGTACATCAGACTGTGGTGCTAAACAGCATCACCGCACAGCAAAATCTGGATGCTGAACGACAACAAGCGGCCAGGCGCAGCAGCCAGTCCAGGTACCTGGCCCGTGGCTTATATGCAGATCCGGGCTCAACCCTAATCCTCACCCTAGCCAAAGCACCTTTCCCTGCCCGCAACCATCGCACAGCGCCACCACGGTACCTGCGCCAATGCGCCAACGGCGAGCTCCAGCGAACCGCCGCGGCCTTGGCGCGCCACCAGGTCCGCCGCGGCCGCGCCCGGCGCGGGCGCGGCCGCGCGCAGGCCCGCGCGCCCGGCCGCCACCTCCAGGTGCAGCGCGACCATCGCCTGCGGCGCGCCCGCCAGCGCGCCCGCGAGGTCGTCCCCCGTGACCGCGCCGTCGCCCCCCGCGCCCGCGGCCTGCCACGCCTCCGCCCGCTCGCGTATGCCCGCCGAGATGCCCAGCACGCCTGCCGCCAGGGGCGCGGCGCCGGCCCGTCATGGATCGCGCCCATCTGAGCAGCTGAGTAGTGTATGGACGACTGCGGCCTTGAGAGAGCCAGCGCAGCACCGGGCTCATGCGCTGGCCCTGCGCGCCCGACCAGCAGCACGCGGGGCAGCACGGTCAGGGCCGCGTACCGTCCAGACTGCTGGGGTCGGCCGGCGCGGCGCCCCCCCACATGCGCTCCAGGTACGCAGCCGGCGGCGGCGGCAGGTCCAGCGGGCGCGCGAGCCGCACGCCGCGCACGCCCGTCACGGCCACCGCGGCGCCCGCGCCCAGCACCAAGCGCCCGCCCGCGCCGGGGCCGCCCGGCAGCAGCGGCGGCAGCGCCAGCGCGGGCGCGGGCGCGTCCGGCGGCGCCCCGGGCGCGGAGAAGACGAGCTCGAGCGGGCCGACCAGCACCAGCTCGCCCAGCGCGCTTGCGTCGCCCGGCGAGCGCAGCGCATCCTGCGCGCCGCCGGGTGTTTGTCTTAGGACATAGACTTGGCGCCAGGCAGTGAAGCAGGTCGTTCATGAGCATGTTGTGCGCGTCAACGCCTTGGCTTGGGAAAAGGCTCAGCGCTTGAGCCTGAGCCGGGGACTGCATTTTGCAAGAATCAACAAGACCGTGCAGGCTACACCACGAGACCAACAAGTCCTTGTCACACGGTGGCAGCGAGATGTAGGAGAGCTGACTACGCCTCATACACCACTGTCGCGCTAAAGCAGTGTACGTGCTTGCTTGCAATATTATATACTTGCGCGCCTGCAGGGAGGTGTTCCCGCTGGTCCCCAGCAGCTCCGGCAGGGGCCAGAAGGCGTCCGGGTCCGCGTCGCTCAGCAGCACCCTGTGGCCCTCGCCGTCCAGCTCCAGCTCTAGCAGCTCTTGCCGCGCGCGCAGCACGTGCACGCTGTGCACGCTGGACGCGCGCACGACCGAGCCCGGGAACTCCGCCTCGATCGCGCGGCATACGGCCTGCGCGCACGGCCTCATTCGGGCCAGTGTGGCTCTACATGCGGGCAGGAAAAGCTCTTGGGAGTGGTCGCGCACATCCGCGGCGTGCTGCGACAGGGACCGCCACTCCGCGGGCAGGCTGCTGTCTAGGCGCGCGGGGACGGGCGCCGCGGCCGGCGCCGCGCTGCGCGCCTCCCCCACGAGCAAGAGCAGCGCGCAGGCAAAGAGCACGCTGCAGCGCGCGAGCATTGCTCCCGCATACGCAAGGTGCTGCGACGCAGTCCCACGAGGCAGCCAAGTAGCAGGGTAGAAAGCCCTGAGGCAGCCACTGCCGGACTCTGTCGGTGTCCGTCAGTGTGGCCCCGATGAAGCGGCACTTCATCGAGGTGCCGGACGCCGCGCACTACTGGCTGCTTGGCGCGCGCGTGCCGCTCACCTGCCTGGAGGGCTGGCAGGCGCCGACCGCGGAGGCCTGCCTGGACAGCACCGTGCGCGTGGACCTGGAGGTCCGGAACGGCCGGATTGCAGCGATCGACCCCGCCAGCCGCGTCGCGCACCGCGACAGCGCCCGCATTGTCGACCTGCGCGGCTCCATGGTGTTTCCCACCTTCGTCGACCTGCACACGCACATAGGCGCGCCGCCCCGGGGCTGCCTTGGCTCGGCCGGCAGCGTGACGGGCGCGACTGCAGGCTGTGCCAGAGCTGCAAAGCCTGCTGCTGGCCTTGCGGGAAGCCGGGAGGTATTCCGGCGCGCCTGCAGTTACGGCGCCGGTTACACTTCGGGCGCGGCCCGCGCAGACAAGAGCCACACCTGTGAGCGCAGCCGCAACCCCACCGGCAGCCTTAGCGGCGCGGACCGCAGCACCGCGCGCGACGCGGCGTTCTGGGACCGGGACGATGTGTTCAGGCGCGGGGCGCCCGCCATATCAAGCCTGCCGCTTGCTCCCGCCGCGCCTGTCCTGCAGAGGCTGGAGCTCCAGTCTTGCTTTCCTTTTCACCTGCCGTAGGCCTGTCTTTTCGCACACCGTCAAGCCGCGCCTGCTGGGGCAGGCCACCAGGCGGCGCCGCTGCTGACAGGCGGCGCTTTAAGTCCCGCCTGCCGGCGCCGCGCGCAGGAGGATGGACTTCAGCATAAAGTGCGCGTACGCACATGGCACGTCCGCGCTGCGCACGCACCTCATCAACATGTCGCCCAAGCAGACAGAGCTGACGTGGCCGGTGTTCGCGGAGCTGCGCAAGCGCTGGGCGGGCAAGGTGCGCCACGGCGGGCGAGTCCACACACACGCGGTGGCCCCACACAAGTGGCAGCAAGCGACACGCAGCCGGCGGCGTTGCACGCCGGGGCGCAGACGGCAGCATGCAAGCTCTCATGCGTGTAGCAGCGAGCAACACGCAACCGGCGGCGCTGCACGCCAGGGCGCAGACGGCAGCGTGCAAGCAGCAAGGCCACGCTCCTGTGGCTCCAGGTGGTTCGTAGGGCCCCAGGCTTCATGTCGAGCCTGCACTCTGGGCACGTGGGCGGGCAGGTCGCGTGCATCGAAGCCGTCCAGCAGGCTGCGAGTATGCCAGTGGGCGTGCAGGGGCGCAGAATGGGGGGCTCTGATCGGGTTGCGGAGGGTGCAGCGCGCAGCGAAGCTGCCCCCCATCTGCAGGTCGGCCCGGTTGCGCAGGGGCTCAGAACCGCGCCAGTGCTGCGCCGTGCCCCGTCCGACAGGCTGGCGAGCCGCCTGCGCAGGCCCCGACTGCAGCCCGTGACTGCGCCCGTGTGCGCGCATTGGCGATAGGTGGAATTGCAGGCCGTGGCGCTCGTGGTGCTGAGCTTCTTCAGGAACGAGGCGGCCGCCGTGGCGCTGGCAGACACGGTCCGCGCGCCGGCTGTGCCGCGCTCCCGCGCGCGCGCATATCATGCATTGCGGCCCGCCGCGATGCTCTGCCGCCCCCGAGTGTGCGGGCGCGGCGCGGCGTGTGCAGCTGAGTGCTCATCGCAGTGGGGCAGCCAGTCCAGATGCTGCCTGGACTTGGGTGCTATCCAGTGTCCATGAAGCTGTGTGCAACAGCGTGCAAAGTGTGTGTGGCGGCGTACGGGGCAGCGGGAACATGCTGGCGCCGGTCTGGCATTGTCAGGAGCCTGCATGTGTTGCGCGAGCAGCTCACTCGCGTCGCCCGGCAGCAACGCGTTGCCGGGCCGCAGGTGAAGGCGCACGGCGGCGTGCTGGGCGCGGCCGTGTGCTGCGCGGAGAACGGCGGCGACCCCGAGGACGAGTGGACCACCTGCGAGCGCGACCGGGACGCGCTCCTGGACAGGTGTCGCGTGCCTGTTCTGCCGAGGGTTGTATAGCCCTAAACACATTGAAAGGACGGGCGGACCACTTGCGGGCGCCAGCGGGATGCGCCTCCTAGAGAGGTGTCCTGGCACCTTCTCTGCAGAGGGGCTATGGAGCCCCAGATGCAAGGACGCCTGCGAGCGCGGCCCGATGCGCTGCTGGTTGGCTCATGCAGCCTCCTCTCTTTGATGTGGGTCTGAGCCGCTGTGAGCTCTGCTCCCTGCACGGGGGTCGGCTCCAGCACCTGGTCAGAGGCCACATGCTGAGTACCTGCAGCAGCGCTTACACCCTGCTCACGCACCCAGTCTGAGGCATCCACCTGTCCGCTAGGATCAACCTCGGGAGTGCCGAGGGAATAAGCAGCTTTGCTTTTCCGGGGCGGCGGCCTGCTGCGGCGGTCAGGGCCTGCTGCTGGGCTGCAGCCAGCTCCGGCAAGCGCGCCGGAGCGCCAGCGCCTCCTCGCAACCCCGGGCGCCCTTGGGGGCGTCGGCCGTGGCGCCCCGCGCGCGTACCCTACCCTACCCTGCCCTAACATACACCGCCGCAGGATATTCACGCTCGCCAAGGACCGCGACCTGGACCTGGACTTCCACGTGGACGAGAACGGCAACGCGCGCGCGCGCGGGCTGCGCTACGTCGCCGCCAAGGCCGCGCAGCACGGGTACCAGGGGCGCGTCGTGGCCGGCCACTGCTGGCGCGCGCCCGCGGCGCCCTGCGCGGGCCGCGCATGCGAACCCAGCTTTGCAAATACTTGCTACCACATCCCGGCTACGCAGCAAGACCTCTGGTGGGGGGTGTGCCTGGCTGCATAGCAAAGCCAGCCTGTGTTCTGCACTTCAAGTCCTTGCTCCGCTTTCCAGTGTGCGTGGCTGGGTACCTGAGGCGGTCCTGCGACACGCATGCGCCTCCCAACCCTGCACCTCTCTTCTGGGTTCGTGGTCACCTACTGTCCTGGATCTGGCAGGCCTTGCAGTCTGCAGTGGTCAGCATGCAGCCCGCTGTATGAGGCCGCTTTGCCCATGCATAGCTAACAGCAGAGGCGGCGGCTCACTCATACTGTCCCCTGTGCTCAACTGCCTCTGACGCCGGTGGTGGCCTGCGGCGCAGCTCGCTGGCGGCGCAGCCGCCGCGGGAGCTGGCGCTCACGCTCGCCGCCGCCGCAGAGGCGCGCCCCCCCCCACGCCGGGGGCGGGTTACGCACCGCAGTAGCTGAGTAGGCCTGCCCGCAGCGGCAGCAGCCCGCTCTCTGGCAGCGGGTGCTTGTTGGCAGTGCCTGCTGTGCGGCGCAGTCCGCGCTCGAGCGCAGCGTGGCCGTTCGTCGCTCGTGGCGAGGGGCGCGACTTGCGCAGGCGCGCGTCACGGTGGTGACGCTGCCGCTGGTGAATGAGTGGACGCAGGACCGCGACCATGCCGCGCGGCGCACGCCGCGCTGGCGCGGCGTCACGCTCCTGCACGAGCTACGCGGGTGCGCGCGCCGCGCGCTCGCAGGGCACATGGCCGCCCGGGGCGCGGCTGGAGCCAGGCGGGGCCCATGCAGGCTCTCAGTGGGGGCCGGGGGAGGGCGCTAAGGGCGCGCACCGCTGCCTGCCACAGCGCGCCGGCCGGCCGCGCAGAATGCTGTGGCTATGGAGGGTTAGGGTCAGGGCCCTGCCCGCGCGGACCTGCTCTGCCCGGCTGCAGGGCGCAGGCGCGGCCCCGCGCCTGCCAGACAGCGCTGAATGAAGCAGCCGGCGTCCACATAGCATCAAGTCAGGGTAGGGTAGTCCCTGTCCCTATCCCCTGCCGCGCGCCGTAGGGCGGGCATCCCGGTGGCGGTGGCATCAGACAACACGCGCGACCAGTTCTACGCGTACGGCGACCTGGACCTGCTCGAGGTCTTTGGTCAGGTGCGGGGGGCACCCCCTCTGCCCCCCCTACACCCCGCGCGGGTCTGCTGTCCATACGCGTCCGGCTCCTGCTACAGACAGCTCGTCTGCTGCTCCTGCCGGCCAGGTAGCGAGCGCGCGCCCGCAGCCCGTGCGGGCATGCTGTGCCCATGCGTCTGCCTCCCGCTACAGCTGGCGCTTGTGCTGCTCCTGCCGGCCACGTGTGGGCCCCGTTCGCGAACCGCGTGGGCCCTGCACGTGCGTCTTTTTTTGTAGGAGGCTGCCACGCTCCCCCTTGGTCACCCGGTCGCGTTGATTAGCCTCTCCATGCGGCGCCCCAGGCCACTTCAGCAAGTCGCTCCAGGGAGCGGTCAGTGGCTGGTGCGTTCCAGCCGCGAGCGCGGCTGCAGGGCCATGCCGGGGCCGCCGCGCGCGCAGGCGTGCCGAATCGGGCACCTGGACCGCCCGTACGCGGACTGGCCCGCGGTGGTGACGCGCGTGCCGGCCGACGCGATGCGGCTGCCCGCGCACGGGCGCATAGCGGTCGGCGGGCCCGCCAACCTGGTGCTGCTGCGCGCGCGGGCGTACAGCGAGGCGCTTGCGCGGCCGCAGACCGACCGGGCGTGCCCCGCGCCCGACCAGGACAGGAGTGGGAAGGGGGGATCCGTTCTGTGGCAATATCTGGTCCATGTTTATGTAGACTGACCGAGCGCGCCAGTGTGCGCCCGAACCATCTTCCCGCCCTGGCTGTTCCATCGAGCTGTTCCTAACGCTATACAGGCTCAAGGGAGTCCAGCCTGTCACAGTCGAGTACGTTCCGCGCTTCTGGGGCGCTGCGCCTCGCGCCGAGGCGCGCCGGCCGCGGCAGGTGGTCATCCGCAACGGCGCGGTGCTGCACGCGGCGCCCCCGGACTACACCGAGCTGGACTACACGCCCTTCAGCGAGCGCATCCCGGTCGCGCAGCCGCCCGGCGAGCCCGCCGGCGCCGCCGCAAAGGTCGCGAACGGCGGGCACCGCGCGGACGGCGCGCCGGGCGGGATCGGCGACTCCGTCGCGCTCGCCAGCCGGCGGAAGCTGCAGCGCGCGTTCTCCGGCTTCTACGAGAGCGACCTGTTCCCGGTGCGGCGCAGCCGCCCCTGACCCTACCCTGAACCTACCCTAAGAATGAGCGCGCGTCCTCCGGCTTCCGCGAGAGCGACCTGTTCCTGGTGCGGCGCAGCCGCCCCTGACCCTACCCTGAACCTACCCTAAGAATGAGCGCGCGTTCTCCGGCTTCCGCGAGAGCGACCTGTTCCTGGTGCGGCGCGGCGGCGCGGAAACCCCACCCTAAGCTGCAGCAAGCCCTCCCCGGGTCCCATAAGAGCGACCTGTTTCCGGTCACCCGCGCTGGCGGCGTGCGCGCCTGTAACCTGATCAGGCAGGCACTGATGCAAATGCAGTGTGAATTTTCACCGCCTGGTGGCGGCGGGGAACCCAGAGAGGGGCTGCGTGCGCGCAGGAGCGAAGAGCGGCGCTGAGCAGCGACTGGGCGATGCTGCAGGAGCGCCCGCGGCTGGCGCTCTGGCCGGCGCTGGCTGGGTTTCTTGCCTGCGCTGCGGTCATCTGCGCCGTGCGCCTTGCTGGCGCCGGCGAGCTGTAGAGTCCCGTGTTGAGAGCTCCAGGCTGTTCTCTGCACCCAGGAGAAGTGCGCCGTAGCCGAACGGCGAGAGGCGCATGGCGACTCGGGGCCATGGGGCCCCGGAGGCCTGCATCGAACGCATGCAGCAAGGCTGTCACGTGTGTAACATGTGATGCCGAGCATGCCAGGGGCGCGCTGTCTCACGCCCCTATCAGATGCTCTCCTTATGCACTGCTCAGTAGTCCTACGAAATTTCTTTGTATCGGCTGCCACTGGGAGGCTTTCCAACGCTCCCCAGCAGAATGTCAACGGCTCGCTCATGTGTCTGCGTTGGATGTCAGTGCTGCACATGGACAAGATGCAACTGACTGGTGCTGGTGCGGGCGGCATGCAGCTTGTTGTAGGTCTCTGTAGCAAGTTGGGCACATGACAGTGCTTTCGTTGCATGACGTCTTATAAGGACGACCTCAGATGTGACAGCGGTGTCAAACCAGCAGAGGACAGCACTAGCACTCAAAAATATCACAAGCATTACTCGTCCTGCAAGTTGCATACCAAAGTGCTGAATACTCAGCCAGAAGGTGCATCGCATGACTGCGCTGACTGCATTTGCGAAGAATGCCACAGAGGCACCTGTGACTCTCACCAGCTGAGAACCACCAAAATACAGCATCTAGGATACTTCACCTGCGCGTTAGTGCTGGTTTCTGTCCGCAGCGTTCAACACTTTGGGCACTAAACAGGCATGCGTTGCGCAACCTTCAAGAAGCTGCTGCCTGCACAGCAAGCTCCAGCTACCACACTCCTGGTACCTACCGTTCTAGCTTTGTTGCAGCACAGCACTGTACTGCCCAGATTTGCACCGTGGCATTCCCATGGCTGGGCGCTCTATACTTGCCCTCTTGACAAAAGCTGAAAGGCAGACCCTTGCACAGCTCATCCCTCTCCTCCATGATGCGTGCGCACAAGAGGCTCCCACAAAGCCGCTCATGCCATATATCATGCTTACAACCGACCTAGGTGCCTGATCACGCGCTTACTGCATGCATACCTTGCTCAGCAGGTCGAGAGCATGCCTCTCAGGAATGCAGTGTTATCCTCACAGGCACCTCAGATCCGCAGGGCTGCGCCACGCCAGAACCGGGCAGCCTCACCCTCCGGCATCATGCTCAGTGCAGACGTTGCAGCAGGCATGCACGCCAGTGCGTTTGCTGCACCAGCCATGCGTGCCGCTATATACAAAGTCGTCGGTGCACGCGCCGTGGCAGCAGTGGTGCGCGCACACGTGTGCGTCGTCGGCGGACATGCTGCCGCGCGCAAAGCAAAAGAAGTACGCATCGCTGCAAACGTAGTGCGGGTGGTGCCCGGCGGGCCCCGGCGCGATCAGCGTCTGCGGCGCCGACACGGGGCTGACCTGCAGGTGGGCGGCCGAGGGCGCCAGGGCGTGCCCGGGCGTGCCCGCAGGTGCGGAGCTGGCAGGCGGCGGGTACGTGCTGTTGTATGCCGGCAGGTTGACCAGACACCACGTGTGGCGGTCAGCTTCGTCCCACATCTGAGTGTCGTTGCTCGGTGCCGCCGCTGGGCCTGAGGCCCCAGACACGTTACAGTGCATCAGAAATAGAGTTGGCTGTACCAGCACATGCACAGCCACAACAGCTCACAAGTGCTGTTTAGGAGCATATGCAAGTTTGTGAAGCTGGCCTGCCCCAAAATGCATACAAAGGCAATGTTTGCAGACCTCAGTGCCTTGCACCGCTTGATAACCGGCCGTGAGGGGTAACAGTGTGCAATACCACGCAGTGCAATATCGTACAGTACAAGTCAAACTGGCAAACACAGTGACCCTGAGCGGAGTCGGGTCGTGAGTGCAGGCCGCACACCCAGTCACGCAGGCACTCACTTCCCCGGCCAACTTTCAAAAAGCAGGAGCACTATGGTTGCCGCACCACTGTTGGCGTCATCCTGCAGTCGCCTGCACGACGCCAGAGTGGCTGCGCAGACAGCTGCCAACACAGCTGCGCGTACTCTAATCATCCGTGCATTGGCCAGCATATGCCACGCTCACTCCAGATGTTGCACGTCCTCAGCGGTGCACTGTGAAAGCCCTGCAAGGCACGTCCAAGGTAAAGTTGGTGCGAAGCATCCACCTATATAGCTTCTGCTTAGCTTCACTTGGCCATGCAGGCTAAACGTGCTGGGCTGGTGAGGAAGCACCTGACCTGCCTGCAGACCGCCCTCCCAACGCGGCTCTGGCCTCACCTCAAGCATAAGCGAGCAGCCTGGCCGCTACCTGTGACAGCTGTGCTTGCTGGTTGAGACGGTCTCAACACTCAGACGGCAGAAGGCGTTGTCTGTGCGTCTGTGCTAGAGGGGTCAGAAGTCGCTGCTCTCAACCGCAAAAGCAGCTGTGTTCATGCTTCTGCACGGGTGAGCCAAATAAGGCGCCCTGCGCAGCCCCGCAGCTGCAGTGGTGTGTTGATTTGCCGTTTTCATTAAGCAAAGGCTGCGGCGGGCAAACAGTCGAGGAGCTTTCGCCCAGCAGCTGCTGCAGCAGCGCAGCTACCTTGCTTTTTTACAAAAAAGAGAGCCTGCTCGTCTGCACTGGGCCGTAGGCCCAGCGGTGCAGCAAGATGACCACGATGCAGAAGATTAAGGAGATTGAAGACGAGAGTGCGCCCTCCACCATATAACCAGACACTGCCAGAACGTTTTCAGGGCTTGCATGACCAGTCGCAGGTGCTCTTCCAGTAACGGGCCTTGCAGAGTGGCTCACCGTCCTGCCGCCGCCGCAGTGGGCAGGACGCAGAAGAACAAGGCCACAAGCGGCCACCTGGGTATGCTCAAGGTGCGTGCAGGCGGTCTGCTTATTGATTCGAGCCCCTTTTGCTCCGAGAGCGCCTCGACCCATGTGTGCGGGGGTGCTCCGCCAGTGCGCCTGTCAGGCCTCCTCCTAAGAGTGAGCGTGCGCTGCAGGCAAAGCTGGCAAAGCTGCGGCGAGAGCTGCTGGAGCCCACCTCCGGCAGCGGGGCCGGCGCCGGCAAGGGCGAAGGTGCCCCGCCGCCTTACTAGAGTCCTCTGCAAAAGCAAAGGCTGATGCAAGAGCTTGGCAGCGGGTAGTAGAGGATGTAGTGGGCAGTGCACGCTGCAACCTGCAGTGATAGCAGGGACGTTGGGAAGCAGTGGAGCACGCGGTGTGAGCGGCGGGTGAACCTGCTGCCGGGGTGCCCCTGCAGCGCAGGTCAACTGCTGCAGGGGCACGGCCCGCCGCGGCAGGCGCCTGGAGGTTTCCGAGGCACTCGCCGCGCAGCTCAGCGCAAGCGGCCGAGGTGACATGGTGTTGCTGCTCTGCAGGGTTCGACGTGAACAAAGTTGGGGACGCGCGCGTCGGGCTCGTAGGTGCGCAAAGCTTGCTGCGGGCGCGCCTTCTGGTGGCCTGGCTGTTACCACGCTTCCCGGTACTTGCTGCAATATTGAGAGACAGGGAGTGTCATGCAAGCTGGGCTGCATGCTGAAGCTCTGCTAGTGCTGAAGCTCTGCTAGTGCATGCAAACCGATGCTGCAGCTGACTTGCCCATGTCATGGCGAGGCACCGCTGCTGTGGCAGACCCGCCACGCCTGCCTCCAGCGCCGCCTGCCCTGATGCACGCCTCGGACCCTGCAGGGTTTCCGTCTGTGGGCAAGTCGACGCTGCTGAACAAGCTGACGGGCACGTTTTCAGAGGCGCGCGCTCGCCCGGGGCATGCGTCACTCCCTGTTGCGCCGGCGGCAGCATCCTGGGACCCTCCGCCTCCCTGGCCTGTTGCTGGCAGAGCTGAGGCGGTTCCAGTTGGCCTACACAACATCACCGTCTCTGATGGCTCAGCTCGGCGATTTCAGTGCCCGGCATGCAGCACGTGCACCAAGGGCCCTGCCTGTGCTTGTGTGCCGTGCTCGCGGGCGGCATCAGACGACTCCACGCCGCCACGCCTCGCCATGCCACACGGCACCCCAAGAACTCGCCGCAGGGCGCGCAGCATGCGCACCAGGGCGCCGCCGCGGAACCGCCGGCCGCGCTGGTCAGTTTCAGGGTGGGCCGGAGTTAGAGGGTGTCGAACGCGTTGTCAGGGTGAGTCACTTGGCGCAGGTGGCGTCGTACGAGTTCACGACGCTGACGTGCATCCCGGGCGTGGTGCGCTACCGCGGCGCCAAGATCCAGCTGCTGGACCTGCCGGGCATCATCGAGGGCGCCAAGGACGGCAAGGGCCGCGGGCGCCAGGCGCGGCGGCCCTCTCGCGCAAGCCCTTTCTAGCCTGTCGTGAGGGCGTCATGGGGAGCAGGCCCCCGCAGCTTGTCAGCTCTGCGGGGCAGGCAGGGACGGTCTTGAGGCGGACGGACAGCTAGACGAGGGACAGGGACGAGAGTTGAGAGGAGGGAGGAGGGGGAGGGGAGAGGACGGTCGGGCACAGTCTGCTCAGAGGCTGCCTGATGCCATGCGTGATTGCACGGCTCCCTTAGACGTCCATGGACAGCGAGGGGGGGGACACCATGCAGGCGGCTCTGGAGGCGCGGGGCGCAGGCGCCTGGCAGACCTGCGAAGCCCAGGCAGCGTGCCGAGCAAATGACCCCCGACGCTGCGCGGCTGACAGAGGGCACTGCCAGCAAGCTGCTGACGGAGGCGCAAGCGGCCCGTCGGGCCCGGCAAAGGCACCGCCGCACCCGCACCAGCACGGCGAGCGTGTCCGGCAAGGGCGTCCGCGTGCGCGCGCATGCGCGCCCGCGCGCAGGCCGCCGGCGCGGCTTGCTGCAGGCGGGCGCGCTCGAAGACCTCCAGCCCGGGCACCCGCCCGCCAGCACCGCCACTGCCCAGCGGCCGCACTCGTAGCACCCCACCTTCGCTGTCCGTCAGGTTGTAGACGTCGTGTGTCGCCGGGTGCTGGACGGCGTTCTGCCAGTGCAGCGCCTTCGGCTCGTCGGCGCAGATGCCGAGGCCAGGGCGCGGCGTCCACATCGTTGAAAACGAGCCTCACAGGCTCGTTGGGCGCGCCCAAAGGTAGCATCGCGGGCGCCGCCACAGTCCGTGCCAGCTGCAGCCCTGTGGCATGGCGTCCGTTGCGCTGCGTCTGGTTTAAGCCCTGCAGGCGGCAGTCAGCCAGACGCGGCGCGACGGTCGCCTGCCACAGGGCTGCAACCAGCGCGGATTGTTGCGGCGCCCGCGACGCTGCCTCCAGGCGCGCCGGGCAAGCCCGTGAAGCTCGTTTATCGCCGATGTGGACGCCGCGGCCGTGGCGTTTGGCATCAGCGCTGATGAGGCAGCGAAGGCGCTGCATCGGGGCTACGCCGTCCAGCACCCGGCGACACACGACGTCCACTACCTGACGTTCGCGAAGGTGGAGGGCAACGTGTAAGCCGCTGGGCAGTGGCGGTGCTGGCGGGCATGTCCGGGCTGGAGGTCTCCGAGCGCGCCCGCCTGCGGCAGTGGCAGACGAGCCGCAAGTGCCACGGGTGCCCGACGCCGCCCGGAGCGCGCGCGGCCCGTCCGCGCTTGCGCGGGGCCGCCCTGACCGCGTCCCCCGCACGGGCGCCTGACCGCGCACGCGCGCGCCGCGCGCGCGCAGGTCATCAGCACGGCGCGCACGTGCAACCTGATCCTGATCGTGCTGGACTGCCTCAAGCCCATCTCGCACAAGCGCCTGATCGAGCACGAGCTGGAGGGCTTCGGCATCCGGCTCAACAAGCAGCCGCCCGCGATCGCGTTCCGGCGCAAGGAGAAGGGCGGCATCGCGTTCACGACCACCGCCTCCAACCCGCGCCTGGACCTGGACGGTGCGCGCCCTTGCACGGGCGGCGGGGGCTGGGCTGCGAGCGGCAGCCCCTGTTGCCTGCAGCGGCGGTCGGACGCGGGCGGCGGGCGCTCTCAGGAGCCTGCCGGCGCCCAGCTCCGCCAGGACGCACCAGGAGCTGGTTGCTCGTGTGTCGAAGCCTGTTAGAGGTTGAGCGAAGTGTTTGAGGCGAATGTGCGGTCTTTGAGATGAGACGGTAGGCTCGCAAGCCGCATCCGCATGTGTGCGCAGGGGCACAACGCATGGCGCCTCGCGTGTGTTCCGAGCAAGGGGTATCACACAATTGAGCGCGCGCGCGCAGCGGTCAAGGCGGTGTGCAGCGAGTACCGCATCCACAATGCAGACGTGTACGTGCGCGACGACGCGGTCACCGTGGACGACCTGGTGGACGTCATCGAGGGCAGCCGCGTGTACATACCGGCCATATACGTCATTAACAAGATCGACCAGGCGCGGCCTGGCGCCCCGCCCTGCAGGCCGCGCGCCGTCTACATGATAGCTTAGAGTAGGGTAGGGACAACATTTTACATCCCAACCATCCATGTCATCATTAAGGTCGACCAGGCGCAGCCGGGCGCCCCGCCATGCAGGCCGCGCGCCGTCTGCGCCGCTGCCTGCGACCGCCTGCCGCGCCGGCCAATGAGAGGCCTGGCTCCTGCGCCGCGCACGCCAAGCACCTGACCCCAGCGCTCACCAAAGGAGCTGCCTGGTGCCGACAGGGGCCCGAGGGTGGCGCTCGCTTGTGCGGGTCTGAGCACGCCAGCCACGCCAGCCACGCCGACACGTCTCTGTCATCACTCCAGTCGACTGCTGCCGACAAGTCTTCCTCATCACAGTAGCCCGCCGCTGCGCTGCGCGCAGATCACGCTGGAGGAGCTGAACGTAATCAGCAAGCTGCCGCACTACTGCCCGGTGTGCGCGTACCATGAGTGGAACCTCGACGGCCTGGTGGAGCTGATCTGGGAGTACCTGGACCTGCTCCGCATCTACACCAAGCCCAAGGCGCGCCCCGCCGCCGCCCCTCTGGCGCAAATGCATCCGTATGGGACATTACGTTGCCAGGACC
>JAABUU010000177.1_pt1 | contig 154994 bp, 192 predicted proteins | sample 5559301 | NCBI WGS metagenome assembly JAABUU01 (sample SAMN10711884, study PRJNA513360) | rock metagenome | isolation source: Antarctica rocks | place: Antarctica: Victoria Land, Richard Nunatak white
CGCCCATGCCGCCCATGCCGCCCATGCACCGAGCTTGTTCCTGGGCATGCACGTTGCCGGGCGCGGGCTGGCTGCGCGCGCACGGGCAGCCGGTGGGTTCGCTTACTCGGCATGCTTGGACAACCGCGCACGCAAGGTCTTGTGCTGCGTTGGAGGGTGAGGTGTTTTGTTGCCAAGGGCAGCCGCTGACATGCAGGCATGCATGCATGCATGCGCGGCACCCGCGGCGACGCGCCAGCGCAGATCGTGCAGGAGCTCCCTGCGTGCTGATTGATCGGCGATGCGTGACGCGTCCCGGCCCGGCGCGCGCAGAACCGCAGCGCGGAGGACGAGTACCTGGGGCTGCTGGGCCCTGTGATCCGCGCGACGGTCGGCGACACCATCCGCGTCACGTTCAAGAACGGCGTGCCGCACAACGCGACGCTGCACCCGCACGGCGTCTTCTATCTCAAGGACGCCGAGGGCGCGCCCTACAACGACGGGACTTCCGGTGCGCGCGCCCCCTGCGCTTCCGGCGCCGTGCTGCTCGGTCTGCGCGCTGAGGTGACAAGGTGCAGGGGTGAAGAGGCGCGACGGCGAGGTGCAGTAGTGCGTGACCTGCGGCAGCACAGGTGTGTGCCAGAATGCGGGGGCGTTTGCGACCGAGCGGGGCATGCGCCCGGGGCTGACAGCAAACAGACAGCGAACAGGAGTCCTGGCTGGCGGCCCTTGCGCAGACCCCGTCCGCGCGCGCAGGCGACGACAAGAAGGACGACGTCATCCCGCCCGGCTCCAGTTGGACGTTTGTCTGGCAGGTCAACGAGCGCGCCGCGCCCGGCCCGGCCGACCCCAGCTCGCTCATGTACATGTACCACTCGCACTTTGACGAGGTGGCCGACGTGAACGCGGGCCTGACCGGCGCCATCATCGTCTCGCGCAAGGCGCGGCCCCGCGCGCCCCGCCCCGCCTTGTCACCAAAACGTAAGAGTTTGATAAGAGGGAGTGCAGAGCAGCACACCGCATGCAGAGAGTGCAGCACAGCACACAGCGTGATGTGCGCGGCGAATCCGTTAGTGTGGTGCAGTCTCTGCCATGTGCCCTGCTTTGCCGGCTCTCTGCCAAGTGCCCTCCTCCGCCGGCCGCGCCTTACAGCGCGCCGCCGCGGTGACCGCGCGCCCGCCGGCGCAGGATGTGGCGCTGCCCAGCGGCGCGCCGAACGACGTGGACCGCGAGTACGTGCTGTCGTACAGCATCCAGGACGAGGTCAAGAGCTTCTTTTTCGCGCAGAACCTGGCGCAGCTGGGCACAGGGCTGAGCAACGACCAGCAGACCACGCTGGCCGCCGACGACACCAACGCGGCCAACGAGCAGTTCCACACCATCAACGGTGCGCCGCCTGCAGCATCGTCACAGCGCCTGGCACGCTGGCGCGACATGGCGCTGCAGGGCCGGGCCGCTGGGTGGCAGGCGCGCAGCGGAGCGGGTGCTGCGCCTGCATGGGGCGCTGGCTGCGTCTGGCCTTGCCTTGCCTAGAGGAGGAGGGGGGGGGAGGCTCGCTGTGCGCCGGGCGCCCCCGCGCGCGGGCTGGGCGCTCGCTCGCGCTGCGGGCTTGGTTGATCCCAGGCTCATGGTGTGTGGCGGCAGGCATGCTGTACTGCAACCTGCCGCACCTGCACGCCAAGGTGGGCGACCGCGTGCGGCTGCACATCTTTGCGCTGGGCACTGAGAACGGCATCCACGCGCCCGCCATCATCGCCTCCACCATGAACCTGGAGGCGCGCCGGCTACGAACTCTTGTTCTTGCCGGTCTCTCCCATGAGAGCGGCAGAGGCGCCTTGCTGAGGTGCCATAGTTTTGTGCAACCCTGTACCGTACATGCCTGAAGTGTTCGTATTGTGTTTGAAGGACGAGATTGTGTTTGAAGGACGCGCGCGACGCTGCCATCCCATGCAGCGCAGCTGCGCTTGCGGGCACGTCGCGCCCTGCGGGCATGCGCCTGACGTGCTGCCCGGGGATCCGGCAGGGCGCGAGCCGGGAGGCCGCGCAGCTGCAGCCGGGCGCGATGCACTCGCTGGACGTGTCGCTCGTGGCGCCGGGCGCCTGGCAGGTGGTCTGCCGCACCGCCAACCACTACGCCGACGGCATGACCGCCATCATCGACGTCGCGTCGAACGGCGCGCGCTCCGCCCTTGCGCGCGTCCAATTGCGCCGCCGGTCACTCTCGGCAGCACGAGCATGACCCGCTGGCGGTGTCGACGCGTGATGCGGCGCGCCTGGCGGCCCGACGCGCTGCGCTGCGGGTTGTCCCTGCGGCCTGGCTGCGCGCCCTTGGTGCTTTGTGTGTCGGGCGCGCAAGCTTGAACCGTGGCCCGCCGTGCGCGCAGGCCTGACGGCCGCGGCCCCGGCGGGCGCGCCCTCGCATGCGTACTTCATTGCCGCAGAGCGCGAGCAGTGGAACTACGCACCGTATGGCTCCATCGACAACTGCACCGGCACGGCGATCGGGGACGCCCAGACAGTGCGCGCCCACTGCATGCCGCTGCGGTGGTGCCCGGCGCCAGCCGCTATGCTGCTCAAGTATGCCACTGCGACACAGTGCGGTGTTTAATTCTCAAGATCGATTTCAAGCGTGAGGTCTTGACTCAAGGTGGGCAGTGCCTGCGCGCTGTGCCTGCTGCGGTTTTGTTTTGATAGGGATAGGTCGTGGTAGAGGGCAATGGGCAGAGGCTGTCTGCCACGTGGACGACGCGGCACCAACACTGTTCATCGAGCCTCTTCGTCTGTGGGCCTTGAACCCTTACATAATCTGAACCTGATGGGGTATTGATCACGCAGGAGTACGTCGACCCGGCCGGCCCCGGCCTGGGCGCCGTGTACGCCAAGGCGCTGTACCGCGAGTACACCAACGCGGGCTTCCAGACGCGCAAGCCGGCCAACGCGACGCAGGGCATCCTGGGCCCGACGCTGCACGCGCACGTGGGCGACACGCTGACCGTCGTGTTCACGGCGCGCCCCTCCCTGGAGGCCTGGTCCTGCCCCCAGTGCATGCCGTGGGCGCTCCGCTCACCATTGTGATCATGGCTCGCCTCTCTGTGAGGCAGGCGGACAGGCCGCGCACTGCGGCATGCTGGCAGACGGCGCACGAGCCCGTGCACCTCGGCCCTTTGATGCAGCAGGCTGTTCATCGTGAAAGGTAGCATGGCACATCGACCCCCTGAGGAGCCTGATGTGTTCTGCTTTGACACCGTGGTTGCGTCCGGCGGCGCGCAGAACAAGCTCCCCTTCGATGTCAACCTGCACGTGAGCGGCGGCCTGAAGCCGCTCAACGGCACGTCGGACGTCGATGCGGTCGCACCCAATGCGACGGTTGTGCTGGCGTACTACGTGCCGGCCAGCGCGGGCCCGGGGCCGGCCGACGGCGCGGCGGTCGCCTACACGTACCGCTCCACAGTGGACCCGCAGGCGCACGACAACGCGGGCCTCGTCGGCGCGCTCGTTGTGTCCAGCCAGGTGCGCAGCAAACGGCTGCCTGCTGGCGCGCACAGCGGCGCTTGTCGCACGTAGTGCGTGTCCTTGCCAGGCAGGGGCGGGGGCTGTCGTCTGCGTGTGGCAGCGCGGCAGAGCGCGCTTTCGCAGGCGTCAAAGGCAGGTAGGGTAGGGTGACCAAACCTACCCTCCCACGTGCTGCCGGCCGCGGCCCGCGCCCGCATGCATGAGCCCAATTGTCTTCGGGGTCGGCACAGCGCTGACCGGGAGCCCGCCGGGCGCGCCAGGGCACGCCGGCGCCGGATGCGGAGGTGCCGCTGCTGTTCAGCATCCAGGACGAGACCCTGAGCGCGTTCAACGACGTGAACATGGCCGCCGCCGCGGCCGCCAACAAGACCGTCAACACCACGGACCCCAACTTCGCGGTGCGCGCCGCCGCCGGGGCCGCCCATACCCTGCCAAACCCTGCCCTGCTCTTCACGCCGGTACTGCATGTCGCCGGCGTGCGTAAGCTGCATCTGGGCCCGCTCTCTTGGGTAAGGGGTAATGGGCCTGTGCCCGGGCGGCGCCCGTGCTGGGGATAGGCGGCAGCGTGCACCCGGGCGGCTTGCAGAGGCGCACAGCGTGTCGCGCCGCCGTGACGGGCCTGCCGCAGCCACTCTGGCGCAGCTCAGACAGGGGCTGTCAGGCAGGCGCGAGGCGGGCACCCGGCCTTGAAACCGCGGTGGCTATCTAGGGTAGGGCTAGAGCTGGCCTGACCAGCCGCCGCGCGCGCGCGCAGGAGTCCATGAAGAAGTACTGCGTCAATGGCTACGTGTTCTGCCAGGGCCCGCGCGTGAACCTGACGCAGGGGTCCGACGCGCGGCTCGTGCTGCTCGACGTCGGCGGCGAGACCGACTTCCACCTGCCCGTCTTCACCAACTCGCTGCTGCTGACGCCGCGCGCCGCGACCTACACCCAGGCGCTCGTCCCGGGCTCCGTGCGCGTGGTCGAGCTGACGACCGGTGCGCCCGGCCGCCCGCCGCCGTGTTCGCCCTGCCTGTGCCCACACCTCTCCGCGGAGAGGCTGCGCCCGAGCGGATACTGTTTCCCGATAGACTATGAGCCCTTGTGTCTGTGACAGAAGCCTCTTCGACCTTTTGTGTCCTACTCCGACCTTTGCCTTTCTGGTCAACGCGCTGCGCCGGCTCTTTGCCAGGGCTGTCGCAGATGTAGGCGGGCACACGGACACGCCTGCGCAGAGGCTCAGGGGCCGGCCGCGCGCGCGCAGACAACCCCGGGCTGTTCGAGTTCCATGACAACGTGGAGGAGCACTACCTGGCCGGCATGAAGGGCGTGGTCGAGGTGCAGCCCAAGGTGGGCGTCATCGCGCCGGGGCAGCTACCCATCTGGCGGCGCGCGCGGCGCGCGCTGGCCTAGCCAGGCCCGGTCCGGCGGGTTTTGCTCGGCGCCTGTCAGGCGCCAAGCGCCCCTTCTCCTAATTCCGCCCTGCTGTGGGCCCATTGCCTGCCACAGGCTGTTGCCCCCGCTCCAATGTGGTCCTTGCTTGGGGCCCTTCCAGCTGCCGCATGCTCCCCCGCCGCTCCCTGCCCCAAGGCTCGTCACGGGCGGTGGGGGAGGGGCAGTGCGGCGCCCCATGTTTGGGGATTCCTTGCCGCGGTGCCTGCCCCAGGGCGTGTTTGCGCCCGTCCGGCCCATGCCGTGGTGCTGTCCAGCGGATACATGACCGCACTGCCCTCGCGGGGCAGCGTGACATTGGTGTGATGCCCGCTCATGGGCATTGTATCCGCGGCGTGTGCGGGGTTGGGCACAGGGTTGTGCATGCTTGCGCATGCGTCTGCCGCGAACGTGCATTCTGCACTGTTTCCCCCCGGTCTGCACGCACTCTCTTCGGCGCCGGGATTGCAAGGCTGGCGCCAGGTTTTGTAGCGCAGGCAGGGAGGCTCCGGTCTGCTTCTCCCACCTTCCCCCCCCCGAGTCGCCGTTTCAGTCTTGTGGAACCCTGGTCTGCGGAAGCGCACCGCTCAGGGCCTGTAGAGCCTGCGGCACTGCCTGGCATCACCTCTGCTAAATCAACCTGGGCCGCCGAGTCTCCTTGCGGCTGCGGGCCCCAGGGCCCTGCTGCATCGCGCAGCATGCGTGCTGCGCATGCCAGCAGCCGCCTGCTCACTCAGAGCGGCGGGCAAGCAGGACGCCATCCCGCTTGGGGCATTGGAAGAAAAAGGGCCGAACTGAGATTGCTGGCACCGGTCGCATGCGAGAGCCGCACTGGGTGGGGTGTGTGCCTCGCATGAGCTCCGCTTGTGCTGACAGAGCGCTAAAACAAGGGACGGCTTCATGGTGCAAGGGGAGTTGCCTGCTGGCAATGTGCAGGGAGCTATGTAGAGGACTTTTCATCGGCGTAGACGGTGTGACAGCTGGGGGCTGTGGGCTTAGCGCAGTAGTATTCAGCTCATTCTAGTTGCAGCCATAGGCGTGTTTTCCTCTGGCCTCCCAGTTTAATTTTTTTTATCTGTTCAGGGGTGCGCGGGCGCAAGGAACCGCGAGGGCTGCGGGGCGTGTGGGCCCCTCGTCCCTCATTCTGGTCAGTGCGTAGCTCCCTGACTGCGCGCCACGGGCGCTCCACACTTACATAGAACCTGTATACTGTCACAGTGCAATATGCAGAGGGGGGTGTGCAGTGTGCGCGCCCTGACCTGCAGCTCCGGTCAGCAACAGCAGAGTGTAATGGTCCCTTTGCTGCAGTGCCGAGGCTGGTTCTAAATTGTCAACTGTGCAAATATCTAATAAGACACCTGTAATTCTGTGCCTTGGATATAGAGAGCAGACGCCAGTGCTTTTACACCAGTGCTGAGCAGAATAGTGTACAGGGCGAGCGAGCCGCCTGCCCTCCACGTCATGAGGACCGCCCGCCCAGACGAAACCCGCACGGCGCCCCTCATGGCTGGCATATCATGCTCTTGGCACACCATGTCTAGGCGAGACAGCGCCGTCGGCCAGCGGCCCTGTCCTCCGGCCTGAGCGGACGCATCGCATCATGCCAAGATCACTCTAGCCGGTACCCATGTGCCCAGGAGCACATCCACATTCAGACCTCCTGGCTACCCTTGCCGACAGCAGCTCAGACCAGTACAGCATGTTGTCCCGTGTGTCACTGAAGCATGGCTCTTCCCCCTCTCCACATGCGCAGCACTGGGCGTCACCCAGGTTGCCTTGTGCGCCACTGCTGCAGTCCACAAATTCCGCCAGCGTCTTCGCTTGTAGTGCAGGCGCATGTGGGTTGCAGCCAGGACTGCTTGTCATACCCCGTGATGCAAGAGGCGTGGCCACAAACTCTGGCACCACGATCGGCGCGCGCGCCTTCGCAGCCACGCGCCCTCACTTACTCCCGGCACACCCACCACTCCGGCCACCTGCCGCACCGGCGCCGCCCACGGCGCCGACCTCCCGCCGCGGCGCAGGCCGGCCGGGCACGCCGGCGCGCACGCCCGCTTCGTGCTTGACGCACGGGCGCGCCTAGAGCGCAAAGGACGCGCGGGCGGCGGGCGCGCGGATGGCCATGCGCGCGGACGCGGACGCCCGCATCGCCGGCAGCGCGCGGCGCGGCACCGTGCCCACCTGCAAGCAGGCCGACCGACGTGAGCGCCGGAGTCAGACCAGGCAGACCCTGTCGCTCAGGCCCTGCGCCTGCTCCGCGCTGCACAGGCGGGCGGCAGTGACAGAGGCGTCCCACCCAGTGCGTGTCTCAGGGTCCGTGCTCACGATGTCCATCGCGCACAGGTCAGACGCTGCGTAGCATCGCCAAGCCGCCAGGCGCTCTCTGCTCGTGCGACGTTCGGCTGCTCCTATGCCACTCGAGCCGCACCAGGCACGCCCCTGCTGGACAGCGCGCCCTGCCCCGTCCTGCCGGGCCGCGCACCAGCAGGCGCGTCGGGCGCGAGCGGCCGGCGCGCGCGAGGCCCGCCGGCGGCGCGGCGGACGCGGTGGCCGGCGGCGGCTTGGGGCGGTAGCCGGCCTCGCCCGGGTTCTTGAACGACTGGTCCTGCGTAAAGTCCTTGTAGAGGCCGTCGTCCAGCTGCGCGCGCACGCGGGGGGCGTCACGCCTGCCCAGGGTGACCGCATGTGTGCCGCTGCCTGGCACGGGCGGATGCCGCCGCCCTGCTCCCGCGCCCCGCAGGGTGCATCTGCGCCTGCCAACGCTCTGAGCAGGACGCGTCCTGGTCAGACCTCACTCGCGCTCGATGTCAGGGGACGGACAGAGGGAGCCCAGCCCAGAAACTCAGCGCGTCTGACAGGCGCGACACTTGCCATGCGTGTGGGCCATGCGCCTGCTACCCACGTCTTGGCTGACTTGGCGGGTGCGGTGCATCCCCGTGACGCGCAGAGCCTGGACGCCCATGGGGCGGTGGCACGTCGCCCCCTACCACACCATGCGGCAGCGAGCTCTCGTCACGCAAGCAGCACGGGCGGAGCGCATGTTCCTGGGAGCGCCCGCGCGAGCGCGGCAGCGAGCCCCAGGGCGGGCGCGCGCGTTCTTGTTCTTGGTCGCGATGGAGATGTTGAGCGCGTTGGCGAAGATGAGGAAGCCGACATAGGGGTACAGCAGGTAGCCGGCCAGCTTGTTGATCTGGTAGAACTTGGTGGTCACCAGCACCGCGGAAGCCAGCGCGGCTGCGCGCGCGGCGCGCCGCGGGCATGCCCAAAATGCCCATACCAGTATGCACATACGCAAAGTGTGCCCATACGCTCAAACGCCGGCGCTGCTCGGGCCGTGGGTGCCGCGAACTGGACGAGCCGGCGCGTGCCACGCACTGTCTGTGCCACGGCATGAGCGGGCTGCACAGCCCCTGATCAAACATGGCTGCCAAGCGGCTCGCTGTGCGCGAGCGCTCAGGAGCTAGGGCGGGGGTGATTGGCAAAACAGAGGACGTCAAGCAGCTGCCGGTGGGCCGGGGCAGCCTTGGCCGGCGCACCCAGGTTGTCAATGATCTGCGCGCAGCACATGCATGATCAGCTGCGGACCCTCTGCACAGTGCCAAGGCTGGCAGGGCTCCAGGTAAGGGCACCCCCGCAGAGCGCTCACGGGCAGGGGCCGCACCGAGAGGGTGAAGTTCTTGGCGTTGAAGAAGATCTGCGCGCCCGCGCCGCCCACGCTCAGCGTGACAACCGTGCGCGCGCGCGCTCTCGCGCCTGCCTGCACGAACCGGCGGAGCTGCGGGAGGGCAGCGGGCGGGCCCGCGCCGGCATCCAGGCCAGGTTGAGCACCATGTTGACGCCGAGCAGCGCCAGCGGGCCCTGCTGCGCCGCGAAGCCGCCCTCCGTCCAGATCACGAACGCCGACGCGCCGATGAGCGCATACAGGAGCGACCACAGCTGCGCGCGCCGCCGGCACGTTGTTATAGTTTGAAGGCAAGCGCTGACTTGCTCACGGAAGTACAATGCCAGCCGTGCATCGCAGGACTGCGCATATGGACGCGCGCGTACTCACAATCAAACTGCAGGCGTGCGCCAGTGCGCCAGGCAGCCCGCGCGCTGTGCGCCCGGGGTGAGCAAACAGAGCGCAGTTAGGACAGGCTGCACCTGGCCGAACGCCCACGTCGGGGGCGCCCAGGACGGCTTGGCGAGCGTCTGGTACCACGTGATGTTCTTGGCAGTCGAGGCGGAGACCAGCGCGCCCAGCACCTCCGGGACGGCGATGGCAATGACCTGCGGCGCCGGGACGCCGGGGTCAATTGCATAGGGCGCGCAGCAGGCGCGTGGCTGCTGCTGCCGCCCGCGACGTGCGCAAGGGGCCCGCTGGCAACCGCGCTCTGCGCGCTGCGGCCAGCAGGGGGGCATGACATCCGGTCAGGGATCCGGCCAGGCCAATGCGGGGTCCGGCGGTCCACGCACAGCGCGCGCAAGCGCTCCCGCGCCATCGTCTGCCCTGCATGCCCCCGAGCCCGCAACTGGACAAGCAGGCGATTCAGGCGCCGGCGCACCAGGGGCGCAGACATGTAGTTCCCCATCGCGAGCTGTGCGGCTTTTCCTGTCTGTGGTGCGCGCTAGCCGTTGAAAGTCACTGGTGCCGAGGGCAATCCAGTGCAACAGCTCGAGGGTTGACAGTGCAGGGCTTGAGAGTCTGAGCCGGGAGGCGCTTGCCAAGCGCCAAGTTGGGCATCGAGTCCGCTCTGTGACTCTAGCTGGAAAGCGGATACAAGCCAAGCGGTTCTGAACAAAGCCAGGAAACATGCCCGTGCACTCTATGCACTCCTGGTGCGCTAGACTGCTGTGCATTGCCTTGCCTTGTTACGTCATGCGTCACTACTTGTCAAGCAGGTCTGCTGAGGGAGGCTGCTGCCGCGCAGGCAAGCACGCTGCGCCTTCAGCTTTCCGGCGCCCGCTCGCCAGAGGTTGCAGGTGCCTGCTGCGGTGCCGAGTCTCGCACACGTGTCCCACACAGCAGCCTGCCGTGACGACGCGGGGCTCGGGCTCTCCGGGCTGCCGGGAGCGTGACGGGGGAGGCCGGGCGCAGGCGCGGGGCCGGCAGGCGGCGCTGCGCGTGTGCGCGCTGTCCTCCAACGACTTCCGGCCAGGCGTGTGCATAGAGCTCGACAACGCGCCGTGGAGGATAGTCGGTGCCGGGCCCACGCAGCGCCTGGTTTGCAGCCTGGCGAGGCGCCGGGCCACCGGCCGCCTGCGGAGCGGGCGGCGAGCACAGCGGCGCTGAGCCGCGGCGCCCCGCGCGCAGAGTTCCTGCATGTCAAGCCGGGCAAGGGCGCGGCGTTCGTGCGGACGAAGCTGAAGAACTTCATCACCGGCAACGTGGTAGATAGGACGTTCCGCGGCGGCGAGAGCGTGGACGCGGCGGTCGTGGAGAAGAAGGAGACGCAGTTCAGCTACGTGGACGGCGACGACGTGCGCCCAACCCTACCCTGACCCCGCCGCGCCCGCGCGCGCGCTGCGATCCCAGCTGCCGCCTGCCTGCCGGTCGGCGGCCGCCTGCCCCGCGCTGCCAGGTGCAGGGGACGCCCAGGCGAAGAAGAGGGTTGGAGGCCTGCTGGTAGGCGTGTGTCACGGGCGGCCTTAGTTGGTTTGGCAGCGACCTGCTGAGGAGCGCGGGCTGGGCTTTAAATCTTTGCCACCTTGCTGCGCACTGGCTGCCCACCCTCTGGCACTTAGCATGGACCCGATGCATGCAGAGCTGGGCTGGTCTACCCTCATGCATATTCCCCACCGGTCCGACGGGGGCACGCCACCGCATGCACGCCGGGGGCCGCGCGCGCGCAGTTTGTGTTCATGGACACGACCACGTATGACGAGACGCGCCTGAAGCGCGACGACGACTGGGCCAAGTACCTGAAGGAGGGCACCGACGTCAACCTGCTGCTGTGGCAGGGCCGCGTTATCAGCGTCGACCCGCCCATGACGGTCGAGCTGGAGGTCACTGACACCGAGCCCAATGTCAAGGGCAATACGGTCTCCGGCGCGCGCCCCGCCGCGTGCAACCCACCCGGCCAGCCGCCTGCCATCCAGAATAGGGGAAAGGTTAGGGTTTCAACATCTGGGCCTATCAAAGTCGAGGGCACCACGGTGTCCGGCGCGCGCCCTGCCGCCTTGATTTCTCGAGAGGTACTTCAGCGTGCTTTTAAGTCCTTGCTTATTTTACACTGCAGGTCCCCAGCCCGGCCAGCTGCCTCCCACAGATGGCCTGGAAGCGCCACTGCGGGTCGCCGTGCTGCTCAGCCTGCCCTGCGCGCTGCCTGTGTAGGGACCGCAAACCCCAAGGATAAGCTGCATGTTCATTCTACTGGCCACGTAATAAGTGATCGGCAGACTTCCAGCTGATGGCCTTCTGACTGTTTATGAAGGCGACAGACATTGCTGGTTGCATCTGCCACATGCCTGGCACCTGTTTGCTGCCTGACTGCAGATCAGACTTTGCATCATACCGTCAAGTGCCGCCCGGCTGGACACATGGGGACGTCATCCCTGATGTGGGGGTGCGCAGGCGGCACCAAGCCAGCGACGCTGGAGACGGGCGCGACGATCCTGGTGCGCCATGCACCTGGAACGGCATGCGAGGTCGTTGACCTGTGTCCATTGTCCCAATGGCACTGTCTCCTGCAGGCGGTCGTACTCGAGTCTGCTTGACATGAGTCTGCTTCGCCTTTTCCATGCGCAGTGCTCAGTTTCCATGCACAGTGCTCCTCACTTGAGTGCATGCGCAGGTACCGCTGTTCATCAGCCCTCGGGAAAAGATCAAAGTGGACACGAGGACCAATACCTACCTCAGCCGCGCGTCTAGCTGATGGGCCTTGCATTCTAGCCAAAGCGCATTCCGTGACATGCATTGGCCGGCAAGTGCGCTGCTGTCCGCAGAATGTCATGCACCTGGCGGGCTATGCGACATGCTAAAGCGCTCACGCTGCACCAATGCGCCCAGTCAGACTCGGCCTCTACCCCACTGCCAAGCGCCTGCCCAGCCCGCAGACTTGGCCAGCAGCGAGCAGCGCACGTTAAAGCCGGGTGGTGACAGACAGCATGCGTGGATGCAGCAGACGCGCTGCGTTCAATCATACATTCTGGCTGTTCAGGTGGTTGCAGACTCGGGGAGCCTAGCTGCTCTCAACCACATTGCAGTGCCGACGGGCAGAGATCAGAGCAGAAGCCCCTGCAAAAACGCCGCGCACATGGCAGCAAGGTGGGACACTGGCCCACCTGGAACGTCAGCCCACCTGCTAATCCAAGGACTCTAGGCATGACCATGTGCGCAGGCGCTGCTCTGCCCACAGATCGCGGCACTCCACCAGACTCCCGCAACAAGCGAGGCCATAGTGGCACAGGGACGCGCAACGGCTCTGAGAGCCGCTGCGACTCAGTCACTTGCAGAGGCGGTCCGACCCGCGCAAGCGTAGACCATGCAGGCAGGAGCGGGCCGCCGGTCCGGGGCCGGCCGCAGGGCCAGGGTCAGGGCTCGCTGTCAATGGGGTAGCAGCCCAGCACGCGCAGGAAGGGCGCGAACTCGGCCAGGTGGCGCAGCGCGTTCTGCGCGCTCTCGTCGGCCAGGTTGCCGGCGAAGTCGATGTGGAAGAGGTACCGGAACTGGCGCCCGCCCGCGCCGTCGCCCGCCACCGGCCGCGAGCGCATCGGCCGCGACTCCACCTGCCGCCCAGGCGCGCCTCTGTCAACACGCCCTTGCCGCCCTGTCACACATGCAGGCACGGGCTGCCGCCTGCACAGCCATGCGCTCCCGAGCGACCACATACGCTCAAGAACTGCGCTGACCGCAAGCTGCAGGGAAGCGCCTGCTTGCCGATATGAGCACAGACCCTGGCCATGCCACAAGCCTAAGTGAGGGTCTGCAGCGCGCATCGCCTTTAAACAGAGCTTGCGAGCTTTGCCTGAGCGCACAAGAAATACCGACAAAATCCACACATACCCTGAGCGCGCCCGCCGCGCGCCTTGTACAGGTCCGTAACCCCATATACCTAACCTAACCTAGCCCTAGCGCGCGCCTTGTACAGGCCCATAACCCGCATCCCCAAACTAACCTATCCGCGCCGCGCGCCTTGTACAGGTCCAGGTCGCGCAGCGCAAACACGCTGAGCGCCTTGAACAGCTGCACCGGCTCGTCCGCGACCGAGAACACGACGCTCGTTTTGAACGGCCGCGCGTCGCCCGGTGCCGCAATCAGCGGGTCGCGGCTGAGCACCAGGAAGCGCGTGACGTTGCCCGCGCTGTCCTGGATGTCAGCGTCGAGCACGTCCAGGCCGTACAGTTCACCCGCGCGCGCGCTCGCGATCGCCGCCGCGTCTCTGCATAGGCTAGGGTCAGGGTTAGGCAAGGCAGCTGGCCGCTTCCCTGTTGGGCTGTTCTGGCGCAACGCGGCGTTAGCGCATGCAAGCCGTGCAGCATGCCTTGACTCTGGCTGCCATGTCTGCGCATTGAAAAGCACCATAGCTGGGGCTGTACACGTCGCCGCCCGGTGTCACGTGCTCCCGGCGTGCGCGGGCTGTGCAGCGCAGCCACGGCGCACTCGCGCCAGCTGGCACATCCCTCCACTGTCGTTCACGGCACTTGCAGTGACGCAGCGAGATGACCTTCGCCAGCTGCTGCCGCGCTGCACTTTACGGAAGCTCCCGACAGGCGGGCAGCGCTGAGGCGAGACCGGCTCAGCGGGCGCACAGGGCGACTTGAGCCCCCTGCCCGCGCTTATTAGGCCGCAGCAGCACATGCGCGGCGGGCTGTTTTGGACTGGCGATTCTGGGCGGCCCGCTGCGCGCCTGTGGCCGCCGGCGGCGATCATCTTGGCGGCGCCGGCGGTGTCGTCGGCGGCCTCGCGCACGACGCCCGGCAGGCGGCGCAGGTAGCCGTCGCACTGGGCCAGCGCCTGGTAGTGGCTGACCACGCGGCGCAGGTCGCCCGCGGCCACGCCCGGCAGCGCCAGCAGGCAGTGGCGCACGAGTACGAGCACCTCGCCCACGATGTGCAGGCGGTACCTGCGCGCGCGTCCACATCATGCATCTGCTGGCTGGCTGCATGTGTGCAAGTTGACTCCATCGGCATGGTGTTATAAGCAGGGGTGTCCGCAGAGAGTGGATGCCAGAGGCGCATGGAGCGCCAAGAAAACCACGCACACTTGCAACATGTGCAACAAGCAAAGCAAAAATGCAGGAGAAGGACAAGCTGAAGCATACGCAATTATGAGACAACAGCTGTTGTCTCACGAGTGCGTATGCTTCTGCTTCTGCTTCTGCTGCATTAATGCTTTGCTTCTGCTGCATTAATGCTTTGCTTGTTGCGTGGCTGCATCGGATGAAGGGGCAGGGTTAGGGTATGTCACCCTATGCAGCAGGAGCAGGAGCATATGCACTTGTGCGACAGCAGCAAAGCGCATGCATTGGCACACGCTGACTGATGAGCGCGCCGCACCGGATGAGCAGGTCGTAGACCGCGTGGATGGACCCGCCCAGCGAGTTCTCGATCGGCAGCACCGCGCGCTCGGCCTGCCACTGGCTCAGCGCCTCAAACGCGGTGTCAAACTGCTCGCACGGCAGCGGCCGACAGCCCGGCACGGCCTTCACGGCGGCGCCCTCGCTGTACGCGCCCGGCGCGCCCTGGTACGCGACCGCGGGCGGCCCGCGCCGCGCGCCGGGCACCTGCGCGCGCGCGCCCGGTCTGCTACGGCACACAGGACCTCGCTCAAGGCTGGGTTCAGCTTGCCTGCTTCCCGGCTCTATGCAGGCGCGCACCGGGCGGCGTGCACGCTCTATCACTCACGTGCCGAACATGCACACCACCGCCTCTAAGGCTCGGGTGACCAAACCAACCACGCCTCCGCGCGCCCGCTGCCGGGTGCCCCACAACACTGCTTCCCTCCACATCTGGGATAGAGCACGAGCACGCCCACAATGAGGAGTGTGGGTGCAGGGCACGACCCGGCGCGGGCACCGCCCAGGCCGCCGCGCCTGCGGGGAGCCGCCGTGCGCGGGTGCCAGATCGTAGAGCAGGTCTGCGCTGGCGGCGTACGGATCAGGCGCGCCGGCCGCGGCGTCGACAATGGGTTCCAGCAGGTCGGCCGACGCCAGCCCGCGCGCGCGCGCCTCTTTCGGGTAGCACCCCAGCACGCGCAGGAACGTGGTCACCTCCTGCGCGGCGCGCGGCCCGGGTCGGACCCTGCGTGGGACCCTGCATGGCATGCGCGCTGGCGCCCACGGGGGTACAGCGCCTGGCTTGACACTTGGGGTACAACGCCTGGCTCGGCAATGCCTGGCTTGGGCTCTGCCTCAGCTGTCGCCCGCTTGCCTGCAGGCTGACCTCTAATGCTGGGCCGGCTAGGCACGGCGTGAGCGCGGCCAGCAGCCATGCCGGCGCCCATGCGTCCCGCACTGCCATCAGGCGCACTGCATGGGCGCTGCCATGCACAGGCAAAGTCGGGGCGCGCACGGGCGGGCTTGCAGCGTTCGGAGGGCGCACGCCCGCATTCAGGCATTGTGGTTTCTTGGGGTAGGGTAGTTTGGGTTACCCTGTACCGCACCCTACCCTACCGCCGCGCGCCTTCAGGTGCCGCAGCGCGTTCTGCATGGCCGGCTCGGCCAGGTTGCCGACGACGTCCAGGTAGAACAGGTAGCGGAAGCGCCGCCCGCCGCCTGGGTCGCCCGCCTCCGCCAGCGGCGCGCTCCGCATCGGCCGCGACTCGATCTGCGCGCCGCCGGCGCCGCCGCGTGGGGTGCCCCGGGCGAGACTGCACAGGGAACATGGGAGAGCGCGACGAGCGGCACCCTGGTGCGCAACCAGACTGTGACCTGTGCCATGATCTGAGCGCTGGTCCATTTTATCAAGCGACTGCTGCGGGCTCAGCAGCTGACACCAGGAGCTACCTGGCGCACCCAGCAGGAGTGACACATTTAATGCTTGCTGGGACTGAGGGTCAACACGCGCTTGTGCTCTCCAGTGCATGACGAAGCGCACAACGAGGGCAGCAAAGCCGCGCGCAGGTCAGCGCGCGCCCAGGCGGCGGGCTGCGCGCCTTGCAGATGTCCAGGCCGCGCAGCGCAAACACGCTGAGCGCCTTGAACAGGCGGCCCGGCCCCTCCGGCAGCGCAAATGCGAGCGACGTCTTGTGCGGCGCCGCGTCGCCCGGCGCCGACACTGCCGGGTCGCGGCTGAGCACCAGGAAGCGCGTGATGTTGTCCCGCGCGTCCTGGATGCCTGCATCAAGGACGTCGAGGCCGTACAGCGCGCCCGCGCGCTCGCTCGCGATCGCCGCCGCGTCCCTGGCGCAGCCCGCATCATAAGGTTAGAATGACCCGAACCCTATCCTGCTGAGATCACTGGCCATGCTGTCATCTGAATAAGTATGCAGGACAGTTCTCGACCGTCCCCCGCTGCATATATTGCAACAGCCTGCTGAGCGGTGCCACCGCCAGCTTTCATGGCGCCGGGTCGACGGTCGCGCACGGGCAGGCGAGCGCCGGCGAGCGGGCGCGGGCGCGCCCGGGGCCAGGGGACGGGGGCGCGCGCCGCCAGCCATGGCGCGCGATGTCCTGCGCGGCGCCAGCGGTGTCCAGCACGGCCTCGCGCGCGACGCCGCGCATGCGCCGCAGGTAGCCGTCGCACTGGCTCAGCGCCTGCGGGTGGCTCATCACGCGGCGCAGGTCGCCCGCGGCCACGCCCGGCAGCGCCAGCAGGCAGTGCCGGACCTCAATGCTCACCTCGCCCACGATGTGCAGCCGGTACCTGCGCGCGCGGCAACACGCCGCGCTCGCTCACAAGGCACCATCGCTCGCGGCGAGGACGGGCCTATGCGGCAGATGCCAGAGGCGGGCTGGCCTTATGCGCGCTTTATTATGCCGAGCGGCATCACCGGCCGCCGCATGCAGCGCACGGCGTGCGCTGGCAGCCAGGCGAGCCGTGGTGAGACCGCTCGCGGTCACATGCGGCGCGCCAGGCCCGAGCGGCATGCAGCGTGCTCACGGCGCGCTCATGTAACACACGCCGTGCGCGGCCATGTCACACACGCCGTTGCGCGGCCCTGACGCCCGCACAGCGCGCGACGCGCTCTGGCGCCGCGCACGGTGGCGCCAGATGTAGGGTGGGGTAGGGGTGGGGTTAGGGGTGCTGCGCCTCGGGCGCCGCACCGCAGCAGCAGGTCGTAGACCGTGTGGATTGACCCGCCGACCGAGTTCTCGATCGGCAGCACCGCGCGCTCGGCCAGCCACTGGCTCAGCGCCTGGAAGGCCACCTCAAACTGCTCGCACGGCAGCGGCTCGCCGTCCGGCACGGCCTTGAGCGCGGCGCCCTCGCTGTACGCGCCCGGCGCGCCCTGGTACGCCACGCGCGCGCGCACCGCCGCCGGCGCCGCCAGCTGCGCGCCGGCGCATGCTCCTAATGAGGGGAGCATAGGCTCTGGTGCGCTGGCGGCCCTGGTGCGCGGCCCTGGTGCTCGCGGCCCTGACTTTCGCGGCCCTGGTGCATCTGCATAATTATGCAGGCTGCGCACCGGCGCCCAAGCCCATTCAGGCTGCGAGCGCCAAAAGCGCTCAACTGCGCACGACGCCGCGCTCGCCGGCGCAAACAGCTGCTCCGCTGCCTTCAAGCCCATCCCAGCGCTATCATTGTGGTGTCGGGGGGCATAGCCTGCAAACGCCGTTGCTGCTTGGGGCTGCCATGCTGCAGGCTGTCCCAAGGTGACGGCATTGACGGCCAGAGCAGGGAAAGCCCAGCCCTGCTATGCGGGAGCTGCGCATGTCGCTGACACCCAGCTAGCTCCTCAGAGCACCCGTCAAGGCGCAGCACGGCAGCAGGCGCCCCAGGCCACGCCTGCTCGACAGATGTGCCGACCGCGCGCGCGATCGCCGCGCTCGTCAGCGTGCCGGCGCGCCCGCCCCCCGGGCCGGCTGCCAGGCCCGCAGCGCCGGCGGGCGCGGCCAGCACGGGCGCCTCCCGGCGGACCTGCAGGCGGGCGTCCGGCAGCGCGCTCGGCAGGCGCGCGCGGGGCTCCGGCGCGGCCGGCTCTGCGTCGGCGGGCCGGCCGCGCTTGGCCATCGGAGCCGGCCGCGCCGCGCCGCGCGGCTCCGCCGCTGCAGCCGCCGCGCCGCCGTCCGGTTGGGCGTCTGCGGCCTCTGCGCGTTCGCACTCTGCGGCGCCTGCCTCCAGCAGCGCGGCGCCGCCCGGCGCGGCGGCGCACCGCAGGCGGCCGCGCGTGCCTGGCTCAGCGTGTGCAGCGGCCGTGCGCGAGCAGCCGGCGCTGCTTGCTTCTGCAAGCGTGGTCCGGGCCGAGTCCCGGCAGCGCCGGCTGCGGGCGGTCACGCGTCGGCAAGGCCGACCCGGCCCCGCCTGGCTGCACGGTGGCGAGGCGGGCGGTAGGGCAGCGTGCGGGTGTGACAGGCCCTGCAGTCTCATATCACGCGCCACCGCTGCGGGCCGCTAGCATGCACGCGGCGCATTGCCCATGCAGCGCCGCCCGTCACCAGTCTGCACAATAGTAGTTTATTGCACCTGCCGCTGGATGTCTGTCGTGTGCCTCCCGCTTCGCCCGCTGCTTTGGCACAGACTGATGGTACAGACTGATGAGCATCATCTGGACCCTACAGGGTGCGGCTAGCAAAGGCAGCCTGCGGCAGTGCCGGCACCATCCTCACCACCTTCCCCTCTCCAAAGATCGAAGGATCGTAGTGAGGGCTGTACTGAAGGTCAGACAGTAGATTTTGCAGTGGGGCTGCATCGCACTGCAAGGAACACAGTGCGCCCCGCTCGGCGGGCTTGGAGGCGTGTAGCAGAGTCCGCACGACCGTAAGTCTGGTGTGCGATGCCGCCGAAGAAGAAGGACGATGGGCCAAAGGAGCGGCCAGTGCTCGGGCGCTTCAAGTCCAACCTGAAGGTGCTGCAATGGCGCAGATGTCTATGCTTGCCCGCTTGATGCTCACCCACCAGGCATTGTGCGCACCTCCCAGTGTGTGCAGCTTGCAAGCTACAGTTCAGCACTTGTGCTACAAGATAGCACGTATGCCCGATGGCTGTCGAGCGAGCCGCGCGGGTGCACAGATGGGCATCGTCGGTCTGCCAAATGTGGGCAAGTCGACGCTGTTCAACGTGCTCACCAAGATGGGCATCCCGTCAGATAACTTCCCCTTCTGCACAATCGAGCGTGCGCGCCCCCGCCTGCTCTCGCAGCGGCACCCGTTGCACTCCTGCAGGACCGCACGTGCCGCTGTGTCCACACTGAGGCGGGCAGCGCGGGCGCAGCCAACCACGCGCGCGTCAACGTCCCGGACGACCGCTTCAAGTGGCTGTGCGAGGTGTATAAGCCCAAGAGCGAGGTGCCCGCATTCCTGGAGATTGTGGACATCGCCGGGCTGGTAAAGTGCGGCCCTGCCGCGCGCGGCTGCTATGTCTCAGTGTGCAGAGTCGGCGTGCTGCGGTAGGGCCTGCGCGCTCGCACCGGGCCCTGCTCTGCTGGCCTCGCTTGCACAGCATGGCAGCATGCACCCCCCTTGTGCATGCGCCCTGCACTCTGTCGCCAGCACCTCCTCACGTGGCCTGCATTGCCCGCTGAACAACGCCTACCTGGCGGCGCCGCTGCCGTCCCGACCTTCGCTCGGTTGGGCTCCTTGGCCGCTATACACACTGCTGCACACTGCGCCTGGCGGACATGCAAGCCCCTGGCATGCACGGGGCGTGCAGCGCACGCCGCGGGCGGCGAGGCGCGCCGCGCCGGCGCGCAGGGGCGCGTCGTCCGGCGAGGGCCTCGGCAACGCGTTCCTGTCCAACATCGCGGCGGTGGACGGCATCTTCCACGTCTGCCGCGCGTTTGAGGACGCGGACGTCGTGCACGTGGAGGACCGCGTGGACCCCGTGGAGGACCTGGAGATCATCCACAAGTGCGGGGGCTGTGCTTAGGTTCAGGGTTTGGTAGGTCATACTTCTCACCTTGCTGCGGGCGCGCTCGTGGTGGGATGGCCCCCGCTGCCAGAAAAATAGGCGATCTGAACAGCGCGGCGACCCTGCACGCTTGCCTCCATGTGGCAAGCAGCGAGCAGGGCCAGGGCGGGCAGCCAGACCCAGGGCACCGGCCGGACGCGGCGAACCGCCGGCGCGCAGCGAGCTGCGGCTTAAGGACCTGGAGCGCATGGAGAACACCGTGAACGACCTGCGCGCGCGCGAGAAGCGGCCGCTGTTCACCAAGGACATGAAGGAGGAGCTGACGATGTCGGAGAAGGTGCTGGAGTTCCTGCAGACCGGCACCGACGTCAGGTGCGCGCCGCCGCCCGGCGCGCTCCCCCGCGCGGCCGCGCAGCGCGCCCCTGCCCGCTTGGGCAGGGGCTGCGTGCGAGTAGGTTGCGCAGGCGCACCTCGCGTCCGTGCATGACGAGGGCGGCGTGAGGAGGGGGCCGGGGCGTCCGGCCCCTCGCCGGCTTGCGCGTGGCTTGCGCTTGCATTGTTGCATGTAAGAGCGCGTGCCGGCAGGCACGTGTGCGGCTGCCGGGCCAGAGGGGCGGCTGCCCCACGGAGCCGGCCGCGCCGTGCCGGTCCCAGCGCCGCGTCGCTGCGCCAGGTTTGGCGAGTGGAACCTGAGGGAGACTGACCTGCTGAGGGTTTCTGCGCCAGGTTTGGCGAGTGGAACCTGAGGGAGACTGACCTGCTGAGGGTTTCTGCGCCAGGTTTGGCGAGTGGAACCTGAGGGAGACTGACCTGCTGAGGGTTTCTGCGCCAGGTTTGGCGAGTGGAACCTGAAGGAGACGGACCTGCTGAACACGCTGCAGCTCATCACCGCCAAGCCGACGGTGTACCTCATCAACCTCACCGAGAAGGCCTTCATCAACAAGAAGAACAAGTGGCTGCTCAAGGCGCGCCCTGACCCTAGACCCTAGACTAACCCCACACTTGCTCGCGCGGGCACCGTTGGACGTCGCTTGTTGCCATGATGGCACTCGGCGGTGCATGCTCCCATGTCGGCGCGCACGCGTGCATGAGGCGGGGGCTGTGCGCGGGGCAGATCTTCGAGTGGGTGAAGGCGCACGGCGGGGAGCCCATCATCCCGTTTAGCGGCATCTTCGAGAACAAGCTGTTTGACATGCCCGACGACGGGAAGGCGGCATACTGCAAGGAGGCGCGCCCTGCCCCCACCCTGTTTTCCTCGGCGGGCTCTGCAGCACTGGCCGCTTGGAGTGATGGTTATGCAGCTGTACTGCTCATGACTGCGCATGCGTCAGCCGTGCGTGGGGCCCGCAGGTCGGCGCTCAGAGCGCGCTGCCCAAGATCATCACGACTGGGTTCCGCGCCATCCAGGTGCCCCTGCACTTCCAAGCCTGGAAAAGCATAATATGAGCGCTGCTTTACTCAGCTGCGACAATCACCTGTCAGAGCCATGTAATCCGCTCGGCCTGGGTCAACGCTGCATGCCCAAGCGTTGCGCTGCGGTGCCCCTGGATGGCATGCGGGGTGGCCTCAAGCAACGCGGCTGACGCCGCACGCCCCGGCGCGCAGCTCATCTACTTCTTCACGGCCGGCGAGGACGAGGTCAAGTGCTGGCAGATCCGCAAGGGCTGCAAGGCTCCCCAGGCGCGGCCCATGATTTGCTCACAATGAGGTGCCACAGCTGGCTGCTGCATGGATGTGTTTCATCCAAGCATGACTGCGTTGCTCGGTCGGCTCAGCCCTATCTGCGCACGCGGGGCGTGCCCTCTTCAAGACTGCACCAGCGCTTGCTCAAGTGACACTCCGAGCAAGGTGTGCTGTCTGGAAGGCAAGCGCCCACCGCTGTGTCCTTTGCAGTGTGCCGTTGGTGTCAGTGATCCTGGCTCACTGGCCGCTGCAGGCAGCCGGCGCCATTCACTCGGACTTTGAGCGCGGGTTCATCTGCGCGGAGGTCATGCACTACGACGAGCTGAAGGAGCTGGGCACCGAGTCCGCCGTGAAGGCCGCGGGCAAGTACAGGCAAGAGGGTGCGGCCCACACTGCCAGCCAGCCTGGGTGACAACGCTTTAGACGTGCTTCCTGTGCTTTTGCGGACTCGCGCCGCGCGACACGCCTCTCAACACCTGTGCGTGCCAGACGTGCGCACACTGGGGGCGCCTGCAGAACAAAAGCCGGGTGTGGGACGGGCACGGTGCAAGCCCCCGCTACCGGGCGCAGGCAAAAACTACTTGGTGCTGGACGGCGACGTGATATTCTTCAAGTTCAACGTCACCGCCGGGAAAAAGTGAGCGCGCGGCGCGGGCGGCCGGGGCTTGGCTGGCGGCATCAGGGGTTGGTATGCCGCGCGGCGCGACCTCCGTATGCGCGAGCGGGCGCGCCGGCGCGCACCGGATGCCGGCAGCGAACACTGCATTGAACGCTGGGAACACTTGTGTGGAACCTGGTTCAGCTCAACAGTCTGCCGTGGTCCGATGTCCATAGATTTGCTGTCCTGATGCTGTGGTGCACAGTACTGCCCAGGTGTCACTTGATTCTCACCTCAACCCCAGGAAACCCGGCGATGTGTGTTAAGGCTGAAAACAACTGGCTGCGCCAGACTTGGGTGGGTTGCTCGCTGTGTTGAAGGCGTTGACGGCCAGGTGCAGCGCCCAAGAGAGCCTATCAGAGCTTTGGCAAGTCAGCAGGTGGCTCCCGCCTTAACTTGCTGATCCAGTGAAACCTTGATGCGGGCCTCCCGCCTAGCCTGCCTCGGCTGTTTCCGGACACTGGGTGCCGGGGCCGGCTGAGGAGGCGAAAACGGAGCTGAGAGCTGGCATGCGGCAGCCAAATTTGGGGCGGGCGTGCTTGGGCTCCTGAGTGCTAGGTTGACGCCCCAAAGGCGTGCAGTGGGTGGCCGCAAGCACTGCACTCGGCGTCCGAGGCGAGCACAAGGCCGCTGGCACGCCTCGTGGGCGTCCAAGGTGAATACAAGGCCGGTAGCGGGCCGCTGATTGTGCGTCCTGGGCGTCGCAGGTGAGCCGAGATGCGGGAGTCCCAGACGCCCGTGCAGAAGCTGCAGAGCCGGTACCTGTGGAACGGCAGCGTGCTGGCCGTGCTGGCCGCCCTCGTGCTCGCCCGCGCATGGGTACGTTGGCCATACGTAATGATGAGCGTATCCCAACTCCTTGAAAAACGCTGCTGGGCCGGGCGGCTTGTGCACGTGCAGAGGGGCGAGCGCGGGCGCCTCAACCTCTGCGCTTTTTGAATTGGCGGCAAGCGGTTGCGCTCATGAGCGGCCGGTGGCCTGGGTCGGGCCGCCTCCATGCGGCGCTGTGCGTGGCGCGCAGGCTGCCAGCAGCGCGGCCGAGTACGAGGCACTGTCCAACCTGGTACAGCAGGCGTGGGCGCAGGCGCCTCATGCGCTGGTGCTTCCCGCCCTTGGGGTCACCACCTCGGCTGCTGTGGGCAGCCCAATGCGGCGCACACTGGCAGCCTGGCACCAGGGCAGCGCGCTGGGTGCAGCGCACGTGCATCAGCGCATGTGGCGCCGGCTGTGTATGTCTGACCAGGTGTGACAGGTGTGCGGTACTCGCAGCGTCAGCTTGTAGCGCTTGCGCGGCGCCTGCGCTGTTGACAAGTGGCGGCCGGGCCGGGCTGCCGGTGTGCATCACCACCACATTGGTGGGGTGGCCGAGCAAGGTCGCTGGCAGGTTTGTCAGTGCGCGGCGCAGTCGGCTTTTTTGTACTGTGGAGGTGTGGTCTGCGGAGGCGGAGTTTTGGGGAGCAGCATTGTTCAAGAAGCCAGGAGCTGCACAGCTGGTCTAGGAGATAGCGCTAGAAGGGGCCACGGCACAGCGCGGCCAGCCAGGGGCCCTGGCAAAATCTTCCGCACAGCGGACCGGGAGACGCTGCGCTGCCGGCTGCTGTGCCTTTCCTGTTGAGTGCGCCGGCAGGAAGGAGCGCGCGCCTTGCTGCATGGCGCGGCGAGGCACCAAGTGCGCGGCCTGAGGCGGCTGTGGCTTTGCCGCAGGCGCTGAGCGCGCTCACGGTGCTGCTGGCGGTCGCGTACGGGACGCACCGCTACGCGCCGGCGGCCGTGCGCAAGGTGTACCTGCTGGACACCTTCACGTACAAGCCGCCTGACAGGCGCGCGGCGGGCCTGCGCGTGCCCCGTGGCTGCCGAGCAGCCTGTGTGCGCGCTCAGGCAGCCTGTGTGTGCAGTGGTTGTGCGGCGCGAGGGCGCGGCCGCAGGCTCTGGAAGTGTGGGCGAGGGTCTCCGCCAGCCTTGTAGCAGTTGCTGCGGCGTGCTGCCGGTGGCGTGCGCGCAGGCTGCTGAGCCGCCAAGCTCTGACGCGTGGCTCGCTCTGCGGCGCAGGCGGGCTTGCCTCCAGTGCCAGGCCGCATGTCACGCCAGGTTCTGTACCGGGCTGCATGCAAATGCCCTGCCTTGAGGCCGCCGGTATGTGCGACGTTGATAGCAGCAGCGCTGTGCGCGCGCTGAGGCGCGCGCGCACCGCGCAGGATGAAGGTGTCGCGCGAGAACTACGTGCGCGGCGCGCGCATGCGCAAGATCTGGGGCGAGGAGGCGCTGGACTTCCAGGAGAAGCTGCTCAACAGCAGCGGGCTGGGCGACGAGACCTACTTCCCCGACAGTGCGCGGCCCCGCTGGCTGCCAGCCGCGTGTGCTCGCGGCGAGGTGCCCGCACTGCAGCCTGTGCAGGGTGGCAGGCGTGTGTGGCTTTTGCACGCTTGGTGTCTGCAGAACGCTTGATGCACCCGTGCTGACAAGGTTGTGTCAGCTGGTGCTGCGAGTGCAGGCAGGGTGGGCTCTGGTGTATGTAGGTACATGTGCTCGTGCTTGGCTACGCTGTCATCACATGCAGCAAAGCAGGCCTGCTCAGGTGATGTAGCGTGGAGTCTGCTCGCAATGCCACACCTTGGCGCCCACTGTGGCGGTCTGCGAGCGAGCCGCGCGGCCCCCGCGCGCAGGCATCATCCAGGAGCCCATGAAGCTGACCTGGAACGCGGCGCTGGAGGAGTCGGAGATGGTCATGTACGAGACCGTGCACAAGCTGTTCAAGCAGACCGGCTTCACCGCCGAGGACGTGCGGCGCCCGCTCGCGCACACAGTGGCCATGTCCTGTTGCAGCATCCAGGCCCCGTGAGCACATTCCTGAGGCTGCTGTGAGCGGGAGCGTGACGCGCATGTCTGTTGTTGCTGGAGTGCTGTTGCTGTCTTTTGGAGTGAGCATGGCCGCTTGTCTGAAACGCCAGTGGTGTGCACGCATGGCATGGCTCCTGCTGCTCTGTCATCAGGTCCAGACGAAGTGAGTGTGATGTGCAAGCCTGGCATGGCGCCTGCTGCTCTGTCCATCATCAGTCCGACCAAACCTGGGCGCACCAAACCTGGGCGCTGCGCCGCAGGTGGACATCCTGATCGTGGTGTGCTCGTGCTTCGCGCCGACGCCGTCGCTGGCCAGCATGATCGTCAACCACTTCAAGATGCGCACCGACGTGCTCAGCCACAACCTGGCCGGCATGGGCTGCTCCGGCGGCGTGGTCGCGCTCGACATGGCCAAGCAGTTCCTGCAGGCGCGCGCGCGCCCCTGGGTGCTTGTAAGTAGCAGGCAAGGCTGGGCTGCACACCAGGCCATGGCAGAGCGCTGCTGAGGGCTTGAGTGATGCGGTTGGGCAGGTGTCGACAGAGAGCTCTTCATTGAGCTGATGCTGACAGCGCATTTGTGGGAGCTCCGTGTCCCCTGTGTGCAAGGGTTGCATTTGCTCTTGAACGGTTTGTCACAAATTGCTGCCAGCAAGGCCAGCCAACAGGCATTCACAAGATGCTGCTAGCAAGGCCAGCCGGTAGACACCGGCGTACAAGTCGCTCTGCGATGAGCGCCGGCCGACGGCGGCGCCGCGCGGCGCAGGCGCTGCCCAACAAGCGCGTGCTGGTCGTGGCGCACGAGAACATCACCAACAACTACTACGCCGGCAACAACCGCTCCTGCCTCGTCTCCAACTGCCTCTTCCGCGTCGGCGGCGCCGCCTGCATGCTGTCCAACCGGTGCGCCCCCCCGCGGCCGCGCGCGGGCGCGCGGCGCGCCGGCTCTGCCACTGCATCGCTGGTGCATGCAGGATTTCTGTGTTGCTGTTGCATCTCTTCGGGAGCACGTGAGCTGGCTTGGTGGTGGTGTGATAGGTACAGGACTTGTGCCGCTTGCCTGCGTGCCAGGATCAGCAGCTGGGGTGTGCCTGGCTCAGCAGGAGCCTGGCACTGAGAGCAGGGTTTAGTGTGCGGATGTCGTGGGCTGCGCGCGCTGACGCAGCGGGCGCGCCGCGCGCAGGCCGGCGGACCGCGCGCGCGCCAAGTACGAGATGACGCTCACCGTGCGCAGCCACATCGGCGCGGACGACGACGCCTTCAACGCCATCCGGCAGCGCGAGGACGAGGAGGGCATCCGCGGCATCTGCCTGCAGCGCAACGTGGTGCCCACCGCCGCGCTCGCGCTCAAGACCAACATCGCGTCGCTCGCGCCGCACGTGCTGCCGCTGACCGAGCTGGTGCGGCACAGCCCGCGCTCCGCTGCCAACACAGGGAGGATGGTGGTGACGATGGTGGTGAGGTAGCATGATGGCAACTGGCTGTGGCTTTGCCATTATGCGATCCCCATGTATGGGGCCTGTGCCGCACGGCGACCGTGGCCGCCACTCCTGCAATGAGTGGCCGCTGCTCTTGCAATGCTTGGCTCTTGATATAAATGGGCGAAAAAAAAACTCCGTGTGAATGAGAGCTGGTCTACTTGAGGGCCACGAGCAACCTTGCTCCTCCCTGCAAGGTGTGAGAAGCTGTGATTCCGACTGACAGCCCGCGGCCGCGCAGGTGCGCGCGGTGATGGACAGCAACTACATCCCCAACTTCAAGACCGCGTTCCAGCACTTCCTGGTGCACACGGGCGGGCGCGCGGTGATCGAGGAGGTGGAGAAGAAGCTGAGCCTGGCGCCCGGCGACGTGCAGCCCAGCAAGGAGACGCTGTTCCGCTATGGCAACACCTGCTGCGCGGCCGTCTTCTACGTGCTCACCAACATGGAAGCGCGGGTGCGCGCGCGCCGCCCTGACCCTACCCTACCCTACCCTACTCCCTTCTGCGCCGCCGTCTTCTGTGTGCTGAGCAGCACGGAGGCGCGCGTGCGCGGGGCCCGCGCGCCGCCGCACTGCTGGCCGCTGTCCTGCAGCGTCGGAGCGGCGGGGCAGACAGGCCGCCTGCGCAGGCACGCTCCGGAGCAGCGGGGCAGGCGGTCGCGCGGAAGCAGGCAAGCCTGTTTACAGCGCGCATGTGGACGGCGCCGCGCCGCGCCCAGCCAGCAGAGGGCGGCGGGGCGCCGTCGATGTGCTGGGTGTGGATGGGCTTGCCTGCTTCCATGCTAACTGCGTGCCTACTGCTGCAGGGCATGCCCGCGCAAGCAGCGCTGCTCTGCAGCATTCTAGTCTTTTGCTGCCCAGCGGCTGTGCAGGCCAGATAACCGTGCGCGTCGACATGTTGCGAAGCAGTGTGTACATGAGCGCACCAGTTGCGGGGAGGTGTGCGAGAGCGCGGGCGCATGCGCGCAGGTCGGCGCCAAGAAGGGCGACCGCATCTGGATGCTGGGCTTCGGCACCGGCTTCAAGTGCAACAGCGCGGTGTTCAAGGCGGTGCGCGATGTCAAGACCGACCACGAGGCGTGGCAGTGAGCCCGCCGCGCGCGCGCGCCCTGGCCTTGCGCGCCGCGCGCCAACAAGGCCAGGGCGCCCTGTCCGTGCGGCTCCCACGGGGCTGCGCTCTGTACTGGGTGGGCAGACTAGGGTGCGCCGGGGCTCTGACTGTCCTGGGTGGGGGGCCTCGCGGCGGCAAGCGCGCCGCCGCCCACCCAGCGCGCATGCGCACTATAGGCGCGTGTGGGAGCACACGTGTGCCGGGCGCTGTGCCCCCGCACAGTGCGCTCGTCCAGGGCAGGAGCAGGCGCGCGCAGCGCGTTTGCGCGGCCGCTTGCGCTGGCGCGCACGCGCGGCGTCGCCTGCTGGGGTCTGCCGGCGCCACCCCTCCCGGCGTGTGGCCGTGCCTGGGTTGGATCGTGCGTGTAGGATGTTTAGCTTGTTAAGGGGTGGCAGTGCGACAGCGCGGGCGCCACACGCTCCCGTGCGCAGAGGGGGCCGCAGCGGGCGGCGGGGCCCACGCGCCCCGGCGGGGTCGGGCTGCCCGGCAGCGGGCGTGATGAGTCTGCTCTGGCGGTTGGGGGCCTCGCGCTGGTCGTTTGGCAGGTGTCGTGTGCTCGAGCTCTTTGCAGTTGAGGTGCGCGTTACAGTCGGCGGGGCCCAACCCCAACCCTGAGCCGTCCGCACTGTGGTCTGGAACCTGTCGGTGCTGCGTTCACACTCCGCCCGCCGTGTACATCTGGAACCACCGTATCGCCGCACACTGGGCAGCGTGTGCCCGCACATCACAACCGCCGTATGCCACACAGGGCCGCGCGCACCGTCGTGGGCCTCGCAGGATGTGCACTGGAACAGTTCTGCATTGCTTGCCATCTCTGTGCGGGGTGTGTGCTTGTTTTTTCGCGTACCTGCCGGCGGGCGCCGGTGGTTCAGACAGGTTCAGGTGCCATGGGTGCATGCCATGTGCCAGTGTCCGTGCTGCAAAGCCAGTATTCTGTGGTGAGCCCGATTATGATGGATTTAAAAAGTAAGAGCAGTTCACAAAAAGTATGTAAGGAAGCTGCTGCAATGTGCAAATGTGCATTCACACCAATCCTGCAGATCTCTTGGATGGGCACCAGCAAAGTGGTGTGGCAAAAGAAAGTGAATACATTGCTGGGATGTTGATAGGCTGTGCCAGTCTGTGCAGGTCTGTGCTACACTCCTCCCTTGAGCATGCTTGCGTCCTGCACATGGTGCGGCACACTCACTGTTACCTCACTGTTACACACACATGCCGCTGTCTGGACATGTGCGTGCGCCGAGTGCAAGCCTGCTGGGGAGATGCCCGCCGCTGGGCACACGCAAGCTTATGCGCCGCGGTGCATTCATGCGCATGTGAGCTTGGAAAGCAGCTGGCTAGCATACACACACCTAGGCTAGATACACTGTGATGCATCCGCACATTTGCATGCCCCTGCAACTCTCCTGGCATCTGCCCGAGGCGAGCAAGCAACACTCGGCAGGCACGCACTGACGCAAGTATCATCTGCCCAGCCGGGTCGCCCCAATACCATTCAGTGATAAATTCAGAGACAGTGTTCCAGTATGTTCAAGCTGCACCGCGAAACAAAGGTGCAGATGTTCAGGCGGCGGCCCCGCGTTGCCAGAGCTGCACGCCGGCGTGCAGACGCTCACACATGCGCCTGCTTGCCGCTGCGCTCAGCGCCAGCCAGGCTCGCGGCCGCTGGCCGCTTGCCCGCCTTGGCAGTCGCGAAGGGCGTGCCGCATGTGGTGCACTCCGGCAGCGCCTGCCGCCCATGGCCACACCAGCTGCTCTCCCACTTTAAGCCAGCGCCCGAGCCAGTGTGCGTGCGGCCCTTCCGCACTACTGGGAATCTGAGTCAGGTAGCGACCGCGCATGGTATCATATGGCGGGCACCAGGCAGTCCCGCTGCCGGCCCCACCGGGCCGCTGGTAGCCGCGCATGACAAAGCAGCGGTTCCAAGGTGCACAGGTATCCTGGCCCCAGGGCCGCGCTTCGCAGGGGGGGCGCAGCCGCGGCCACAGGGCTGGAGCGCAGAGCGGCAGGCGAGAGTGCAGCGCAGAGCGGCAGGCGAGAGTGCAGCGCGGAGCGGCAGGCGAGAGTGCAGCGCGGAGCGGCAGGCGAGAGTGCAGCGCGGAGCGGCAGGCGAGAGTGGAGCGCGGAGCACAGCGCGCGGGGGCGGAGCGCAGAGCGGCGCGCGGGGCGGAGCGCGGAGGCCGCCGCGCCTGGCAGAAGATGGACAGGCAGACGGAGCAGACGTAGCCGAGGTCGATCGCGCGCTGCGCGCGGGGCGGCGAGCGGGCTCAGCACTTGCCCATCTCGCGGGCGGCACAGGACCGGCGCAGCAGGGCGGCGAGCCCTGCTGACAGAGCTGCCACGGCTGCAAGCAGGACCGGCCGCTGCGGCGGGGGAGGCGAGAAGACTTCCACATAGGAGAGCCCAGGCCGCCGCGCCTTGACCAGGGCCTAGGGATTTCACCAATTGCGCCCGGCAGGGCCTGCCGAGCAGGGTCCGCGAGCCTGGTGAAGCGCCGGCGCACAGGGTTGCAAAGCAAAGCCCTGGCACAAGCACACATGCCCTCGAGCCAGCCTGTGAGAGGTTCTCCCGGGCCCCACCTTGTGGCAGAAGCAGGAGGCGCGGAAGTCGACCGCGCTCGCGCGCGGCAGGTCCAGGAAGCCGCGCGAGTAGGTGTCGCAGCAGAACACCGTCTGCGCGCGCGCACAGTAAACCCCCGTCGGCGCAGGCCCCGGCCTCGCGCGTCGCGCACGCTCGCAGCGCTTCACGCCCGGGCCGGGCCAAGGCGCCCCGACCACAACAGCCTACAGGCTGGTGGCCGAGGAGCATGCCCGTCGCGCTGGGCAGCAGGGCAGTGCCAGACACGGCTGTGCTGGGTGCTGCAGGCGCGGCGCCCCGCCGGGCGCGGCGCGGCGCACCAGCAGCGTCTGCAGCAGGCCGCCGGGGCGCGGCGGCCGCAGGTACAGGCCGCCGGTCAGGTGCGCGGCCTGCTGCAGGAAGGCCGAGTCCGCGCCGCCCACCACGCACGCGTCGACAACCACGTCGCTGCGCTGCGCGCGCGGGCCCGCGGGGGCGCCGTCACGGCAGGGAACGCTTGGACAACAGGCCATGCATACCGCTGGCGTGACGGCATCGAGCAAGCGCGGCTGCTGCGCTGCATGCGCCGGCCCAAAGGCATCGCCGCCTTTCACACACATAGCAGTGAGGTGCTCGGCGCAGGTGTGGTGCCTGCAGGCTCGCCGCCCAAGGCACCAGAACAGGCTGACCAGGGGGCAGCTCACGCCAGGCAGCTCGGACAGAGACGCAGGATGCATGGCACGATCTGAAGGCCTGCTGAGCGCACACCGCCGTGCTTGTGGCGGTGAAGGCAACAGAAACAGGCAGTGTGACACAGCAGTCTGCGGCGCCACAGGAGACGCGGAGGCGCCGCGCGGCGGCCCCTAGGCCGCATGTCGTGCGGTACCCCCTTCCCCTACCGCACGGGCTGCAGTACGGTTAGAGCCCCCCTACCCCTACCCTCTAACAATGCCCTACCCCCAGCAGGCGCACCAGCGCGGAGAAGATGGCGTTCATGACCGCGATGTATTGCGATGTCACATCGGGGCAGCCGGCCAGCACCAGCACGCGCGGCTTGGGCGCCTGGCGCAGCGCGGCCGCGCCGGCGCCTGCCGCAGCGCCGGGCGGCGGCCGCTGCACCTTGTGGATGAAGCACAGCGCGCGCGACAGCGCGCCCGCCAGCGCGCCCGGCCCGCGCTCGGCGCCGCCGCCTGCGCTGGCGCGGCGGGTTTGCGCCGCAGCCTGGCTGGCAGGGGGAGGTGGCGGGCGGCCGCGCCCTCTGCGCCGCAGCACCCGACGGCGCCCGCTGCACCATAGAGTATCACACGCAAGCCGACAGCAGAGCCGCCACTATGCCCTGGGCCCTCTCAACGCGGACGCCCGCCACACGAGCTCTGCCACATGCACACAGCCCAAACTCTACCTACATGCAAGAGCCCGCTTTGGTGTGGTGCGACAGCCCAACAACCTGCCTCGGACAGGCACGCTCACGCCCAGCCAAGGTCGGCCAGCAGCGCGCCCGGGGGCGCGCCGGCGCGCCGCTCGTCGTCGGCCACGAGCAGGCGCAGGCGCTGCAGCACGCTCTGCGCTGGCGAGCTGCTCGCGCCGGGCGCCTGGCGCCGCCGCGCCTCGCCCAGCAGCGACGGCGACAGGTACAGCAGGTGGCTGCGGTGCGTGCAGCGCGGTTGCAAGCTGCCGGCACAGCTGGCTACAACACAGTGCGCTTGGTCGAGGGCGCCCGGCGCGCGCCTGTCGCTGCTGTGCATCGCGAATACGGCCAGCCGGTTGCCGTCGTTCAGCAGCAGGAACGAGTTCAGGAACACGAGCACCTGCTCCCATGCGGCATTAAGTGTATGTTGGTGCTCTGTACGAGCAAGATGCGTGCACAGCCGACTGAACCGCTGCGTGTAGCATGTAACTTGTACGGGGCCAATGCCTGCTGCACAAAGTCCTCTGGGGCCAGCGCGGTGAAGTCGGCCGCGCTGGCGCCCTCGCTGGCGGCGCGCAGCCTGTCCCAGAACTCGCCGCGCGTCTCCAGCAGCACCACCAGCAGGCTGCTGTCGCCTGCCGGACGTTTGTTCTGCCATCAGCGCCTCAGCAGTGCACCCACTCCCCGTTTCGTCTGTGCAGCAAGCTCTTGTGAGCGGTAGGTAGAAAGCAGAGATGCGCAGGCTGGCGCATTGGCAGCTTCTGACTCTGGAACTGGGGACTGCGCCAGGTTCACCGTCTTCCATGGCGCGTAAAGCAAGTCAGGCGGCGCTGTCCAGCCTGACCAGACAGGGCAAAGCACTTTTGCGCAAAGACAGTGATGCTTCGCCCACGGCCGTGACAGGCTCCTTATTTACACAAAGCCTCACAAGTTCGGACACACAGAAGACTTGGTACAACGAAAACAAGCAGCGATGCTCAAAAGGCAGTGACCACTGCTGCACAATGCAACTGATGTTTGCCAATGCGAGTGCCAAACAAATACAAGGGGTCAAATATTCTGCACCACACTACATGTGACCACCCCGCAGACGTGCAGGCAGTCACCAGGGCACGGGCAGCGGCGGCCGCACGAAGACCTCGATGCCGGCGGGCGCCCAGACGCGCAGCCTCACCTCCCCGCGCGCGCCCGGCACGTGCACCGCCACCCAGCCCGGCAGCCCCGACACGCACACGTCCGCCACGCCCTCACCGCGCGCGCCTGCGTCCAGCGCCACCTGCGCGCCGCCCACGTTGCGTCAGCCCAACCCCAACCCTGCGTCAGCGACTCCTTCTCCGCGTTCGGCGCAACCTACCCGCCCGGCCCCGCCGCAGCATGTGACAGGCTACGCGGCAGCTGGCAGGCTGAGCGGGCGGGCCGCCTGGCAGCGCCTGTGCCGCCGGAGGCGCTGCGGGCTGGCCAGGCGCCTGCGGGGCTGGGCCAGCTAGAAAATTATAGTTGCTATGCAGCGCCCCCAGTTTACCCTCGCCCCGGCTCAGCACATGTGGCACCTCCTCAACATCACATGTGCCAACCCTCATCTTCTCTACACTGAGAATGCCGAAAACAAGCCTATACCTGCTTGTACCACACTGACGCCGCACACCTGCAGAGGCGGCCCTTGGCAAGTCCACCCCTGCAGGCAGCAACCAAGGCCGGGCAGACATGGATGCCACGTTCACACCGAACACATGACGCCAGCGCTTATCTGCCATGCGGGGCGGCGCGCCTCGCGCGCCACACGCAGGCCGCCCCAGGACGCGGCGGCGGTGGCGCCGAACAGCGGCGCGCCAGCGCCGTCCTGCGCGGCCGGAGCGTCGTCGCGCGCGTCGCGCAGCGGCGATGCGATCACGCGCATCACCTGCGCGTCCCGCCCGCCCTCAGCCGCGCCACCGCTCCGGTTTGTGCGGTGACTTTGATGCAGCACTGGGCCACTCCAGGCGGCGCGCCAGCAGCATCCAGCGCGGAAGGAGCGCCCATGCGCGCGGCGCTGCCTCCAGCACAGTGTCGGCCTGCTCTGCCAAGCGCAAACTCCTGGCTATCCAGCAGCGTCCTGTGTAAGGACAGAGCAAGCACTGGCGCGGTCACCGCGCACGTCCTGATGTGCGACACGCCCGCCACCGGCCACCTGGCTGGCACAACAGACGGCCAGGCAGGGCAGCCCATCCTTACCTGGAGGCCACCAGACAGCTAGACACGGCCTCACACTGTTGACCACACATATGGCCACAGCGCAGCTCAGCTGAATTTCACCTTGAGGATTGCCGCGGAACAGCAGGACAGCGAGTACACAGCACGCAAGCGGCAGAGCAGGAGATGAATGCGGGCAGAGAGCAGAGCATGTTGCTCTGGCACGCTGCGAGGAATGCGGCCAGGGCCCCCAGCTGCAGGCACCTCCGAGCCGTAAAACACGAGCTCGGTGGTCGGCGGCGCGGCCAGCACGTCCACGCGCGCCAGGCCGCCCCACAGGTACGTGCCCGCCGCCGGCCTGGCAGCCCAGGCACACCCTCTGTCAGGCTGCGCCCAGGACGGTGCGCCATGCCCTGCATGCCACTAGCGTCCGACGCTCACTTGACGCCATCAAATTGCGCACCAGCGCTGCATAATGCAGCTTAGCGGCCAACCGCCAGCTGTAGAGCTTTTGGTCGCAGTAGTGGCAGCTTGCAGCACTGGCAGCGCTATCAGACAGCTTGCCCGAACGCGCTGCCCGCGCAGGCCCGGAGCCGCGTGCCTGCGCACCCAGGGCCGACCGCCTGCCAGCCAGCACCAGTGCGTATGCGGAGCGCCAACCGCCGTGCCCACGCACGCGCACCCCATGGCCGCCCGGCAAGCGCGGCGCCTGAAGCGGGCCTGGACATGTGGGCCCGGCAGGCGCACCGCGCTGCGCCCGCGGCGGCGCCGCCGGCGGCCAGCTGCGCGGGCGGCGGCGACCGGAAGGCATGCAGCGGGCCGCGCGGGTGCAGCGCGCGCGCCAGCTCCGGGCCCAGCAGGTGCGGCAGCCGGTGCGCCAGGTGCACGCCCGGCGTGTCTGCACGGGCCGCGCGCGGCGTGTGTCACGCCTCGCTCGTTTGTGTGGATGTTGATAACATGTTCTAGGGCGGCTGGCATCCTTACGCATGACAGAGCACACGCTGCCGCTCCATAACATGACCTGATGCCTTGCCACACCTGTGCTGTGACCAGTCAACCGCTGTCACCAACCGTTTGTTCGCACTTCACATGCTTGTTACCATGAATTTGATACAATGCCTGCCTGCCGCCTCAGGCACACGTTAAGCCGCCCACTGTCACTGGGCTCCGCGCTCGGCAGGCATGCCCCCGCATGCGGCCGGGGCCGGGGCGGCACCGTACAGGACGCCGCCGGCGGCAAACGCGCGCAGCGGGATGGGCGCGAGCGTGGTGCCGGGCACCGCCGACTCCACCGGCAGCCGGCGCGCGGCGGCCAGCGCCGCCGGGTCAAACTGCGGCGAGGTCGCCGTGCGCATCTCGCGCATCAGGGCCCTGCGCGCAGGGCGTTCGCCACTTCTCATCAAACACTTGTCCTGGCATGCGAACTTGCACTATAAAGAAGAATGCAGCTTAGGCTGGAACATTTGCACACTGCTCACTGCAAACACATCCGTTCTGTCAGGGCCAGCACGGGCAGTCACGTACACCCAACCTGCAGCACCCTGCACAGGCTCCATGCGAGCAGCCGCCTCGAGCGCATCCAAGCCGGGCGGGGAAGTGCAGCAGAGCCCAACCAAGCTCGCCCAACCCTCCTCCGTCAAGGCTGTGCACGCTGCGCAGAGGCGGGCGCGCCTGACGAAGGCGGACTTGCCCACGTTGGCGGCGCCCAGCACGTACACGTCACGGCCGCGGCGCTCCTTGCGCAGCGTCGCCACGGCCTCCGCCACGCCCTGAGCCGCCACAGGAGCGTGGCGCTGTCACAGGCAGGCGGCGTGCTTCGGTTCCCGCGCGCGGGCGCGCGCCTGCAGCGCAGCCGGGCCCGCGGCCTCGCGCGAGGCGCGGGCCTGCAGACACCAAAGCAGTCTGCAATCGGCACGCAACTGCTGCGTGAATGCGCTCGGTCTCAATCCCTGGCAGGCGGACTGCCTGCTGCGATAGTCACATGCGTGACACAAATCCAGCCTCAAACGCAGGACGCGGCTGGCCAGGCTCCTGTCCGCGTCTGTCGCCCATGGGCCGCTTCTGTCGCCCATGGGCCGCTTCTGTTGCCCACGGGCAAGCGGGCGGCCCAGCGAACGAGCGGCCCCGGGGCCGGGCGCGCCTCGCCGGTGCGGCTGCTGACCAGGTGGGCGTGGAATGCGGTCAGGCGCTTGTGCGCGGCCGTCGCCAGCAGCCACTGCGTCACGGCCGCCGCGTCTGCGCCGCGCGGCAGCAGGTCCGCCTGCGCGCCGCGCGCTGACGCCTCGAGTCCCCCGGCGGGCGGCCGCGCAACGTGCGCGCTGCCGGGTCGTACGAGCGCCGACAAACAGGGCGAACATCATCCTTGCTTTTGAGGGGCGGCAAGCGGTGAGGCGGCGCCCAGGGCTGAGTGCGCTCGGATGCGCCCTTTGCGGCGAGCGCTGCCCCGGCGTGCGCGGGGCCTGCGCCGCCCTGCAGCGGCTCACCACTGCAGCGTGCTCCCGGGGGCTGCTCGCCGCAGCGCGGCCCTGCCGCAGCGGCTGGCGCAGCGCCGGGCGATCCTACCCTATACCCTATAGCCCGCGCGCGCCTTGGTGCCCAGCAGCAGCACGGGGTTGCGGCCGACCAGGTCGCGCACGCGGCTCAGGAAGCTGCCGGCGGCGTCGGTCAGGTCCACCAGCAGCACGGCCAGCGCGCGCTGGCCGGCCACCGCCGCGAGCGCGCCGCGCAGCTGCGCCGGCGACGCGAGCGGGCGCGCCGGGTCGGGCGCGCCGCCGCGGCGCCGCTCGTCGGCCACGCCCTCCACCAGCGCGCCGTTGCTCAGCGCCCGGCAGCGGCTGCCGCGCCGCAAGCCCGGTTACCTGCACGCGCGCCTGGCTGCGGGTGCACGAGCATACCGCGCCTCGCTCGACTACAGGCTGCGATCCGCAGTGCAGGCCAAATGCAACAACGCTGCACAGAGGTCCTGCCCACTGAAACACCTGGTGTGCCTGGATTCATACATCTGTCATGCCGCTTCCTGGGCCCAGCCGCGCCTGCACAGCAGCTGGCCCAGCTGGCGGTGCGCGCGCTTGGCCTGCGCCCTGTCGGCCGGCACGTAGCCCGCGGCGGCGGGCAGCTCGGCCTGCACGGCAGCGCCGCAGCCATAGCAGGTGTCCGCGGCCTGCGGCCCCCGCTGAGTGGGGCGGCCGCGGCCGCTTCGCTCCGAGGCTGTCCGCTGCGGGGCGCCCGTCTGGCGCTCGCTGCGGTCACCGGCCTGGCTCCCTGCGATGGGCGTGGCTCCGCGCGTGTGCTCGCCAGCGGACGGCGCGCTCTCGAGCCGGGCGGCGCGCGCGGCGTGGCGCAGCGGTCCTGGCCTCCGGCAAGTGGTCGCGCGCGACTGAGCCACATCAGGCACCAGCGCTCGAGCGGGGAGCCGCATGCCTGTGGGCGCAGTCACGTGCAGCACGCTGCTAACTGCTTGGCTGGTCAAGCAAAGGCTTGAACTCTGGCGGTCTTCTTTGCTTCAAAGCGGCGGGAGTCCTCATTATTGACATTTAGGGGGACCTGCATTTCAAGGTGCTGCAGCCAGTATACAGCGAAGCATGTGCCTCATATCGAATTTTAGTTACATGATCACGATGCCCGCTCCATGGGGCAAGCTGTAGGCAATCAAGCAGATACAAACACTTCACACACAGCAGGCCCACAAAAGCAGGTATTGCAGGGCCACGCACTCCCCAAGGACAGCACTGCTCTTGCGCGCCGTGGCATGATGGCTCAACAGAGCATGGGCTAACACCAGCTGCAGACAGGCCCTAACCACCTTGGCTGGCCTTTCAACGAAATGAAGCCACCCGCAGGCCCGCGCGCCGCAGCGGCTCAGGGCGCCGGCTGCGCGCGCGCGCGCACGGCCGCCTGCACGGCCGCGCGGTCGGCCGCGAACGCGCCCGGCGCCACGGGCGGCGTGACCACCAGCCGGCCCGGCGCGGCGTCGACCTTGACCGGGTCGGGCTGCAGCACCGGCCCGACGCCAGCCTCCGCTGGGAGCACGTCCCAGGTCGGGGTGACGCTGATGAGCGCCGGGTTGAAAGCCAGGTGCGCAGCCATGCCGGCGCCGGCGCTCGGGCCGACGCTTATGAGCTTGGGCCTGCGCGCGGCACACGGCGGGTCGCGCTGCGGCGCTCGGACAGGCTGCGGAATGGTGCGGCAGGGCAGGTGCGGCAGCGCGGCGCGTCGCTCAGCGGCGCAGGCGCGCGCGCGGCAGGTCAGCCAGGCCTGGCGCCGCGGCGGGTCGGCGCGCGGGCGGCGGCGCACCCGATGGAGATCAGCGTCGGGCTCACGGACGCGCCGGTCGCGCCCACCGACACGCCCGTGGGCGCGATGTTGATCAGCGTGGGCGCCACCACCGCGCCTGCCGCCGGGCGCCAGGCGCGTGAGCGGGCGAGCTGGCGCGCGAGCAGGCGGAGCGCGCGCAGCGCAGCGCGGCGCGGCGCGCGCTCGGCGCCCCGGAGGCGCACGGGCTGCGCACCCGCTGTCCCGAGCCGGACCAGGCACGGCTGCACGTCGATGCCGGTCGCGCCGACGCCGGCGAGGTGCTTGTGGTAGGTCACGCTGGTGCCCTTCACCTTGACCCACTCGGGGTCGTGGAAGGTGATGAGCGAGCCCAGCGCCGGGCTCAGCTTGGTAACTGCCTGCGCGCCGCGCGCGCGCGTCAGCCCCGGCGCGCGGCCGCCGGCGCCGAGCGGCCGCAGCCCGGCCGCGCGGGCAGGCGCCGCAGGGCGGGCGGGCGCGCGCCTCCTTGACCGCCGCGCCAAAGCCCTCCAGGAAGGCCTGCACGGGCCGCCAGGCCGCCGGGGGCTGCTCCGCGGCCTGCACGGCGGCGGCGGCCACCGCGGCGAGCTGGTCCAGTTCCTCAAAGCCCTGCGCCCGGGCGGGGCGCGCGCCTGAGCGGCCTGCGGCCTGGGCCTGCCCAGGCCGCCGGTGGCAGACGCGCGCACCTCCGCGCTCGCGTGGCCGTGCAGTGCGCGCAGGAAGGCGAGCGTGTCCGCGGGCTTGTCGAACAGGATCAGGTCCGGGACGCCGTCCTCGGACGCGGGCGCGGGCGCGGGCGCGGGGGGCGGCGACGCGCGCGGCGCAGCGGGCGCGCCCTGGACCAGGTCCGGCGGGCGCAGCGCGCGCTGCCACGCCGCCCAGCGGGCCGCGGGCGCGGGCGCGGCGGGCTCGCCGCGCAGGGCGCGGCGCGGCGCGCCGGCGCCGCTCGCGGCCGACGGCGCAGACAGCAGCACGACGGCGGCCACGAGGACCAGCGCCAGCGAGCGCCTGTCGGGCGCGGCCACCCTCGCGTGTGAGTGTGGGAGGTTTGCCGCGGCGATGCCGGAGGGGCCTTGATCAGCCGAGCAGCTCCCGCCTCCTGAGCTCAAGGATTGAGAGGCAGCGCAAGGCGGGCGCCAAGGATAGCTCCAGGGAGCTCCAGGCTGCCAGGGGACGCAAGGCCAGAGGCGAGGCAACCTGTGCGAGGATCGGCCTCGTGTGCCATGCGGGTGGCCGCGAGTGCGCTGCCGAGCTGGCCGGGCTGCAGCAGGGCCGAGCGTGCTTCGCCAATGTCAGCAAGAGGGCGGGGCAGGGAGCGGCCCGGACGCACCGCATCGTGGCTCGATGATCGGCCGGTCGGCGTAGGAGCTTGGTCGGTGCAGCGGGCTGGCTCCGCACAGGGAGGGCTCACGGCACGGCACGGATAGCAGTCGCGGGAAAAGGAGGCCAGGAGAGGCGGTGCTGAGCGGTGCAGTTGTTTGTACTAAAGCAGCCTGCAGTTTTCGTACCAAAAAACCTGGGAATCCCGACAAGGCCCTGGCACGTGCTGCGGCAGGCCCTGTTTGACGAGATGTCGGAAGAGTGTGGAGCCATCGTCCTCAGCACCAGGCTGCGCCGATAAGTCTACCACCGCGCCAAGCTCACGGAACGGCCTGCTGCACCACGTCCTCGCTGCTGACGGACGCACCAGCCGTGCGCCAGGCTCGTCTGGCCGCCATCGAGCGCCTGCTACGCCTCCTCGGCAGCATGTCTGCGGCCCGGTGCGGCAGCCACGCCTGCCTGACCGTGCGGGGCTGCTGGTTCGGTTGAATGAGGTCCTACAGTGCTGCCCGGCCATCCAGGCCCCTTCGTGCACGGGGCCGGCGCCGACGGGCCCAGCGGCGCCGCCGCGCAGGTTTGTCGCCCTGGCGGCGTTGCTGGCGCTCTGCGCGCCCTGCTGCACCCCGGCCAGCCTGCCGCGGTGGGCGGCGCCCAGCATCACCGTGCCTGGCAACATCGCAGACCGCTACAAGCTGCAGCTGCTCGCGCTGCGTCACCTGACCAAGCAGCTCGAGGTGCGCGCGCCCCGCCGTGCTGCTGGGAAGGGATGCTGGGCGCGCGCCCGTCCCCGCGGCCGGCCCCGCGCGGCCGCGCGCCGGGTCTGCCTGCACGCGCGCGACCGCTCCGCGCCCGCCAGGCTTTGCTCGACCTGAGCGCGGCGCGCGGCGCGCGCGCAGGGCCGCCCCATCCACGCGCAGCTGAGCGCGTGGACCGACGTCTACGCCGCCCGCCTGCACGAGAAGCTGCAGCCGGGCGGGCTGGAGCCGGTCCTGGAGGCGCTGGCGGGCGCGGTCCGGGCAGACCCGCTCGGCGACATCCTGGGGCCGCTGTTCGCACAGCTGCCGGCGGTGCCCGACCCGCTGCTGCTCGGGGCGCGCGACATCGACGGCGGCAAGTACGGCGAGGGCCCGCACGGGCAGGCGGGCGGCGTGGACGTGAGCGCCACGGTCGCGCGCTTTGGGCCCTGCGTGTTCGAGGGCGGCTCGGAGGGCGCGGGCGCGTACGCCCACGGCGTGCGCGTCGCGCCCACCGGCCTGGCGCTGGGCGCGACCGGCGCCAAGGTCGCGCCGACTCTGATCGACGTCTCTCCCGGGCTCATCGACATCAGCGCGACGGGCGCGGACGTGTCGCCCGCTGAGATCAGCGTCGCGCCCGCGCTGATGCGCATCGCGCCGGGCTTCGTGTCGGCGCGGCCCGGCACGGTGCAGGACATGCTGGCCGGCGTGGGGAAGGGTATTGCGCGCGCTGTCGGCCTCTCGGGCGCCGCCGCGCCGCCGCCGTCGTGAGCGGGCGCCGGGGCTGCCTGCGGCCGGGACGCCAGTGAGCTGCGCGGGGCGGGGCCGGGGAGCGCGTCGCCCGTCGCCGCGGCCCTAGATGTATACCCTATACCGCGGCCGTGAGCGCGCCGGGGCGATGGTGCCCTGCTGGGTTGGCAGGGCCGCGTTGGCGTGCAAGTCAGGCCGCGCGTGCGCCCAGGAGCGCTGTCCAAAACCTGGCCACGGCCAGAGGGCGCCTGTCGTGTCCTGCGTGGCGCGTGCGAGGAAAGGTGGAGGTGCTTTGGTGCAGTGGTAGCCTCAGCGCCGCGTGTGGCGGGGGCTCGTGTAAGAAGAAGTACAGGCTGCTCCGCTCTGAAAGGAAGCACACGCGCGCACGCGCGCGCCACTCCTCTTGCAGCGACATCAGGCAGGCGAGGCGCGCATCACGCCGCCGTCCTGACCAGCGCGCGCCGAAAAAAGAGCCCATCCTCGCGGCCCAACCTGGCCCTGATCCACGCAAGCGGGGCAGCCGACCGGGCCGCACAGCCGCGCTCAGCAGCACCGGGCCAGGCGTGCCAGCGGCGCCGGGCAGCAGGGCGCAGACGGCGGGGCCGGGCCGTCGCGCTCCGCGGCTCTGGCGGCGAGCGGACCGGCTGCGCGCCTGGGCGCGCGCCTGGTCGCTGTCTGCCCGGGCAGACGTCCGCAGGGCAGGCCGGCTCTGCTGGCGCAGGCGGCCTGTACTCCTGAGCCCCAGGTAGGGGGTCCTGGGCGCTGTCCTGGGAGGGCGGGCGCCAGCGAGGACCCAAGGGGATGCGAGGGCGCCGGGCGCGCCGCGCGGCATCCTGTCCACAGCCTGCTGCTGCAGGCGGCCTGCCGGCGGCCGTGTGCGAGGCCTCGCTGCAGGACAGCGGGGGCGGGGGCCTGACAGAGCGAGCAGGCGCGCGCCGGCCGCATCAGCCGCGCTGCGCTGTCCGCCCGGGCAAGTGTCCGCAGGGCAGGGCGGCTCTGCTGGCGCAGGCGGCCTGACCTCCCAGGCCCCAGGTTGAGCGGTCCTGGGCGCACTCCTGGGAGGGCGGGCGCCAGCGAGCACCCTTGGATGCGGGCGCGCCGAGCGCGCCTCCCGGCTGTTGGAAGCCTGTGCGTCCTGCTCGATCAGGCAGCGGCCGGCGCGGCCAACGGCCAAGCTGCGCCGGCCAGGAGCGGAGTGGCTGAACGCCCGCCATTGCGCAGCCGGCTGGTGAGCCCACGCCTGGCGCCTGCGGAGGCAGAGCGCGCGGCGGACTGGCAGCCTCGCCCGCGTCACAGCGGCTCGTCTGCTTTCCACAAACAAGGCGAAGACAGCGGGGGTGCGCTTGCCCAGCACAGGGAGGCTCGCGCGCAGACCGCAGCCACCAGGCCTCAGGCTCGCTTCCGTCGGCTGATGCGAGGGCAGCCGCCCGGCGGCTGGAGCCCCAGCGCCGCTCAGAGCGGGCGCTCGCGGTGTCATCAAGCAGCGCGCACTGCGGCATGGGCCAGCCCGTCTCTCGCCTTTCGGCAGACGTGTGACACGCGCTTCGCGCGATACCAGAAACCACCGCGCCCCCGCGGTTGCCGCCCGCTGCGCGCCGTGAGGGCTCGAGAGACTGAACTCTGGCAGCTCACGATCTCCCGACACAGCAAGCACTCCGTAGCAGCGCACCCACACTGGCAAGGCCAGCCGCCGCTGCGCTCGGGAGCGGGCTGCTGGCAACGCCCCTCAGCGCGCCTGGTCCTTCCCAGCAGCCAGGCTGCCTTGCGTTCTCAGCCGCTGCTGTGTTCAACAGGCTGCGCGCGACGTATGAGCGTGGCCAGAGCAAGGACTGCCGCACAGCCTGACAGACGCAGAAGCGTAGACAGCGCGCGCGTGCGCACTGGCTCCTCTGCACTGCATGCGCGCAGGGCCTGAAGCGGGCCCTTGAGTCAGCAAATAGCAGACTGCTCGCCCGGCCTGACCGCGTGTTTTGCTCCAGCCGTTGGGGCTAGCAGCGCCCCAGTTTGCTGACGAGCCTGCTGCTCACTGGTGGCAGCCTGGCCTCGCGTGTTTGCCAAGCCTATGGCGTGCGTGAGACATCACGCCTCAAGACTAAGCTTAGCATGCAGTTTTATCGTTGAGTTTGCGCGTTCTTGCAGAGGGAGATCGGCGCGCGCCGCAGTATGAGACTGACTTACACACACAAAGCACACATGACCACCAAGGCCTGACTATACTATACAGTTGCGCTCAGGAGGAGTGGTGTATGGCAAGTAGGGAAGGCGTGTATGGGCTTCGGGATGATGCGCCCTTTGCGGCTACAATCCTCGCAAAGAATTAGACAGAGTCGTCCGGCGGCAGCTTGGTGGCAATCTCAGCGACAAGCGCTGTGTAGCGGGGCAGTGCCTCCAGGGCCTCTTGCTCCCCCATCAGCTTCAGTTTGATGCGCTGCTGAAGAGCGTCCACGAACATAACAAAGGTATCATGGAGCGGGGACCCCTGCATGCACGCACCTCTCAGGTTCCCTGATCAGTCTCCAGGCGTTTGCAGGGCGAAGGTCGGTGTCCAGGCAATGACCTTGCAGGCAGTGCAGGGGCAGCAAGTGCGCGCAGAAACTACTGCAGGGACCGGCTCGCTTGATACGCAAAACACCCGTGCCAACGATGCGCCGCACCATGAGGAGCTGCTCAATGGAGCGCACAGCGCACATCTGCAGCAGGTCGCCCTCCACTGCAATGAATTTCTCAACCGCTGTGTAGCGGGGCAGTGCCTCCAGGGCCTCTTGCTCCTCCATCTGCTTGAGTTTGATGCCCTGCTCAAGGACGTCCACGAGCATAACAAAGTCATCATGGAGCGGGTGGTCCTGCGTGCGCGCACCAACCAGGTTCCCTGATCAGTCTCCAGGCGTACGCAGGGCAAACGCCGGTGTCCAGGCAGTGACCTTGCAGGCAGTGCGGGGGCAGCAATTGCGCGCAGGAACTCCTGCAGGGACCGGCACGCGTGCCCCGCAAAACACCCGTGCCAACGACGCGCCGCACCAGGAGCTGCTGCTCAATGAAGTGCACGACGCACATACGCAGCTGGTCGCGCTGCGCTGCGGTGAGTTTCTCAATCGCCGCTACAGTGTCAAGCGGCAGCTGAGCGCGAGCAAACGGTGGTGCACACAGCGCCAGCAGGGCCACCAGCGCAACCGCCCTGGCCCGCGGCAGACACTGGGCTCCTCAGCGCCGGGCCATGGACCAGCGGAAGGGTGCCTGGCCAGCGCGGCCCGTTGGGCCGCCGTATGTGCTCCGGACCACACGATGCCACCCGTGCCACCCACCCGTGCGTCCAAGTTCCCGGGCCGGACGCTGCGCAAGCAACCCTCCGGCATCACAACATCCGGCGGGGCATGGCTGCCGCACCGTGCAGAAGACATGGTAGTCGCCGTAGCTTGCCGCACGTAGTAAACGGAGCCCGGCAGGCACGCAGACGGTGTGGGAGCCGCAACAGCTCAGCTGTTTCAAAGCGTTTGGAAGGGGCACTCAGGACCCTGACGGTTTATGAGAAAGGGCCTGCCATCGCAGGGCTGCTATCTTGGATAGCTCACTTGGCTGGCTCACTTATTGTCAAAGAACAAGCAATGTGGCGCCTACATGCGCTGCAACACTCATCTTCTTGCCGGCAACATGCAATTGCTGCGGTCTTGCGCAAGGACTGGTGAACAACATGGCTGGTTTGCCCTGCGCCGACGCGCGCCGTCCTTGCCACGCCATACCCTGTGCCTCAACCCAACAGCAAAGCCATCACAGCACAGTGTGCTGAGCACACCTTGCTGCTTTGTTGTACAAAGGCAGAGAACGCCAGAGACGAGTTTGAAGTGACTCCTCTCTGCCAAGTGAAGGCAGAGAGTGGCGTCCACGGTGCTGCGCGCAAGCGCGTGCGTGAGCACATGCATGCCCGCTACAGCGCTCTGTGTCTGATATTTGCTCGTTACTAGGCACCTGCATGCTCCAAATACCGCGCCGAGGCGCGTGTACCCTTTCCGCCTGCTGGAAAGCTTGTACTATGCTAGTAAGCATTTGGGCACTCTGTTCGCCCAGAACAGCGGGCTGCGCTTCTGCGGCGGTCCGGCTCAGGGCGGCAGCGCAGCAGCCGGCCACACCCTATAACACGAAGTTCTACCCTGCTCTACCCTATGTACCCCATCGAGACTCTCTGCCAAGTACAAAGCTGGCCTTGGATAAGGGCTGCAGCGGGGCAGGCGGCAGTGGAACATGCAAGCACCAGCGCAGTTTCAATACGATAAGCAACAGCGCAGAGTGCCGAGCTGCAGCTCTTGACCAGAGCGCAGAACTGGCTGAGGGGTGGGAGGCAGGCTCCAATCGTTATCCCCCATCGAAGTTTTGTACTTTCTCGCATTGTGCAATGAAATCTAAAATTCTGCTCGCTCAGCGCCCACGACAGACAGATGGGCAAAGCTTCATGTCTGTTCTAGGACCTGCTCAAATGCGGGGGCTGCCAGGATTAGGTCTGTGGTTTGCGCACCCGGAGGGCATGCAAAGAGGGGGTATGTGGCGCTCAAGCACGGCCAAACGCGCACTTGTATGGTTCATAACGGGGGCGATGTGTAGCCTACCAATGTACCACCGTGACATTCAAGAGCGCCAGGAGCGGGTCTGTCAGGGGTGGGACTCTGTGGCCCTTGGAGACGAGCGGCACGTGCTGCTCGGTTGCAGTGTGCTGTAAAGTGTGAGGGACAGGTATGTGCACCTGTTTGCCTCACTGCGCACAGACGATATTCATGTGGCAGGCAGACCTGCGTGGCGTTGCTACATATGTCAGCGCATGAGACCACATGATTTGATTACAAAACTTCGACTCTTATTAGCCTAGCTGGGGCTGCGTAGTGTAACAAAATTCTATCCCACGGGCTGCAGACATGGTAGCACGCTGCAGCTATAAGCGACCGGTTGCAATAGAGCAATGAGTCGCGCAAAAAGGGCCAAGCGGACCCGGCGCGCCCGCTCACACCAGAGGCAGAGCCTTGTGGGCCCGCTTATCCACGGGTCCGGCGCTGACCGGGCCCGGCGCATAAGGTTGCTCTGGCGGCGCTGCTGGCGCTGTGCGCTCACAGCTGCTCCTTCTCGGCCTGCTGCAGGTCGGTGACCGTGCGCCATGGTGACCACGCCTGGCAGCGCCGCTGCAGGCCCAGCAGCAGCAGCCGGTCGCAGTCAGCCGTGCTGCCGGGAGTGGTCGCGGTCGCACGCGGCCACCGACCTGCAGCAGGCTGACAAGGAGCAGCAGATGCGCGCGCCCACCGGGCAGCCTGTGCATGCTTTGCGGCCGACGGGGCCCTGCAGGAGGCCCCGCGCGCGGCTGCACCATCCTGCGCTGCCAAGAGCGCGCCGCCCTGATCTGCATGCAAGTGGGTGCCAGCTCTTGCGCTGCCTGCGCCTGCCTGGCAGCCCACCCCAGGGATAGCGCAGGGCACCCCGTTGCTGGCTATCGCAGAGCCCTGCATCGCGCTGGCCCGGCTGGGTCAGCAGCAGCAGCAGCGGCCTGGCGTGCTGGAGCCCATGTTTCAGGCGCTGGCGCGCGCGGCCACCACCGACCCGCTCGGCGACACGGTGGAGGCACTGCTGAGCAAGGTCCCGGCCGTGCCGGACCAGCTGCTCCTGGGCGCTCACGATGTCGCGGACGGCTCTGACAGCGAGGGCCCACACGGCCAGCCGGGCGGCATTGACGTCGGCATCACTGCCGCGCGCTTCAACTCCTGCATGCCGGAGGGCGGCGCGGATGTCGCGGGCGCGCGGGCAAAGGCGATGTGTTGATCAAGGCCGGGGACACGCTGGCGCCCATGGGGCCACCGGCGTCACCTTGATCAGGGTCGCCGCGACCTTGGCGCCCCTCGCGCTCAGCATACGCGCACGGCGTGCGCGTGGCGCCCACCGGCCTGGCGCTGGGCATGACGGGAGCCAAGGTCGCGCCCACCTTGAAAGGTGGCGCCGGAGCCGGTGGATGCGAACCCCATCGGCGACAGCGTGTCACCCGCGCTGATCGACATACCGACTTGGCCTCTATGCGCCAGCGACCTCTGCGCCGCTCTCCAGCATGCAGAGGTTGACGCGCGCGGCGGTGAGGCCGACTTCAATGCGGCTCAGTCGGCCATGCAGGCCCTCGCAGTAGCTGCAGGCCCTCGCAACAGCAGCCGTCCGCGAGGTGTCGCGCGCCCATCAGCAGCGGGTCCGGACACGTCCAGCACCTTGCTGAAGACGGCCTTCAGGTCGCCGAGCGGGTCAAGGTGGTGGCCGCACGCGCCAGGGCCTCGAACATAGGCTCCAGCTCGCCTGGCCGCTCCTGGTACTGCAGGCCCGGCCGGGCTAAGTCCATGCACGGCTGCGCCACAGCCAGAAGCGGGTGGCCCTGCGCGTGCCGCGCTCCCGGGGGCGGGCCGCCTGGGCAGGCAGGCGCCTGCGACAGCCTGGGATCAGGGCGCGCACAGAACTAGACGCATGCCGTGCTGCACAGAATTAGATGCATGCTGCGCACCTGCTCGCCCTGGACCCGCGCCGCGCGCGCGCCTGCGCTGGAGGCGCCGGCGGGCCCGGCCAAGGCCGCGGCCTGCTCGGCAACGCCTCAAGGCCCTGGTGAGCAAGCTGGCAGCGTGCCGGACCGGTGCTGATGGGCCTTCGCCAACATCCCGAGCGGCCAGCACGACCAGGGCCCGCACGGTCAGCCGGGCGCCATCGACGTGTCCGCCACCGTCGCACTCTTCGGGCCGTGCCTCTTCGAGGGCGGCGTGGAGGGCGCGAGCGAGTGAGCCAATGGTGTGCACGTTGCGCCCACCGGCCTGGCGTTAGGCGCAATGCGATGGGCGCAGGCCGGTGGGCACGACATGGACGCCGTTCACTTGTGCGCCCACGCCCTCCGCGCCGCCCTCGAAAATGCAGGGCCCGAAGGGTGTGAAGGTGACGTTCACGTCGACGCCGTCCGCCTGGCCGTGCGCGGCCTCACCGTGCTGGCCGCCCGCGATGTCACGCGCGCCTAGCAGCACGGGGCATGGCGGGTACAGCAGCCTGATGACCAGCGCCGCCATGGCGCCGCCTAGGGGTTGCTTATCGCCACGCCCATCAACAGTCAACGTGTCCAGCGCGGGCTCCAGCTATCAAGGGCAAGCAGGTCTGCCGCTGCGCCAACCACGGCATGCACGGAACAGCCCTGCGCACGTGCAATCCCAGGCTGTCTGCTAAGCAGACTAGCAAAGCTGGCCTTGGAGTCTGTTCTTTCGGCATGGTAGGCTGCACAGGAGAACACATAGCACACGAGTGCCTCTGACCGCAAAGCTCGGCAGTGCAAGCAACAGATCGGCCCAAGATTGTCTCTTTCCGCACAAAAGACGCACAGGCTGCACAGTCGCAACCTGTGTTCGAGTTACGACCGCGTGCAAATGTGCTTATGTCAGGGATTATCATCTGACTTGTAAGCACCGTGCATTCCACCGACCGCGCTGCTGAGCAAGTCGCAGGGCTGCACTGTAAGCAAAGTGAACGAGCTGCGGGCTCGATAAGCTGTGTGTCATTTAAGGAATGGCAGTTGACATGAAAGCAGCGGCAGCCCTTGGACCGCGCTGCTGAGCTGGCCAACTGGCGGCAGGGCAACCATTACTTTTCTTGTCATCGAAACTGGCAGAATGAGGCCAGGACGCACCAATTCGTAGTAGTTGCCGGAGGTCAGTCGGCATCGTGCTCTATTCAAGCAGCTTGCTCCTTTCAGCATACACATTTAACACTAGATAGCACAAAGGCACGCAAACACCAACGCAGACGTCTCAGGCGAGTGAGAAGTGGCTGATTATGCTGAGGCTGACTCAGCAGTGAGGACAAGGCTAACCCTATGAGCTGTATAGGCTCGCAGGGCTTAAGATGGCGCTTGATGGGAAAAAGTATCAACATATAGATACGTTTTGCTACAATTGACTCGGTGTAGCCTGGCATGTGTGGTGAGCAGCGCGCTTTGCCCGGCCTGCTCTCAAGAGCAGTTTCTCCGCTCAAGCCTCGAGCATGGAGTCACCCCAGAACGATCATGGGCAGCCATTCACTTGTATACCTTAGCTCAAGCACATTGGTTTGCATATAAAACAGAATACTACTGTCTCTATAGTCTGCTCTTGGCCGCGCACACCCAGAGACCGCAAACTCCCTGCCATCATAAACTAGCCAAGAGCGCTGGGCATGTGAGCAACAGGCCAGACAACGCCGGCCCCCTCGTCTCCAGCAGCATTGAATAAAGCCACCCCCGAGACCTCAGCCCTGCAGCCGCCCGCGCTGGGCGCAGGTTTCGCGCGACTCCAGGCCGCTCCGTCACCCGGCGCGCCTGCCGAACAGGTTGGCGAACAGCTGCGTGGCGAACGCCGGCTCGGCCGCGGGCGGCCGCGGCGCCACAAAGTTGACCAGCTTGGCGTGCACATGGTAGCGCAGCTTGCGCCCCTTGGACGCGCGTCGGTCCACCTGCTTGCGCCGCTTCTTGCCGCCCTGCACAGGCGCAGCCTGTCCTCTCAGGCCCTGCGCCCTCCACCCCTCCCAGCACCTGGACAGGTCCTGATCAGCGGCGGTCTCCGTGCCTGTGCCAGCGGGAACAAGCAGGCGGCGCTGCCGTACACCCCAGCCAAGCTTTGCACAATATAAGTGTGACTCAGTGCTGCACTCTGGCAGCTCTTGGCCTCCCGCGCACGCCAAGCATCACTTCACGACGACAGCTGGGCGCCGCAGCGCCAGCAGAGAGCAGCTGAGTGCCTGCGGGGCGGGCTTGGCGCAGGCAGGGGCAGGCCCGCCGCAGGCACCTGGCTGAGGCTCTGCACGCGCGCGCCCGCCGCGGCGGAGCCCTCCAGGAACTCCTTGAGCAGCTGCTGGTAGAACTCGGCGTCGTCGTAGCTCTCGGCCACGCGCTGCTCGGCCGGCGCGTCCGCGTCGCCCGCGGCGCCTGCGCCGGCGGCGTCCGCGCCGGCGTCCTCCCGCTCGCTCGCCTGGGGGCATGCAAACAGCGCGTGCGTCACACGCGCCGGCGTGCACATGCACGCCCCGCACTCGCCGTGCCTGCTCCCCGCTGGCCTGCATGCGCACAAGTTCTTGCTGTTGTCGCTGTGCCAAGCATCCTGCCCACATTTGTCGGCTTGCAGTCAAGCCACGACGCTAACTCTTGTACGAGGCAGGCAAGTACAAAGGGCAGGGCCCGTGGTGCCTGGACAACGCTAGGCCTGAAAAAATGGCGTCAAGCACCTGCCTAGAGACCAGCCAGCGGCGGGCGCACCGAGTCTGCCGGGTGGCACAGCGGGCGCGGCGCCTGCGCGCGCGGCAGCTGCGAGCGCGCGCGCGCGCGCGCCGGGTCGCGCATCAGCGCCGCCACCTGGCGCGCGCGCGCCGCCTTGCCGCATTCTTTCGCGAGCGCCGCGCCCCAGATGCGGGCGGAGCGCAACAGGCGTGCATCGCCAGGCGAGCATCACGGCGTGGCCGTGGCCGCGCAGCGCGCTGCGGGTGGCTGGCGGGGCATGCCCTGGTATCAGATGCGAAGTCACAAATTGTGAAGCGCGGGGCGGGGCAGCCAGCGCTGCATGCTCTGCAAACCAGTCGGCGCCGTCACTCGCTTCTGCCGGGCCGCCGGCAAGAGGCCACGCCCACGCCGGCCACCCAGGCTCCGCACGCGGACGCGCCGCGCCGCCGGCGCGTGCCAGGGTCCGCAGGGCTGCGGTCCCCTCGTCGCGGCGCACCTGCGTGCTGATGGCCTGGTCCAGCGCGCGCAGGCCGCCGCGCGTTGCGCCGCCGCCGGCCGCCAGCAGCGCCTTGCGGTGCCAGCGGTCCAGGGCGGCGTCGCGGAAGGGCGCCAGGCCCGCGTGCGCCGCCTCCAGCCGCGCCCACAGCGCGCCTGCCGCCCCGGCGCCGGCGCCGCCCGTCTCGTGCGCGGCCCTCGGGCAGGGTGGGTGCGATGCGCTGCGCTGCGGCCTCGGCAAACGCGCGCCGCGCACACTGCAGGAGCTACGCTGCTGAGCAGCACGCTGCTTGCAAAATTACAGAGCCGCTCTGGCCGCAGTGGCACAGAGCGCAAGGCAGACCAGGCTGTGTGCGCCTTCCGCGCGCAATGCAAACACACGAGCATAACAGACGCGCAGCTTGCGGCGCAGGCAGCGGGGCAAGCACCGCTCGTAGCTGATGCGCTCGCAGCCTCCGCGCGCTCGTCGCCGTCGCCCTGCGCGGCGGCGGCGGCTGCGGCGGCGGCGGCCGGGTGCTGGGCGACGAGCGCGGCTTGCACCTCCAGCAGCGAGCCCAGCGTGGCGCCGCACGCATCCGCCAGGCCCGCAAACCCCGAGCGCAGCTCCGGGGTCGCGGCCGCCGCCGCCACATGCCGCTCTGCGTGCGGCAGGCGATTGGCGGCCTGGCGCGCGGGCGGCAGCTTCGTCGTCAGGCCCAGACCATCCCCTCGTGTCTACAAAGTATGAGGGCGATGCGAGCACAAGCACCACCACTGCCATGATACCAGGCACAGAGATCACCACGTGTACAAAGGACCCTGCTAACTCCCAATAGACTGGTGTCGTGCAGGCCAGCTGGCGCACGTCTGCAACACAGCGGTATGGCAGACCAGCACACGCCGCGCCACACTCATGCTTCCATTGCTGGCACAGCGCTGCTCGCGCCCCGCGACGATGCTGCTCCCCGCCCGCGCGCCTGCAGGCAGCGCTGCAGCAGGATGCGCATCTCCAGCACGGCCTCCCAGACGGCGCGCTGGTTGCGCAGCGCCAGGCCGCGCGCGCGCTCGCGCGCGGCGCGCTCGCGCAGCGCGCCCACCGCCGCGGCGTCCGCCGCCGCCGCCGCCGCAAACTCCGCCTCCAGCGCCGCCATCTCGTCGCCCTCGCCGCCTGCCGCCGCGCGGTAGGGCAAGGATGAGACGCGCGGGCCGCCACCACCGCTGCCCTCGGCCCGCCCCTCGGCCCCGCCCGCCTACCTCCTCCCCGAGCACGCTGTCATAGAAAAATCATTTGACGGCATGGGCAGGTGCGGCCGTCTGCCCTGTGGGTGCGAGAAAAGGGACGCCACTTTGTCACGCGTGTGATTGTGCGGCGGTGAACAAAGCTGCACAGTGAGGTGCCTGGCGGGCAGGCGCGCTGGGGAGGCCGCAGCCTCTGGCGCGCACCCGCCTCCACGGAGGCCCCGGCTGCATCAGCACCCGCGCCGCGGCCCGGGAGAGCGCCCTCCTCCTCTGCCTCCTCCTGCCCGTCCCCGCTCGGCCCTGCCTGCGACTCGAGCTCGTCCTCATCGTCCTCGCCGGCCGCGCCCGCCTCCGGCCTGCGCCGCGCACTCTGCGCTCGCTCTCGCTCCTGTGTGGCGCCGAGGGGGAGCGGGAGCAGCGGATGCCAGGCCGCCGAGGGGCGCGCCCGCTGTCTACGTCGCCGCCGCCAAACGCCGCCTGGCGACTGGTGGCCTGCCCCGCATACTCCGCGCCGTCCAGGTCGAGCGGCCCGCGCAGCCGTGACCGCTCGCCGAGCCTGGCCGCCCTGCGCGCCCGGCCATGCGACGGCAACTTCACAGCCGGCGTGCCCGCCTTCCGACTATAGGCCAAGCAGAGACTTGCGGACCGCGCTCTAGTATAGCTTGGTGCGTGGCGGCTCAGCTGGTGGAGAGCGGCCGCTTGCCCAGCGCGAGTGCCAAGGGCCGCACTTGGAGGGCGGCTGGAGCAGCTCGTCGTCTGTGTCCTCCAGCTGCGCGCCCGCGCCCAGCGGGTCCTGCTCCGGGTCGGGCTCTGTGCGCCAGGCCGCACGGTGAGCGGTCGGAGTTGCAGAGTGTGACACATAAGCCTAGGATTAAACGAAATAAGGCAGCGTGTCACACCGCGTGTAGGCGCTGATGTGGCAAGCTCAGCCAGCTCCTCCGCGAGCGTGCGGCGGCGCCCCATCACTGCTTGCGCTGCGGAGCAGCGGGCTTCCTGCGCCCAGCGGCTGGGCAGAGGGCTGGTGCTGTCGTGCAGGGCCTGCACTGCACTAATGAGTTGGCGACCGGGCCGGCAAGTGAGTTTCTGCAAAGCTGCTGCTCTCCTGACCCGCCGCTTGGCAGGCCATAATTGAGCGGCGGCCAAAAGCTGCATTGCGATCCGGCCCACCGGAGATTACACCAGTGCGAAAAATAGATGGAACACATCGGTGCCATGCACGCCCCAATAGCAACCTTGCACGCGCCAGCGGCGCCGCGGTGCGGCTGTGCGCAGGCTGCGCGGCGGCGCACACGCCGGCGGCAGGCTGCATGCAGAGCGGTCGCAGCGCCCGAGCGGGAGGTGGTGGACAGGGAGGCGCAGGCGGTGCCGGAGGGCCTGAACGCCTGGAGCCGGCACATCACGCAGCCAAAGTCGCAGGGCGCGTCGCAGGCGATGCTCTTCGCGACCGGCCTGCGCGAGGAGGACCTGGGCAAGCCGCAGGTCCGCAGCTCTGACAAGCTATGCTGCTGCAGAGGTGCACAGGATGCGGAGCCTGCCGCGGCGTAGTTGCAGTGAGCGGCTGCCTGCTTATGCGCGTACCATGTTGACAAATTTAGCTTCTGCACAGTCCTTATGGGGCCGTTTGCAGGTGGGCATAGCGTCGATGTGGTATGAGGGCAACCCGTGCAATATGCACCTGCTGGACCTGGCGGCCGAGGTGAAGCGCGGCGTGGTGGAGGCGGGCATGGTCGGCTACCGCTTCAACACGATCGGCGTCAGCGACGGCATGTCCATGGGCACTGAGGGCATGAGCTACAGCCTGCAGTCGCGCGACCTCATCGCCGACAGTGTCGAGACCGTCATGGGCGGGCAGGCGCGCGCCCGCCCGCGCGCCCGCTCGGCCGGCGCTCGCACCGCGCCGCTCGCCGCGCTGACCGCGCGGGCGCGCGCGCAGTGGTACGACGCCAACGTGTCGCTGCCGGGCTGCGACAAGAACATGCCGGGCGTGCTCATGGCGATGGCGCGTAACAACCGGCCCGCCATCATGGTCTACGGCGGCACCATCCGCCCGGGCCACAGCCGGCTGAGCGGGGAGACGCTGGACATCGTGTCGGCGTTCCAGAGCTATGGCGCGCCGGCACGCCCGGCTGCGTTGTGTTCTGGCTGCGGGCAGCTCACCGCACGAGGCGTATGGCTGTTTCTGCCTGCTCGCGCTTCCACACGTGAGAGGCCACATCCCTCAGCAGGCGCCTACCCTGCTGCACAGCTTGTATGACCTGCAGGATGGCGTGAGGTGGGGAGTTCTGCGACTGTGCACCCCGCAGCCGTTTGCGCGTACGCAACGTGCCGCCGCGCGCGAAGCAGCAGCGCGCGCCGCGGCAGGCGCATTCGCCGCGGATCTGATCAGCGAGGAGCAGCGCTCCGACATCGTGCGCAACGCGTGCCCGGGCGCGGGCGCGTGCGGCGGCATGTACACCGCCAACACCATGGCCTGCGCGGCCGAGGCGCTGGGCATGACGCTGCCCTACTCGTCCTCGGTGCCGGCCGAGGACCCGCTGAAGCTGCTCGAGTGCCGCGCGGCCGGCCTGTGCGCGCCTGCCCGTCCCGCGCGGCCCTGGGTGGGTCTGATAGACACGGGGCTGCCGCTGCTGGCGTGCTCAAGCTGCCAAGCGCGCCAGCCGCGAGCTGCAGCGCTCGCTCGTCGTGAAGTCGCTCTACGCCATGTAGCATGGAGGAGACTCGTTGCATGGCTGACTTCTGGGGGTGCAGACGTCTGCGCGTACAGGCCACCCGCCCCTGTGCGCGCAGGGCGGCTCTGGAGCTGCTGAAGGCCAACGTAAGGCCGCTGGACATCATGACGCGGCCGGCCTTTGAGAACGCCATCACGGTCGTCATGGCTCTCGGCGGGTCCACCAATGCGGTGCGGCTCCATAGGCTAGCGCAGGGCGCTGAGCCTGCTTATTGTGGGTGTGCATCTGCCCATGGCCCGCAGGCGCGAGCCTGCGGCTGGCATGTGCGAGCTTGGACCTGGGAGGATGTCAAGTCTCGCGACTGCGGCCATGACACCGCCGCCGCGGCATGCAAAGCCACCAGCTGTGTGTGGCAGCGCTGCGTGCATGAAGGCGCTGGCATTGGTGAGGGCGAGGGCTGATGCATGGCGCCGCAGGTGCTGCACCTGCTGGCCATCGCGCGCGCGGCGGGCGTGGCGCTGAGCCTGGACGACTTCCAGGCGGTCAGTGACCGCACGCCCTTCCTGGCCGACCTCAAGCCCTCCGGGCGCTTTGTCATGGAGGACGTGCACAAGGCGCGCGCCGCTCTAACCCTACCCCGCCTGACGCACCCCGTGCACCCGTGAGAAGGCCCGCGCTCATGCTGGCATGAGCTGTTCTTGATGTCCGCAGAGCTCAAGGCTTGCACCTGAGGGCTTGCCGAGCTGGGGCTGCGAGCTGCGCAGGTGGGCGGCACGCCCGCGGTGATGAAGTACCTGCTGGAGAAGGGCCTGCTGGACGGATCGTGCCTCACGGTCACAGGCGCGCGCGCCTGGCGCTTGAGGACCTACACCGGCACCCGCCGACGTTCGGCGAGTGTTTGGGCAAGACAAGATGTAGCCAAATGATAGCTAATACAGTCCAGCAAATGTCAGAAGGCGCGCGGCCGGGCGTGCGAGGGCGGGGCGGGCGTGCGAGGGCGATGCGGGCATGTGAGGGCGGGCGGGCGTGTGAGGGCCGACGGGGATGTGAGAGCGGGCGGGCGCGGCCGCGCAGGCAAGACCCTGGCGGAGAACCTGGCGTCGCTGCCAGGCCTGAAGGCCGGCCAGGAGGTCATCCTGCCGCTGGAGACGCCCATCAAGGCGACTGGCCACCTGCAGGCGCGCCGCGTTTTTCTCCACGTCTATCGCAATTTTCATCTGCTACTGCGCGCTGCTCCATACAGCACAGCAGTTCTGACCATGGGTACAGCTCCGGCCAATACCAGCTCTGGTCATGGCAGGAATTGTGTGATGCATGTGCTCTGAAGGTCGTCCGATTTTGAGCGGGAGCGCTGCTGTGCATGGCCGTGCCAGCCGGTGACGCGGTGGCGGCTGGCGCCGGGGCGCACTAGAGGGCGTGCGCTCCAAGTGGGAGCGCTGCTGTGCGTGGGTGTGGCAACCGGTGACGCGGCGGCGGCGGGCGCCTTGCTCGCGCAGATCCTGTACGGGAACCTGGCGCCGGAGGGCTGCGTGGGCAAGATCACCGGCAAGGAGGGCCTGGTGTTCGAGGGGCCCGCGCGCGTGTTCGACTGCGAGGAGGACATGCTCGCCGCGCTGTCCGAGAACCCTGAGAGCATGAAGGCGCGCGCGGCGCCTGCAGCACGGTTTCTTGTTCCCTAGCCCTAGGGTGGGGCAATGAGCCCTGCTTGACAGGCCTAACAGGGCATGTCGGGGTGCACAAGAGGAGCCGCACCAAGCAGTGCCTGAGCTTGTAAGGCGCTGTCTGTGACACATCATGTTGTGCAACCTGCGCGCCGGGGCTCTCGAGTGTGGCTGCTCGCGTGATGCGCGCTGCAACGAGCGGCGGCGGGGCGCGCGCGATTTGGGCCGCCGCGCCGCGGCGCAGGGCCGGGTGGTGGTGATCCGGTACGAGGGCCCCAAGGGCGGCCCGGGCATGCCGGAGATGCTGACGCCGACCAGCGCCATCATGGGCGCCGGCCTGGGCCAGGACTGCGCGCTCATTACTGACGGCCGCTTCTCCGGCGGCTCGCACGGCTTCTGCATCGGGCACGTCGCGCCCGAGGCGCAGGACGGCGGCCCCATTGGCCTGGTGCGGCGCGCCGGCCCGGGACGCTTTGGTGCTCGCAGACGTGCCGCCTGTGCTCCCCTCTGCAAAGTGCTAGCCAGGTTGTGAGTCATGCACCTGTGACGGCGCACTCGTTACTCTAGCTGACGCTTGCCATGAGCTGACGTTGCTGTGATGCCTGGTCGTGAGTTGCTGGCGATGGAACAGAAGGAGCATGGGCAGTCAAGCAAGCCGTAGAATGCGCCACTGCAGACCTGCAAGTGCACTGTTTACTGTAGCGTATAACAGGCATGGCCGGTAGCCATGCAGCAGCAGGCGGTGTGGATTGCTGCAAATGGTGAGCCTGAGCGCATCGCTGACGCGCGCCCCGGCGCAGGTGGCGGACGGCGACGTCATCCGCATCGACGCCGAGCGGCGCTCGATGGACGTGCTGGGCCTGGACGACGCGGAGTGGGACCGGCGGCGCGCGGCCTTCCGGCCGCTGCCGCTCAAGGCGCGGCAGGGGACGCTGTACAAGTACATCAAGGCCGTGTCGTCGGCCTCGCTCGGCTGCGTGACCGACCTCTGACCGGCCTGCCCGCATGCGCCATGACCGCAGGCGGCACATTGGAGTCAGGGAGTTGTGGAGAGTGCTCACCCCAATGCCGTGGTAGAGAGTGTTGTGCGCGCTCGACTGGGTGGTGGAGGCATGCAGTTGCACTGTGCTGCATGGCCCCTGTAATCACTCCCAGTCCCATCGCATGCACCACCCAGCCTTGGCAGACCAGAGCAGTTGACAGGGCCCAATACAGCAGCATGTTTGCCGCCATCAACGATGAGAAGGCAGGCGCCCCCGCGCTCGCGCCGACGGGCGAGACACTGGAGGCGGCCGAGGCGCGCGTGGCGGCCAGCTATGAGGCAGCGCTGCAGCTCCTGCAGGCGCAAGAGACAGATGCAGCCGAGGTGCCTCCAGCCGTGGCACCACCTGCTGTGTCAGGCCTGCCACGTTAGGAGCAGGAAGACCGCTGCATAGCATCCTGTCTGTGTGCGTGCACGCTGATGTTTTGCTTTCAGACACGGCAGACCGCAAGGAACCGCGTGCAACAAGAGCAAGCGCTGCTACACTGCAGCTCTATGCCGTAGTGTCAGAGCCTCGAGCAGTTCACGTTGGGACACTCAGCGAATCCGATGACGCAGGTTGCGCTGGAAGTGCTGCTCGGAGATCCGCTGCTGGCGGTGCCGCGCAGCGGCGGGCGGCCGGCGCTGGCGGCGCAGGTGCGCTACCTGGTGCTCAAGAACCTGGCGGCGCTGCTGGCGGGGCGGGATGCGACGGCGCGGCGCGCATTGGCGCTGTACGTCGAGGCCGTGCAGCTGGATGCCGGCGACGTCGTGCTCTGGCACCGCACGGGCACCCTTGTGCGCCCCTGGGCCGCTTGAGCCACACATCGTACGTCGAGCCACACACTGTTCGATGCAGCTTGAACGCCGAGCTGACTTTGAAGGCATGCCTGCAGCCCTCTGCCACAGTCACAGCAAGGCCGCCAAGATGCTAAGGTGCTGTGTGCCCCGCAGGCCGCAGAGCTGGGGCAGTGGGGCCTGGCGCGGGCGGCGTTCGAGGGCGGCCTGCGCGGCAGCCCGCGCCACACGCTGATGGCGGAGCGGCTCGTCGAGGTGCTGCTGCAGCTGGGCGACTACCATGCAGCGGCCGCCGCCGCGGCGCGCCTGCTGCGCCTGGACCGCTGCCACCCGCGCGCGCTGCGACTCGCCGCCGCCCTGGCGGCGCGCGGCGTCGAGCTGCCCGCAGCCGCCCGCCGCTGCCTGCCAGGCGCACCTACTCTCTCCCGCACCCTGTGCTTGAGGCCTGGCCGCCCGGCTAGTGATCGGCATGCAGACAGCGCATCTGCTGGAAAGCATACAAGTGCATCCAGTGCCTCCAGTGCCTCGTAGCAGGAATGCTGCATGCATGCACTCCTGCATCGCCCGAGCGCCTCCACAGGACTCTCCGCCCTGCCCTGCCCCGAGAAAAGTCGAGCGCCTCAGACCATCTGTTGTAGTGGGGCCTATTCTTGTACATGTTGTCCCCGTGTTCACGGCCCTGATAGCACCATGCATGCTGCATGCAGGCTGCGCGGGAGCAGCAGCGAGCGCCCCAGCAGACGAGGACGAAGCGCTACACACGCGCATCGTGCGGCGCAGCGCCACGGCCGCGCCGCCGCCGCCGCCGCCGCCCAGCTGCCTGCCCCTGCCCGTCGACCGGCCGACTTGGGCAGCGCTGCTGCACGCCGTCCTGCGCGAGCTACGGCCCGACCCGCCCGCAGAGCCAGAGCCCATGCGCGCATCCGGCGACAAGCCGCCTAAGCGCGCCCCGGCCAGCGCCGCCGTGGCAATCTCTTTCTCGCCCGTGCGGCCACCGGCCGCGGCGGCGCCCGCGCCCGCCGCCCCGCCCTCGCCGGAGCGCCGCGACGTGCGGCCCACCGGCCCGGAGGCCGCCGCCGTCGCAGCGGCGGCAGTGCCTGCACCCGTGCCGAGGGAGGCCGCGCCCGCCGCCTCGCAGCGCACCGACCACTCCACAGTCCCCGAGTCGCCGGAGAGGGAGGTGGAGCAGCCCGGCAAGCCGCTGCAGCCTGCGGCCGGCGAGCCCGGCGCCCGCTCGGACAGGGCGGGCGAGGCCGCAGCCGAGGCAGGCGCGCGCTTGGACTGCGCGGAGGCCGGAGCGCAGGAGGCGGGCGCGGGCGGGGCCGCGGCGACAGCGTGTTCAGCGGCAGAGCCTGAGACTGACGGCGGCGGCGCCTCGCAGGCGCCGACGCGCGTGTCCAAGCGCGTCGCACTGCGCAAGTGCGCCCATGCGGTAGCTGCTGGGGCGCTGCTCTGCATGGTGCCATGCATGCAGGGACGCGCACACGCGTTTGCGTCTGTGCAACGTTCCAGAGCAGCTGTGGGCTGCTGTATCGCTAGATGTGTCATGAGATCATGCAGGGGGCGTGCGGCCAGACCTCATGTTGGTCTGCATGGCGCAGGGAGAAGCGCACCGGAACAGAGGGCGACGACGAGGCCGCGCCCAGCCGCAACGTGCTGCAGCTGCTGCTGCCGCTGCTGGGCCCGCTGCCCGACCCGGCCGACGGCGGCGTCGAGCAGGGGACCAAGCACGACAGCGGCGCCGCCAGCCCCGCGCCGGTCGATGAGGCGGCCGAGGGCGAGGAGGTGCGCCTTCCGACCCGCTGGCCGTCACTGCTGCAAACGTTTTCTGCTGCAGGCCGCACCATCGAGCAGGCTGCTCCCTGCCTTGAGGTACAGGGTTCTGCTGCGGCTGCTGCTCAATTATCGGCAGGGTTTCATATTGACACTGACATACTTGTGGGGTGCCTCATGGTCAGGGCATGCCCTGGGCTGGTCCACGGCAGTGCGCAGGCGTGCTCATGCCCAACAAGCCGCCTGGGCGCCAGGGCTGGCCCATTTCTTTCACGCAGAGGCGGGCGCCTCCCAGGGCTGAGGCAGCACGGCGCGCGCCCAGGTGCGCGCCTTCGCGGCCGGCGGCGCCGGCGCCGGCAGCCTGCACGGCCTGGCGGCCGCGCTGGTCGCGCGCCTGGCCGCCGACGGGCGGGCGCTGGCGCCCGGCGCGGCGGACGCGCTGCTGGAGCTAGAGACGTACCTGCGAGGCGCGCCCCCGCTGCGCTCATGAACTCTTAAGCTTTCCGGCTTCAGTCCAGCACTGAGCCCAACAGCGCAGGCCGGCTGCCGGGCGCAGCCACGCATGCTGTTGCAGTGCAGTGGCGGGCCGCTCGCCCTGTGCATAAGCTCAGCGCGCAGAGTGGCCGCGCCCGGCGCCGGCCGCGCTGCGCCTGGCGGAGCTGCACCTGGAGGCCGGCCTGCGCGGCGGCGCATCGCCGGCGCGCCCCGAGGGCGACCCCAGCCCTGCCGCGGGCGGCCCGGGCGCGCAGCGCGCCGATCACCACCTGCGCGCGTGCGCGGCCAACCTGGGCCTGCTGCGCCTGGCGGCGCTGGCGCCCGGCGCGGGCGTGGCCTTCGCGGCCCTGACCCCAGCTGAGGCCCTGCGCCAGCGCTGGGCCGCCGGCCGGCTCGCCGAGCGGCGCGGCGACCGCGCCGCCGCAGTCGCCCACTTCGAGGCCGTGCAGCGCCTGTGCTCGCCGGAGCGCGGCGCGCACGCGGCCGCCGGCGCCGCCGCGGACTCTGCCGCAGGCGCGCAGGGCGCCGACGCCGCTGCAGAAACGGACGCCGCTGCCGCCCCGACGCCGGCGGCGCCGCCAGCAGCGGCAGGGGCGGCCGCGGCGCCGGACGGCGACCCAGACGGCGACGCCGGCAGCGGCGGGGCGCCGGCGGGCTCGGCGGGCGCAGGGCCGGGCTGGGAGGCTGAGCAGGCGGCTGGCGAGGTGCGCGTGCGCGGCGCCGGCGGCGGCTGCGAGAGCATTATTAGCGCGGCCGCTTCGGCCGCCCGCCTGGAGCTGCTGTCGCTACGCGGGCTGCTAGACGGCGGGCGCGCGGCGCTGGCGGCCGGCCCCGCCGCGGCGGCCGCGCTGGCGGCGCGCCTGGCGCCGGCGCTGCTGGGCGGCGCGGCGCTGGCGGCGCAGCTGGCGGGCGACCGCCGCGCGCTGCTGCAAGCGCTCGCGCTGCTGCAGGCGCGCGAGGGCAGGGCTTGCCAGGGTCTGATCCGCACACACTGCATGTACCTGTGGGCGCAGGGGTGCAGCCGGGCCTCGTGTGCTTACTCGACCAGGGCACCGCCGGCTGCGGCAGTTTGCGCCCGACCTGCATGAGACCCGCATCGCTGCTCATACTGCTGCCTGCCGCTTTGAGGAGCTGAGCGGAGGCCACTGTGCAGGACGCGGCGGAGCTGGGCGGCGAGGGCTGCTTGGAGACGGAGCTGCGCGCGCGCCTGCTGCGCCTGCGCCTGAAGCTGCCGCAGCCGCCGCGCGGCGCGGCCGGCCTAGCTGCGCACGCGGCGCCGGCCGCGGGGCCGCCGCCGCCGGCCGTCGCCGACCCGCACAAGCCCGCGATGGCCTCCACCGCGACGGCGCGCCCGCCGAGCTCACAGCCCACGCATGTATCGGGACCGCCGGGGGCGAGTTTGTCAGGCCATGCGCTCTGCGGTGGTCACAGGTGGTCACGACCACATCGACAAGCATGCCGCCCCCACGCAGGACGCCAGTGCGATGGCACTGTGCCAGGAAGAGGACAGCTAGGGTAGGGCAGGGCAGGACGGCGCTGAACCGGAGCGCGGCGCGCAGGCGGTGGCGGCGCTGCCGGCGTTCCTGGAGCGCCTGCACGCCCGCGGCGACGCGCGCGCGCTCGCCCTGGGCGCGCGCCTGTGCCGCGGCGCGCTCGCGCCGCTCGCCGCGCACGTGGAGCGCTGCTTCTGGGCGCTCTGCCCCGGCGTGCCCGGCCCCGCGGCGCGCCGCCGCGGCCTGCTGGCCATGTCCGCGGCCGCGCTCGCCGCTGCGCGCGCGCTGGCGGCGGCCGCCGACCCTGGCCCCGACCCCGCGGGCGCCGCCGCCCTGCTCGGCGCCTGCGCGGCGCTGCTGGGCGAGCGCGGCGCGCTGGCCGCCGACGGGGGCGCGTTCCTCAAGGGCTGCGTGCGCGGCCTGTGCGCCGAGCTGCGCCGGCTGCCCGCCGGCCCCGGCCTGGACGCCAGCCTGGACGCCAGCCAGGAGCCGCCCGATGCACGCGCGGCGGCGGCTGCGGAGGCCGCCGCGGTGGCGCGCGGCGCGGCGGAGGGCGCCCTGGCGCAGTGCCTGCACGCGCTCTTCGGTGTCGACATGCCGCAGCGCGACGCCGACTGGGCCGGCGGCTGGCCGGCGCGCACCCTGCCACCGCAACGGCTCCCGACCAGCGAAGTATGCAAGGCGTATGTGCATCCTGCGGCCTGGCATCATGTTTTGTATACGCATGCCGTAAGCACTGGAGAGTGCCTGCCTCACATATGGGCCGTATGTCGAATCATGTTGAACAAGTGCGTGCATGACACCTGTGTGTCCGCTGAGTGTGTTGCAGAGGAGCAAATGAAGACGGGGCGCTGGATGCGCGGGCGCGCAGGAGGGCGAGGAGGCGCGCATGCCGCTGGCGACGGCCGAGGACGCCCGGGAGGCCTGGCGCCTGCTGCAGCCGGTCCTGGAGGAGGTGCAGGCGGACGCGCGGCGCCTGGCGCGCCTGCAAGGTGCGCCGCTGGCTGCGGCAGGTGACGCGCCGCTGGAGCCTCGGCTCTCTCTTGGCTGTTGGATCTGCGGCGTGACGTCGCCTGGTTCCACTCGCGTCTGCGCCTGCCCGTGGTTGAGCGGCGCGGCCTCATGTATGGTGCGCCATGCACTCTCAGAACACGCGCAGGAGCAAAGCGGCGCATTGCTGCAACGCCGTGGCGCTCGCCTGAGCAAAACGGGCGCTGGGCTCAAAATTGTAGGTTGCGGGCAGTTTAGGTGGGTGTGTGTGAGGATGCTGCAGGCCATGCCCGAGCGCCACAAGCGCAGAGCCCGCAGCTGCTGGGGCGCCGGCACGTTGACAGGGGCGCGGGGCGGCGCGCAGGCGTGCTGGAGGCCGTGCGGCAGCACTTCCCGGAGCCACCCGCGGCGGTGATGGGCGCCTGGCAGCCGGAGGCGCTGCTGGACGCGGCGGACCTGGACGAGGCCGCGCTGCTGGACGGGCCGCGCCCGGCGGCCGCGCTCGCGCTGCTGCAGCCGCCCGGCGCGCTGCTGGCCGCGGTGCGCATGCCGCGTGTGGAGCAGAACCGCGCAACAGCGGGGCACAGTACGGGCGGTGCCTCCATGGGAGCAGCGCAAGGCATGCGGTTTGGTCCATGTGCGTGTCTGGCAGGGGCCCCACGCTGTCGGCGCCGTGCCGGACACACTGAAGCGTGAGGCTGGGACAGGCCAGCCATGCATCTGACAGCTGTGCGCCATAGACCGGCGGGGTCTGGAGAGGCTGACACTTACCCTCGCGCGGTCGTGTGCGGCAGGTCGCGGCGGACGCCGACCGCGACGTGCATGCGGGCCTGCACGCGGCGCTGCTGCGCCTGGCGCCCGAGGGCGACCTGAGCCCCGACGAGGCCCTGCTGGGGCCGGGGGGCCCTGCCGCGGTGGCCGCCGCCCTGCGGCCGGCGCTGACCGACCTGCGCTACAACCCCGCCCGCTATGCCAGCTGGGACTGGCTCGCGGGTGCGCGCCGCGCGCCGCCCCACCGTCGAGCAAATTTGTTCAAAGCAAGCTGACAAGCTCGCTCTGCCAGGCAGGCAGCCAGGCCGCGCAGCACAGTTCAGCCCACCCTCTCTCCCTTTCCACAGCACCCACTGCTGGGCGATGGTTGCCCGCTGCGGCGCGCGCTTGAGCCGTCATGTACCCCTCGGACACGCCAGGCGCAGGCTGGATACGACCCCAGGCGACCTACATTGACGTCCAGACGCGTCCCAGTGCTACCATGCGCTGCTCATCGATGATCGACAAGCGAGTCCGCCATGCGCACGCCAGGCAACACCCTATTTCTAATGACTATTGCTTTTCTAGGCACGCTGTACGACGCGGCGGAGGCGCTGCTGGAGGCGGCCGCCAAGCGGCTGCCGGCGGCCGCGTGGGCGGCCGACGCGGGCCTGCGCGCGCGCGCGCGCGCGTGGCGGCGCCGCGCGCGCCGCGCGGCGCTCGTTGCGCGCCAGCTCGCGCCCGCGTCGGACGTCGCCGCGCAGGAGGAGGCGCTCGCGCTGCTGGACCTGGGCAGCCTGCAGGGCCTGCCGCCCGCGTTCGACCAGCGCTGCCGGGTGCGCCCGCGGCATGCCATCATATAGGTGCTGGATGGGGGGCCGCGACGGAAGGAAGAACACTCGGCTCCAGGCACATGGCTGCTCCCCGACACCCTGGCGCCGGTGATGTATGCTGCATCAGGAGCGGCCAGCTGAGTATGGCTGTGCACGAGGATATTGCCAGCACAACAGCAGGTACGACCATGCCCGCAGCCTGAATGCAACCCTGTTCACGAGCTGAGCACTACATTTCCACTGTTACCACTCTAAGCTTTGATGCATCTTGCCCCGCTGGCTCTGTCCTCGCTGGAAAGTAGTGCAGGCGCAGCGGCCCGAGCTAGCGGCTATGATGCGCGCTAGGTGCCTGTACGTGACCAGTGGTATGCGGCGTGCTGCGCGCGTGCAAATGCGGCGGTGGCGCGCGCGGCGGCGGAGCTGCCGGACGAGTGGGCATTTGAGCTGTGGGCCGGCAAGCTGTCCTCCAAGGCGGGCGCGCCGCTGGGCGCCGTGCTGGACAGGTGCGCGCGCAACTTGCCCCCAGCCTGCATGGCAGCTGCTGACGCTGTGGCTGTTCAAGGTGGTGTGAAGCCTGCGTGGCAGTCAGCCACACGCCGGTGTCAGCGCCCCTGCAGTCACTAAATACACGCTGGAGACTCGCCCTGGGTCGTTGTGATCGATGTACTGGTCGCCAGCTCAAGCATGCATGCACTGTATATTACATGCAGGCCGCAATGTCACGCATTGAGCGGAATGGGGCACCTGCACTGGCACTTGTGCGCACAGCGCCGCAGCCTGCAGCAGCGCAGACCCGCCCGCCCCGCCGCCCGCCCGCAGCGAGGCCGCGGCGCGCGGCAGGTATGCGCGCGCGTGCCACCTCGCGTCCGCGCACGCGGGCGGTCTGCTGGAGCCGCTCTACCGCCTGCACGCCGCGCGCCTCAAGGCGCTGCGGCTGCCGGCGCCGCCGCTGGCCGACCTGGCGCGGTGCGCGCGCGCGGCGCTTGCGCACTCGGCCCTGCTGGGTGAAGTGCGCGAGAAATGTTCGCCCAATCGCACTGCCTGCCCTGTCTTGCTTCGTGTTGCGCCACTGCCGCTTGTGGGGACGCCCCGTCACGCCTGCGCGCCCCCGCTGCCCACGTATCAGGCGGTTGCGGAAGCCTTTTTGCGCACGCTGCGGACAGGTACTGCTTCACGGCTGAGCATGCCGAGGCGCTCGCGGCCATCCCGCTGGCTGCGGCAGACTCCCACCCCGAGGCTCAGGCGCGCGCTTTGTTAAACATAATGTCCAATACCAAGGGATGGCTTGCGCATGGTGGCCGACGACACGCTATGGGCGAATCTCATCCGGCAAGCATAGCACTCCTGCTGCCCGAGTACGCCTGCCGCAAGCGCCCATGCATCAGCATAGCAACAGCTGCATGACTGTGTCAGACTCCTTACACCCTAGACCTTCATCCGGCGGGAATTTTGAGCCGATGCATGCAGCCCCCCCGCGCCAGTCGCTGCTGGCGGCGGACTGCACGGAGGCGCTGCGCTTCTGCCTGGAGTGCGACCGCGGCTTCCACCGCGCGCGCTTCGCGCTGGCCGCGGCCGCCGAGGCGGCCGGCGACGCCGCGGGCGCGGCCGCCGAGCTACGCGTGCTGTTCTCGTCCGCGCGCCGCGCGTTCACCATTGCCATGCAGCCCATCGCGACGTCGAAGGCGCGGCGCCCCCACATGCTGGGAGCCGCACGGGCGAGTCTGCTTGACTGGCGGCTGGGGCGTGGGAGATGAACGGTGATGCGCAGAGCTGACGCTGGCGGCAAAGCTTGGGATGTGCGCCTGCCGGCTGCACAGATGTAGTGCAGACCCTGGCGGAGCTGGCGGCAGAGCTGGGACATGCGCCAGCGGGCCTCTTGTGACCTTGCATGAATGCGTCATTAACACCACCAATGCGCAACCCTCCAGCGCATGCTCCGGCGCGCCTGCTCCCTGAGCCCTGCCCGATCAGCGAGCGCTGGAGGCCCACGCTCGCCTGCCGCCGCGCAGGCGCGGCGCGCGCCGCGAGCGGCGCGCGGGCAGCGCGGCGCCGCAAGCGGCGAGGGCGGCGGCGAGGGCGCGGGCGCCTGGGGTCGCCGGCCGGCGCGCGTGGCGGGCGCGGGCCTGGCGGAGCCGCTGCGTAAGTACCTGGCTTGCCTGCGGCGCGACCTGCTGGCGTACCTGCGCCTGCTGGGCACGCTGGGCGACCTGGACACCCTGCAGGCGCGCTGCAGGCCCTACCCTAGCCCTTCCATGTACCCTAAGCGGCACGACCTGCTTGCCTACCTGCGCCTGCTGGGCGCGCTGGGCGACCTGGACACGCTGCAAGCGCGCGCCGCGCGCGCCACGGCGCGGCCAGGTCCGAGGGGGGTGGGGGAGGGCACGAGCGGAGCGCATGCGTGTGTCTCAGGCCGCCGCGGCGACCAGCGCAGCTACCTTGCGAGCCTGCCCGCGCCGGCCTGCCTCTGCTCTCTTTCGTGACATTGTGCACTCGACACAAGCATGCGCTGAGAAGAAAGCGCCTCTGCTCAGGTGTTGGGTAAAATGGGGTAAATGTCAGGGGTAAATTCGAGGTGACGTGCGCTGAACGCGACGCTTTCTGGGACGCGCAGGCGGCCAGCCAGTACCTGCACGCGCCCAAGGAGTGGAGCTGGCTGTGCCACATCGACTGCGTGGCCGACCTGGCCAGGCGCGCCTGCAGCCCCTGGCGTGGCAGCCGTGCACCCGGGCTGTGACTGAGCGCCCGTCGTCAAGGGCATGCGCCTGGCCCTGAGCGCCTGTTGACATGGGGCGGCGCGCGCGAAGACGGGCGCAATGCAGCGCTGCCTGTGATGCTGGCAGCATAGTGTGACCGTGCATTGTTGGTGTGCAGCAGCTGTCATGTGTGCATGTTGCTGCGTCTCTAACGGACGGGCGCCCGCGCCAGGCTGGCGCTGGGCGGCTACGCGGCGACGCTGGCGCGGCAGCTGCGCGATGAGCTGAGCGGCGCGGGCGCGTCCGCGCCCTCAGCGCCGCACCACACCCACGGCGAGGGCGCGGCCGAGCAGTTGCTCATGACGCCGGACGCGCGGCCGGCGCCTCCGGCCCGGCCCGCCTCGCCTGAGTGGCCAGGCTACCAGGACCTGCTCCGCGCAGCGAAGCGCGACGGCGTGGCGCGCCTGCTGGAAAAGGCCTTTGCGGTGCGTATGCGTTGCAAGCGTCGAGTGTGTGGCGCCCGCCCGCGCGCGACAGGCTTGCCGTAACCAGCGCGCCGGTGCCGGTGGGCCGGCACGCCTGCCTGCGCCGCCCGATGGCGCCGGCTCGGGGCTCGCCTGCCTGGCACGACACCACATGCAATGACCCTGTTTTTGGGCCGCCGAGCTCAGCGCGTCGTGGCAGGCGCGTGTCCGCAGACCCCGCAAAACCGCATGCGCAGACCCCGTGTCCGCGCCGCAGGTCTTTGCGGAGCACAGCGCGCTGGCCGAGGGCGGCGACAGCGCCGGCGCCTGGCAGCGCCTGTCCGCCGCGGTGGACGAGGCGGCGCCCGCCGAGGTGGCGCCCTGGCTGGCTCCGCCGCACGACGCGCCCTGCTGGTCGTGCCCCGGCTGTTGATGCCAGCGGGCGTGCGAGCGTGCAGGCGCATGGCAGGGTGCCAGGTATGTCTGCCCAGTCTGTTGCGGCTGTTGCAGCAAGCAAGCGGCTGCTGGAGCTGGTAACAGTCCCTGGTACCCGCTTCTTCCGGTGCTTGCATGCTGAGCCACTGTCCAGGCAGGTCTGAGCTGACTCTTGTGAAAAGGGTGGCAAAGGACCCTTGGCGGCCAGCAGCCGCGCGTCAAGCGCTCCAGCCGGCGGCGGCGCGCCAGACAGCCTGCGCGGCGACCTGGGTGCCGAGCCCCAGGGCCCGCGCAGGGGCGCGCGGTCTGGGCGGCCTGGAGCAGCGAGGCGGCGTTTGGCGCGTATGCGGAGGCGCACCTGGCGGCGCTGGAGGCGGCCGCGGACGTGGAGCGGCTGCAGGCGCTGGCGGCGACCGTCCGCCGCAGCTGCCGCCCGCTGCGGCACGCTCCTGAGGCGCGCCCACTCTGCTGGAAGGCTGCTCCGTGAACGACGCGCCCGTGCGCTCGCACGCCTCCTCGGCAGAGCAAGGCACGCACCCTCTGCGTGCCTCGCTCTGGCGAGGCATGCCGAGTCCATGAAAAGCAGCCTTGATGCAGGGGAAGATGCTTACGATCACAGACACGCTCACGGTTGCCGCTCATCAGGTGGTCGCAGCCGTTCAGGGCTGCTCGCCATTTGTAGTGCAAACACGAGCGCCGGCGCGGCGGCGCAGCGGGCGAAGCGGCTGGCCTGGCGCATTGCGTGCGCCACAGCGGGCGCGCTCGGGCGCTGCGGCGACGCGCTGCAGACGCGCATCGCTGCCGCGCCCGCGGCCTCGCCGGCCGCCGCCACGCCCGCGGCTGCGGCCTCTGCCGACGTTGTCGCCGACATCCCGCACCCCGAGGACGGCGGCCAGGGCGGCGCTGCGGCGCCGCCCGCGCGCGGGCCCGGCGCACAGGCGGCGGCGGGGCTGGCGGCCTCAGGCGCCGGCGGTGGCGCGGGGGATGCGGACGGCGGTGCTATCGAGGCTGCGGGCGCGCCTGCGGAGGGCGCGGGCGCAGCAGGGCCCCACCAGGCCGAGGCGGAGCCTGTCACGCCCGCGCTGCGCCCGCGCGCCGAGCCGCCCGCCGTGCGCTGGCCCTCCGCTGTGCTTATACCCCAGGCGAGCGCCTGCCATGAAGCTGCAGCGTGCAAGCCCGCTGCCTGCCATTTGGGCTGCGCTACCAGCCATGTGGGCTGCGTTGCGGCGCTAGAGGGGTGTTCGCTCCTCAAGCAGTGTTCTGTGAAGCTGCTCGGCCCGTTGGAGACCTGGAGGCAGGGGAGGTCACACCAGTCAGCCCTGGCTCATGGCAGCTGAGCAACACCGTGCGACCGCGCGAGCGCAGCCACGCCCGGCCGCGCGCAGGCGGCGCCGCCCGACGAGCGCGCCGCGCAGTTGGAGGCCTGCTGCCAGCTGCTGCGCCAGGCGCATGCGCTGCACAAGTCCTGGCCGCCCGCGCCCGCCAAGCGGCCGCCCGGCTCGCCCGCCGACGCGCAGCTGCTCAGGCGCGGGCGCCGCGCGTGCTGTCCCTCCAAGCGATCAAGGAAGGTCGTGCTGGACAGGCTGGCGTAGTGAAGGTGCTGTAGATTACCAGCCGCATTTACCATTGAATCTGTCACCTGGTTCTCCCTGCGTGCTGACACGTGCGCTCTCCTGAAACACAAGAGATGAGTTGCAGCGTCTGAGCCTGCAGCAGAAATCCGTCGGGCAGCGTGGTGTGCTGAGCTCGATCTGGGCTGGACCGCACTAGGTCGCACCATCGCCAGGTGCCTCTCGCCGTTCCAGTGCTGCCTGGCGAGTCACGCAGGCCTTTCCAGGCCACCGTGATGCACGAGGCACACAGGCAAACCTGTGCCGATGCAGCAGTGAGAAATCCACCGTGTATACAGCCCTGCAACATGGATCCAGTGAGGCTGGTTCCAGCGAGGCTGCACCGCCACCGCGTGCAGGGCGTTCTGCATGTACCTGTGGCTCGCGCACGGGCCTGCCGCGGAGGGCGTGCCCGTGTCGCTGGCGTACGCGGTGTCCGCCTGCGACGCCATGTTCCGGCAGGCGCGCCGCGGCGCGGCAGCGACCGTCGGCGCCGCCGGCGCGCCGCCGCCAGTCCCGCCGCTGCCGCAGCCGCCGCCGCCGGCGGCCGCGGCCGCGCCGCGTGCGTCGGCTGGCGGCGCGGCGCCCGGCGCGGCCGGTCCCGCGGCCGTGGCCGCGAGCCAGGCGGCGACGGGCGTGGTGCCGCCGACGAGCGCACACACGCCGGGGTCCGGCGCGCGCGCGCCTCCGCAGCAGCGCGTCAGCCTGGAGGAGATTGAGGCCATCATGACCGGTGCGGCGCCCAGAAGCCCTAATTCTGGCCCGCGTTCAGTGCCTGCCGTCTGTCTGTATTACCTCCAGCGTAATTGCATGTGCTTTGGTACACTGTAGGCGGGGCGCCTGCGCGCGCTAAGGCAGCCGCCGCCGTCGCACACCAGCGAGCCGTGCTGCCGCGCAGGCAAGGTGTTCTCGCCGGGCGCTGCAGCCGCGCTGCCGGCGCCGCGCGGCGGCGCGGGCGGCGCCAGCAACAAGCGGAAGGACGGAGGGGGCGAGGGCGGGCCGGAGCCGAAACGGCCCAGGCTTGCCAACGGCGCCGGATGAGCTGTGCATGGAGCATGGTACAGCAGCTGTCTGCATTTTATTTGAAATCCTACAGAGCTGGGCGAACCTGGCATGATGCATGAGACATGAGAACACCCAATGAGGACTGCCTGCGACCAATGAGCCATCGGCTGTGTCCTGTAGTGAACCTGCGGCCTGCGTGTGTAAAGGTGCGCATCCGTGCTGCTATGGCTGCGGGCCTGGCGCTGGGTGCGCTGCTCCTGACCGCGCTCAGCGGCCCAGCGCTGGGCCAGTCCTGCGCGTCGCTGCAGTGCACCTGGTCGAGCAGGACAGAGCGGCCGAGGAGCCACTGCCGGCACCTGCTCCGCCTAGGCAGCAGCGCTCCCCAAGGCTATGTGCACTACTACTCCTCCCGGCCAGAGATGGGTGCTGCCAATTCGACCGCTGGCGACGTCACAAGCGTCATCCTGGTCCTCCACGGCCTTGCAAGCAACGCAGGCACCGCCCTGGCTGGGCAGTGCGTTTCACGCATGCTTCCGCATGCACAGCGGCTTACTCATGCTTGGTGTTTGCACAGACGCAGACTGAGCCTCATGTCTTCTCAACGAGTCTGGCCCGTGCAGGTGCCTACTTCTATGAGATGACGCGCGTGGTTCAGGCGGCGGGGGCGTGCACCACAGCTGTCATCGCGCCGGAGCTGGACACAGCTTCCAACGGGTGCGCGCACCCGCCGTCCGTGACCCGCCTTGCCCAGTTCCTTAGGAGAGAGTGTCAGCAAGTGCCTGGGGCACAGTGCGCAAGCGTGTCAGAGCGAGGCATGTGCAGTGGCCACGGCCTGAGCAGTGAGAGCCGTGCTGGTCTGCCTGTTGAGCGGAGCGCGCTGAAGGGGGGCGCAGGGGCCGGCTGCTCTACTGGGCCAGCCCGCCTGCGTTCATCGGCGGCGAGCCCGCCGTCAACGACGGCGGCGTCTTCTCCTTCGACGTGCTGGACAGCCTGCTCCGGCGCGCGCTCCAGGCGTTCCCCGGCCTCACCTCGGCGACCGTCACGGCAAGTCGGCCCTCCTGCGGCCCTCCCCTGTATCCGACCTGCGCGCTGCACTCGCGCTGCGCGCGTGAGTAACCGCAATTGCAAGGGCCCGGCAGGCGCGCAGGGGCACTCGGCAGGGGCGCAGGCGCTCCAGCGCTGGGCCGGCGCGACGAGCGTGGCAGCCGTCAACGGCAGCCCCATCAAGGTCATCCTGAACAACCCGGTGCGTCATGGCGCCCTCAGCCGCGTATGCCGGCAGCGCCCACTGTCTACGGCACTCTGTCAAGCCTGTCGGACAGCCTGTCGGCCAGCGCGTCGGCCAGCTTGCGCCGCGCTATGCTGCTCCCGCTCTGCGTCGCCCCGACCGCCGGGCGGCGGGCACAGGGCACGTACCTCTACCTGAACAGCCAGCGCCTTGGCGCGGGCGTGCTGGCGGCCCTGAACGCCACCTGCGGCCTGTCCAGCCCCTCCTGCGCGCTGTCCAGCGTCGGGGGGTCGCCCTGGGCGTCGCCGTATGTCGGCGGTGCGGCCCCCGCCTTTGCGCTGCCCACAGGCGCCTGGCACCCGCGCGCGTACGCCCTGCTGCAGCGCAGCGCATCCTGCCTGCCGCGACTTGATCAGCATGGCAGAGGCAGACGCGATTCTGCCATTAGGCCAGCAAGGGAGCGCCCGACGGCCCGCCCCGGCGCGCACAGACTTCCAGGACGGCGTCAACGGCAGCCAGGGCTGCAGCGCGACCTACGATTCGGGCAAGTACGGCCTGGCCGGCGCGAGCGGCTACCTGGCGCGCGCCGGCGCGGCCAGCGTCGCGGCCACCTACCCGACCAGGCGCGGCCGGCGGCGCAGGCGGCGGTCGCGTGCTCGCCCCTGCCGCGCCTGTTCTCTCTGGTAGCACTGATCGCGGGAGCATCATGGCGTGGTCGCGCTGAGGTGCGAGCGCCGCGCGGCAGGCACATCAGCATCCTGCTGGGGCAGGAGGACACGCGACCCAATTTCCGCCTGGACCAGAGCTGCGCGGCAGACGCGCAGGCGCGCGCGCGCGGCTGCACGCCTGCTTCCCCATCGGTGGCGTTCGTCTGTGCACTGACTGTCTCTTGCATGCTCTGCTGCGTTGCTGAGCACCCAGACCGAAGCGCGCGCTCGCACGCACGGCAATTCGCGCCCCGTGTGCAGCTCCAGGGCAGGCCGATCAGGAGTGCCATGCGTGCGTGGACGGGGCGTGACCGGCTGAGCGCGCGGCCGCGCAGGGCTTCTTCCGCCGGCAGCGCGGCCAGGTGTTTGCGCACTTCTACATGCCCGCCTCCTTCCCGGCGGCCGCCGCCGCGCAGAACTGGGCGCTCGTGCCCGGCCGCGGCCACGACGAGGCCTGCATGTTTGGCAGCGCGCAGTTCGCCAGCGCCTCGCGCGGCGCGCTGCGCGGCGGCGGCGCGGGCGCCGCGTGAGCGCATGAGAGCCCTGCCGCCTTCTGCTTGAATTATACTCTCCTCATGTTTTGTGCACCGCCTTGCTCCCTTCTCGGTCACTCTGGGTCTTGCTGCATGTGTGTTGCATTTATGACCAAAGCCGCGGGGGCAATGACGCGCCCCATGCTGCGCGGGCTTCCACGCCCGTCACTGACTGGGATGCTAGCACTCTGGGACTGCCTGATTGCCCCTGCACGATGCAGGCCATGCTTGGCAGTCCGAGCGACGCTGCTGTGTTTTCTGCTGGTCTGTACCAAGGGAGTTTCTGAGCTCTGATACGATGGTGTGGTCGGACGCCTTATGGAGCAGTGCCAGGCTTGTGTCTGCAAGCCTGGTGAAGCTGCGGTCTCCCAGTGCGGAGCCCAGTTGTAAGAGCTTCGGCTGCGCAGCAGCACTTATTGGCATGTCATGAGGATGCCCGCTGTGGAACAGGCTCCGTCAATGTCTGGTGCCTAGCTGGGGTCGAGGTGCATTTTGTAGTAACACTGCGGCGTCTGCTTGTATGCTTACAGACGGGCTGAGAGGCACTGCTGCTTGCTGCAGTGCGGACGCTCTGGTGGAGCCACACGTGCTGCCAGAGCGTGCTGGTTAGCAGATTAGCAAAATTTTGCAGTATGTACCTGTACGCCATTGCTCCTAATAATGTTATTCCTGTTAACAGGATGTGTGCCTGGCAGGTCGAATAGCATGTTGTGCTTGCCTCAAGAGCATGTGACGCTACGTGCCTCACTGAAAAAGAGCAATGTGGTGTCTCCAATTTAAGGCTGCTGGAGGGACATACCTCTCACTGGTCTCATGCCAAATGCTTCACATGTCTGGCCATGGTGCGGTGTACAGGAAGAAGACGACAGGCCATTCAAAATTCAAACGCTATGTCTGGTGGGATCGTTGTTAGCGGCGCACCAGGCGCGCTACGCGCACAAGGACACCTGCTTAGACAAGAGAGCGTGAGCGTGCTGGGGCCAGGCCGCGCACCACAGCCGGACAAGCGTGTTCTGTTGAAGTGGAACATTGCCTGCTGTTCAGGCACCTGGCCCCAGCAGCGTTGGAGTGCAGCGCAGGTTTGCTGCTACCATGGCGGGCAGGCGCGCGCGGCATGCGGCAGCCGTGGCCGTGAACATGGCCATGCTCGGCGCGCTATGGGTTACGCCGGCCAGTGCTGTGTCCATGTACCAGCCAGGCCTGGGCAGCATATTGAAGGCCACCCGGGCCGCTCCCAACGCGACGCACGCCGAGGCCGACGCCGCGCCCCTGAGCGTGTTCTCCACGACCATGACAACCGTGGCCGCATGCCTGCCGCTGTCCGTCAAGTTCTACGACGCGCAGCGCAGCGGCCAGGCGCGCGGCACTTGTGGCTGGCTTGAACTGCCTGAGGCAGCATGCAGGACAATCCGGATTCCGCGCAGTGCGTGGCAGCGAGCAGCTGGGCTGGCCGCGCGCAGGTCGCGCCGGCGGACGCGCGGGTATCCTGGCGTGCCGATTCGGGACTGTATGACGAGGTCCTTGGCGGCTTTTACGACGCGGGCGACTATGTTAAGTTCGTGTGGCCGCAGGTGCTCCCCTTTTCTGCGCTAGCCGCGGAGCCTGTTGTGGCTGCCTACGAGCTCCGCTGACGGCTGTGCGTGAGGCGCAGGCGTTCTCCATCACCATGCTCTCCTGGATAGGGATGCAGTACGGCAGCTCCTTCCAAGCCACCAGCAGCATGAGCGCGCTCATGTCCAACGTCCGGTGCGCTGACCCTCGCCGCGCTGCAAGATGACGCGGGGCCCTCACTGGCTGCACAGCGAGGCCAGCCGCCCGCCTCCCGCGCCTCCCGCGCCAGCACTGGCTTGCACCACCTGCACTCGTGCAACGGGGGCGTACGCTCTGCTGCCAGGCTGACAGCATCCGTCAGCCCCGCGCCCTGCGCCAACGGGCACCCGCGGCCCGCCGCGCGCACAGCTGGCGCGCCCCCGCGCGCAGGTGGGGCGCCGACTTTCTGCTGCGCTGCGCGGCCGACGCGCCGGCGTCCATGGTGGCCGCGGTCGGCGACCCGGACCTGGACCACCAGTTCTGGGACATCGCACCGCTGCAGGTGGACGTCATCACGCGCGCCAGCCGCAAGGCCGTCAACGTGCGCGCGCCCCGCTTGGGCGGGCGGCCGGCGGGCGCCCCGCTCGGTACAAGCCGAATTCCTCTGCGCTGTGACCTTGTTGCTGCTTTGTGTCTGCCTTTATTTAGTTGTTTGTTGGCAGGTGTGTAGGGTGTAAATCAAGCAACCAAGAAATACTGCCTGCAGCCTGTATCACTCCGCCTTGCATGGCTAGCAGGGCTCCCGTGCCCCATGGAGGCTGTCGCGACCAAACCGCGGCGCTCACTTGATGGTTCCTGTGCAGGCGACAGCCCGCCGCGGGCGCATGGCGCTGGCGACCAGGCAGCTCTGAGCACCTGACCCTTGCTGCCGCACAGGTGACCGCGGGCGCGGACCTGGGCGGCAGCGTGGCGGCCGCGCTGGCAGCCGCCTCCATGCTGCTCCGGCCGGAGGACGCGGCCTACGCGGACACGCTGCTTGCCGCGGCGCAGAAGGCGTACCAGTTCGCACAGAACAGCAACCGAGTCAAGTGCGGCGCCCCGCCGGTCGGCGCGCGCTGGCGCCTGCGCGCCGGTCTACAGTGCACTGCACGGCGCTGGCCTGGATATTGCAGCCCAAGCCAAGCACCTGCCCATCGCGCGCTTGTGCCGTGCCCGCCCAGCCCCACGTCGGAGCAACCAAGTGAATCGCCGCACAGCGCGGTGGCGCACTACCAGAGGCGGGCAAGCCATGTCTGCAACCCGGCGCCTTCCTGCTTCGCGCACGTCAAGCGCTCGCACAAGCCGCTCGCATGCGCGCCCAGGTACACCTGCGCGCTGGCGACGCGGCGCATCGCGGTCTTCTACGGCTCCTACTCCGTCGCGGACGACCTGGCCTGGGGCGCCATGTGGCTGTACAAGGCCACCGGGCAGCAGACCTGGCTGGACACGGTGCGCCTCACCCTACCCCTGGCTGGACGCGGTGCCCCGCTGCGCCGCCGGCCCTGCAGCAGACCCGCCCGCGCCTGCAGCCCTGCCGATCCCATGCCGCGCAGCGGCGCTCAGCCGGGCAGCGCCCTGGGCCCGCTGTGCGGCAGAGCGCCGCGGGCGGCCGCTGACTAGCTGGTTCCTGTCGCCGGGGTTTTGTGTGTCAGGGCCAAAGCGAATGGCGCGTTACAGGATGAGCTCCGCGCCTGCTTTGCGCATGCGGATCAAAGCGTGCTTGGAATCCGCGCGCGCAGGCCACGAAGGCGATCTACAAGGACCAGTACACGACCAACGACGGCGCCTACCCCTGGTACTTCTCCTATGGTGCGGCCTGCTCCCAGCCGGCGCGTGCCTCCTTGTTGTTTGGCCTTGAAGCCTGCTGCGCCGCAGCTGCATGACCGGCAGCCACAACAGGCCAGTCTGCCCGCATGTGCACTGTTCCCATGCGCTACATCACACAGCGCAAACCAAGCGCGCAGACAGGTCGGGGGGAGGGCGCCGTGCTGCTCTACCGTCTCAAGGCTCTCTTTCATTGTGCAAGTGCTGAGCTGGCCGCTCACGCCGGCGCCCCGCGCGGCGCAGACAACCTGGCGCTAGGCGCCATGCTGCTGCACGCCCAGGCGGCGCCCACCTCGGCGTCGCCGTCGTACCTCAAGTCGCACTTCACCACCGACATCCTGCAGTACATCGCGCAGCCGGGCCACATGACCAGCGGTGCGGCCCGGGCCGCCGGTGCTCGCATGCACGGTTCGCTTACAGGCTGGACCTGAAAGTGGACGGGCGTGGCAGCGCAGCGCGCTCCCAGCAGCCGGTTCTGCCTCCTGCCTGCACAGACCCAGCGTCCGGCATGCTGCGGGCCGGTTGCATGCTTCGCGCACTGCCCGCACGCGACCGCCGGCCACGCGGGGCGGCATCGCCTGCGGGCGGCGGTGCCGCCGGCGACGCCGTGCATGCTGAGCTGAGGCCGGCCTGCCCCGCGCGCGCGCAGCCGGCCTGTTCTGGCAGGCGGACACGTCGCCCTGGTTCTCGGTGCGCGCGGCGCTGTCGGCGGCGTTCACCTCGCTGCTGTACGTGGACAGTGGCCTGGCGGACGCCGGCACCGCCGCGCAGCTGGAGGCCTTTGCCAAGACGCAGCTCGACTACGCGCTGGGTGCGCCAGCCCCGCCGCACGCGCTCTGCCGCGGCCCGCTCTCTGCTGGTCATGCGGAGGGAAGGCGACATGCCTTGCGCATGCGTGCTGTGCAACAAGCTCGCTCTGTGGAGCCGCGACCTTGCCTGCTGGTCTGCAACTGGGATGCAGCAGCAAACGTGGTCCATCGTTGCCACCCCTGACACCAGCAGGCAGGATCCCCATTTCCAATCGGGCGGGCGCCCCCGTCACCGTCAGAGCCGGCCGAACAGTGCGGCGCGGCGCAGGCAACAACCCGGCCGGCGTGTCGTTCGCGGCGGGCTGCGGGCTGCCGAAGTACGTCACTGCGCAGCACCACCGCTACGCGACGGGCTTCCCGCCGGACTGCCAGCCCACGGCCACCTGCCCCGCCGGCTGCACCAGCAGCTCGTGCCCGAGCGACCGTTTCATGAACCAGTGCCAGGCGCGCCCGCGCGTGCGGGTGGTGCCTGATCTGCTCACCTGCACTGCCTGCCGGCTCCAAGATGCTGGCTGTTGAGCCGCTCCGGCCCGGGGAGCGCTGGCACAACTGGACGCTCAGACGCGCCCTGGCGAGAGGCCGCAGAGTTCGCCTGCCTGTCACGTCAAGTGAGCGCGCGCTCCCTTGCCTGGGTGACGTACAACGCTATTGCAGGCAGGGCGGGCAGCCGGCGTGCTCAGCCGGCGCGCGCTGCTGCCCCGGGCGCCGCCGAGCCTGAGCGAGGCCGCATGCGCGCCTCCGTGTGAGCAAGTACCTGCCCTGCACATGCGCCGCCACTTACAGCGCGCGCGCGTGGGGCCGCAGGACGCGCCCGCCACCAACAAGTACCTGCTGGAGGGCGCGCTGTCCGGCGGGCCCAACAACGGCGCGGTCGAGACCGGGCCGGCCACCTTCGACCAGGGCAGCTGCGAGTGCGCCCCCCAGCCCTGACATGACGCTGCCCTGTGCATGCTCTCCTAGATGTGCTCCCCTAGATGAGAGCATGAGCAGGGAGATGTGGAGACCCTGGAACATGCGAGTCGGCTGGGCTGCGGAGGCGCGCGCGCCGCTCGCTGGGCGTGCTGCAGCCGCGCCCGCTCCGCGCGGCGCCGCGTGGCCGGCCAGCGCCTGCCCGGCCCGCCGGCGCAGGCGGGCAGCGCGGCTGACGCGAAGCGCGCCGCGCAGGTGGCTGAGCACGCCGCTGAACCCTAGCTACAACCTGCCGTCGGACGCCTGGGCCAACGTGCGCTGCGACTACCAGCGCAACGAGGCGCGCCCGCGCCCGGCCTGCTGGCGCCTGCTGTGCACTGTCTGGCACCGCGAGCTCACTCGAGCGCTGCTGCGGAGAGCACCGGTCACCGTCCCCAGGCTGCTCTGGCCTCGGTGACAGCCACGCCGCATGCGCCTCGGCGTGTGCTCGACACTCGGGTCTGCTGGGCGCGCGTCCCATGGGCATCCATCCCTCGCGGTCTGCGGGCGCATATGGGTCGGCCCAGGCATGTCGCCCCGGCGCTGACGCCAGCGGCTCCGCGCCGCAGGAGTCCCTGGACTCCAACGCGTTCCTGGTGGGCATCCTGGCGCGCCCGCCCAAGGCGGTCGGCACGACCGCGGGCGGGCCGCCGCCCACCGCGCCGACGCCGGCGCCCGCGCCGCAGCAGGGCCCTCCCTCAACGCCTCCGCCGCCCCCGCCGTCGCCGCCCCCGCCGGCCCCGCATCCGCCGCCGCCGCCGCAGCCGACGCCGCCGCCGCCGCTTCCGCAGTCGCCGCCGCCGCCGCCGCCCCAGAAGCCACCGCCGTCGCACTCGCCCTTCCCGCTGCCGGTGCCGGGCGGCGGCCTGTGCTACGCGGACGCCAAGATAGGCGACACCTGGCCGTCCGGCAACCCCGACGCGCCCTACGCGGCCACCATCACAATCGAGCTGAGCACCGCATCGTCGACCCCTGTGCCTGTGCCGTACGCGGTCAGCGTGTTTGGCGGCTATGCGGGCGACGGCGGCCACTGGAACATCGAGGACTGGGGCGTCGGCATGGGCACCGCGTCCGGCGTGCTGAGCCAGCCGTGGCAGGCGCTGGTCGGCGGCGGCCAGGGCGTCACATTCGGCGCCAACCTGCTGAGCGCGTCGCCCAACCTGATCCCCACCAGCGTGACCGCCGCCGGCCAGCGCTGCACGCTCGTCACGAGCTACGCCGGTTCTGCGCGCATGGCGGGCGCGCCGCAGTAGCGCGGGCCGGCCGAGGCTGATGGGAGGGCACGATGCAGTAGCAGCGGCCGCCCGAGGCCGGGCCGCTGGAACAGAAGCCGCTTACTGAGGGTTCTGCTGCGGGGTGCCGATCGCCAATTTTGTGCTCCTTACACATACGTCTAGATACGTATATAGCGCGCCTACCTGCGCGCGCGTGCCGCTCCCTTTTTGCTTCTGAGCCCGTGCTACCTTTGTATGTACATTCACCTTTAGTGCTTGGTGGTTATTGTGAGGCCGGGGCTCCAGGCTTTGGCTGGCTGGCCGTTTTCTCCCGGACAGCCCTCTTTCAGCAGTGCCGGTGCGCGGCGCTGCTAAAGGAGGGCCTCCACCCGGCTGCAACAGCCGACTTGCAAGTTTTGTGGGGCGCCTCTGGCGCTCTGTTCTCAGCTCCGTGCTCCGGGAGGGCTGTAGCGCGCGGGTTCCTGCCGCTGCGTGAGCCAGGGCTGGCACCAAGGGCTTGCGCGTTTCGGCGCTGGCTGGCGCACCTGCGCGCGCCGCCCCTTGGTGGCAGCTTTGGCGAGGCTGTGTCTCGGGCGTGGGCCCGCTCGTGCCACAGCCGATGACCGTCGGTGCTTGTTTGAAAAACGCTTTTGGGTGTCTTTGTGCTGGGCAGGGGGCTGGTTGGAGTGCGGCAGGCGGGTGCCGCTGCCGCCCTGGGCTGCCACATTCTGGGAGATGAGCATGCAGGTGGTCTGGGATGCTGACCTCCACAGTACAGTCGGCACTCACGCAATGGGCGGCATGCTGGGGCAGCGCGCATGCGCATGGTAAGGCGCTGGTGGGTTCCAGCAGCTGGTCGAGATGACTGAGATGCCAAGATGGTCTGGCCCCACTCGATATCTGTACATGGTCTGTTGCATGCGTGCTGTGACGCCGGGGCGCGGAAGCCTGTGCCTGGACTGACTTGCTAGGTTAGTTTACCACATAGCTACAGACGAGGTGGGTTGGTGCAACCCCGCAGACCGGGTTTTGACACGGCGCCTGACTTCATGAGTGTATGTAGCGCCGATAGGCAAGAGTAACAGCTTGTGAAGCCAGCACACAGCATGTGAGCATGCACTCACTGGATAACGTGTCATTCCATTTCATTTCCTCCCGTTGCAAACAACACAACACTGGCAAACACACAACAGCTACACACCTTGCCATGCAGCGTAGAGCGTGCGCGCATGCGCATGACTGGCACGCGGCAGGCTGGCAGACTAGCAGACATCAAATTGCTGCTCAGAGCAAAAGGGTGCCACACAATGTGTGCGTGCACCAAACATGTCTATTCGCCCATGAAACAAGGCTGAACGTACAGGAGCTGCACAGCGGAGCTGAAGGCGCCACAGGAGAAAGAATGCAAGACCAGAAGAGCAAGGGCTTTCTGCCGATGTAAGGGCCGAAAGGGGTTGCATGGCTGCGTGCCCAGGCGGCAGGGCGCCTCAGCCCGCCATTAAAATCTTGGCGCCGCGCGCGTCCTGTGTCGCAGCCTTCACCGCCTCCGCGGCCTCCTCTAGCGGGTACGCCTTGCCTGCACGCCGGGCGCGCCCACTCAGACCACCAACGCACGCCTGGAAGCGCACTGGACCGCAGCAAGCACGCCCGGCGCATGCAGGGAGCGACCACGGAAGGGCATGCGCGCGGGGAGCGCGCCGGTGTACGGCTTGAGAGTGCCGTCCAGGAACAGCTCCCACACGTCCTGCAGCGCCTTGGCGCGCGCCGGCCGCGCCTCCGGCAGCCGGTTGTACAGGCTCCAGCCCTCCAGCTTGCGCGCCTGCGCGCGCGCCCGCTGCGCCTCAGCTCCGCGGGCTCGCACCCGAGCGGCGGCGCTGCGCCGCTGCCGTTGCTTTTACAGCAGAGCTGTGCCAGGAATGCACGCCCGCGTCACCAGCTGACGGACAGCGCTCGCTTGTGGTTCTGCCATGCAGGCTGCGCCTGTACAGACAATAATGGCTGCAGCCTTGAGGCCGTGCAGAGCTTGCCGCACGGCACATGTCATGCCAACAGAGGCCTGAGTGGACAGAGTTGAACACACTCATGCATACTCATCCCAAGAGGGCGGCACCTTGAACATCAGCGGCCGCACGGCGACGGGGACCTCGTCGCCACTCAGCACGCCGTACACCAGCAGCGTGCCATGTGGCCGCAGCTGCGGCATGACGCACGCGTTCAGCAGAGGGCCGAGCTGGCACAGCGCAAGCGCAACACAGGCTGGACGCTGAAGCCACGCAGAGCTCGCGGGGCAGCGCCCTACCAGGGGCACAATCTCGTTGGGCATTGTGCCGGCCACCGCGTCCATGGCGCCATACACGCCCTCCTCTCCTGCGCGCACCCAGCGCCGCCCGAGGCTTCAGCACTGCCGTCACGAAAGCAGCAGAGCACCACAGGCGTGTGCTCTCAGGAAGCGTGAGGCTGTATGCTCACAGAGTGTGCTGTGTGGAGGCACCCACTGCAAAGCTGCGCGCCGCTCGCATCAGAATGAGAGGATGCGAGGCTGGCATGTCACACTGGGTGCACGGCTGCCCTACGCGCACCAGCAGCCTCCTTCACGCGCGCCGCCAGGTCGTCCTTGTCCGTACCGATCACGACGTCCGCCCTGCGCTGCCGGGCGGAGCTTGCCAGGGCTGGCGCGGGGCGGTTGCGCCGGAGTTGAGGACAGGGCGCTCGCGTGTACGCACAGGCTCCACTAGCTGGTCAACTACCCTCCAGAACAGCGCCCTGCTGGAACAGTCGCACGTGACCCGAGATACGGCCAGGGATGCGCACCTCTCTCGGGAGGACCGCAGGCATGCGAGCGCTCCCACAACACTGCTGCACACAGGCCAGCGTGCATGCGCGCGTCCGGCGGGAGGCGCGCGCGACCCAGGCGCCCCTGGCAGGCGCGCGCGACACAGGCGCCCCGGGCAGGCGCGCGACACAGACGCCTTGGGCAGGCGCACCCCAGCGCCAGCAGCTCCTCCCTCTGCTCGCTGCGCCGGACGACGTTGATGGTCCTCACACCCGCGCGCTTGGCGATCGCGATGAGCATGCGCCCTGGGGGCACAGCTTCAATCAGCGCCAGCCGCGCAGAGTGGCCCTGCTCTTGCGGCTGCTCATGCACACAAGGCGGTGCTAGCGCATGTGTGAGTTGAGACTGCGCGGTCACGCGCGTTGCGTTCCGCAAGCGCACAGCTTGCAGCTCGCACCGCCCGGCCGTGCGCCGCCGGGTCCCCATGGGGCAAACGGTCACCTGCCAGCAGGGCGCACCGAGGACAGAGCCCGCCGCCGTCTGCAGCATCCACTCGCCTCGCGGCACCGCCAGGGTCTTGAACAGCCCGAGCGCGGTGGCCGGGTTGACTGCGCGCGGCGCGGGCGTGCGTGAGCGTGCACTCCGGCTGAGTAGGAAAGGGTCAGCCTCCAGCCTCACATGCCAGCGGGGCCCATACGGGAGGGCGCACTGAGGAACTGCGCCGCGTCAGAGTCGCTGACCTCGTCCGGGACCTTGAGCTGCCGCGGCGGTGGCGCACGCACCGCTCAGCCTCTGCTTTTCCTTCCCCCAGCCAGCAGGGCTACAAGCATGTCCTCATCATCGCCATCTGGGCAGCAGGGAGCCTGCTCCGGAGCCAAGGCTACTGGCGGTGCTGTCACCAAGGAAGGGAAATCAGGACAGGCGCGCGGCAGGCCCCACCAGGTCAGCCTCCGGGACGACCACGTACTGCTGCCAGGTGCCCTGGCCGGCGCCAGTCTGCCTGCAGCCACGCACAGCGCAGCAGGCTTGGCTCGGCGCGCAGGCGCCGGGCGGCAGCGCTGTGAGATACGTGTGTGCAGGATAGGTGCTTGCGTGAGAGGCAGACATGGTGCGTGAACACGCGCTTACGCACTTCCAGGGCTCCATGGACACGACGCGGTCGCCCACGGCAAATTTGCTCGCGCCCGTGCCGAGCTGGGCCACCTTGCCCAGCCCCTGCAAAGCAGCAGGGCTGAGCGCCGCGCACGAGGCGGCTGGAAGGTGCGCGAGCTGCAGAGAAGTGGGCGCAGCACCTCATTGCCGGGCACCTTCGGCAGGTCGCTCATATTCACTGTTGCGTATGGGTCCTTCGACGTCAGCCCAAACAGGTCCACTGGGTTGACAGGCCTGCGCGGGTGGCATATCTGACTGCTTGAGCGGCGCCGACAGGCAAACGCCACTAGCGCTGCCGCAATTGCGAATATATATATAAGCCTTACGCGAACGGCACCACTGTCTCTAGCATTGCTGCACACGCCGTCAGGCACACCTGAGGGACATGTTGACAAGCACCTCGCCTTCCCCTGGGCTGGGCACTGGCACGTCCTTCGCAACCTTGAGGTTCTTGCAAATGTCCGTTGTCAGCTGCACCACCTGCCAAGCAATAGCGCTCAGAAACTCAGTTGAGTTAACGGCACACAGGACAAAAGTACCCGCGGTGCTTGCCTGCACCGCTGTCTGCGACCGGGCCACCATGCTGCTGGGTGCGAGCCCTCCGGTGCCAAGCTCACAGATGGACGCTCGGTGTGCTGGAAATTGTTGCTACACTCGTCAGCCTGCCTTCTCCTCTTCCTGGGCTTTACTTGAGCCGTACTTGAGCTCATAAGCTAATGGAGCTAATTAGCAGCTGATCAGCCTTATGTAACCGCATGCACCCACCCTCCCAGGCACCCGGGTAGCCCCTCGCCTCGCAAGTCCTGCTTTGCAGTCCGTCCGTGTCCCGGCCTTGGAGGAGCGGGGCCGTCGCCAGGGAACCGCTGGACATGCTTGCAGCCTTGCCACCACAGTAGAGCAGTACTTCCTGCGAGGCGCACCTGATCATCTGACACTCCCGAGGCCTGCGGGCTCTCTGTAGCAGAGGCGTGCAGCCCCCGCTTCCAAAGAGGTGTATCACTCTGCTTTGCTGCACGCACTGGGCCCCGCTGAGATACCTCAGCGCGCGCAGACAAGGCGCACGAGACCGGGTGCCCCAGCGCGCTGAGCCTGGCGCAGGCCGCGATGGGCGACGCTACAGCCCCGGTGACGCTCACGCCAGAATAGCTGAGCCACGCTGTCACAGTTTGGACAGCGTGGCTGGCACAGCGCACTGTCCGCCCTTGTGCGCGCGCATATGAGAACCAGGCTTTCCTGGACGCACTGCGCTTGCTCAAGCCAGACGCGCGCACGGTGCGCAGGGCATGGGGCAGGCCTCGCAGCTAGACGCGCTGCTGGCGACCGAGCCAGACAGCGAGCTGCTGGAGGCGCTCAAGGCAGCGAGCGCCCCATCCAAGGCTGTTCGCGCCGTCGGCACGTTGCGTGTGCTGCTGAAGCGCGTGGAGCAGGCGGGGCCCCTGGCATTGCACCCGGCGCGTCATGCTGCAGGCAGCGCCGCCACGTGGTGCATGGGTCATGCGGTTGCATGGCTGAGCTTGGTGCGCAGGCGGCGCATGGACCGAACCTGGAACTGCTGCATGCGCTGCTGGAGCTAGTCCGGATTGTGCCGGCTTCCGTGCGCAAGGCGGCATTCGCGGAGCCGCAGCAGCACGCCTTCTGCCGCACGGCCGCCCATGCGCTGGCGCTCGCCTTTGATGCGGCAGCGGGCATCCAGGTATGTGCTGCAAGCGCGCCTGCCCCTGTGATATGCGCAAGAGGCCTGCCTGCCCCCAGCTGCCGCCACGACGCATGCCTGAAGCTATGAAGCAGATCTGGGGCCACATGCATGGACTCACATGCACGTGCCCAGTCCACGCGCATGCATGGAGTGGTGGCATGCTCCACCGCTCCCTCGAACATCTCCATGCCGCATGGGCAGGCGGCAGCACCGCATCACCAAGGACAGGGTGGCGTGCTGGCACTGGACAGAGTGCAGCTCAAGCAAGCAGTTTCCGCGAGCGTCACCGCCATGAAGGCGGTCAGTGCCCTGGCAGAGCCCCATAAAAAAGGTGTGATCCACACCCGGGCGAATCTTGTTCTAGCATTGAAATGCGCCTCATGCGTGCGTAACACCTCATGCTTGGCATGCTCGCTCACCAGCACAACACAGTGGCTGTTTATTATGCATGACCATGCATGCGCGCACGACAGGGAACACAGTGCTGCATGCGCGCAAGGCCCGCAGCCTTGTGCGCAAACACACAGGAGCTGAGGTGCATGCATGCGCTCGGACGAGCAGGCACGCTGCGCGTGAGGGAGGCATGCGGGAGCGCATTCGTGCACCGGCTGATGAACCTCGTTGCGCTCAAGTGCGCGGCGAGGTCCTCTTGCATGCCTGTGGCTTCGCCAGTGCCACTCTGTCAGGCAACACAGCCAAGGACAGTAGCCATTTGCCTGATAGCGCATTCTGCAGGATCAGGGAGCACTGGTATCAGGCGCGTTGCTGATGAGAGCATGCAGCCTTCTCCAACGCCTGCGCCACCACACACCACGCAGCTACGGTAGCTTGCTTCTGCCTGTGCGCATAGCAGACGCACGGCATGCAGCCTAAACACCACATCATAATACTTAGGCCGCCCTTGCTGCCAGCCGGACAAGGAAGCATAAGGTATAAATGGAACCTGCACTGAAGCCGCTCTGCCGGACGCGCAGCAACCAGGTCGAGCAGGAGCCTGTGGAGGAGGCGCTGGACACGCTGCTTGTGCTGCTGACGCGCGCGCCCGCCAACGCGCGCATGGTGGCGGAGGCGGAGCGGCACTGCCGCGCGCTGTTTGTCGACTACCTGCGCACCTGCGGCGTTGTCGGCCGCCAGGTGCGCGTTGCCGCGCGCGCGCGGCTGCTGACCACCCTGCAGTGCGGCATGTTGCTCTGCAGCGGACCCGCCCACGCTCAGCGGGGCGGAGCCCGCGACGGCCTGTCCCTGAGGACCACTCTAGAGTGACCTGCTGTCCGCATGATGCGCGGTGCAGAGCGCATGAGTGGGCATGCCGTCACTGCCGCACTGGCCTCGCGGGTCAGGTGGACGTGCTGGAGGTGCTGGTGCGCACCGCGAAGCACGTGGCCCTGCCAGCGTACTGCCTCGCGGGCGTGCCAGAGCCGGTGCGCAGCTACACTCGGGTGGCTGCATCTCAACACCTGTGACCGTCTCACGGGGCGAGTCGTGGTGCTTGCCTGCGATTGCCATGATGCCATAGGTCTTCCATGGCGCCAGCGCGACCATGGATGGAACAGACGCATTATGGTGCACATCAGGCTTGCGCTGTCCACCATGCGCCGCCGTGATCCTGACACTTGAGTTTGCTTTGGAACTGCAGGCGCGGCCGCACCTGCTCAGCATCAGCAGGCGCAGCAGCATCGAGGCGCGCCTGCCGAGCGCCTGCAGTGACGCAAACGCTGTTCACAAGCGTGGTGTCTGTCTCACACAGAGCGCGCGCGTGAGTCTGCCAAGAGCGCGCGTGCGAGCATGCCACGCATGCCAGTGGGTTCTGTGCTGTGTGCTGTGCAAAAGCCTCTTGATTAGTATAGGTAGATAGATGAGTTGCCAGGCAGTGGCGAGCCCGCACAGTGGCGCTCCGGACCAGGTCGTGGACGTGCAGTCAGGCACTGCTCTCAACCTCGCTGGGCTTGCACAGAAACCGAAACCAAGTGATGAGGAGCTTGAGGAGCTCGAGGAGGACCTGCGGGCTGTTGCGCACGCAATCAACACTGCGCCCGGCGCCGAGAACAGGCGCGCATGACGTCAATGTAGCGGCTTTGTCATGGGACATGTGCTGACACCGGCATGCGTCCGTGCACAGTCAGTCCTGTACTGCTAGCTGTGCTGTGAGAGTGAGCTTCAGGAAGAGAAGGGGTGGTGCAGAGCGCCGTGTCTGTCACCAACTCTGCACGATGGGGCATGATACCTGTATGCGCCTGCTTGCATGAAATACTTTGCACATGCAGCCTGCGCGTACGCCGGCAGGGCCTGCTCGGTCCTGGCGACATCCATCAACGCAGGGCGCGCAGCGTCGGGGCCGCACGATTGCAAGTGGGTGGACTTTAACAAATCTGCCATTGAGCTGCTGCTGCCCGCAGCCGAGCAGGCCTGTGCCCGCACCTAATGCTGCAGCCTGAGTGGGCATGTCAGATGACACCTGCCATGCACAGTCACTGCCATGCACAGTCTCGGCTCTTACGCTTGTCCCCAGGTGGTGCCGCAGGGTTTGTTTGCACGTGTCCTCTGCCGCAGCGCCTTGCACGAATAAAAGCTCTGATGTCTGCTGGGATTCTTTTTTTTTTTGTCTACAAGCTATCGTAAGCTTATAGACGTATGGTTCATGCATCCACGCTGCCTTCCTTTGCTCCGTGCCTGCTGCGGTTGACACTGTGATCAGCACCTTTGCTGCCAATTGTACCACAGTACGTACGCAAAACTGCAGTTCGTTCACCAGGCGACCCAATCGCGGCTGGTGCGCGCAGAAAGCACAGCCGGGGCTGAGCATCGGCTACACGGACTTGGCGGCCGTGGACGCGGCTGCTCCGATGGAGGCCCCGGACAGCATCGCGCTCACCCTGCGCCTGGCCGCCTGGCCGTCACCTGATGCATCAAAGGTCTACGCTGAACCGGCCTGCAAGTGCGCTGCCACCTGCACGGATGCATGTCCGGCAGAGGTATGGAGAGGACTTGTTACGAGGCTTAGCTCGCTGAGCTACTCCACACTATATGCAACAGCAACTGCATGGGCACAAGATTGGCATATGGCGCAGTGTGCGTGTGGCAGCCAGGAAGCGTTGGTGACATGTCTCATTATACGTGACGCATGTGACATGTTCTGCGTGTTATTAGTTTAGCGGTCACTTGCTCCTCGTCAATTCTGAGGCACCATTGAGGCACTAATGTGCCTTCTGTGTCTCGTAATGCAATGCATGAGCTACCACGTATGTATGCAGGGAGGCGCGCATTCGCATCACAATGCCTGCGGACGCCGCACGGACCCTCGCCCAAGCAGCACATGCGCCCCAGGCGCGCAGTGCCTGCTCATTCTCTGCTGCACTTTGTTGAACAATGGTCGTGAGGTGTCCTGACATCAAGACATGCTAACAGGCGTTGTCTGTTGTCTGTGCTGCCGCCGCAGCGGGTGGCACTATTCACAACGTGGCATCTGCGCGTGTTGAGGCACTGCACACCTAAGAATGTCTTGATTGAAGATATCCTAATGGCAAAGTAGAGGTTTTCATGGATGCCTGCTGAGCGGCAAGTAGCGGACGGCATGTGGCCATGTTGTTAATATGGGCCCTTCTAATATGGCCCCTTCACAGTCGAGCACAACTGCATGTCGGCCTACAGCATGTTCCCAGCTGTCTACAGCTCCTGCATTTTGCAGGAGCAGGTTGCAAATGCAGCAGGTTGCATTTGCAGGTTGCAAATGCCATCCAGCGCGCGCTGGCGCTGGCTGCGGCGCGCCGCGAGGGGCGGAGCCCCATTGAGGAGGATGCCAGCCCCCTGGGCCAGCCGCACGGCGCTCCGGGCGCCGCACGCGCTACGAGGCTGCCCTCCATGTGCGCGTCGCTTGCTGGAAGGCTCCTCCTGTGCATGGACAGGCTCTCAAGAAGTTTGCTCTGCTCGGTGTGCCCGGCGTGGGCTGTTCATGTAGTGGCAAGGCTTCTTGGGTGATTGCATGTCTGCTCATACCTCGGGCAGAGTTATTTATCTTGTGTGTAGCCTTTAATGCCGCACACACTTCAACACTTTGCTTTAGCTTCTCTCCATGAGCCATGCTCAGTCACAGGCTTTTACTCTTAAGTTTGGCATTTGGGGAATCACTGTGCATGGCATGGCGCAGAGCCATCACCGGCGCGCATGGCCCCGCATTCCGGCCGCTGCCCCTGGAGCCCATCGCCGCCCGCAGCGGCCCAAGCGGCCCTCACCCTGCCGCGACGGCCGTGGCGCCGGCGCAGCAGCGGCCTGCCACACCGCCGCCGCCACCGCCTGCCGCGGACGCCCCCGAGGCGGCAGAGGAGGGACCGGGCAGCCAGCCGACGCCTGAGTCACCAGTATGCGCACAGCCGGCGCGCACCCGCCTCCTGTCACAAGCCTTGTACTCAGCAGCGCATGTCGTACAGGGCTTGAAGCAAGCGGATAGGGGTTAAGTGAATGCATGGAGAAGCACACCTCTGTGCAGCTAGCCACCCGCCCCCTCGTCTGTTCTGCTGGAATGCGGGGCCGCCACCCAGTGTTTCAAACACTTCTAGCAAAGCTGGGGGGCACAGCAGCCCGGGCCACCTCCTGTCCCCGCTGCGACCGCATCCGCCTGCTCACTGACAGCCGCCCGCCCTGCGCAGCCGGACGATGGCTGCTTCTCCGCCCGCCTGCCTCACGGCTCCAGCGGCAGCTCCGGGGAGCCGCCCGCGGAGGAGCCCGCGGCGGGGGCGCTGCCGCGCGCGCGGCGCCTGCCCGCCGTCGCGGAGGCCGGCGGCGATGCCGCGTCGGACGGCGTCGCCCCTCCGGGCAGCCCCGCGGCTCCGGAGGAGGCTGCGGCGCCGGAGCCGGTGTGCGTGCAGCCCCGCGGCGCGCGCGCGGCGCCGCCGCCGGCGTCGGGCGGCGCTCCGTCGGGCAGCGACCGCACCGCCGACCTCAGCCTGGACCCGCAGGCGCGGTCCCTTGATTGAGCAGTGCCAGTCTGTGTCGTCCTACAGGCTACATGCCAGGGCAGGCAAGCCTCATGTGCGTACCATGGACCATGCTTGAAGCACTCATGGCTGCACTGCCTCATGCCACACGCTGCTCATTGATTGTGCTGACTCCATTTGCTTGCTCTGTAAGTGCGCACCTGCTAATTTCAATCAGCTCTGCAGCAGCGCATAAAGCTGAGGTGCTCAGCATGACGGGGGCCTGCTGACTAAGAGCAGGCAACAATGCAGCAAAGAGCAGACAGAGTAGAGATGCACTGCGGAATGCAGATTGGCCGTGTGCGCTGACATATGTCAGTGGATGCGCTGCGGGGCAGGGCCAAGGGGCGAGCAAGGCGGACCAGGCCCCGGACGGCGGCGGCGCGGGCGGCAGCGGCGCTGCCCACGTGGAGGGCCCCGCCGCAGCGGCCGGGAAGCGCCGCGGCCGCGTGGTCGACTACTGCGAGGCCCACGCGTTCAAGCCCGCTCAGAAGGCCAAGGCGCGTGGCGCTGAACCCTGGGCTGATCAAGTTGGAAGCGGGCCATGTGACGCTTGCAGCACGCAGGCCGCACACCGATGAGTGTGACACGGTGATACGGGCGTGCTGGTAGCCTGCATGGTCGCCTCATGCAGAGCTTTGCCTGCCCCTTGCATGATCTCCAGCATGCACTGCAGAACATGCACTGTCTGTCTATCTTGGGTCGCTGCTTACTGAACAGGACAGGTGCTCCTAAGACAGCGGACGGCATGCATTCCCAAGTGAGCATGGCTTACAATGAACATGGCACCCGTATCTAATGAGCATGGCAGAAGGTCGGCAGCATCGGCAATGGCAGCATGCTCCGTGTAATACCGTGACCCTTGCACCCAGGGCGAGGCGGACATGGCGGCGCAGGCTGCCGCAGGCGAGGCACAGGACGCGCGCACGGCGGCCCCGCCGCCCGACGAACCAGACTGGCTCGCTGAGGGCACTGCCGCGCATGGCAAGGCATGCCTGCCGAACCTGGCTTGCTGCAGCATAGCATCTCATGGCGAAGCCGGGGGTAATGCGATGCATTGTGCCGCGTGCACTGTGCCAAACAAGTCAGCCCGCAGCTTGCTGCTACGAAAGTGTAGACTCATTTGTGCTTAGCAACAGCAAGCTCACATGTGTGGGCGCCAGGCCGCACCCGCTGCCCACGGCGGCGCGGTGGCCAACGGAGCGGCAGCCAGGCCGCAGTCGAGCAAGCGCACATACACGCCCCGCCGGCAGGCGCCGCGCGAGGCTGCACTGCAGCTCGACGTGCAGGTGTGTTGCAGTGCATGATGCGCTATGCGCCATGCATGCGTGACAGCGCCACGCTGCGTCACCTGCACAATGCTTGTATGCCAATGCAGCAGCTTTTGCCGCCACGCGCGCTGAGGCAATGCATGCTGAGGCACTTCGCTTGGACATGCCATGGACAGCGCATCACGCCATGTCAGGCTCTCTGCTATGTGCTCTGCCCATGTGAGCGAGCGCACAGAGTAATGTACGAACAGTGCAGACACGGTCAGATGCAGACTGCTGCTGTCATGCGCCCCAGGACTCGCCGCCGGCCGTCGCCCCCAGCAACTACGACCTGCCGCCCGACGACGGGGAAGGCGCCTCACCGGCCACAAGCCCGGACCGGCGGCCAGCGGCCAGGGCGCCGCGGCAGCGCAGCCTCGCGCACGCCAAGCGCCTCAAGGGCATGGCCGCCGCGCTGCCCACGACCGCGCCGGCATCGCTGCCCTCGCGCGCCGGCAAGGCGGGCGCGCCGGGCGGGAAGAAGCCCGCGCCTGCCAAGAGCAGGGCGGCCGCCGGCACAGGCAAGCCGCGCGCCGCCGCTGCGCAGGCGCCTGCGGATGGCAGCGGCGAGGCGGGCCACGGCCGCGGCCGCGCGGGCTCCCCGGCAGCGCCGCCCGCCGGCAAGCGCGCCAGGCCCGCGCTCGAGCTCGAGCGCGAGCCGGCCGCCGGCGCGGAGGAGGACACCCCCGACAGCGCGCCGGGCAGCTTCGGTGGGCTGCTGCGCCACGTGCGGGACGCGCCGGCAGAGCCGGAGCAGCCGCCTGTGCAGGCGCCGCGCGCGGCGCAGCAGCCGCCCGCCGGCGGCGAGGCCGCGGCTGGCGAGGCGCGCGCAGGCGGCCCGCGCCGCGCAGCGCAGCAAGGGCGCCCTCCGGCGGTGCGCGGCGCGCCCGAGCCCGACAGCGCTGCCGAGCGTGAGGCCAGCAGCGGGAGCAGCGGGAGCAGCGAGGGCGCGGGCGGTGACTCGGACCAGGAGGCGCCCGCGCCCGCCGGGCCTGTCATCACGCACGTGACCGTGCAGGCCCGGGCGGTGGCCGTGCGCGCGGCGCCCGCCGCTGCGGAGGGCAACGCTGCGCGCGCCGCACTCATGGTGGCCCCGCTCCCGACACTGGCCGTCGCGGCGCAAGCAGTGGCGCTGAGCGCCGGCGCAGCGCCGCAGCTGCTGCGCCGGCCGCGGGGCGTGCTCGCGGGCGGGCCGCCGGCCGCTGCAGAGCCCGACGAGGGCCCGGAGGAGGGCGATGCGGAAGCTCAGGCATATGAGGAGGAGGAGGAGGAGGAGGAGGAGGAGTGGGAGGATGAGGAGGCGGCGGGTGAGGAGGAGGCGGGTGAGGAGGACAAGGCGGTGGCAGCAGCGCAGCCTGCGCCGCCGCAGGCCGCCCTGCAGCGCGCCGCGCAGGCGCGCCTGCCGCCCATCGAGGAGGAGGCGCCCGGCGCTCCCGCAGAGGCGGAGCAGGCCCCCGAGCATGACGCCGGCGGCGCGTCCCGCGGCGCGGCGGACGCGCCCGCGCATGCGGCCGGGGCGCGCGCGCACCAGCGGCCGGGCGAGGCGCCCAAGCGGGGCGCGCATGCGGGGGCGGGGAAGGGGTCGGGCGGGCAGGCGCCGCGCGGCGCGCCGCCAAAGCGCGCGGCCGCGGCTGCGCCCGCGCGGGCGCAGGAGGCGCGGCGCGATGCGGACATCCTGCAGCCGCTGCCGGACCTGCCGCTGCGCGCGCTGGCGGCGCCCACGCCCGCGCGGTCGGACAGCGCCGCGCCGACCTCCGCGCCGAAGGGCCGCGGTCGGTGCGCTGGCCGGATGCGCGTGGCTGGGATACCTGCTGTCTCCCTGCATGTCATGGGACGCCTTGAGCGAAGCATGCGCATCAAGCGCAGTACCTGTTTGAAACTCACCAGGCTGCAACCTTGTACACATTTTGGGCCCTGGCTGAAAGTGCCTTGGTTCTGTCAGCACCTACAGAAGTATGTGCTCTGTCCGGTAAGAGTGCAAGGCGGTGCAGGGGCGCCGCGGCCGCGTCCGGCGGCGCCAAGCGCGCGGCGGAGCGTGCCCTCGAGCCGCCCGCGGCGGCCAAGGTCGCTAAGAAGGGTGCGCACCCCAGGCCGCCTGCGCCAGGCACCATATCAGACTCAGAGCTGCGGGCCGGGCTGTCGGCGGCGTTCCAAGGCTCGCAGGTCGAGGCACAGATGCCCACGGAGGCCTGCGCCTGCGGTCCTGGCGGGTGACCTCCGCCGGCTGCTTCAACTGGCGCTATGCATGCCCGCTGACTGCAACACCAGAGTATGAACATCCCGCTCACGTGCGTGCTCACCAGACGAAGCAGCTCAGCGGAGTGTGGCGCACGGCCAGGCACGCAGACCAAGGCCAAGAAGGCGCGCATGGCGCCCGCGGCCGCGCTGGCGCCCCCGGGCGCGGAGCCCGCCGACGGCGCCGCGCTTGCGCTCGGCGGCGCGGAGCAGGGCACGGCGCCGCGCCTGTCGCCCAACACGGATGCCGACAGGCGCGCCAGCTGCGGGCGGCTCCATTCACTTTCAATGATGTAAGTGTTGCGCAAAATCACCAATTGCGTGTGTTGGAGCACTTTTGAGCATGTTGCCGTGCTGCCGCAGGTAAGATTGCGCTGACATAGCCCTCAGCACCATGCTGCACAATTCTGTCTTCACCCGCATGTCGCCTACATAGCTTAATTGGGTCCACCTTGGCGCGGCGCCCAAGGCAGGCCGTGGCAGCTGATACCCTATAGCAGCGCATACGCATGTCGCAGGAAATGCGTGCACGCCTATGCGCTGCTATAGGGTTCCACTGCCGCGGCCTGCGATGTGCGCCGCGCTACGGTGGACCTAATCAGGCTATGTATGCGCAGGACATGCCTGCCATGTTGTAAAGCTGAGGCCGAGCGCTTGCCACAGATACTCCGCTAGGACGGTCTGCATCGGGTGTCCATGCTGTGCGCTGCACACGTTGCGCCCCTTTACTGACGGCACGCTCACGGGCGCTAGCGATGCCGAGGAGGAGGGCATCGAGGGCGTGCGAGCGTCCATCGCGAGCTACCTGGCCCGGTACAGCGAGAGCGTCGCCAAGAAGGAGGCCGTCATCATCCAGGCGCGCTGCCGGGCTGGGTGCCTACGCCGCAGTGCTATGTTCCCTGCGCCCGATGCGCCGCATGCGCGCGTGTGCCTTCGTGACCAGAGGGGCGCTCCTGCAGGGCTGCACATGGACACTGCGGTACGATGCCCACCGGTCACTGCTCGGCTCATGTGTGGCACGTGAAGGAGCTTCCTTGTGTAACTGCTTTGCTAAGAGGGGCCGTCATCATGAGGGAGCGCTGCTGAGCAGCCGTCTGGCCGCCGCGCAGAAGACGAGCCAGAAGGTCATGGCCATGGCGGCCGCGCTGGAGGCGGAGGAGCGCAAGGAGGCCGCCGCGGCCACGGCCGCGCACACGCGCCGCGCGACGCCGCTGCGCACCAAGCTGGAGCGCAGGGCGGCCGCCATCCGCGCGCGCGACGAGGTGCGCCCAGCGCACCACGCGCTGGCACCTGTCATGCCTTGGAGCCTGCCCGCCCTCTGGCCGTGATTGATAGTGCGGGGCTGCCGCGGGTGACGAGCCGCTGCGCTTGTCTCAACGGTGTCAGCCACTGCCGACTTAGCGACATCCATTGACTGCTGCTGTTGTCGAGCAGACATGTTTAGTGCATCGTCCCATGATATATGCCAAGGGAGCTCTGCGCAGACGGTAAAGAGTACACGCAGCGGGTTTCCATGTCTGGGGCCCAGACATGGATGCACGCCCAGACTCCGGGCGCGCGCAGAGACCCTTGCAACTGGCAGCAAGGCCGGCGCCACGCGGCTGACGGCTGCGAAGCGCGCGCAGGCGCACAGGAAGGCGGTCGCGGCGGAGTGGGGCGAGTACCAGGCCGAGTACCGGGAGCTGCTGGCGCTGGAGCAGGCGCGCCCCGGGAGCGGCCCGAGCGCTGTGCTGTCCCGGCCGCGCCAGCGGCCAGCTGCATTGCATGTGCAACTGCCTAGCACAGTGCTGGCGGCACGCAGGCACCGTCGCCGCCGCCGGCCTCCGGCTCGGCGCGCCCGTCCGCCTGGGCATCCGGGATGTCACCTGCCTCAGTGATGTTGAAAGAGGGTTGGGGTTAGGGTCAACAATACGGGCACGCCTGACGCTGCGCCGGCGGCGCGCGCGCAGGCGGAGCGCGAGGATGCCGAGCGCCGGCAGCAGCGCCACAAGCGCAAGCTGGCCGAGCTGCGCGAGGCCGCGGCGGCGGAGGTGCAGGGCGCGCAGGCGGCCGTGCGCCGCGGGCGCGAGCGCCTTGCCAAGGTCCCGCCGCTCACGCGCATGCTGGGCGGCCTGCACCCCGCGCTGGCCGCGCGCGCGGGGTAGCGGGGGGCGCGGCCGCGGGGCGGCGCTGCACGGTCCGGCTCGCCGGGCCGGCGCGTGCGGCCGGCGAGCCTGCAGTCAGGGATGCTGCGCGCCTGCCTCACCAGCATGCGCCCCGCATTCCCTGCGCCCTGAGCCCCGGCGGCAGCCTTGTGGCTGCTTTGGCGTGCGCTTCAAGCTGACGGAGGAGCGTGGCTGAAGGAGAAGGGCGTGGGGGCATACATCAAGGAAAGCTCCCAGGTGGGGAGTCTGGGGTGCCAGTTAGCACAAGCGATGGGGAGCGAGGATGGAGGTCGTGCAACGTAATGAGCAACCAAGGAAAATGCTATTATGAATGCGCATCAGCTGGGTGAACAGTGTGCTGGCGTGTTCCCTGTGTGCCAGTCTTTGCATGTGCGAATGTCTTCTGCCTTGTGTGCTTACGCTCTGCAGGATCAGTGCATGTGCTCATGAAAGCATGAAAGCATGACAATTCCAGCAGTCTGTAAGTGATTGCATTCGTCATGGGCGCGCTGCCGGGCACTGCGGAAAAGTAAATGCAGGAGCTGTTGCACATGAGCTACGTTACTGGTCGACCTGCGCAGCAGCACCACAGCATGATCTGAACACCATGCGCTGTGGTGTATGCGAGCAGGCCCAAATGCTTGCTCATAGTAAGTGCCTGTGCCCTTCTGCTGGCGCACATCCCTTGCCTGTCAAAAATCATGGAGGCAGGCCATGTAATGCAAGCTGCATTGGGCACCTTTGTCCTCAAGCCATGTTTGCGCTCTGCCCCTGCGGGCAATGCTCGCATGCTTATACAGCAAACAAGAGTAGGCGTCAGCAGGGAGCAAGCGAGGCCGCCTGCACCTGTGCGGGCGGCAGGGCCGCGCTGGGCCCAGCCTGAAAGACGGCCGGCGCGTGCTTGGCATCGCTGTCCGCGCTGAGGCGAGCCGGAAACTTGTCGCACAGGTGCCGCACCCCCTGCGCCATTAATCAGCCTGAATGTGTGGAGTCAGAGCGGCCTTCAGGCGGTGCACATGCAGGTGTGCCCCAAAGCAGAGCCTCTTCGCGCTTTCAGCGCACCTGCTTGCTCTCAGCCCTGGCGAGCGCGGCCGCGAGGCTCTGCGTCGGCTGGCCTGCGCATGTGGCCCAGCACACTCTGCTACCTCGCTCGCCGTTGCTATGGTGACTGCTTGCTTGAATGCAAGAGAGCCTCCAGGGCATACGGGTCACACCAGCCTCCGCTGCCAGCTCGACCAGCGCGCGCAGGCAGTCCTGGCACTCGGGGTCGGCCTCCAGCAGCGCCTGGTACCTTGCCGTCGCCTGCCGCGCGCGCACCAGGCTCTAGAAAGGCGCAAGCGCAGCGGCGCGCGCGCGCCGAGCAGCTGCCGCGGAGCGCGGGCGGCGCGCGCCTGGACGGCCGTGCCGGCGCGGCGCAGGCAGGCGGCGGCCGTCAGCGCCCATCGCCGCTCTAGCGGCTGGAACAGCGCCGCGGCCTCGTAGTAGGGCTGCGCGACGCCGTAGCTCTGCGCGCCAGCCGCGGCGCGCCCGCAGTCAGTCGCCCGCACAGGTGACGCATGCAGATGGTGCGGGTCCCAGCTGCCACGTGCGCGGCAGCCCGTGCGGTGCTCCAATCGCTGCGCACCGCGCGAGGTGTGCCTGGCGCAGGCGCGAAAGGACAGAGCAGGAGAGGGCTGGCCGGCCCCCCGCTGTGTTGCGCAGTGCGCGCGCAGATGCTGGCGTTGGCTGCAGCACGGCTGCAGCACGCTTGACACCAGCGTCGCGCTTTCTCTTCCAGTAACCACCAGGGGCCGTCTGAGACAAAGCGTGGACAACGGTGAAGGCGTGGGCTACGGAGAAGAAGAACGAGGCGTGTGCGGGGCGCGCGCCCCCTCCTGCAGCTGGAAGCGGCCCAGCCAGGCGAGCGCGGGCACGCCGCTGGGCAGCGCGGCCGCGGCGGCCTCCAGGCAGCGCCGCGCGGCGGCGCGCTCGCCGCAGGCCGCGGCCGCGGCGCCCAGCGCGGCCAGCGCGGCCGCGTCGTGCGGCGCGGCGCCGCTGACGCGGCCCAGGTCCTCCGCCGCGGCCGCGTGGTCGTCGTCCAGCGCCGCCGCAGCCGCCGCCTGCGCGCTGCCCGCGCGCGCTGGCGAGCGCATGCGGCGGGCGGCGCCCGGCTCGTGCTCGCGGCCCAGGCCGCGCCCTGACGGCGATTGGGGGTCCAGGGCATGAGACGCGCAAGTGCTCGACTTTTCGCGCAACCCAATGTTCAGAGCACGGCTGCAGAGCGCCCTGTCAGCGTGCTGCGCCGAGCTGCGCATCCGATAACGTGCGTCAGCGGCAGGGCCGCCACAGAGCGAATTGAATGAGCAGGGTGCCTGGCGCGGCGCCGGCCGCGCGGCGGACGCGCGCCGCACCTGACACGCTGACAGCGTAGGGTAGGGCAGTGATCATTCACCGTGCCCATGCCTAGCCCTCTCCGCGCGCCGCACCTGGAAGGCGGCCTCCAGATCGCCAGGCGCGAGCGCGCGCGCAGCCGCGAACGCCGCGCGCGCGTCGGCGCCGCGCTGCTGGCGCAGCGCGAGCACCCTGGCGCGCACCGCGCGCGCTCAGCGCGCGGCCCTGCTGCAGCGGCGGGCGGCGCGCCTGTGCGCATGCGCGCACCCGAGGTTGAAATGCGCCTCTGCACAGCCGGGCCGCACGGCGAGCGCGGCCGCGTAGCAGCGGCCGGCGGCGGCCGGGTCGCCCTCCGCCGCGCTGACGTTGCCCTGCCGCCGCGCCGCAGCGCGTGCGCACAGGAACGACGCGCGCGCCTGCATGCAGGCCGTGGGTGCTCCCGGAATGGTAGGCCTGCGAGGCGGCCCGCGCGCCTTGTTGACCAGCGCGGCCGCGCTGGCGGGCGCCACGGCCAGCGCCGCGTCCGCCCACAACCGCGCCGCGCGCACGTCGCCGCCCAGCAGCGCCAGGCAGCACAGCAGCGGCGCCGCGAGCGCGCGCGTGTCCGCCGGCTTGTGCGCAAAGCCCTGCCCGGCAGTGCCAAGCCTCCAGCCAGGCCCGCCGTATACAGCTGGTCGAACTCACGCCCTGTGCATGCTGCATGCGAGAAGCGTCTATCCAACAGCGTGCCAGCCAATACACTAGTTTGAACCCCAGTGTGCAAAAGCTATGCTTGCAGCACAAGACGCTTGATTCGCCATGCGCTCGCTGCACATGCAACCGGCACTGCCGTCAGCACCCCCAGAATTGCCTCTGCCAGGCCGTGGCGCGCCTGCAGGATGCTGGCGGCCGCGTCGACGTCGCCCTCGGCCAGCGCGGCGCGCGCCTCCTCAAGCAGCAGCGCGTCCGCCAGGCCGTGGCGTCTCGCGGCGGCCAGCTGTGCGGATACCCAGCCGTAGCCCGCCCGGTCGCCGCGGCGCGGCCCGCACAGGCAGGCCGCTACCAGCCGCGCCGCCGTGAGCACATACCTGCACGCCGTGGGCGCCCCGGTGCGCGATCGCGCGCGCCGACGGGCCGCGCAGCGTGCGCGGGAGCGCGGCGCGCGCACCGCTCGGCGGCGGCCTGCCGAGCGGCCAGCTCCGCGGACAGCGCGTCCGCGGGCGCGGCGCCGCGGCCGGCGCCGCTTTCGAACGCGCCGCCGTCCGGCGCGGGCTGACCGCCGCCGGCGCAGGGCGGCACCTGCGGCCGACCAGCAGCGCTGTGAGGGAGTGCGCGCGCGGTGAGGCAGGGGCGCGCGCGCGCGCGGGGCGGGCCTGCAGCAGGCGCTGGAAGGCGGCACGCATCGCGTCGGCATCCCCCAGCGCGCAGCGGCAGACGACCAGGTTGAAGGCGGCGCGGTGGTCCGCGCCGCCCTCCGCCGCCCACTCCAGCGCCGCCGCCGCCTCCTGGGCGCCGCGCCCCCGCCTTATGCGGCGCCGGCGCGCGCTGGTGCGGCCGCAGCAGGCGCGCGCCCCGCGCCGGGGCGCGCCGTGAGCTGGCCCATGCGCAGCAGGGCGGCGCCAACATTGCGGTTGATTCGCAGCCGCGCGCCGCGCTCGCCGGGCGGCAGCGCATCGGCGGCCATGCGGTAGAGGCGCACGGCGGCCGCGAAGTCGCCGCGCGCAAAGTGGATGTTGCCGACGTTGACCCGGAGCCGCTTGGCCTGCGCGCTCCGCGCGCGTGAGGGCCGGGGGGCCCGCCCGGCCGCCACGCTGCACGTCGGGAGGTCGGCCGCGCCTCTGGGTACGCCGGGTCGTCGATAAGGCGCTGGTACGCCGCCAGCGCCTCGGACCACAGCTCGCAGGCGGCGAGCGCGGCGGCGAGCGTCAGGCCCGCCGTGAAGCCCAGGTCCGCGCGGCCGCCCGGCGCGCGCCGCCGCTGCAGCCCTGCCTCGCCCTGCTCCTGCTGCGCGGCTCTGCGCGCCAGCTCCAGCGCTGCGCGCTTGCAGGCGGCAGGGGCTTGGCCGGGCAGCGGGGCTGCGGTCGGCCACAGGCGGCCGCGGGCGCGCGCGCAGGGAGGTGAACGCACCCCGGCTGTTGTCGCCGCGGCTCAGCGCCTCGGCAGCGCCCTCCAGCAGCGCCTCGAGCGCCAAGGCCTCCTTGAGTGCCAAGTCGGTGTCGTCGTTCTGCTTCACAGACTGCGCTGGCGGCGCGACGTCGGCGTGCGCATAGAAGGACCCCTGCGGCCAAGGCACTGGTACGCACCGGATTGCGCAGGAGCATTTGGGAGCAAAGGAGTGTGCAGGCGCGCTCACGCTGGGCGTTGCTGGACGCATCCCCGCAGACGCACTGTGACTGCGCCGCGCAGGCGTTCAAAGCGCTCCTGCTGAGCCTGTTGTGCCGACTGACAGTGCTGGGCGCGTCGAAGTGTTCACGGTGTAACTCCTCCCGGGCACAAATGCATTAGGGCAAAGGGTCTGATCGAGGTGGACGACAGGTGCACTGCCGTATGTTTACCCGCTTTCTTCTGTAAGACACAAAGTGCCCTCATAAGCAGCTGTTCCGAAGAGTCTGGCTGCGATCAGGACGCCGAAGACGAAGCAGTCGCCTCTACCAAACTGTTCTGACAACGACAGGTGTGAAGTAATCGGGGTCGTTATCGAGCAGCGCCTGACCCCTTGGCACTTAGACCTGGTGTGCAGCCTTTGTGCTTGTACGGGAACAGCAGCCTGAGCTGATCCCCTGTTGGCGCCGCCAACAGCGTCAGCCGTGGTGCAGCAGCCTGACCTGACCTGACCAGCCTGATCGAGCAGCCGGTGTAGCAGGGAACAACAGCGCAGAGACTGGTGCTAGGGCAACTCTGCTTCAACTGCCCTCATGTGGGCTGATCGTCTCTCAGTGAGGCTAAACGGGGCTGCAGCTCTTGCTGCCAGTGTAAGCGCGCTCTGCTCATGCCACACTTGCCCTCTGATCCAGGGCCTGCGCGGTGCAGGTCGTCGTCATGGACAGCAAGCTGCTGCTTACTGTGCTGCTCATTGGAGCCGTGGCGCTTGTCAATGGTGAGTGCCGTGAAGATTTGCAGGCTTTGGGTTGAGCCATGTGTTCAAGGTGCTTGCCTTGCCTGGCCACCAAGAAATTGTCTAACGCGCCTTCCTGTCTTGCAGGACGCGAGCTGAAGGAGAGCGCTGCTCTTGTTGCTGGTGCGGCTGGCGCCCAGGCCGGTAAGTCCCTCACCAGGAACCTCCCACCCACAGCCGGCAGGCAGTGCTGAGAGCAGGTTTTGACAGTGTTGCTGCTTCATGTGCTTGCAGTTGACCAGCGACACTGTGTGCTGCCGGAGATATATTGAGCCTGGTTGTCTGCTTCGCAGGGATGGACACGCGCCCGCTGCCGCCCCTGGCGCACTCCCGCACAGTCCTGCAAGGTGAGCTGCTTCCCAAGTACTGCATGTTGCGTGCAGCAAGCAGCAGTATGTTCCAGGCGCACTGTGTGGCTCATCGGCGAGCTTACGAGAGCTGCCCAGTGCCTCCCGGCTGGCTGCTGTGTTGAACATGCCCGTTCCTCCTCCATCGGCAATGCATGGTTGGATGCGAATGTGGCGCCCAGTGTGATGCTGACATGCAGGATCATTTGGCGGCCGGCTGTCAGGCAGTGCGCATGCGCCGCCCGCAAATGCTGACGTGCTGCCCAAGCGATGAACTGATGACGAGCTGTGCCTGGTGCAGATGATGGCTCGGGCTCCACGGTCACATCGGTGAATGTGACCCCTGGCCTGTCCACACCCAACTTCCAGGGCGCCACAGAGACCATCACCACCAGCAACGGCGACACCTCCACTGTGCAGTGCTCGACGTGGAGAGGCTTCCAGACAACCTGCAATGGTAAGAAGAAGTGATGTGCCGCAGCAGCGCTTGGGTGCAGTGAGGTCCCAGTGCCACGGGACCTTGCACATGTTCTTGTACGGGAACTTGCACATGTTCTTGTACCAGTGTTGCCAAAGAAGTGTTCATTGCAGAACTGCACAGAGTATTTGAAGTGACATGATTGGCTTTGCACTTGGAGCACTTGTTTTTTTGGGCTGTCTGTTTGTTGGCTCGCACCACTTGGGATGTTTTCGAAATGGTTTTCACCTCACATGGAGGCTGTTGTGATCATGTACTGATGGACATAGGGAACTCGAGTGACATGCACTTGTGGACTTGACAAGCAGCAGCTGTGACAACAGCCTGCATGTTGCTTCCCAGTTTTCAGGACTGCTGCATGGCAGTCATCACCAGTGAGGGCACATTCTGCACTTTGGTTGACGGGTACATAGGGAGGGCCTGACGAGGACTACGCAAGCAGCAGCTGTCAGAGCTGACTGCATGTTGCTCCAATCCTGCCCTGAAACTGTCGCCTGGCAGTCATAACAGTGTCACGAGAGCTAGTGCACGTTCTGCACTTGGGCTGACGGTACATAGGGAGGGCGTGCCACGCGCTTGTGGACTACGCAAGCAGTATCGAGAACCTATTGCGTCTTGCTTCTAAATGTAAAATGGGCAGTCATCACACAGTGTCATGATGGCTATTGCAACGTCAACTTGTTGACCAGGTACGATTCACACGTGGAGACTCCACTCGTGCCTCTACCTATGGCAGCTGCTGGGGCACCCTGCAAGCCGACGGCTAGGGTGCCAAAGCCAGAAACACAGGATAACACTCTGTCAAGGCCACTGACACACACCTCAGTGCCCCATGCATAAGCAGGCCACGCGATGCGCGACGGGCACCTAGGTGCGGCCGCGCTTCGGCCCGCGGCCGCCACGCCCGCGCGCGCGCCCGCCGCCGCGCCCGCGCGCGCGCCCGCCGCCGTCGTGCTTCCGCTTGCGCCCGCCGGCGCCGCGCCCGCCGCCCTGCTCGCCCGTCCGCTCCTCCCGGGCCTTCCGCGCCTCGGCCGCGCGCTGGTAGAAGGCAAGCTCCTCCTCGCCTGCGCGGCCGGGTACAGCGTGTCAGGCGCGCGCCGCGCCGACGGGGGCATGCGCATTGGCTATTGGAGATCGGCAAACTGGGAAGACGGCCGCTTCGACACAATGCTGAGTCAATGAGGACAGCATGTCATCTGCGTTTCTATTGCCGATGGCCAAAAGGCTTTTCGGATGCGGGCGGCCGCGGGGCGCGCCTTCCAGCAGCCGCAGCGCGGCCGCCTGGTCGCTGACGGTGACCGCGCCGCCGGCCCGCTCCAGCGCGGCCTTGGCCGCCGCCTCGTCCTTGAATCGCGCGCGGCCCTGCCTGTCCCCCTGCCGGCGCGCGCGCGCGCGCGCTCAGGAGCCCGGCCGCAGCACACCTGCGGCAATACGCAGCGCGGCGCCCGCCGCCGGGCGCACCTTGTGGTACTCGACGTAGACGACGCCCGCGTCCCGCCCGCCCAGGCCGAGCTTGACCTCGTTGAAGCCGGCCTGCTCCGGCGCCTCCTCGCCCCCGAACTCAAACTCCAGCACGCAGCCCGGCTTAAACTCCGGCGGCGCCTCGGCGGCCTCCTCCGCCGGCGCCTCCGCCGCCGCCGCGTCCGCCGCCGCGCCCGGCTCGGCCGCGCGCGCCTGCTCGGCCGCGCGCGCGGCGTCGGCCCCGGGCGCGGCGCCGTCGCCGGCCGCGCCGTTGGCGTCGGCAGTGGCGCCTGCGCCCGCAGCGCCGTCCGCCGCGTCCCCGCGCGCCTCGCCCGCGCCCGCATCCGCGCCGCCGTTGGCGGTCGCCTGCCGCCGGCGGCACCGAGCTCAAGCCGGTCAGCGGTGGAGCACGCAGGCGCGCTCGGGCGCGGGTCCCTAGCCCTGAACCTGTCCAATGCAAAGGGCACACCTGCGGCGCCGCGGCCGCATCCACCTTCTCGGCCGCGCGGCGCGCGATGTAGTCCTGCTTGCGCTCCATGGCGACCGGAGCGCCCGCATACTCCAGCGCCATGCCCAGCACCTGGCGGCCGGAGGCGCGTCTCATCGCAGCGCGGCCATGCAGGAGCTCCATGCACTGCCGAGGCTGGGGCGGCGGCACCGTGACCGCGGACGAACGCAGCCAGGGCATGCCAGGGTCGGCCGGGGCAGCCATGCAAGGCGCCCGCGCGCTTGGGGAGGCGTGCCAGGGGGCGCCACCTTGCTCGCGGCCTCCACGCTGGCGAACTCGATGAAGCAGTTGCCCTTGAAGTCCTTGCTGCCCAGGTGGCGGCGCTGGCGCACGCAGTTCACGGGGCCGGCGCCGCCGAAGAACGCGGTCAGGTCGTCCAGCGTGGCGGTGTACGGGAAGGGCGCCGCGTACAGGCTGCGCGCGTCAATCGCGCGCGCCAGCTCCTCGGGCGGGTCCAGCGGCACCGCGCGCCGCACGCGCCGGCCGTCCGCGCTCACCACCAGCGCGCCCGAGCCGCGCAGCACCTCCGCCACCTGCGTTCGCCCAGAATAAGGGTTGGCCCTAACCCTACCCAGCCGCCTTAACCCAACCCTATCCCTCTAACCGCAACCCTCTCCTCTACCGGCCTGGCTCGCCGCTTGCGCTGAGGCGCGGCCTGCCAGCGCACCAGCGCTCGGCGCACCTGGGCCACCACCTCGGGCTTGGGCTCCGCGCCCCGCTCGCGCAGGTTGAGCGCATGCGCCATCCGCGTGAAGGAGCAGACGAGCGCGAGGTCGACAAAGCCCTGCCGCGCGGGCGGCGGCGCGAGTCGGCCGGTGCGGCGGTGCTGCGCTCGAGCCGGCGGGGAGCAGCACGGGCGCGTACCTCCGGGTCTGCGTCCACCTTGGAGCACAGGAACACATCGCGGGGCAGGTTGCTGTCGCTGAAGTAAAACTCCACCTGCGTGTGAGCGCCGGCGCAGTGAAGAGCTGCCATGCAAAGCAGGCATTGGTGTTGGTGTACGCAAGCGCTGTCATACAGCTTCGAGCAACGAACTCCAGGCGGCAGAAGCCGCAGCCGGCGGCGGCTGCATGCAGATGTAAATGCGGTGCGTGCGCCCCGCACCTGCCGCTTGATGCGTGCCTTCGCTTCCTCGCTGAACACCATGGTGAGTGGGAGGCAGTGCCGGTTAGAGAGGACTTCTTTGAGGCAACGGAGCTGAGCTATTAAACCCTGCTCTGACCCTGCGTCAACTGTGAACGCTGGGGTGCGCTAGCCAGCACCTGCGGAGTGAGCTCAGGACAAGCAAGGCTGTTTGCTGCAGCCCTGGCGTGGCACATATTCAGCAAGGCCTGAAGCGGCCTCGCAGTCAGAGCTTGAGCGGCCACAGTCTGCTGAAAGGGCTGCGTATCAGTAACAGCGCGTCCTTGTGCAGCACAGAAGACTGACTTACCAGTCAGTGCGCTGCAATGGTCTCGGTACTTGCGAGCATTGCTGCCTCGAGGGATTATGTCATTGCTCGAACTCTGTGCTGCCTGCGCCTGCTGCTGCGCTCGCCACCCATGCAGCTGGCTGCCGAGGTTAGCACACTGCTTGCCTACCGCGCACTTCCAAAGCTGGTGGAGCAGCTCTACACGCTTGTTGGGGCAGCTGCAGGCATCTTTGCGGGCGTGAGAAAAGCACTCAGGTAGGTGCCCTGCCTGCATGGTACTGTCAGAGCTGCTGCAGGCCTGGGCGCATAACATGGTGCTGCTCACAGAGAGGCCGCCCAGAGCGGCGCGCGGTGGTCGCCGATCAAGCGCGCCCTGTCTCTGTCTGAGACTTGCTGCTGGCACTGCATGCCAGTGTATGCAGTGAGTGACGACGCACCACAGGTACCAGACGTCAGAATTGAACCTGTCATCTGGTCTGCATGGCAACGACAAGCCCAGCGAAGCGCGGCGCCTTGAACGGGAGCTCTCCCGGGTTGCCGAGGAGTAGCCGCCGCCACTGTGATGCAGGCGGCTGCAAGTATGGCAGTGTACATGCAGACCGGGCGTGCAGTTGAAAGTAACAAAGCACCATGCCGTGTTGCAGCACGCTGCCAGCTCTACACAAGCAGGGCCGGAGCAGGCCAACACTGGAGCAACGCAACAGCTAGTGCTTGGGCCGGCGGTGCGCCTTCTTGAGCCGCGGCAGGTCCGTCTTGCGCCGCTTAACGCGGCTGAAGCGCTGCCGCTCGTCCTGCAACGCGCCGTACCGCTTCTTGCGCACACGCGTCAGCTCCGCGTCTGCCAGCAGCTCGTCCGTCAGCGTGCGCTTGCGCTGCTTCCTGGGCAGCCGCCCTGCGCACCGCGCGCGCCGGCGGTCAGCGCAGCGCATGTCGACCGGCCACAAGGCGGCGCACAGCACGCAGTCCAGGAGTGTGAGAGCAAGACGATTACGCATAGGCGGCCCGCCGCCGCATGAACGTATGCGTGCCGCAGGCATGGCGCCGACCATGCGGGCGGCGCGCCTGCGTAAAAGTCGGCGGCGCCCTCCACCACGGTCCCCAGCTGGAAGTACTTAGGGAACTTGGACTGGTCGAAGCCCTTGTAGAAGCGTTTGGGGTCGAGCGCGGCGCGCAGGTGCAGCAGCCGCAGGTCTCGCTTCACCTCGTCTGTGATCTGCGTCGCCGGCAGATCGAACCAGCCCCTGCGAGTCCCACGCTCACCCGCGTCGGCTCCCTGCCAACCTGACAGGTGCGCGTGCAGGCACGCCTGCCGCAGCTCGCTCAGGCACGCTTTCCAAGGCGCCTGACATGTCAGGCACGCGCCTGCCGGCTGTCTTCGGCGCCGCCTTGCGCTGCGCTTTGGCGAGCCGCCGTGCGCCGCGCAGCGGCTCGAGCGCCTGCCGGGCGCGCGCTCCAGGAGCCGTGAGAACACGGCACTGCAAACAGGAGTCAGCGCCGCGCCGCAGGTGACGCACGAGGCACGCCCCGCCACACTCTCACCTGCTTGGCGAGGCCCAGCTCCGACCCGGCGGCCTGCGCGGGCCCACTCACACCAGACGGGGCGGGGAGGCCGGTCTGCGGCACCCAGGCGATCTCTGCGACCGCTTCCTCTCCCTCCCCCGCCCGCTCTGCCGCGGCAGCCTCCGCGGCCGCGGCGGCCCCGCTCGGGTGGGCCTGGCCTGGCTCCGCAGCGGCTGCGGCGCGGCCGCCGCGCACCGTGCGCCTGTGCCCAGGCTCCCTGCCTGCGGCATCTGCGGGCGCGCGCGCCGCCGCGGGCGCTACGCGGCCTGACGCCAGCGCGGCCCACATGCTCTGCGCCAGACCCGGCAGGCAGCCTGCGTCGGAGTCGCTGTCGCTGCCACTGTCGCTGCCGCTCTCGCTCGCTGCCTCGTCGAACCCGGCCTGCGCAGCCCCTGTCCAGGCCTCTGCAGACCTGCCCGGCCCCGCCTCGGCAGCTGCGACGTGAGAGCGCAGCACCGCCGGGTCAGCATCCTCCGCAACAGAGCTGACGCGCGCACGCCGGCCGGGCTCTCTCGCGCTCGGCGCGGACGCGCTCCTCTCCGCACCTGCTCTACCTGCGCCAAAACAAGTACATTGCTCGCAAGCGAGTCCTGCACTTAATACGTACGTGCTCGTAGCCTGCCTCACACAACCCCTGGGTGCAACAGAGGATGAAGCAAGGCAAGCTCGGGAGCGTGCCGCTCGCGGACTGCGCCGGCTTGCCGCGCCGGCTGCTGACCTCTGTGCTTTGCAGGCCGGGCGCCAGAACGCCGCCGCCTGAGCGCGTGCTGACCATAGCTCCGAGCCTTTTCTTGCCTGCTTGCATCGCGCAGTCCTCCAGCAGCAGGCTCGCCGGCCCTAGGGGTTTGGCCACTGCTGCACACAGCAATGGCCCGCCCTCCTTGACGAGGAGGGGGGCTGTGGGGGCAGTCTCAGGAGGCTGCAGGGCCTCAGCGCTCCCCGCCGCTGCCCGTTCCCCACGCGGCCCACTCACTTGTGAGCGCCTGGCAGCGGCACACTGCCCTGTCATAGCTGGTATCAACCGCACAGGCCTGTTCTGGTACAGCGCTGCCAGTGGTGGCGACACGCATGCGCATGGATGATCACACTCGCGTGTGGGCGGAGTATGAGGACCTGCTCGAGCGGAGCCGCGTGCAGTTTGCGCAGCTGCGCGAGCTGCCCCTGTACGGCCGCAAGCTGTGGGAGCGTGCGTGCCCGGCCTCCGCGCCCCACGCCTGTGCGCTGTTGCAGTGCAGCCCAGCGGCGGAACAGGCGGGCAACCACGGCGCGCAGGCCAGTACCACGATGCGTTCCAGCTGTTTGCGGCGCTGTGGTCACATCTCCAGGGTAATAGGCGCGCCCCAGACCCCGCTGCGCGCGCTGCGCGCACCAAAACACAACAAGAATGCCTCCTGCAGCCACAGAGCCGCCCCGCGCTGAGCCGCCGTGACTGTGCAGGGCCGCGCTGATGGAGGGTGGCCTGAAGCGGTGGGAGATTGGGGACGTGGCCTCGCGAATAGGCGCGTCCCCGCCCGCGGCGCCGGGCTGCCCGCTGGGCCGCTCGCCAGGCGTTCGGTCTCCCTGCTTCGCTGGGAGCTCCGCACAGGGCGAGGCGGCTCGCGGCGGCCGCGCGCCCGCCCAGCGGTGACCGGGGGTCGCCCGGCGCGACAGCGCAGCTGTACTACAACTTTTACCTGCGCACCAGCGGCTTCTCCTACCTCACCGAGGCCTACCAGTTCTATGACGCCATCCACAGCAGAAAGTGCGCGCCGCCACTCACGCCCGCCGCCTGCTGGGCAGCCCGCCCCGGCGCCGGGCGCGCGCAGGCGCGAGGGGGCCTCAGGCCGGCGCCGCGCGCAGGTACTTCCCGCAGCAGTTTGACCCGAGCGAGGAGCACCTGCTGCTGAAGGAGATGCGCTTCCGCGTGCGCCACATCGTGGTGTGCCTGCTGCTGCAGCGGCGCGACGAGGCGCGCGAGCTGCTGGGCGTGCTCACAGAGCTCGTCGGCATCTACGCCGCCAACCTGCAGGCGCGCTCTCCGCGTTGCCCGCGCGCCTCCTGGCGCCGCGTGAGCACGTCAGCGCACGCCGCGGGCTGCCTCTGCCTCGTACAGGCACCACCAGCAGCACTGTTGAAGGCTCCCGCCAGTCCGGCATGCCGCGTCAGACAACTGGCAGATTGGCGCGTGCGCGGCATTCCGCCCGGTGCGGCCGGCGCAGCGGGCGCGCCGGCACGCCCAGCTGCGCTGGCGGGCGCTGCGCCGGGGCGAGCATGCGGCGTGCGCGCGCAGGCGGCCGACGTGCGCGAGTGGCAGCTGGTGTGCGAGGAGGTGGGCCGCTTCATCGCGGCGGACGAGCCCGCGCACCGGCCGGACGCGCCGCAGCGCACGCTGGCCGCGCTGTCGCTGCGCTGCCAGCCGGCCTCCCCGCTCGCCAGCATCCCCTTCACGCTGCCCTTCCTGCGCCTGCAGGCGCGGCCGCGCGCCCGCCCCGCCCTCGTGCCTCCGCCTGGCGTGCCTGGTCAACGCAGGGCGGCGACACGGCATGCGCAGCCTTGCCAGGCAACCCGCCCATGTACAGAGGGCCGGGTGCGGCGAGTCTGCGTGCAGCCCGCCAGCCTGCGCGCGTCGCCCCAGGCGGGTGTAGGGTTTGGGCAGAGGGTCCCGTAGTTCTAAACGAGCAAGGCGCGCGGCCACAGGAGGCCGTGCTCGCGTGCTACTACGCTGGGCAGGTCAAGGTGGCGGAGCTGCCGCTGGACACGTGCCGCATGATGCAGGCTCTGGAGTGGGAGGACCCGGCCGCCAGTGCGCCCGCGCCCGGGCCGCTCCCCTCGCGGGGCCCGGCCCGGCCCGGCCGCCCGTGATGCAGGCGTTGTATGCACCACAGCGCGTCGGCCAGCGCACCAGCTGCAGGGCCTGGTCCACAGGGAGGCTGGAACTGTGACGGTGTGCCCGGTGAGTTGGCAGAGCGCGACAGGCGCGCGGATAACGATGCCGCTCGCCGCATGGCACACGAGGAGCCCCACCTGGTGCATGACGTGGGCGCAGCGGGAGGTGAGGGTGCGACCCGAGCCGTGGGACGGACGCGGCGCCGGTAGGCATGGGATAGGCGGGCGCCCGCAGACACGGGCGAGCGCGCGCGAGGGGCTGCCGCGCGGCGCGCAGGCGGCGCGGTGTCGCCGGACACGGCGGCGGGCGAGTGGCGCGAGGCCGGCGGCGCGGCCGCGCCGGAGCCGCCGGCCAAGGCGGTGCTGTTCCGGCCGGCGGCGAGCCACCTGCTGGCCGTGCTGGCGACCGCGTGCGAGGCGCTGCCGCCCGTGTCCGCACTGCTCATCTACCTCTCCGCCTCGGGCGCGCGCCGCATCAGCTGGGGGAACCCTCGAGCCCAGGAGGCCCCGGGGGTGCTGCAGTGGTATGCGTGGGGCATTCCTGCGAGGCCGCCCGTGACCGTAGGCGTTGTCATGGTGTGCTGTGGCCGCTGCAGGCCACGCCCCATGCCCTGCGGCCGCACCTGGCAGCCTCCTGTGCGCCGGTGGCACCCCGACGCGCCCCGCGCACAGCGTTGCCAGGCTTGCGCTGCAGCACCGGCAGAGTGGCCAGGAGAGGCGGGCTGGCCCATGCACATGCTCTGCTGTCGAGGCGTGTGGCGGCGCTGCTGCGCAGGCGACCCCGCGCGGTCAGCGTGGCCGCGGGAGGCGGCGGACGGCGCCGACGGCAGCCCGCCAGGCGACGCGCCGAGCAGCTGCGGCGAGGACGACGGCCCGCCCGGGCTGTGCGGCCCGGCCCCCGCCCAAGCACTGGATTGGCGTGGGCGCGAGCAGCCCGTGCCTGTTGAGCTGTGCACCGTGCAGGGCACCGCACTTGCCTGCCGGGAGCCCGGGCTGCCGCCCCAGGAGCAAGCGGCTTGGGCGCGCCCGCGCCTGGGCCACCCCTGGGTCCCGCGGCGGCGCATGCGGGGGTGCTGCCGCCACCTGTTGAGCCTGGGCGCACACCGGCGCCAGGGCCTTGCCGCCGACCCAGGCGCAGCCGTGACCATGAGGAGGCTGCGCGCGCCCGCCGCCCTCGCGCCTGCAGCTCATCGGCCCATGTGTCCTCCACCGGCGCCGGCGCGCGGCGCAGGTGCCTGAGCCCGCCGTCCAGCAGCGGCGCGGGCGAGAGCTGGCTGTGGCCGGAGGACCTGGCGCCGTTCACGCGGCGGCCGCTGCTGCTGGTGGTGGACAGCGAGCACGCGCGCGCGTTCCGCAGCCTGGCCACGCGCGAGCGCTCCTACCCCGCGTGCTGCCTCATGTCGCCGCCCGCGCAGCCGCCTGACGTGCGCGCCGCCCCTGCCCGGCCCCCCGCGCACGTTGCCAGCGCGTCTGCAGCGGCCGCGCGGCGCAGGGCAGGCCCGTCCACCGTGGGCACGAGCCGGCCGCTGCCGTGTCGGCTCCACCCCCTGTGCCGAGGCGCACGCTGCTGAACGTGCAGTTCGATACGTGTGCGCGCGCGCAGCTCGCGCGGGCTGCTCGGGACGAGCTAGAGGTGTGGTCGGGGCAGTGGCGTGCGCCGGCGTGCGCGGGTGTTGGCTGCAACAGACAGGCCGGGGCCCAGGCGCGCCGCTGCGGCCGGCGCAGGTGGCGCGGGCGGAGGAGGTGGGGCGGCTCTTCACCATGTTCCTCACGCACCCGGCGCTCGCGCTGTGCCTGCTGCTGGGCCACACCGAGCCCGAGCCGCAGCTGCTCAGCCAGCTGCAGGCGCGCCCGGGCCCGCCCGGCCTGCCAGTTCATAAGCTCTGCTGAGGGCGCTGGAGGTCCACCCGCGCATCAGTTGTCTACGCACACCTGCACCCTGCTCAATGCGGGGGCGTGCCTGCTCGGCGGCGCAGCCTGCGCCTGAAGCGGCACAGGCAGGCAGCGCTCGGTGCGGCGCAGAGCACCGCAGCTCGGATGCCGCATGCACGGCAGGGCTGGAGCCGCCGCGGCATGCATACTGAGAGCACGCATGCGTGCCGGGGCGAGGCGGTGGTGGAGGCTGTGGCCTGCTGAACGCGCGGGGTGAGCCGCAGCGCGGTGGTCGCAGGAGACGGTGGAGAGCGTGCTGGCGGGCTGGGGCGAGGCGATGGTGGAGGGCGGCGCGGAGGGCTGGGGCGCCGGCGCGGCCTGGGGCGCGCTGTTCGGCGACGTGCTCGCGCGCCGGCTCATCCTGCGCTTCGTGCTCGCGCGCGCGGCGCTCGGCCTGCACCGCGCGCACGGCCGCGACGCGAGCCTGCAGCCGACCTGCTTCCCGCCGCTGCTGGAGGCGCGTCCGCTGCCATATTACACACGCGCCTGCCCCGGGCGCCCGGGATGCGCGGCGGTAGCCGGGGATGCGTCGGTCGTCGCATGGGGCGGTGGTCGCACAGGCGGGGCTTTGCAGTTTGGTTCGAAGCTGCGCGCTGGCTGCACCCGCCGCAATGTGTGCATACGCTGATACATTGGCGCGGCGCAGGCCGCCTCGCCCAAGGAGGACGCGGTGTGGGAGGGCGTGCAGCGGATCGCGGGCGTGCTGGACGCCGGGCGCAGCTTCTGGACCGGCGAGACCGCGCGCAGCGAGTCGTTCTCGGAGCGCGAGATGTGGGAGGCGTAGCCGGGGCGCCGTGTAGGCTTTAGCGTAGGGCTAGCGGAGGCAGGCAGGGGCGCTGGGTCGGCTGGCGCGCGCCGTTGGCGCTCTATTCTTTGCAGCATGGGGTGCATGCTGCCGTATTCGGCTCACTGCTGGCTTGTGTTGCGGGTCTCGGGTTGTCTGCTGTCCAGCGTCTTCCCGTCGTCTGTCATGGGCAGAGGCCAGCGCGCGATCGGGCGTGAGAAGCGTCCCCTCGGCCCAGCAGTGTCTGCCTCTCGTTTGCCTACGAATGAAACTAACTCATGAGCCACTCCATGGTGCCAACTTACAGACAAGGCTTATAGACATATGCAGAAAACATCGGCCGATCATCCTATCTGACCACCCTTAGGCCACGGGGGTCGCAGCAGGCCGCCTGGCCAGCTCCTCAATGTCGGTGGGGCCGGTCGCGCGGCTGCTGGAGCAGCCGCCGCCGCCGCCGCCGTGCTCGATGACCAGCTGGCCGCACGCCCCCGAAATATCCTGGCCCGAGCGCGCTCCCCAGTTACGGGCGGCGGGCATAGGGATCGCGGGCATGCAGTGCTACTGGGAGGGGCGTCTTGCGCGGCCAGCGCTGGGGCATGATGGCAGTGCATGGCAGAGGGAGTGCACAAGAGTAGGCATGGGGAGTGCGGACGGGCGGGCGCCCCGCCGCAGGGACGGCCGCCCGCGCGCTGCGCGAGTGCGTTGCGCGCAACCACGCTTCAGGCCGGCATGCTGCCCACGCAGCAGCGCTGCCTCCGACCCGGAGCCCGGACGGCGCGGCTGCCGAGGCGGGGCAGCCGTCGGGCGCGCCTGGCCCATCTCCTGGCGCACGGTGGTGAACAGGCCGTACTGCTCGCGCAGGATGACGCCGAAGGCCGCGACGCGCGCCGGGTCGGGCGCGGCGAACGCCATGCCCGGCGAGAACACAGGGTTCCACGGGATCAGGTTGACCAGCAGCGTGTGCGGGCTGGCTGTCAGCAGCGCGCCCAGCTCGTGCGCGGTCGCCGGCGCGTCGTTCACGCCCGCCAGCATCACATACTCCACGAAGACCTGCCGGCGGGCCGGGTAAGCGTTAGGGGGCGGCTCATCAGGGCGGGTCCGTGCCCAGCAGGGCATGCAGCGAATGTTTGCCATGCACGAGCAGCGGCGTTCCGTGACAGCAGCAGCGCCGGCACAGACGCAGCTGAGCCAACGCAACAACCGTGCGCCGTGAGTACGGGCCTGTCTGAGGGTATGCTGGCCCTGCCGGCAGGCGACCTGCCAGACCCAAGCTCTCTTTCCAGCAGGAGCGCACGCGCTGCCCGCTGGCGGCCTGGTACTCGGCGACAGCCGCCATGAGGCGCTCGAGCGGGTACGCGCGCGCGCTGGGCACGATGCGCGCGCGCAGCGCCTGGTTGGGCGCGTGCAGCGACAGCGCCAGGCTCACGCCCGGCAGCTCCGCCGCGAGCGCGCGGATGCGCGGCACCACGCCCACCGTGGACACCGTCACCTGCGCGCCCGGGGCGCACCCCGCCCTGCTCAGCCCTGCATCTACCGCGTGCAAATACAGGGGCAGCGCAAATTAGGCGCCGCTTGCGCAGCTGGGCAGTTGGCTGCTTGCGGGGCACGCGCCGCGGTCGGCGCAGTTTTAGGGCGCGCGCTGCCGCACGGCAGGCGCGCGGCGGGCGCGCGCGCGGCGGCGCACCTTGCTGCGCTTGAGGCCGAAGCGGTTGGGGTCGACCATCGCGCGCACCGCAGCCTTCACGGGCTCCCAATTGTTCAGCGGCTCGCCCATGCCCTGCCCGCGCGTACGCAGGTGAGCGGGAGCGGCCCGGCCGCGACGTCGCGGGCGGGCAAGCAGTGCTACCGACTGTGTCGGCCTCGCTGCACGTGCACCATGGGCCAGACAGCTGCGCAGCCACTCGGCGCCCCTGCTGGCGGCAGCGCCGGTCGCCGGAGGCGGGCCTGGCGCCAGGCGGGCGGCGCGCGGGGGGCGGCACCATGAACACAACGTTGCGCACGGGCGCCACGCGCAGCGCAAACACCAGCTGCTCCAGCACCTCGCCGGCCGTCAGGTCGGCCACCAGGCCCATCGTGCCTGCGCGGCCCTGCCGCTGCTCGGCGCGCAGCAGCCCGGCTTTCCAGACCCGCCGGGCCGCTGCGCTCGCTGGGCGACGCGGCAGGGTGGCCGCAGCCGCCGCCGCTGACCGGATGCTCTGCTGCAGTGCCGGTAACGACAGGTTGCGCAGCCTGTGCACGCAGCCGGCGCACACAGCCATCCAGAGCCAGCAACCATGCTTGCTTGGTAATCGGCTGCCCCGCACACTGCATCCTCGCTCGCTCTCCAGAGCAGCAGGGCGCGCGCGCGCGAGGCTGGGGTTGGCGCACACCTGTGGCACAGAAGGTGCAGCCCATCTGGCAGCCGACCTGGGAGGACACGCACAGCGTGGAGCGCTGCCGCCCGGCCAGCGGGTGGCCCGCCTCGGACTCGGCCTCGGCCTCGGCCGCACCCGCGCCGTCCGCCAGGCCCACGTCCTCTGCGGCACCCCAGGCTGTCAGCGTGGGCCGCGACGCGGCCGGTAACCATGCGTCTCCCCGCTGTCATGCACTGCTTCGGAGACCTTCACACACAGCGCACAACGGACCCTGCGCGTGGCACGCGCGAGCACACGGACGCTCAGGCGCCGCCGGGACGCCCACGCTGGGCGCCACGAACGGACAGGGGGCCCCCGCGACGCAGCACTGCCTGGCCCCGAGGAGGGTGGGGGACCGGGGAGGCGGGCGCGCCTGGGTGCGAGTACGTCATGATAACCGCCTCCACCTGCAGGCCGTCCTGCAGCCGCACCAGCAGCTTGGCGGTGGTGCCGTCCGACGAGCGCTGGCAGGCCTCCAGCGCGCTGCTGGACCGCACAAAGTGCTGGTCCAGCACCGCGACCGCCGCCTTGGGCAGCGCCGGCACGTCGGCCCAGCCCGCGTCCGGGTTGCGCAGCAGGTGCCTGGCGCGGCGGCCGGGGCGTGAGCGGCGGCGGGGGGCGCGCTGGGCGGATGGACGCGGCGCGGCGCCGAGCGGGCCGCTCGCGCCCGCGCCTGTACAGGCGACCGACGTGCACATCCTTGACGCCGGCCTCGCGGAAGGCGGCCGCCAGCTGCTCCTCCTCCCAGACGGACTGCGGGTTCAGCCGCCGCTTCTTCGGCATCGCGCCTGGACAGGGGGCTGCTGCTGCTGGGACGGGAAAAAGGAGCGAGGAGAGTGGTGAGCTCCTTCTTTGCCGAGGGACTCCTCGACTGGGCGGCGACGCCTGTTTAGGTGGTGCTTGGGCAGGAGAGGCGGAGAGGGTTGGACAAATTGTTGGTGCCAACAAGCGCTTGCTGCAGCTGCTAGTTGCCCGCCAGCTTGCCAGCCGCAGGCAGCTGGCGCCGCCTGCGCGCGGCGGATGGCCGAGCTGTCCCTGTTCATTCTCAGGACGCAGAGCCTGCACCTGTACCGCTCGTTCCTGCGTGCGCTGCGGGAGGCGCCCAAGGATGCACAGGGTGGGCGCCGGCCACCTCTCCGACTGCAGTTTTACCAGCTGGGGAGGTCGCCTGAGATGCTCTGGTGCGCGGCGCAGGCGAGCTGCACGGGCAGGTGCGCAGTGGCTTCGAGCGTGCGCGCGGTCAGCGAGAGGCCTACGCTGCAAAGTACAGCCTCAGTGACGGCCGCGCGCAGCTCAAGATGCTGAGTGAGATGCTGGCCATGAGGAGGTGAAAGCGCATGTGCTGGTGTAGCTCATGTCCACACTTGCAGCCAACTCCTTGAACGCCTTACTGCCCTGCCGTGTGCGCTCGCGCGCCCAGTCAACGTGCCTGCCACAGGCATGCAAGACTGTTCATATTACAAGATGGTTGATGAACGCGCTGCAGCCCTTGGCACAGCTAGATCACGGCCAGAGGAAGCTGGAGAGCGTGCCCACGTCCTGCCTCAGGCTTGCTCGTCGCGGACACTGCACCAGGCTGAAAAAATAAACCCCCCCTTCACACAGCATCAGCAGCAGGGTCCTGATGGCCTTGCAGATGGCAGACAGATGCTACCAACAGCTAGTAAAAGAGCCGAGGTCGAGGCCTTCTCGTCAGAGCCACCGCAAAGCGCCTCCTGTCCCTGGCCACCGCGCCCTCTGGCGCGCCTGCCAGCGCCGCTGCGCGACCGCTGGCTGTCAGCACATGGCGGGCGCGCCCTAGCGCAGGCTCAACCCGCGCGACCACCGCCAGCACCGCAGTGCCTGGCGGGGGACGCGGGCCGCTGCGCTGCGATGGCGCAGCAGGCGCAGGCGACACGCAACACCATCACCATCAAGGGCTCCACCAAGATCGTGACGGAGTTCTTTGCGTACGCCGTGAACAGGCGCGCCCGCGCCGCCGCCGCCGCCGCGCTAGGCCCTGCCGGGGGGCCGCGCGCTGGCGCCCAGACTCCAAGATGGGCGGCTTACACGCCCGGCCCGGCGCGCGCGCAGCGTCCTGTACCAGCGCGGCGTGTACCCGCCCGACTCGTTCGAGCAGCAGAAGCACTACGGGCTGACGATGATGGTGACCACCGACCCGGGCGTCGCGCAGTACCTGAGCAGCGTGCTGCAGCAGATGTCAGGCGCGCCGGCCGCGCCTGTTTCCATCGGCAGGAGCGCGCGGGCCTGTTCGCCTCTGAGGCGCGCGCGGCGGGCGCAGACTGGCTGCTGGAGGGCCAGCTGCAGAAGATGGTGCTGGTGGTCACCAGCATCGCGTCCCAGGAGGTCCTGGAGCGCTGGGCGTTCGACATCCAGACCAGCCGCGCGCCGGCCGGCGGCGGGCGCGCGGCCCCGCACGGCTCGGCGCACGCTGGGGGGCGCCTGCTCAGGGGTGCCACTGTCATTGCACTGGCTGCACGACCGGCGCCGACGCTGCGCGTGGGCGCGGCGGCCAGGCCGCCGCCCGAGAAGCCGGAGAGCGAGATCACGTCCGAGATACAGGCCATCATCCGGCAGGCGCGCTTTGCTGGGCCCGCCCGCCGCGGCCGCCCGCGCGCGCACGCTGCTGGGCCGCGCGCGGACGCTGCCGGGCCACGCGCGCACGCTGCCGGGCGCCGACGGCACGGAGCCGCGGCCCCAGGGGCACCCTGTCACGCGCGCGCAGATCACGGCCAGCGTCACCTTCCTGCCGCTGCTGCAGGACGCGTGCACGTTCGACCTGCTGGTCTACGCGGACAGCGACTCGCCCGTGCCCGGGGAGTGGTGCGCGCGCCCGGGCGCCGCGCCGCCGGGCTCTGGGGAGCGACGCCCCCGCGGCGCGGGCGGCTGCGTGCGCGCGTGCGGACTGACAGCCGACCTCCCAGCTGCCAGCATGTCCCGCCCTGCCTACTTACACGCGCCTCAGGCCAGGTGTCTGTGCCGCCCTTCCCCGGCTTGCTGTCGACCCAGAGCCTACCTCGCTGATCATCAGTAAGCCTGGCGGCGCTGCGCCCGGCCGGGCTCTGGCTCAGCGCTTGCCGTGGCCGTGGCGCACACGGCGGACCTCCTGTGCGCGCCGCAGGGAGGACTCTGACGCGCGCGTGATCTTGAACCCGGCCGACGTCCAGCTGCGCTCCTTCAACACCAAGGTCCCCCGCCTCCGGCGCCTGCCTGTCTCACGCACCTGCGTCCGCGCGTCCTGACGCGCGCTTGTCCGCCGCTGCTGACGCCTGGGTGGGCTGCCGGCAGGTGCACAAGGTGGAGGCGCTCGTCTCTTACAAGGCAGATGTGGAGTGAGGGTGCACATCAGACGCACTGCAAGACACTACCAGGCTCATGATGTGAAACAGGCTAGGTGCTTGAAGCTGTGCCCAGCAGAACACAGTGTAAGCCGCAGCCAGCTTGAGCCTCAGATGGCGGGCCGCTATATAAGCTGGCCGGCGACAGGCAGCAGGCCAGGGGCGCCGCGCGGGCAGCGCCCGACTCAGCCAGCGTCCCTCGCGCCCTGACGCGTCGGCGCTTGTGCTGTTGTATACGCTCGCAAGCAGCAGACAGGCGGCCAGGCTGCGAGCAGCAGATTGGTGCCACTGTATGGCGCGCATGCCACGCTGTGCGCCTTCTGCTGTGGCTTGCGATCACCATGCGATATGACCCTCACAGCGACCGCGGCAAGAACCAGAACACAGGTTCACTTGCGGCAGGCCACAGTACCACGCAGCAGGCGGGCACGGTGCCGCCCGGGATGCAGCTCTGCAGCATCTCCAGAGCACCAGGCGGACACGTGCGCAGTCACGGCCCCCGCCTCGCCGCTGGCACGGTGCAGAGACTCACGCCTCTCAGTGCAGCGATGCAGGCCACCCGGCTGCGGCGCAGCCGACCCCGTGGCGCGGCTCAGGGAGTTTGGGCTTGCGGGCGTGTGCGCGTATGGCCTGCTCAACACTGTCTATTACACAGCAAGCTTCTTAATACTGGCCGCCCTGCGCAGACGGACAGGCGCGCTCAGCGCTGCCCATGTCAGGCGCTTACAAAGCCGGACCTGTTTATGTTCTGACGGTGGCGCATCAATGTCGAGCGCCCGCGTGCCCTCTCAGGTCTGGGCGTGGCGGGCGCGTCCGCCTATCTGGCGCAGCTTTGTGCGTTGATATGGGCGGGCAGCCAGGTGACCAAGGTGTGTCCAACGGCGTGCTGGCGGTGTGCTTGTGATATGTGCCTGTCCAATATGTGCGGTATGTGCCTGCCCGAGGTGCTGCTGTGTGGACCTACAGCAGGCAGACAAGGCAGGCCTGCAGCCCGCCGCCGGACATGTGCCTGTCAGGGGTGCCAATGCCAGGCGGCCAGTTGCACCGCGCCAGGTGGTCAGGGCGGCTGGAGCACTGGCACTGGCACCCCTCGCCAGGCGCCTGCTGGACAGCGTGCAGGCCCGGCTCCGGCTGCGGACGCGGCGGGCAGCATTCCTCTGTGTACTGGGCGCGTGCCTGCTCGCCGCGCTCTGCGTGTTTGCCTGTGCCACGGCCACCTTTGTGTAGCCCCTGGCTGCCTGCGCAAGCCCGAGTGTAAGGGCAGGTTGGCGGGCGGTCGGCTTCGCCTCAAGAGCAACCCTAGCTAGCTGCGTGGTGCCTGCCAAGCACCAGCATATCGCTCCTTCCCGCTAGTCCGCATGAGTCAATACTGACTCAAGCGCGGTAGCTTGCGAAAATCCGGAGCCCCTCCTTAGCTCCCCCCCCCCCTGCACAGCAGAGCTTGGTGGCAGGACGCGCGCGTGTCGCTGTTGAGATGTACAGGCACCGCGTCGTGCTGCGAGCGCTGCTGGACACGCTGTACCCCGCGCTCCCCGCCGACGCTGCTCAGGCGCAGAATGCTGGCAACCAGGATGCGGCGGTGGCATTCGCGCTGTCCGCGAGCGACGTGCCCTTCATTGTGGAGCAGGCGCGCTGCCGCTCTGCTGAAAATGGCTACTTGGCAATGTCCAGAGCCAAATGCCTGCATGCGCCAGTCGTGTGTGTCCTCACCTGCAACCCCCGGGCGCAGGTCGAGGAGTCGATTACCCGGCTCGCGCCAGAAATCCAGCGGGAGCTGGGCTGGTGGGCGCCCGGCTTCCGCGCTGCTGCCATGCACACGGTCTCGCTCCGGCATTGCTGGCGCCATGCATCTGCGTCCCGCGCGGCTGCGTGCCTGCGTGCTGCCCCGCGGCCTGATGCGCGCCCGGGCGGCCCCGCCCGCCAGGCTATTTGAGCTGCTGGCGTGGCGGGCGGGCGCGCTGGCGCTGGGCGGCGTGGCCGCGGTCACGGCGGCGTTCCCGTTCTGCGCGGCCTTCCCGGAGCTGTCGCTGGCGCAGCGCGAGGCGGTGCTGCTCAGCTGGGCCAACTCGCCGCTGTTCCTGTTCCGCAAGGCGCGCGCGCGCCCGCCGCCCGCGGCCGCGCCATGCTCGTCCCGGGCACGGCGTTGGGCGCTCAGCGGCTGGCCACGCGCGCAGGCGTTCAAGGGCGTCAAGAGCCTGCTGCTGAACACGGTGCTCTGCGCGGTCGACGCGCACGGCCGCAACCCGATCTGGCCCGTGCTGGAGTACCCTGGTGAGCGCCCCGCGGCCCCGCGGCGCGCCCCCAGAGCTCTCGGCGGCCCGCTCGCAGGCGCCGCGCCAGAGCGCGCGGAGCCCTGTGCCGCCGTCACGGCCGAGCCCCTGCCGACGGCGACTGCTTTGGGCGGCGGCAGGCCCGGACCCGCACCGCCCCGCGCGCCCGCTGCCGGCGCGGCTGGCGGCCGAGGCCGCGCTGGAGGCCGCCATGGTCGACCTGGCGGCCGCCGCGGGTGGCGGCGCCGCCGAGCTGGCGCGCCGCCTGTGCGCCGCCGGCTTCCAGGCGTCTGAGGTGCGCCCGCGCTCACCGGGTGAGCGCGTTTGTGCTCGAGAGCGGCGGTTTTGCTCCAGGGATACTTGCTCCTTGGCGGCCTGGCAAGGGGCTGTTTGGAGTAGGATGTGCCATGAGCATTCATGGGTCCCTCGACTGGGTGTCGAGCTGGCCCGATAGGCGCCTCTCCTAAAGCAGCTGAAACTTGCGCAAGGGCGACCGCCTCCATAAGATGAGCCGCTGCTGGCAGGCGCGGCCAGCGGCGATCCACGCCGCGCTGGGCCCGACCCGGCCGACTGCCTCACTCACACCGCGCCTCGGGGCGCGGCCTGCCCGGCCCCGCTCGCTTACAGGCGGTGCGCCCGCGCGTCGGCCAGGGCGCGGACGACAACTGCGACGTGGTGGTGGATTGCGATGCGGTGGTGGTCGGCTCGGGCGCGGGCGGCGGCGTGGCGGCCGCGCAGCTCGCGCAGGCGGGCCTCAAGGTAGGGGGGGCCCCAGGCCGCCTTCGGGCGCGGTGGCAGCAGGCTGCTGCCGCGCGGGTGCTTGTGAGGCCGCCCAAGGCGCGAGCTTGCATCCGCCAGCCTGGCCGATCGAGCGGCGCGGGCCGGGGCAGCCGCGGGCGCGGCGCCAGCCGCCGCGCTGCGCAGCGGGGCGTGCGCCATGGGACCTGCGCCCTGGGCGCCCATCGGGCTGTGGCAGGGTTAGGGAGGGACCTAACCTACCCTGTCCCTATGCCAAGGCGGCGCACGCGCAAGCAGGTGGTGGTCGTGGAGAAGGGCAAGCACGCGCCGGCGGCCGCGCTCAGCCTGCTGGAGCGCGACGCGTTTGCGACGCTGTACGAGGGCGCGGGGCTCATGACGACCACCGACTCGGGCGCGCCGCGCGCTCCCGCCTTTCCCTTGTGGCACCTCTCGCCGGTCGCCCGGCAGGCGTCCTGCGTGTGCAGACGCGCACGCCAGATTCCTGCGGCGCCGGGGCGGTGACACGCTGCATGCGCCGCGGCCTGGTCAGCGAACAGGGTGCCTGCCGCGCATGCCAGGGTGCGGCAGGCGGCGTGAGAGCGGCGCCGCGCGGGCGCTGGCCCACGGGCGGGGCCGCGCGGCGCGCAGGCGTGAACGTGATGGCCGGCGCCACGCTGGGCGGCGGCACGCGCATCAACTGGTCCGCATCCTTCCGCACGCCGGACCATGTGCGGCGCGAGTGGGCGCGCGAGCTCGGCCTGACCGCGTTCGAGGGCCCGCGCTTCACGGCTGCGCTGGACGCCGTGTGCGCGCGCATCGGCGTGTCGACAGGCGCGCAGAGGCCCGCATGCGCCCGAAGCCGCAGCCGCATGTGGCCTCACAACCTCGGGCAGATGTGCTTGTGGCTGGCGCCGCGCGCCCTGCCCTCACCTGGTGGTGCACTGCGGCGCACTCGGGGGGGGAGGCAGCGCGAGTGTTGCGCGCCCGGCGGCGCAGGCGTGCAGCGGCACAACCGCAACAACACGGCGCTCAAGGACGGCCTGGAGGCGCTGGGCGTGCACTGCGAGGAGATTCCGCGCAACTGCGACAACAGCGGCCACGAGTGCGGCTACTGCTGCTTCGGCTGCGCCAGCGGCGGCAAGCGCGACGCGAGCGGCACGTGGCTGCTGGACGCGGTCGGCGCGGGCGCGCGCATCCTGACAGGCGCGCGCCCGCTGCCTGCCGCCTGCAGGGCCCCCCGGCCTGGCCCTCTGCTTGCTTCCGTTCACGCCTCGCGTGGGGTCATGCGCATGAGGCGCAGTCCTCACCGTGTGGGCGCCTGATCAAGAAAGATGTTGCGCTGTGCACGAGTGCCTCCCTGGGAGCAGCAGGAGCACTCGCGCGCGCGCTCATACCGCGGCCTGGTGAGCCGGCCAGCGCTCGGGCGCTGACGCGGTGCGCGCGCTGCGGCCAGGCGCGTTCGCGGAGCGCGTGCTGACGCAGCCGGCGTGCGCGGGCGGCGGCCGCGCGCTGCGCGCGCGCGGCGTGGTCGTCGCGCCGGCCGTGCCGGGCGGCGCCGGCGCCGGCGGGCCCCGGGTCGCCGTGCGCGCGCCCATCGTGGTGGCCTCTGCGGGCACGCTGCACACGCCGGCGCTGCTGCTGCGCAGCGGCCTGGACGGCGGCGGGCGCGTGGGCGCCAACCTGCGCCTGCACCCCGCCACCGTCGGCATCGCCTTCTTCCCCAAGGTCCCGGGGCCCCCCCCATGCGTTCTCCCCCGTGGCTCCTGCCGCCGGCAGCGGCGGGCGGCCCGCCCGCCCGCCCGCCCGCCCGCCGCGATGCATGGAACACGCCGCCAACCTGCCCTGCGCCGCTGAAGGGAGCCTGATAATGAGTGCTATGTCAGGCAGCGTGTGAAGCAAGACAAGGATGGTGACAGGGAAGCTGGATGGCCTCTCCGCGACCGCGCGCTCGCGGAGCGCGCCGCGTTTGCCGCGCCGCGGCGCTGGGCGGCCGGCGTGCGCCTGAAGCGCGGCGGCCGGCCGCAGGGCTGGAAGGCGTGGCCGGAGGAGCTGTGGAACGGGCCCATCATGTCGGTGTACAGCCACGAGACGGGCGACTGGGACGGTTCCGGCTACGGGACCATCCTTGAGACGCCCTGCGTGCGCCCCGGCGCCCGGACCCTGCGGCGCGACGGTCGCGGCTGTGCAGGATCACGCTCGGCGACAGAGCGGTTGAGCGCGTGCACAGCTCTTGCACCGCGGGGGCGAGCTCGCTGTGCTGCAGGGCTCTTGCGCCATGCCGCCTGCTGTGATGTTGAGCGCACTCGCCAAGCTTGTGCAACCCTACCACACCAGCACATGGGACACATGCCCGCACTGGCGTGTCGTTTTTGCACCTTATCCGTGACCCAGCACGCACGGGCGGCGCTGTCCTGCCCAACAAGCGCACCGCTGAGCGCGCGACAACGCGCGCGCGCAGTCGCACCCGGGCGTGGTCGGCGCGGCGGTGCCCTGGGCGGGCGGCGCGGCGTGGCAGCGCGAGGGCGTGGACCTGCCGCGCAGCTCCGGCGTGCTCGTGATTGCGCGCGACAGCGGCTCCGGCCGCATCACGCTCGGCGAGGACGGCCTGCCGCGCATCGAGTACTGGCCCAGCGCGCGCGACTCGGCCAACATGCTGGACGTGCGCGCCCAGGGCCGCAGCCCTGCTTTCTTGGCACAGCTGTTTGATGCTGGACCTGGGCGACGTTGAAACGGCCGCCAAAGCATGCACGGTCGTCATGCCCCGCATCTGCATGTGCAAGCATGGCTGCCACCGATGCACACGCCGTCGCTCAATCAGATAGCGGTGGTGCGCAGGGCCTGGAGCTGGGCCTGCGCGCGCTGGTGGCGGCGGGCGCCACGCGCGTGCGCACGCTGCAGCAGGGCGCGCAGGCCGTGCACGACCTGGCGCGCGCACCCGATGGCGCGCTCGCCGACCCCGCCGCCTTCGAGGCCTACCTGGCCGGCGTGCGTAAGTTTGGTGCGCAGGGATCTGCGCCCTGCCCAGCTCTTGTGCTGCCTGGGTTGCTAGGGTGAGTGAGTCCTCACTACCGACCTGTCTGCATTCGTGCAGAGCGTTCAAACTGGTGTGCTGCATGCCCAGTGGTCATATGAGGGCGCCAGTGGTGACAGGCGTGTATGCAGACCCTGCTGATCTTCACGTCAACATGTAAGCATGTGAGACTCAGGCAGGCAGGCTCGAGAAACCTTGATTGCTTGCATTGTGCAAGTAATGCTTCTCGCCGGCGCTGCGCAGGCATCCAGCCCTGCCGCACGACCGTGTTCTCCGCGCACCAGATGGGCACGGCGGCCATGGGCGTCGACCCCGCCACCAGCGTGGTTGACCCACAGGGCCAGTCTTGGCAGGTGGCCGGGCTGTATGTCGCCGACGGCTCCGTGCTGCCAACGCCCAGCGGTGAGGCGCTCGCGCTGTTTGCATCTTGCAGGGAAACCTGCTACTGCTTTAGCAGACCCGCTTCGCGTGTACGCTGTTTTTTAGACACCGTACAGGAGTGCACAGGCACTGACATTCATTGCCTTGTGTGCAACAGCTGCCTGGTGTGTGGCCGCTCGCGGTCTGCGCAGCGTGGCTGAGGCGCGGCCGGGCGCGCGCGCGCAGGCGTCAACCCCATGGTGTCCATCGAGTCTGTGTCATACATGATTGCGGAGGGCCTCGCCGAGCGCGTTCGCAAGTCGCGCCAGGCGGCGTGAGGTGTCTGGCAGCTTTTGTTGACTACGGAGATGCGCATCCCGCACTGCCTGCGGCTTTGCCTTTGTAGCCTCTGGATCATCGCTTTGGAGGATGATGCTTTCTCCAAAACGGATTACACTCAGCGTGCAAAGAATGTCATTGCGTGAGCAGGTCCTGAGTACCTTGCTTGAAGCTAGTATTCCCGAGTCTTGTCTTCTGGTCTTGTTTTCTGAGCCTTGTGCAGGTTCTGGTGCGCTCGTGCGCTGCGAGAGTCCCGTCTGTGGTGCTGTGGGTTGCCTCTGGCGCGGACCGGCTGCGGAGCAGTTTCCCAGCATGTACAGCGCCTTGAACGTGATACTGAATGCGGTAGAAAGCTGCCAGCGTGCCTGGTCTGCATAGTTTGCTCAACGTTTTCCAAGTATGGCTCTGCAAGCGTAGTATGTGCAGCTCGAGCACAAGTGTAGTTGTTCGTCGCATGTAATCTGACCCAGAGTTCCTGCCTCAAGCTTTTTCTACCTGTAGCGAAGTACCTTGCAGTCGTTTCCTCCTCTGCATGCCTTGCAGCCACTTACATTGAATAAGCTCTGCGTGAGTCGTCTCACCAGGCCAGCATATGCTCGCAAAGAGAGGTGCCTTGCACACGAGCATGTTGCAAAGCATATGTTCCATATGAGTTCAGTCAGGCTGTTGAGCTAGAAGGAAAAAGACAGGGTTGCAGGAGGCGTTTAGTTTCGATCAAACGCAGCTGCCTTCCCACGAGGTGTAGCGCACAAGGGTGCGGACGTCTGCGCTAACATGGCGCTGATACGTTAGCAGCACTTATCGCGGCAATGGCGCTTGACGCGCGACATCTGTATATAGCGGCAAAGGTGCGCTGATCACGCGCCCGCGTGCGTAGCTATGTTCTGGATTGCCGACAACTCTGCAGACTTTGGCTGGGCTGCTGCACCAGACCCAGGACCCACCCTCATATGTGCATGCACTGACGTAAGCGCATGCGCGTGCAGCTGAGCGAAGCATATGACACTGGCCAGGAGGCTGTGGAGCAGGCCCTGCTGTGCGTCAGCAGTGCCGCTCCAGTGCTGTTCGTCTAGCAGTCCAGTACTTGTGCGACCAGGCGAGGAACTGCGGGAAGTGCGCGCAGGCTCTGCGTCGACCAGGTCAACCCCTTGTTTGAGGCGTGCGGGCCGCCCGTGCTCACGTGGTACTACCAGGCCCCGAGCGGCAGCCCCGCCGGGTCCCCGCCGCAGCTCTACCTCGGCGACCCAAAGGTCTGTGCCCCGGCCCCGACTGTCCCCGCCACCCACAGCGCACAGACGCGGCCTGCAGAGGTCCCTTCCCCGCTCGGTCTTGAGCGCCTGTGTGCTGCCGGCGCAGCGCGAGGCGCTCACGAACAAGCTAGTGTACGTGGCGCGCGCGGGCAGCCGGGCCGTGTCCGAGAAGACGCCGGAGGCGGACCTGCTGGCTGGGGAGCTGCCGGCCGCGGCGCTGGAGGCCGTCCAGGTGCTGCTGGCCGAGGTCTACGTGCCGCTGCTGGCCGAGCAGGCGTCCTGGGGCCGCAGCACAGACGCGCAGACGCACGAGTTCCTGGAGGCGCGCCCGCCGCTTTGGACGTTCAGTGCATGTCTGAATACGCTCGGCGAGGCAGGGCATTGGGGTCAGTGAACGCTAAGTACCATAGGAGCGCAGATGCGGTGCATGCGGCGGCTCCGTGTGAGTGAGCGGCGGCACCGCTGCGCAGGCGGCGGCGCGCGCGAGCGAGGCGCTAAGCGGCGCGGCCGCGCGGCTGGCGGGCAGCGCCGAGCTGCGGGCGCCGGACGCGGCGCTCGCGGAGGCGGGGGACGCACGCGGCGCGGGCGCCAGCCGCGCGGCAGCGGACCCTGCGCTCGCGGCGCAGGCCACTGAGCTGCTGACGGCCTGGTGCGCGAGCGTGGACGCGCTGCTGACCGAGGCGCAGGCGGCGCCCGGCGAGGCGCGCGGCCCCTCGGCGATCTTGCCCCTCGCCGTTGAATTGGAGTCACTGCAACCATGCTGGGAGGGGCGCGCTCTCTGCAGCGTGTCCTGCGGAGGAGTGCGTGTCCAGGGCGGCGTGGGCTGCATTGCCTCATAGCAGTGTGCCAGCCCTACAGTAAGTACACCAGAAGCCACTTGACATCAAGTGTAAAGTCGTCCCAGGACCCCGCCACACCCCAAGGACGCAAGCGGACCATGGGCTGGGGCTTGCATGGTGGAGCGCGTTAAGGCTCGCGCGCGGGCGCGTGGACAGGGCTCCGAGGCGGGCCCGGAGGCGGAGCAGGCCTGGTGGGGCGCGCGGCTGGCGCGCCTGGCGAGCGTGGCGGAGCAGGCGCGCTCGCCGCCGTGCCGCGCGGTGCTGGCGGTGGGCGCGGCCGCACGCTGCCGCCCGCTCAAGCGCTGGCGCGAGCTCGAGGCCCGGGCGCGCCCCGCCTTGCCGCCGCAGGCCTGGCTCCGGCGCGGTGGTCCCTGTATTACTGCCTAACAGACTTGTGGGCCCCGCCCACGTGCCTGTTGTGCCAGGAGCCAAATTTATGCATATGCACTCCTGCTGCATCCGACCTGCACACACACCGCGCAGGGCAGGCGGCCCGCCGTGCTCGTCGCGTGACGCGACAGGGAGGCGCGCGCAGGTGGCGGACGCGGCCAGCGAGGCCAAGGCCAACGTGCGCTGCCTGGAGACGCTGGGCGCGAGCCTGGCGCCGCTGGCGTCCGGCGCGCCGCGGCAGGCGCTGGCGGCGCTGCCCGCGCTGCTGTCCGCCGTGCACGCGATGCGCACCGTGTCGCGGCGCGCGCCGCCGCGCACGGCGCTGCCTTCCCGGGTGCTATGGAGAGCCTGGCAGCCAGCAGCAGCACCTTGCAATTATTGAGGCTCTGTGGCGTGGAAGTTGTGCCTGACGTCAGGGTAATCCGATCGCTACTTGCTGGTCAGCATCAAGACGCATGGCCGCGCCAGCGCGGGCGGGCGCCGCTGGCTCGGCCGGAGCGTGCGCCGCGCCCGCGGCGCAGGTTCTATGCAGAGCCGGCGCGCCTGGCGGCGCTGCTGGCGCGGATGGCAGGCCAGATGGAGCGCGGCTGCCGCGCGCACATCCTGGCGCCCGGCCGCATGTGGGACCGCGCACGGCCGGCCCTGGTCGCCGACCTGGAGCTCGCCGTCGCGCTCAACGAGGCCTTCCACCTGCAGTTCTGGTGCGGCGCGCGCGCCCGCGCGCGCCTCCGGCATACCGGACGACCTGCTAGTCAGACGCGCGCGCGGGCGGGTGCGCGTGTCACGGCGCATGCTGAGCCTGGTCCTCAGCTGTTACACCCCTGCTGCGAGGCGCGAGCTCTATGTCTGTCGTGTAGTGTGTGGGCCCGCACGTCCCGCGTCTGATATGGGCAAGCATGCGACGGGGCGGGCGCTGCGCGGTCAGGGCGGTGCAGGGGCTGGACGCTGAGAAGAGGCCTGCTTGGGCGCTGGATGAGGGCGTCGTGTTCGGGCGGTACGACCTGTTCGCCAAGCGCTGCCGCAAGCTCATCAGCCTCTTCACGACGGTACAGCAGTTCTCACTGCTGGCCCAGGTGCCCCGCCCGCCCGCAGTGCCTCTCCCGCACAGGCCCGCCGCTCACGGCATCACCCGCCTGCCGAGCCATGAGGCAACCGCGCCGGGGCGGGATGCGCGGCGCAGCAGACGCACATCGAGGGCCTGGAGGCGCTGATGCGCGGCTTTGGCGACATCGTGGAGGACATCCGGCGCAAGCCGTACGACCTGCTGGACGCGTCCAAGACGGTCTTCGACCGCGACTTCCTGGAGTTCAGCGTCCACATCCACGACCTGGAGCTGGCCATCCACGCGCGCCCCCGCTCCCGCGCCGCGCAAGCCTGCAGCCAGTGTTGCAGCCCTGCAGAGCAGCGCCGCAGGGCCCGCACAGCGGGCCGACGATGCCCACCTCGGCGCGCGCCAGGGTTTCATCAATACCTGCTTCGATGACATCCGCTCCACGGAGGCCGCGCTCAACCTGCTGCAGCAGTTCCAGGTCGTGCTGCAGCGGGACTCGCTCAAGGTGCGGCTGCGCCCCACTGCACCACTCCGTGGCCTGCAGGCCACTGAGCGCCGGACCTCCCGGCAGCCATTTGGTGGCGAACATGGCGCAAGGAGCGCACAGCAGCCTGCCGGGCTGGCGACGCGCACACAGCCGCCGATGCACGCAAGGCCATCTTGGCATGCATGCACGCATGCACGCACATGCGCATGCACGCCTGCCTGTCAGCATGCGGTGTGTACGCGGGCGCGAGCATAGGGGCACGAATGGGAGCATGGGAGCATGGCCGCTGCGCAGGCGGACCTGGAGGCAAAATACGCGCGCGTGCTGGCGGCATACGCGCGCGACCTGGCGGGCGTGCAGGCGCTGTACGAGCGGCACAAGCTGAAGCCGCCGCTGCCGCGCAACGCGCCGCGCGTGGCCGGCCACATCCTATGGGCGCGCCAGCTGCTGCGCCGCATCGAGGCGCCCATGCAGCGGTCCGGCCCGGCCGCGCCCAGTCCTCCCAGGTCGCCTGTTGCGGCGGAGCCTTTCCAAAGCAGGCTGTGTGATGGGGGGCTGTTGCGCACGTGCCCACGCGGCAAACGCGTCGGTTGACCCGTCCTGACAGCGGCCAGCCTCAGCCGCGCAGGTTTGCCGCGCACAAGGCGCTGCTGGCCGCCAAGGACAGCCGGCGCGCGGTGCGCCAATTCAACCGGCTGGCGACCACGCTGGTCAAGTTCGAGGCGCTCTGGCACGGCGCCTGGCTGCGCAGCGTGGAGACGTCGCGCGCCGCGCTGTACTTTGCGCTCATCGTCCGCCACCCGCAGTCTGGCGCGCGCCGCCCATGGCCACGCGCGCGCGCGCCGTGCAGCCGCTGCACTCGCCAGGCCGTGCGGCGCATGTCAGGGCGCCGTATGCCCCGCTGCCTGTGCTGCTGGCCTGCAGCGCCCAGCCTGCGGGGCCGGTGCAGCCGGCCTGCTCCGTCCGGTGACGGCTGCGGTGCATGCTCGCGCAGACATGTGCATGCGGTGCCGTGCGGCCTGTAGTCTCCACGTGCTTATTGTCACAATCTCTTCGCGCTCATGTCGCAAGGGTTGCGGTGTGTGCAGCGTGGCCGCGCTCTCCTGCGCAGGGCGGCCGCTGGTGAACTTTGACGTCGCGCTGGGCGACCTGCTGCGCGAGGCGCGCTGGCTGGGCCGCCTGGGCTGCGAGGTGCCGGAGCCCGCGCGGCGCGTGCTGCTGCAGGAGCACAAGCTCAAGTTCTACCACGCGCGACTGGCGCACCTGCTGCGGGCACGCGTTCCCCGCGTGACCCCTGCCCGCCCGCCCCTGCGCGTGCGGAAGCCCCTGCCGCCTGCACCGCGAGCGCGCGCACGGCGCTCCTAAATCTGCCATTCGGCCTGCCATCCACCGCCCATACTGCAAACAGGCCTGGGAGCACAGGTAAGGCGCGCGGCGCAGCAGGCTGCAGACTTGTGAGCGACCTCGGGGCGCGCGCCCGTCTCCCAGGCAGCGCTGCGGCCACGCGGTAGCAGGCCGCACGCCCAGCGCTGCCGCCGCGCGCAGGAGCACGAGCGCGTGGTGGCGTCGGTGCCGGACGAGGCGCGCTCGCTGCTGCGCGCGCACCTGCTGGACCTGGACGCCAAGCTGCGCCCGGGCGAGCTGGTGCTCACCTGGGCCTCGCTCAACGTGGACGGCTTTTTGCAGAGCCTGCAGCAGGCGCGCCCCCGGGCTGCTGCCACATGCGCATCTCTTATTCAAGTGTTCCAGGCCTGCCTCTGGCGCCTGCCAGGTTCCCCGCAGTCGCTCCGGTCGTGTACTCACTGAGTGAGTGGGCGGACGCGGCTCGGTGCCGCTTGGCGCGCTGCTGAGAGCCGACGCGCGCGTCAGCACAGCAGCGCGCGCATGCACGCCGTGGGCGCGGGAGGGCCGCAGCAGGCTGCCCTGCCTCTGAGCGCGTGCGCCGGCGCGGCAGGGCGTGGCGCGCATGGAGGAGCTGGTGCGCCAGGTGCGCGACCTGCTGGCCAACCGCGTGCTGGCGCAGCTGGGCGCGGTGGCGCGCATGCGGCTCGCCGACGTGCCGCTGGCGCGCGGCTTCCGCCTGGACGCGTTCGCGGCCGCGCAGGCGTCGCTGGTCGCCGCGCAGGCCTCCGTGCTCGCGATCCGGTGCGGGGCTGCGCGCCAGCCCCCGAATGCTTGGCATTGCAGAGCCGCCGGGCGGCGGCGTGCGAAGCATAGCCGGACCTGCAGGGGGCCGAATGGAACGCGCCCGCCGTGATTGTAGCTCCGCGTTGCCTTGAAACTTCAGTGAAGAATCATGTGCGGCCTCAGGTGGATGTTGGCAGCCCGCCGGGCTGAGACAGACATGGAGCAGACCCCGCTGGTGCAACGGCGTCCCACGGTGCTCGCGGTCACGGCGCCGCCGCGCCGCGCAGGGACGCGGAGATCCAGCGCGGCGTGGCGGAGCTGATCGCGCTGGTGGCCAGCTACCCGCGTGACAACCCCGAGCTCGCGCTGGACCCCGCCGACGCGGAAGCCTTCCGCGGCCACTACGCCAACGCGCTGTACCAGGCGCGCGCTGCGCTCGATGCGCGCCCTCGGACGCTCTGCCCGCTGTCAGCCAGCCCACAATGTGTTTTAATTTATTGGTAAGTGAGACATGTGGCAGGAGTGACAGATGCTCATCCAGCCAGCGCCTATGAGCTTGATGTGATTTGAGTCGCTCCTCGCCGGGTACAAGGACGCCGCCTGCAGCTGACGCGTGGCCGGGAAACGTCTGTAGGCAGTCCTGGCGGCGGTGACCAGGAGCCTGGCGGCGTTGCGCGCGCGGCTGGCGGGCGCGCCCGGCGGCGACGAGCAGCCGCTGTTCGAGGTGGCCGTCGAGCTGAGCGCGCCCGCGGTCGCGCTCACGCCCGGGCTGGGCGCCATCCAGCAGGCCGTGAACGCCGCCGTCAAGCAGGCGCGCTTGCCGCGCAGCCACAGCTTTCTGCCGACCTTCTCGCGTTGATGCTGAGTAACGTGGAGTCCTGCCGCGAGGCGTGCGCGGGTGACGCCGCGCGCGCGCGCGCGCGCAGATCCTGGGCTGCACCAAGGCGCTGCGCAGGTGGGGCGACTCGGCCGACGCAACTGTGTCCCTGCACGACCTCGTCACCTGCGACGCCGGGGTCGTCAAGGTGGGCCCCCCTTCCCACGCTGCCCGCAGACACGCCGGGCCTGCCTGGCCGCCGCGGGTCTCACCGCGCGGCGCGCCGCAGGCGGTGATCGGCCTGAGCGGGATGGTGGCGATCGCGGCGGAGGGCGTCGGCACATACGTGGAGGCCTTCAACGCGTTCGCCTTCCTGTGGCAGCGCGACCTGGCCTCTGAGTACGCCAAGTTCATGGCCACGCACCCGCAGCTGGAGGTCGCGCCCGCCCCCTTGCTGGGCACACAGTGCAGCCGGCTGCTGCCGTCCTGCTGCGCGAGCGGCGCCCAGCAGGCGGCCGTGGCGTGGGGCCACTGTGACCGGCCGAGGCAGTTAAGCCGTGCGGATCGCGCGGGATCTGGCACTGCATGGCAGAGCGGCGCACCGCGCATGCGCTGCTGGAGCAGGACGGTCACGGCTTGCGCAGTCCGAGCGCGGGGCTGCGCTCAGCGCAGGCTGTGCGGGCGCCGCGCGCGCAGGCGTTCGAGGCGGAGCTGAAGAAGTACATGGCGGTGGAGCAGGCGGTGGCGGCGATGCCGTCGGTGCAGGCGCTGGGGCCGCTGACGCTGGAGACGCTGCCGCTGAGGAGCAGCCTCAGGGCGGAGGCCGCGTCGTGGAAGGCGCAGTTCGCGCGCAACCTGCACCGCCAGGCCGCCGACGAGCTCAAGGCGCGGCCCGCCGCGGCGCGCCGCGGCGGGTGCACCAGAGGGACGGAGACGCGCCGGCCCCCTGTGCCGGCGGCGGCAAGCCTACCCTATACTGACTGTAAACCCTCAGGGCGGCGCGCGAGGCGGCCGCGCGTGCGCAGGCGTTCGAGGCGTACGTGCGGGACACCAAGCAGAAGCTGGCGCGCCAGGTGGAGGACCTGGAGGACGTGCGCTACGTCATGGCCGTGCTCAAGGAGGTGCGCGCGCCGCCTGTGGCCGGCCCTGCGCGCACGCTGAGCCTTCCATGCCCCTGCTGCGCCGCGTGGCCACGCCCAATAGACAACGCAGGCTGCCTGGAGGCATGCCGTATGCCGGGCTGCTGTCAACTGCACGACCTGTGCGATGCATTGCGTCATCGCCGTGGGTTAAGGAGGCGCACAGGCTGCCTGTCAGCATGGCGCATATTGAGTGCGTGCTGTCGGGACACCGCATGCATCAGCTTGGGATGCGGCTTCGGGCCCAGGTGCGCGAGCGCGAGGCCGGCATCGACCAGCTGCTCGCGCCCATCAAGGACATGTACGCGCTCCTGGTCCGCTACGAGGTGCGGCGCTGCTGCCTGACCCTCGCGCGAGCGCAGCCACATGGCCCTCACTAGGGTTCTGAAAGTGCCCAGGTTGTAGGGCAACCTAAACAGAGAGCAATCTAAACAGAGAGGCTTGCCGTGTGTCACGTACGCGGCCGGGCGCGGCGGGGCGCAGGTGCGCGTGGCCAAGTAGGAGCTGGACGCGGTCAGCGACCTGCGGTACGCCTGGAAGAAGCTGCGCAAGTGCGCGTCCGAGGCCTCCGACCAGCTGGCCGCGCTGCAGGCGCGCGCGCTGCTGTCCAGGCCTGCCCAGCCACTGCGCGCAACCGCATCGCACATTGCAAGCACGAGAGCCTGCCGGCTGGGGGCGCGCAGGCGGGCTTCAGGAAGGAGCTGGTGAAGGAGGTGGCCGCGTTCGTGCTGGACGCGCGCGCGTTCCGCACCGACTGGGAGCTGCAGGGCCCCATGGTGCCCGGCCTGGACCCCATGGAGGCCGTGGACCGCCTGAAGAAGTTCCAGCAGCTGTTCGAGGCGCGCCGGGCCGCCGCCCCCGGCCTGCTCGCGCCGGCCACAGAAGCCTTCCCGGGGGCCCGCCGACGCAAAGCGCGAACGGCATGCGGGGGCCGTCGGAGACTCTCTGCAGCGCGCGCAGGTGCGCAAGCGCAAGTGGGACAGCTACTGCAGCGGCGAGGAGCTGTTCGGGCTGCCGGTCACGCAGTACGAGGGCCTGCAGCAGACCGAGCGGGAGCTCGCCCTGCTCAGCCGCCTGTACTCGTGCGCCCGCGCGCCCTGCGCCTGCTGCCTGCAGGACCACACAGCTCACGGGCGCCGGGACCGGGAGGCGGGGCTGGCCGAGGGGCGCGCAGGCTGTATGTGAACGTGATCACCACCATCCGCGGCTTGGGCGACCTGCTGTGGACGGACGTGGTCGCGCAGGTCGACGGCATGACCGAGCAGGTCCTCGCGTTCCAGGCGCAGGCCAACAAGCTGCCCAAGGCGCGCGCATGTTGCGTGTGTGCGGCCCCGCACCCACGCAACCACCCCAGAAACCCCAGAGGCCTGCTGTGCGCGGCGGGGGCCTCCGAGCCGCGCCGCGCGGCAGGCGCTGCGGGAGTGGCAGGCGTTCCACGACTGCCGCAAGACCATCGACGACTTCCTGGAGCAGCTGCCGCTGTTCCAGCAGCTCGCGCACAAGGCGATGCGCCCCAGGTGGCCCCGGCCTGCATACGTTGCTGCCGTGCGCTGCACGCCACTGGCATGCGTCGTGAGTACGGGCTCACAGGCTCACGGGGCGGGCCTGTACAGGCACTGGGCGGAGGTCATGCGCGTGACGGGCGCGGAGCTGAACCTGGCGGACGACACGTTCAAGCTCGCGCACCTGCTCGCGTGCGGGCTGCTGGCGCACCACGAGGAGGTGCGGCCCCGGCGGCGGCTGTCCCGATGCGGTGCACGCTGTCGATCTACTGGCCACCGAGGCGCGCGTGCGGCGAGCGCGCCCGAATGCGCATGCACGCACAGTGGCGGGCTGCAGCGGGATGCTGTTGCAGCAGTGCACGGAGCGGGTGTGCTGAGACATGTCTGTATCTCTAAGAGCCAGCGGGGCGGGCGCGCGCGCAGGTGGAGGAGCTGGCGGCGGCGGCGGTCAAGGAGGAGGCCATCGAGGCCAAGCTGGCCGCGCTGGCCGCGCAGTGGGCGGTGCTCAGCCTGACGTTCCAGGACTACAAGACGCGCGGGCCCGTCATCCTCAAGGCGCGCCCGCGCGGCGCCGCGCCCCGCCGCTCCCGCCCGGCGCATGCTCCACGAGCATGCATGCATGCCCTGCTCTTGCAGGCAGATTATGATAACCGGACAAGCCATGCCTGGAAGAGATGGGGCTGGGCTGCGTGTCGAGCGACATGCGTGCGCGCCGCGTGCAGCCGAGCGAGACGTCGGAGGTGATCGAGGCGCTGGAGGACAGCCAGATGGCGCTGGGCGGCATGGCCAGCAACCGCTACGCGGCGCCCTTCCGCGATGGCGTCGCCGCCTGGCTGGGCCGCCTGGGCGTGGTGGGCGAGCAGCTGGAGGCCTGGCTGGCGGTGCAGGCGCTGTGGATGTACATGGAGGCCGTGTTCTCCGGCGGCGACATCGTCAAGCAGCTGCCCGCCGAGGCCAAGCGCTTCCAGAACATCGACAAGAACTTCATGAAGGCGCGCGCGCCGCCGCCCGACCGCCCACTTCTTCCCATGCCGGGCCGCGTGTGCCGCACGCGCATGCATGTCGCCCGCCGCTCGTCATGGTGCACAGTGCGCGGACTTTGATATCTATGGGGCTGCCGGGGCGGGCGGCCGAGCGGCGCCGCGCGCGGGCGCGCAGATCGTGGCGGGCGCGGCGGAGGCGCGCAACGTGGTCGCCTGCTGCACCAACGAGGCGCTGCGCGCGGTGCTGCCCACGCTGCTGGAGCAGCTGGAAATGTGCCAGAAGTCCCTGGCCGCGTACCTGGAGACCAAGCGCGCCGAGTTCCCGCGCTTCTACTTCGTCTCCGACCCCACGCTGCTGGAGATCCTGTCGCTGGGCTCCGACCCGGCGGCCGTCGTGCCGCACTTCCAGTCCGGCCTGTTCGACTCGCTCACGGCGGTCACGTTCGACAAGGCGCGCCCGCCGGCCCAGCCTCGGTCATTAAAACGCGCGCCGTGCGCGCGGTGTGGCGTGAGCGCGCCGACGCGCGCCGGGGCTGACCGGCCGCAGGCGGACAAGTGCCGGATGCTGGAGATGTTCAGCCAGCAGGCCGAGATGGTGGAGTTTGAGAAGCCTGTGGAGGCCAAGGGTGCGCGCCGCGTGCCCGCATGTGATCAAGTCGCCCTATACCCAGCAGTTGCCGTCCTGCTCTCTTGCAAGGGCACACGTTTCCTGCATGCATGCGTGAATACAGTGCATGAGCTCACTCCAGCACAACTGCAGGCATGGTGGAGGCGTGGCTGCAGCGGCTGGTGGAGGGCATGCAGGGCACCATGAAGGCGGTGATCAAGCGCGCGGCGTCCAACGTGAACGAGATGGCGCTCGCGGACTTCCTGTTCGGCCACCCCGCGCAGGTCGCGCTGCTGGGCCTGCAGTTCCAGTGGACCGCCGACATGCAGGCGCGGACCGCGCCGCGCGTGCCCTCCTCGCAGGGTCGCCTGCTGCCTGCCGCCTCACAGAGGTGCCCCTTCCGTGCACATCCATGCGCAGGCGGCGCTCAGCCCCGCCGTTTGACTATGGGGAAGCATGCCCTTCGAACACGCCTCCCACAGCAATGCCTGCCCGCCGGTCGCGCCCAGGAGCGCCACGCACACCCTTGGCTGGCTCACCGCGCCGCCGGCGCGCGCAGGTGGCACTCGCGACGGCCAAGACGGACAAGGGCGCGGTCACGCGCGCGGCGCGCAAGGCGGAGGCGCTGCTGCGCGAGATGGTGGCCATCACGCTGCGCCAGGACCTCACGCGCATCCAGCGCATCAGCCTGGAGACCTGCATCACGGTCCACATGCACCAGAAGGAGTCCAGCGGCACGCAGCCCTCCCCACAGAGCAGGGCTGCGCGTAGCGCTAACCCCATCTCTATCCTTACCCTAAGAACCACTGCACCAAGCCTCGTGCTGCTTCCTGCTCCATCCTGCAGCGCCATGTGTCGTGCGCGCTCAGACAGCACGGCCTTGCAACTGCAACGCGCGGGTGACGCGCAGAGGAGCTGGTGAAGAAGAAGATCCGCGACCCGACCGACTTTGAGTGGCTGAAGCAGTGCCGCTTCTATTGGCGCGAGGAGCGCAACACGGTCATCATCACCATCTGCGACGTCGACTTTGAGTACTCGTTCGAGTACCTGGGTGCGGCGGCATTGCTGACTGAAGGGCGAGGGCGGGAGGCCGGCCGACGCATGCACCGCACAGAGAACACAGCGCTGCTCTGCCTCTACTTCAGTCAGCATCAAACGGCTGGCGACTGGCTGCTGCTGAGCGGCGCAGGCGTCAAGGAGCGGCTGGTGATCACGCCGCTGACGGACGTGTGCTACGTGACGCTGAGCCAGGCGCTCGGCATGTTCCTGGGCGGCGCGCCCGCTGGGCCGGCAGGCGCGCGCGCGCCCGGCCCCGCCAGCATGGAGGCCCCTCATGAGATTGGACACCTGACCGCAGCCGCGCGCAGGCACGGGGAAGACCGAGACCACAAAGGCGCGCTACACCCGCACCCCAACCCAGAACTCGTGTCTCTCCGGCTCTCTCAAGCTGCTCATGTGACCTTGTCCCAGACACCGCCAGCAGTGTTGAGCGTGCGTTGGAGCACAGGACCTGGGCAACACGCTCGGCAAGTACGTGGTGGTCTTCAACTGCAGCGACCAGATGGACTACAAGGGCATGGGCAAGATCTACAAGGGCCTGGCGCAGTCGGGCCTCTGGGGCTGCTTTGACGAGTTCAAGTGCGCCCGCGCGGCCGCACCCCCCTGCGCCTGGCCGCGGGGCTCGCCGCGCATGGGCAGCCCTGTGTGGCACGGCCGGAAGACAGGGTAAGGGTAGGCTAGGGCTAGCTCTGAACCAAGCCTGTGCGCTGACGCGCGCGTGCACCGCGCAGCCGGATCAACCTGGACGTGCTCTCGGTCTGCGCCCAGCAGGTCTGCGCACGCCTGTACCCTAACCCTAGCCTCCTGCTAGCACCGTGCCCACCGCCAGGCCGCATGCGCCGAAGCGGCGCGCCCGGCGCAGGTGCACTGCGTGCTCAGCGCCATCCGCGAGCGCAAGCGGCAGTTTGTGTTCACGGACGGGGCCTCGGTGGCGCTGGACCCACGCGTGGGCTTCTTCATCACCATGAACCCCGGCTACGCCGGCCGACAGGCGCGCGCGTAGCACGCAATGGCGCCCCCCGCAGCCAGGGGCTTGAGCGCGGTCGCTGACCGTGCGCGATGCGGCCTGCAGGAGCTGCCGGAGAACCTCAAGGCCCTGTTCCGGGGCGTCACCATGATGGTGCCCAACCGGCAGATCATCATGAAGGTGCGCGCGCGCGGCGGCTGCGGGCTCAAGGCAGGCGCCAGCCAACCCTACCCTACGTCCGAGCGCGGAGCGTCATCTCGTGCAGGTCAAGCTGGCGGCCTGCGGCTACCAGGAGAACGAGGCGCTCTCCAAAAAGTTCTTCGTTCTGTACGGCCTGTGCGAGCAGCAGCTGTCCAAGCAGCCGCACTACGACTTCGGCCTGCGCAACATCCTGTCTGTGCTGCGCACGGCCGGCGCCTCCAAGCGCGCCAGCCCTGACAAGTGCGCGCCCTGCTCTCTGAGCATGTCAAGGACAAAGCAAGCATGCCGCATGCAACGCAATTCGCCAACAACCAAGGATGTCACCAGATGAGCTGCGAGCACTGCCACCGCTGCATCCACATCTTCCTGAGAAGGCCGACACGAGGAAAGTGTGTCAAGAAGCGGACCTCTCGGCAGACCAGAACAGCGTGTTCCGGCGCGCAGGAGCGAGGTGTTCCACATGATGCGCACGCTGCGCGACATGAACATGAGCAAGTTTGTGGCCGAGGACGTGCCGCTGTTCCTGTCGCTCATCGACGACCTCTTCCCGGGCCTCAAGGCGGACCGCTCGTTCTTCCCCGACATCTCCGCCGCCCTGGAGAAGGCGCGCCGGCGCATAATCCCGGTCGGCGCACACCCAGCCTGGGGTCACATGATTCCGTTGTGCTTGCAGCTACCCTGGTTCCACCCTGCATCATGACAAGCACCCGAGGGCGGGGCAGGTGGTGGCGGAGCGGGGCCTGCAGGCGCACGCGCCCTGGCTCAACAAGTGCATCCAGCTGTACGAGACGTACCTGGTGCGCCACGGCATCATGCTGGTCGGGCCCTCCGGCGCGGGCAAGACAGCCATCATGGAGTGCCTGGCCGCCGCGCTCACTGAGCTGGGTACCAAGCACGTGCTCTGGCGCATGAACCCCAAGGCGCGCGCTCGCTCTTGCCTCACCCTGGCGCATGTGGCCATCTACACCCCACAATGGCACCTAACGCAGCCTCGCTGGCATGCGAACCAAGCAGTCGGCGCTGCGGCAACACCTAATGCATGCGCCCGCCGCTCATGGCGCGCAGGCGATTACGGCGCCCCAGATGTTCGGGCGCATGGACCCCGCGACCGGCGACTGGACGGACGGCATCTTCGCTGTGCTCTGGCGCCGCGCGGCCAAGCAGCGCAACCAGAACACCTGGATCGTGCTGGACGGGCCGGTGGACGCCATCTGGATCGAAAACCTCAACACCGTGCTGGACGACAACAAGGCGCGCGGCGGCCCCGGCGCGGCATGCCTGCCGGCGCCGTGCGCGCAGCCCCTCCGGCAGGGCCGCGCGGCCGCCCTTGAGTGGCCGCGCCTGCCTGATGCAGACACGCGCATGCCAGGCGCCAGCGCGGGGCGCGGCGCCGCACGGGCTAGAGATAGGGTCGTGGTACCTAATCCGTGCCAGTGCAAACGCCTGAGGCATAGGGTCATATAGGGTCCACCAACACTACCCTGACGCGCGCAGGTGCTGACGCTGGCCAACGGCGACCGCATCCTGATGACGCCGCAGATGAAGGCGTTCTTCGAGCCGGAGAACCTGGCCAATGCGTCGCCGGCCACCGTCAGCCGCGCGGGCATCATCTACGTCAGCGACGTCGAGCTCGGCTGGGGCCCGCTCGCGGCCAGCTGGCTGCAGGGCCGCCGGCCGGCCGAGGCCGCGCTGCTGCAGCCCTGCTTCGACAAGTTCGTCGGCCGCGCGCTCGACTTCGTCCGGCGCGCGGCGCCTCGCCTCTTTCTGTTTCTGTTGCATGCATTAACACATTGGCAACCAGTGAAGCTTTGGTAGCTTATGTGAGCTACCGCTGTGTGGCTCTGCTTGGCGGAGGCAGGTGCGCAGACGGCCTGAAGGGGCCGCGCTTGCGGGGCGCAGGCTGAACCTGAAGCCGGTGCTGCACAACGAGGTGGTGTGCCAGGTCGGTACGCTGCTGACGCTGCTGGACGGCACGCTGGGCAAGACGGCCGGCGCGGGCGCGGCGGGCGGCGGCGGCGACGCGGGCGCCGCCGCCGCCATGGAGCGTGTGTTCCTCTTCTGCCTGGTCTGGAGCCTGGGCGGCCTGCTCGACAGCAAGGACCGCGCCGCGTTTGACTCAGAGCTGCGCACGCAGACGCATTTGCTGCCCAAGAAGGCGCGCGCGCGCCGTCGCCGAGCAGGCGCCCCGCCCCATGCCAGCCTGCTGCTCGGCGCTTCCACGTTGCCAGAGCAGGAGGATTTGGAGCGTTGCGCGGATCACAGCAATGGCATCCGCATCGGTGTTGCCATGGCCCACCGCTTTCGTGGCCCGGGCCCAGGGCGAAGAGGGCGACACGGTCTACGAGTATCTGGTCACGGAGGACCGCGCCGGCTGGCAGCCCTGGCGGGAGCGCGTGCCCTCCTGGAAGTACCCCCGTGCGCAGGCATGCGCGCGGGCCTTCCTGGCGCTCAGCCATGTTTGACAGATGTGCGCGTGCGTTCATAATGTGGCTATGATGGTGCTGCGCCGCTGCAGGCTGCTTGCACAGAACGTGTGGGCTGCAACCCATGTCATGAACGCATGCATGTGACACTGCACAGCGCCTGCTTGTGCAGGCGAAGCCCAAGTTTGCGCAGCTGCTCATCCCGACGGTGGACTCTGTGCGCTACGAGTACCTGCTCACGCTGGTGCTGTCCGTGCAGAAGGCGCGCCCGCACCCCCGCCGCCCCTGCATGACTGACAGCGCATCTGCCTCTGCATGCACGCTCGCCGCGCCTGCGGCCGAGGCGCCGCGCGTGCGGCAGGCGACCCTGCTGGTCGGCGGCCCGGGCACGGCCAAGACGTCGACCATCAACCAGTTCCTGGGCCGCTGCCCGCCCGAGGAGATGGGCGCCAAGACGGTCACCTTCTCCTCGCTCACCACGCCCGCCATCTTCCAGCAGGCCATCGAGGCGCGCCCCTGGCTGGCCGGAAGGCCAGCAGAGACGCCTGTGGCATGCGCGGCGTGTGGGCACTGCAGACGCCCGAGCTTGGCAGCAGACGCGCCGAGCGGCATGCGATCGCTGCAAATACCCGAGCGGGACGGCTCGCCCGCGGCTGGCTCCTGCGGGCGCTGACGCGCCCGCCCGCGCGGCGTGTGCGCCGCAGGGATGCGTGGAGAAGCGGCAGGGCCGCACGTACGGGCCCGCGGGCGGCAGGACCATGGCGGTGGTCATCGACGACATCTCCATGCCCGCCATCAACAAGTGGGGCGACCAGGCGCGCCCCCGCCCCAGACTCCCAGACGCTCGTGCTGGCAGGCGCATCCAGTGCATGGGCCATTGACGCATGCTCAGAGCCTGGCGCAGCAGTGCAGACACGCGCGCAAGCAGGCCTGGGCAGGAGGAGGGTGCTGCGCGTGCTGCGCAGGTCACCAATGAGATCGTGCGCCAGCTGCTGGAGCAGGGCGGCATCTACTCTCTGGACAAGCCCATTGGCGACCTCAGGTTCATCGTCGACACCAGGCATGACCGCCCGTGCAGCTCACATGCATGTCGCGCCGAGCAGTGCACGCCTGCCTATTACATGTTCTAAGACACGCCGCGCAGGTACGTGGCGGCCATGAACGTGCCGGGCGGCGGCAAGAACGACATCCCCAACCGCCTCAAGCGCCAGTTCGCCATCTTCAACGTGCCGCAGCCCTCCGGCGCCGCCATCAACGCGATCTTCGGCGCGCTTGTCCAGGCGCGCACGCCCGCCTGTGTCCGGAACCCTGACCCTAACCCAGTGCTATGTATGTGGCACGATTGGCTCGAAGCCTGCTGCCCTGGGTTGCAGGGCCGCTTCAGCGCGGAGACGTGCAGCGCGGAGGTGGTGGCCGTGGCCGGGCGCCTGGTGGCGGCGACGCAGGCGCTGTGGGCGCGCGTGGCGCCCAAGATGCTGCCCACGCCCGCCAAGTTCCACTACCTTTTCAACATGCGCGACATCTCCAAGGTAGGTCAGAACTATTGAACAATTGGCCAGGGCTGCTGAAACAGCCAGTACACGCACTTTGGGCGCACATGTGCATGCAAACCTGAAAAGGAGAGAGTATGGTGATGCCCCTTAGGTGGGTTAGGATAGCATCCATATCATCCTGCTCAGATGGGCAGCCCATCAGATAGCATACATGCTGGCAGATCATGACGAGGCTGCTGAGGGCGAGCTTGACGTTCAACCCTGCGCGCAGGTCTTCCAGGGCATCATGCTCGCCTCGCTGGACCGCTTCCAGAAGGACTCGCCGCTGGGCGCGCCGCTGCCCGCGTTCGGCGGCCGCGTGACCAGCCCCGCGGGCTACCTGGCCGCGCTGTGGGCGCACGAGTGCGGCCGCGTGTTCTGCGACAAGATGATCACCAACGAGGACAAGGCCTGGGTCGACGGCGCCATCCGCGACCTCTCAAAGCGAGCCCTGCGGTCCCTTTTTGCTGTTTTGCTGCAACGAAGCATGCGCGCTTGTCCCAAGCTCGCCCGCTCGCACCGGCAGTCATGCAGACGTGCGTGGCTACATGGCCGCCGCCTAGCGCTGCCAGGCCGGGGCTCCGCCCGACGGCGCCCGCGCGGCACAGGCAGCACTTTCCTGCGGGTGTGGTGCGGCAGCTGGAGGAGCCGCTGCACTTTGTGGACTTCCTGCGTGAGCCGGTGACCGATGCGGAGACCGGCGAGGTGCTGGACGCGCACCCGTCCTTCTACGAGTCAGTCGCGGGCGGTCTGCCCGACATCAGGCGCGGCCATGCGCTACGCGTGCGCGCCGCCGTGCGCGGCGCTGCGCATGCCCGTCAGCACGCTCGTGACAGCGTGCGCTGCTGCTCCGGTCCCTGAGAGGTACTTGTATAGCTGAGGGTGGCAGGCTGCATGCAGGCGGAGGGTGGAGGCCCTGCAGCGGAGGTTCAACGAGGAGACGTGCGGCGCAAAGCTCGAGCTGGTCCTCTTCCAGGTGCGTCCCAGCATGTCCGCAGGAGAGAGGGCCTTATTTAGCGGCGAGCCCGGGGTATGCGACACGCACCGCCCGCACACGCGGTGGACATTTTAATGATTTGGTGGTACTGCAGCACGGTGCTGGACCGGCGTGAGGCATACTCAAGCTTGCGCCGGCCCCAGGACGCGCTGCTGCACCTCATGCGCATCTCGCGGCTGCTGGCGCTGGACCGCGGCTCGGCGCTGCTGGTGGGCGTGGGCGGCTCCGGCAAGCAGAGCCTCGCCCGGCTCGCCGCTTACATCGCAGGCGCGCTGCCCGCATGCAGGACACACACGCTCGCCTCGTGGACCCGCCGCATGTCATCGCTCAGCATGCAGACTATGCGCAAGCCGTCTACCTGCCGCCGCGGCAGGCGCCTACCCGTTCCAGATCTCCATCACCAAGACATACAACGTGACCAACCTGCTGGAGGACCTCAAGTCCATCTACCGCATCGCCGGCCTCAAGGGGCAGCCCGTCGCGTTCATTTTCACGTGCGCCCGAGCGGGCCGCCGCCCCGCCGGACGGCCCCGGCTGCGACCCGGCGCGACGATCCAGAGCCCGCGCCTGCGCGCCCAGTTCAAAGCTAGACTCCGCCTCATGTTGCGCGCAGGGATGCGGAGGTGAAGGAGGAGGGCTTCCTGGAGTACATCAACCAGCTGCTGATGACGGGCGAGGTGGCCGGCCTGTTCCCGCGCGACGAGCTGGACGCCATCCTGAACGACCTGCGCCCCGCCTTCAAGAAAGAGTGCCCCGGTGCCGCCTCCATTGCGGTCCCTGCATGCACGGCGGCCCGTGGCGCTCGCGGCTGGGCAAGGGGCTAGCGGCGCCGCCCCGGGCGCGCAGGCGCGGCGGACACGGGCGAGGCGGTGTACGCCTTCTTCCTGGGCCGCGTGCGCGACCGCCTGCACGTCGTGCTTTGCTTCTCGCCGGTCGGCGGCCACTTCTCGCGCCGCGCGCAGCAGTTCCCGGGCCTCATCAACGGCTGCACCATTGACTGGTTCCTGGCGTGGCCGGAGGAGGCGCTGACGGCCGTGTCCAGCAAGGCCATCGACGACCTGCCCATGGCCTGCCCCGCCCTGGCGCGCGGCCCTACTGCTCTCGGCTGGCACCGCCTCAGCGTATGGGAGCGCGCGCCGCCGGCGCGAGGCCATGCAGCACAGCCTTTTCTACTTAACTTGAACAACGCCTTCCGAGACGCCTCACAGACATCCTAACTGATGGCAGCGGCGACCCGGGGCGCGCGCGCGCAGGTGAAGGAGCAGCTGAAGCTGCTCATGGGCTCGGTGCACAGCGCGGTGACGGTGGCGTGCACCGAGTACTTTGAGCGCTTCCGGCGCCACGTGTACGCGACGCCGCGCTCGTACCTGGCCTTCTTGACCGGCTACCGCGAGCTGTACGGCCGCAAGCTGGCCGCCACGCGCGAGCTGGCCGCCGCCATCAACAGCGGCCTGGCCAAGATGAGCGAGGCCAAGGTCGACGTTAACCGCATGAAGGCGCGCCCCGCGCCGCCGCTGCCATGCATGCGCTCCGCGTCAGCTGCGCGATCGCCTCTGACAGGGCTGTGCGCATGCATGTGGCAATAGGTGCAGCCTTGATGCAGGTCTTTCGAAAACCCAGGAACTCATGACAATTTTCGAGAACGCTGCGTGCCCACCGGTGCATGGCCGGCGGCCCGCAGGGCGAGCTGGCGGTCAAGAACGCGGACCTGGCCGTGGCCACGCGCAGCGCCGAGGCGATGCTGCACGAGATCAGCGCGAGCACCGCAGTCGCCGAGAAGGAGAAGAGCAAGGTTGCCGTCATCGTCAGCGACGTCTCCAACACCGCTGCGGCGCGCCCCACGCGCCGGCCCCTGCCCGCACCCGCCGTGCCTGCGGGCCTGTCCCCTTACTCATTCACTGTAATGCGCTTGGAGGCTCGCCCACGCACCCTGACCCGTCGCGGAATTGGGCGCAGCCGCGGAGGGAGAGGGTAGGGACCTAGCCTACCCTAAACCCATGGCCAGCGCCGCGCGCCGCGCAGGAGATTGCGGCGGTCAAGGACGACGCGGAGCGCGACCTAGCGGGCGCGCAGCCGGCGCTGGACGCGGCGCTGGCCGCGCTCAACAGCATCACGCCCAAGGACATCTCCAGGCTCAAGGCGCTGAAGAACCCGCCCGACGTTGTCAAGCGCATCTTCGACTGCGTCCTGCTCCTGCGGCGCGCCACGCGCGCGCGGGCCGCTCGGGGCATGCATGCCTGGCTCGAGCTCGGCCGCATGCAGCATTCCTGGCATCCTCGGTGCCTGGCGCCGCCGCATGTCGCCTCAGGCTCAGCCTTGTGACAGCTCCCTGGTTATGGGCAGGCGAGCCAGGTGACAGCATGGCGCCGCGCGCGTTCAAGCGCTCACTGTGGCTGAACGTGCCTCCCGCGCGCGCAGGTACTTCCCGGTGGGCAAGGCGGTGTGGCAGGACTGCAAGGGCGCCATGGTGCTGGCGGGCGCGTACGACGAGGCGGTCAAGATGATGGGCGACATCCAGTTCCTGACCGCGCTCCAAAACTTCCCCAAGGAGGGCATCACCGACGAGACCGTGGAGCTGCTCAAGCCCTACTTCTCCGCGCCCGACTTCAACTACGACTCCGCCAAGAAGGCGCGGCGCGCGCCGCGCGCCCGGCGGCCGCGTGTTGTCACTCCGTGCCTGCATGTGCCAGCAAGGCCGTGCGGCGTGGGCTGGACGGGGCCTCCTGCCCTGTCACATGCAGTGCAAGTGACAGCAGGGGCGGTGCGGCGCGGGATGAGAGCCTCGCGAGGCCGGGTGCGGCGGCGCCGGAGCGGGCGCGCGGGGCGCGCGCAGGCGAGCGGCAACGTAGCGGGCCTGTGCAACTGGGCGGCCGCGATGTGCACGTACCACGACGTGGCCAAGGTGGTGGAGCCCAAGACCGTGGCGCTGCGCGGCGCGGAGGCCAAGCTCAAGGTGGCCATGCGCGAGAAGGGCGCCGCGCTGGACGAGCTGGCCGTGGTGCAGGGCCGCCTGGACGAGATGCAGGCGCGCTGGCCTCCTTCCTGCGGCCGTGCCAGGTCGTAGCCGCCCCACCTTCAGATTGAGCAACCGCGCCCTGTGGTAAGCTTGCCTTCTCCAACAGCACGGTGCATGTGTCGCTCCGATGCCAGCTGCACATAGTTGCCGCGCAGCCAGGCAGGCCGGCCATACAGGAGCTGGACAAGTGTGTCGTCCCGGCGCGTGCCCACCCCCGTCCTGCACCTGGAGCGACGAGGGGCGGCGCGAAGCCTGACGGCCGCCTCGGCGCGTCAGGGCCACTTCGACACGGCCATCCGGCAGAAGCAGGCGCTGGAGGACGACGCGGCGTCCACCGCGCGGCGCATGGCGGCCGCCAACGCGCTGCTGGGCGCGCTGGCCGGCGAGGAGGGCCGCTGGACCGGGCTCAGCAAGGACTTTGACGACCAGATCCAGCGCCTCACGGGCGCGCCGCCCGCCGCCCGCCGCCCGCCCTCGCCGCCGGCAGTGGGGCGCAAGGGTCTGCGTGTGGGCGGGGCTCATGCCCTCAGGGCAATGGAGCCTGGCAGAGCTCGACCAGGCTGCTGCTAGGGCACATGCCTGGTGCCGGTGCGCGCAAGCATGCGCGCGCTCGCAGGGCGACACGCACTGAGCAGAGCTCAGGAGGAGGCTGCTGCTGAGAGCGACAGCGCCCAGGACCAGCATGCATGCAAAGGATGGGGCTGTCAGTGAGGGTCTTGTGGCGCGGCGCGCCAGGCGACTGCGCGGTCGCCAGCAGCTTCGTCAGCTACCTGGGCCCCTTCAACCGCGACTTCCGCGAGCTGCTGCTCGCGCGCGACTTTGCGGGCGGCTGCGCGCGCATGCGCATCCCGGCCTCGCAGGACCTGCGCGTCAGCGCGTTCCTGGCGGAGGAGGCCGAGGTCGGCGAGTAGGTCCTGCAGGCGCGCCGCCGCTGCGGCTCCACACCTGCCTGGCCGCCCTGCATGGAAGAGCAGGGCACAGCATAGAGTGCCGGCGGAGTGCTCGCTGGGAGAGCGATCGCTCAGCCTGCCTGGTGGGCATGCCGCACGAGAGCCCTCAAACTCGGAGCTCACGAGGCGCCAACCGCGCGCGCGGCATGCTCACAGGCGCGCCTGCCAGCGCGGCGCAGGGCCTGCCGACGGACGACCTGAGCGTGCAGAAAGTCATCCTGGTCACGCGCGCCACGCGCTTCCCCGTGCTCGTGGACCCGCAGGGCCAGGGCCGCGCCTGGCTGCGCCAGCGCGAGGCCGCCAACCAGCTGCGCACGATCGGCCTGGCCGACAAGGCCTTCCGCGCCGTCCTGGAGGCGCCGCCCCGCTGGGCCGCTATTCGTGTGCCGGCTGCGCGTGCTTGCGCTGGTCCATTGTGCGGTTAGCAATTAGCACATTTTGCTCTTTGCATAAGGTGGATTCCCCCTGGCACCTGCCCAGGCTCCTGCCCAGGCTCGGTAGAAACCCCAGCCTGTGGCCAGGGCTGCCTCAGGGCTGCATGACCGGCCCGCCGTGGCGCGCAGGACTGCCTGTCCCAGGGGCGGCCGCTGCTGATTGAGAACATCGAGGAGGAGCTGGACCCGGTGCTGGACCCGGTGCTGGACCGCCGCGTCACGCGCAAGGGCCGCGGGCTCACCATGCAGCTCGCCGACAAGGAGGCGCGCCCGCTGCGGCTCCGCGCGTGACCATGCGCCTGGGCCCCTGCCATGTTTGATACACAGCAGTGGTGATGATGTATGCAACCCTGCATGCAGAGAGCATGCTGGTACTGGCCACCCTAACCCTAGCCCCGGCGGCAGGTGGACTACGCGGAGACCTTCCGGCTGTTCTGCACGACGCGGCTGCCCAACCCGCACTTCACGCCGGAGCTGTCGGCGCGCGTCACCGTCATCGACTTCACCGTCACGCAGGCCGGCCTGGAGGACCAGCTCCTTGGCCGGCTCATCCTCAAGGCGCGCCGCCCGCCGCGCGTGCACTCCTCACGCGCCCCGTCCTGTGGCTGCCGGGCGTGTCGCACAAGGTGCGGCCGTGCGATGCGTGAAGCTCACAGTGGCTCACGACGGGGAGGGGAAGGGACGAGTTGCCAGGAGAGCCCTAAGCCTGTTCTGGCTGGGGCGCGCGCAGGAGAAGACGGAGCTGGAGGAGCAGCGCGTGGCGCTGGTGGGCGAGGTGCAGAGCTACCGCACCAAGATCAAGCAGCTGGAGGACGACCTGCTCTTCCGCCTGTCCAACTCGCAGGCGCGCCGCCCCGGGGACTGGCCCCCTGCCTCCAGCTACTCAGCAACGCATGCCAAGGACTGGCCCTCTGTCTCCAGCTAGTCGGCGACGCATGCGCGGATCGGCAGGCCGCACAGCGGCGCCATCTGATTTGCTTTGGAGTGAAGCTGTCAGCCCTAACCCTAACCCAGGCACGGCCGGGCCTGACGCGCGCGCCGCGCGCAGGGCAACCTGCTGGACGACACGGAGCTCATCGGCGTGCTCGCCAGCACCAAGGCGACCGCGGGCGAGGTCAACGAGCGCCTGGCCGGCGCGAGCGAGGCCAAGCGGCGCATCAGCGACGCGTGCGAGGAGTTCCGCCCGGTCGCGCGCCGCGCCACGCTCATCTACTTCCTCATCGCGCAGTTCTCCAGCGTCAACTGCATGTACCAGACCAGCCTCGCGCAGGCGCGGCCGCCCGGCCGCCCGCGCGGCCATCCTGTGGCGCACGGGGCGCCCCCAGCTCGGGCACGCCTGCATGAGGGTCGGTGCGGCACCCGCTGACACATGTCGCACCGCGAGCGCCACGACCTGGCATGCGGCGCGGGCAGTCACGGATGCAGGCATGTGCATGAACGTCGAAGCACGCGCGGCGCGCGCAGTTCACCGGGCTGTACGAGGCGGCCATCGACACGGCCGAGCGCGCGACCATGCCGGCCAAGCGCATCGCCAACATCATCGACCACCTCACGTTCGAGATCTACAAGTACATCCAGCGCGGCCTGTTCGAGCGGCACAAGCTGATCTTCGCCTGGATGATGACCGCATCGGTCCTGGTCGCCGCGGGCAAGGCGCGCCCCGCACCGGTGGCTCTCCTGGCCGTGCCCCGAGCCCGGATTATCAAACCCAACCCTACTCTAAACAGCACATGCCCGTTGTCGTCTGCATGCACTGCTCGCGGTCGATGCATTGCGGGTCGCAGACGCATCCAGGGTATGAAGGCTCGGAGCATGCGTGACGGCGGGCGCGCGCGAGGCGCAGATCAAGTCGGAGGACGTGAACGTGTTCCTGCGCGGCGGCGGCGCGCTCGACATCAACAGCGTCCGCAAGAAGCCCAAGGCGCGTATGCGGCCTGCAAGTGTGGTTCGGCTGCCCATGGAATGCGTGTTGACAGGGAGCGCACGCTGCCCTGCCCCAGCGCGCGTCGGCGGGACCGCGCTGCAGTGTGGCACGCCGCGCGCGCAGGAGTGGATCCCGGACAGCTGCTGGCTCAACATCGTGGCGCTGGGCGGCCTGGACGCGTTCCGCGACGTCGCCGACGCGGTCGCGCGCGGCGACGGCGCCTGGCGCGCCTGGTACGACGCCGAGGCGCCCGAGCGCGCGCCCGTGCCCGCCTACGAGGAGCGGCTCAGCAAATTCGAGCGCATGTGCATCGTCAAGGCGCGCCCGCCACATGGGACCCGCGCAAGCGGCTTCCCCGAGCACGCATGCTGTTGTGTCGGGACCGGCGCTTGGCTCGCCAGTGCGCGAGCGGCTCTGCCGCTGCATGGCGCGCCAGGCCGCGCGGTGCCGCAGGCGTGGCGCGAGGACCGCACGCTGATTGCTGCGGGCGACATGATCGCGGACGCACTCGGGCAGCGCTTTGTGGAGAGCGTGCCGCTCAGCATGGAGGCCGCCTGGGCCGAGTCGCGGCCCACGACGCCGCTCATCTGCCTGCTGTCGCCGGGCGCGCCCACGCGCGCGCGCCCCGACGTCGCGCAGGCGGGCGCCCGCATGCTGGCGGGCCTGCAATGAGCGGCTTGCTGCGCGTGACTGCCTGAGGTGGGTCCTCTCCGTGCGGCGCCACGATGCTAGGCGCCACGTGGCGAGCCCTGGCTGACCGGGCAGCTGCATGCGCGCGCAGGCGCGGACCCGACCAAGCTCATCGAGGACCTGGCCAAGCGCAAGAAGGTCCGCACGCTGGGCGTGAGCATGGGCCAGGGGCAGGAGATCATCGCGCGGCGCCACATGGCGACCGCCATCGCGGAGGGCCAGTGGGTGCTGCTGCAGAACACGCACCTCAGCCTGGCCTACCTCTCTGAGGCGCGCCCGCTCGGCCGCAAGCCCGGGCGCTCACGCGATTGTGCACTGTCTGCCTGATCACCGGAGCGCGAGGCTGGCGGCTGCACATGGGACAGTGCATGCAGAGCGCGTTACGCTCACTCGCATGAGCCCGTGCATGCCAAGCCCACCAGCATCAGGGCGGGGTCGGCGTCCGGGAGCCCACGGGAGGCGCGCGCGCGCGCAGGTGGAGCAGCTGTTGGCGCGCACAGAGAGCTGCCACGAGAGCTTCCGGCTGTGGATCACGGCGGAGCCGCACGAGGCCTTCCCCATCGGCCTGCTGCAGGCGGGCATCAAGATCACCAACGAGGCGCCCGTCGGCATGAAGGCCGGCCTGCGCACGTCCCTGCAGTGGGTCACGCAGGCGCGCCTGCCCACGGCGCCCGCGCCCGTCGGCGCCCGGCGCGCGAGCGCGCCTCCAGAGCCGCCTGTGCGCAGCGGGCGAGCGCAGGCACAGCCCCACCCGCTGCCGCCTGCGAGCGAAGGCTAGGTTATCAAGCCCCACGCGCGCGCAGGACATGCTGGACGCGGTGAACCGCGCGGACTGGCGGCAGCTGCTGTACGTCATGTGCTTCCTGCACAGCGTGGTCCAGGAGCGCCGCAAGTTCGGCCCCGTTGGCTGGAACGTGCCCTACGAGTTCAACCAGTCCGACCTGGCCGCCTGCACCACCTTCCTGCAGGCGCGCCCGCCCCCGGCAGCCCCCAGCCCCATGCCCCGCCGCTAGCGGCTGGAGCATGCATGCAGGGCGGGCGGCGCGCGCGGCCACGGTCATTGCAGCAACCACGGAGACCTGCGGTACCACCCTGGCAGACAACCACTGACCGCGTCGCACGGCGCAGAACCACCTGCTGGAGGTGGACGCCAAGCGCGCGCCCGGGCCGACCTGGGAGACGGTGCGCTACATGGTCGCGGCCATCCAGTACGGCGGCCGCATCACCGACGAGTTCGACAAGCTGCTCATGCAGACGTACGCCGAGCGCTACTTCCACCAGGTGCCGCCCGGGCCCGCCGCGCAGCGCCGCGCATCCAGTGCTACTACCGCGTGCCTGACTTGCTGGGGGATGCCAATGTAATGGTCGTCGCCGAGCGCTCCTGCACAGCAGCTGCTGCCGGGCGACTTCTTGGGGGCTCAGCGCTGGACGGGCGCGGCAGGCGGCGCTGGCGGCCGGGTACGAGCTGCACAGGGAGGGCGGCGCGGCGTACTCGGTGCCGACCGGGACCGAGATCGAGGTGTTCCGGAAGGTGCGCGCGCGCCGCATGCGCGCAGAGCACCGCTGGCTGCCGCCCTTCGTCACCAACTCTTCAGACATGCGTACCGAGCGGCCGGCGATGTCTACGCATGCGCGGCCGGCCGCGCTCACGCAACCGCGCGGGCGTCCGGGCATGCACGCTTCCAAGCGCGCGCGCGTGCCTGGCGGCAGCATTAGCAGAGGGTGGGCCGCCCGCGCCCAGGCTGGCCGCCGTGGGGCGCAGGTGGTGGAGGACCTGCCGGCGCAGGAGAGCCCCGAGCTGTTCGGCATGCACGCCAACGCCGACCTGACCTTCCGCACGCTGAGCGTGCAAGCGGCGGTGCGCCTGGTGCTCGACACGCGCCCGCAGGGCGGCGGCGGCGGCGGCGGGCTCAGCCGCGAGGACGCCGTGGACCGCATCTGCGAGGACCTGCTGCACAAGGCGCGCCGGCGGCCCCGCCGGAGAGCCGGGCCAGGGGCACCGGAGCCGCGGCGGCGCGGCGCAGCAAGGGCTGCATGTCACGACGCATAGCCTGCGCCACGCCCGGCACAGGGGCAAGAGCCTGCGTCGGGGCCCGCCGACGGCGGCGCGCGGCCGCGCGCGCGCAGGTGCCGCCGCTGTTCGAGAAGGAGGCGACGCGCGAGAAGCTGCGCCGGCTGCCGGGCGGGCCGACGCAGCCGCTGACGGTGCACCTGCGCCAGGAGCTCGACCGCCTCAACGCCGTGCTCGCGCTGACGACGGCCATGCTGCGCAACCTGCGCCTCGCCATCGCCGGCGCGCGCCCGCGCGGCGCCGCGCCGCCTGCATGCGCTGCATGCCAGAGGGTGTGCGCCGACGCCGTGGGGCGCCCGGCCTGGGGCCACAGCGGCCTGCGGCAATCGGCTGCTCGGGGCGCGCGGCGATCATGCAGAGACGGGGAAGGCGGGCGGGCGGCCGCAGCCTGGGTGTCGCATGCGGCAGGCACGGTGGCGCTGAGCGGGCCGCTGATCGACGCGCTGGACGCGCTGTTCAACGCGCGCATCCCGGCCGAGTGGCTGGCGGGCTCCTGGGAGGCGTCCACGCTGGGCACCTGGTTCCTGGGCCTGCTGCAGCGCCACGACCAGCTGGCCAAGTGGCTGGCCAGCGGCCGCCCCAAGGCCTACTGGCTCACCGGCTTCTTCAACCCGCAGGCCCGCCCGCCCGCCGCCGCCGCCCCGCCCCTGCTGTGGGGGCGCGCGCCGGGCGCTGGGGGGGCGCGCTGCGCGCCCGATGCACGCCGTCCGCATACCTCGGGGTCTGTGGAGGGAAGCCCTGCGCGCGCGCGGCGCGCAGGGCTTCCTGACGGCCATGAAGCAGGAGGTGAACCGCAAGCACGCGGCCGACCGCTGGGCGCTGGACGACGTGGTGATGACGGCCGAGGTGCTGCACCCGCCGCGCGACGCGGACGCGCTGCGTGAGCCGCCCTCGGAGGGCGTCTACATCTACGGCCTCTTCCTGGACGGCTGCGCCTGGAGCGCCAAGGAGGGCCGCCTGGTGGACTCGGAGCCCAAGAAGCTGTTCTGCCCGCTGCCCGTGCTGCACGTGACCGGCGTGCAGGCGCGCGCCCCCGGCTCCCACCCGCCGCCCGCGACCATATCCCAAGCGGCCATCATACATCATGTGACTGCAGCGCGCGGGCCCTGTATGCAACAGACCGGCCGGCGTGGCAGCTGCGGCGGGAGCCCGCCCGATGCCGCCCATGCCGCGCGCGCGCGCGCGCGCAGGCCAAGGACCGCAAGAAGCTGGGCCTGTACGAGGCGCCCACGTACCGCGTGAAGAAGCGCACCGGCCTCAACTTCATAGCGAGCTTCCCGCTGCGCACTGACGACCCGCCGGCCAAGTGGACGCTGCGCGGCGTCGCCCTGCTCTGCTCCATCGACTGAGCGCGCGCGGCCCTGCAGCGCGGGCCGTGCTCCCCCATGGTGGCTGCCCATGTCCAGGCGGCGGTGCAATTCAACTGAGGGCAGCCTGCGGCCTTGCGGCGCGGCTGCGCCAGCAGGCAGGAGGCGGTCATGCCACCTGCCGCGTCTGTGTGACTTCTGGTGCTTACAGCGCTCTCCAGAGCTGGCCAGGCAGCGTGCGCCTCTGCATGCACGACTGCGATCCCAGCCAAGCACCATCATTATACAAAGTTGCCTCCAGCCCTGACCTGTGCGCAAAGGCAGCATGCGCTGGGCTCTCGGCGCGCGCCAGCAGCACTCACGCTGCCGCGCAATATGCGGCGAACCTCAATAGTCTGCGCGCCACAGGCGGGGCACAAGCACACGTTCGCGCGACGTTGCCGTGTTCTCGATACATGTCCGGTGCCTCACAACACTCCCCTCAGAGCCAGCGCCGCGAGGCGGTCACCGCGGCCGCGTGGCCAGCAGCGCGTCAAACAGGCCGCTGCTGATGCCGAAGCCGGCGCCCGGGCGCCGGAAGTGGTGATCCAGGTGCGCGCGCCGCAGCGCGCCCAGCCAGCCGCGCCGGCCGTGCGCATGGTGCAGCGCGTAGTGCATGCAGTCGTACGCCAGGTAGCCGCCCAGCACGCCCGCGAACGCCGCCGGCGCCAGCGCCTGCGCGCGCGCGCGGGCTCGGCCCTGGGCCCTGGCAGCCGCGCGCGGGCCGGGGCGCGCGCGGGCGCGCCTGCCGCAGCTGCCGCGCAGCGGCGCACCGGCTGTCCTGCACAGCACACGCTGCCAGCAGGCGGCCACCACTTGGCAGGCGCCGCAGGGGACCAGCGCAGCCCTGCAACCAGAGCAGCCGCGCAGCAGGTGCGCATGCATGGCCGCGGCTGCCCGGCAGCCCGGCCGGGCCTGAGGGGCGCGCGCCGGCGGCAGCAGCGCGCGCGCGAGCGCGCGCAGCAGCAGCGCCACCAGCGCGGCCGGCAGCGGCGGGAAGACCAGGCGCGCCGCGTCGGCCGGGAACTTGTGGTGGCAGCCGTGGACGCCAAAGTGCAGCGTGACCGCCCAGTAGCCGCGCGGCCGCGCGTGGAACAGGAAGCGGTGCACGCAGTACCTGGCGCAGCCCGGGCCCGGTTTTGTGGAGCCGGATCATGCCACTAGGTACGCAGCCTCGTGGCCGGGTGTGGGAGACGCAGCGCTCGTGCACAGCCGCTGCCACGACTGAGCAAGCAAGCAAAGGGCGGGGGCACCGGTCGCGCGCGGGGCGGGGCGCACTCAAAGGCGTGCCAGGCCAGCAGGCCGGCCGCGGCCGTGGCTGCCGCGGCCCAGGGCGCCGCCGCGCG